>Ga0210057_1002104_pt1 | contig 28886 bp, 27 predicted proteins | sample CryGeyCG2114_010_2_FD_183968 | JGI IMG/M metagenome (GOLD analysis project Ga0210057, IMG submission 183968) | Groundwater microbial communities from aquifer - Crystal Geyser CG10_big_fil_rev_8/21/14_0.10 (SPAdes) (version 2) | ecosystem: Environmental > Aquatic > Deep subsurface > Groundwater ...
TAATTAATATACCATGGGACAGCCAAAAACAATTTTTTTGACAGGTGGAAATGGTTTCATTGGTAGAAATATCATTGAGCAACTTGGTGGCACCTATACAATATATGCACCCTCACGAAGTGAGCTGGATTTGTTGGATAGTAATGCCGTATATACATATTTGCAGAAATATCCTGTAGATATTGTTATTCATGCAGCAAATATTGGTGGAAAGCGAAATAGTACTGATACCGGTGATTGGGAAGAAAAAAATATGGCTATGTTCCAACATATCATAGCAGCAAAAGAATTTTTTTCACGTATGATCATGTTGGGATCGGGGGCAGAATATGACAAGAGTAAAGCAATATCTTTGGTTTCTGAAGAAGATTTTGGCACTTCAGTCCCAAAAGATGGATATGGAAAATGTAAATGGGACATATCAAATTTTGCCGAACAGGTTGATTACATTACACATTTGCGCCTTTTTGCTATGTTTGGCCCGTATGAAGATTATAGAGTCCGATGTATATCAAATAATATCTGTAGAGCGATATATAATATCCCATTACGCGTAAACCAAAATGTTTATTTTGATTACACGTATATAGATGATTTGGTTCGTATCATTGATTGGTTTCTACAGCAGGAGACTGTGTTGTATAAACACTATAACATTTGTTCTAATCGACAGGTTGATTTGGTATCTCTTGCTCAGCTTATTCAAAAATTTTCTAAAAATGAAGTGGAAATTCAAGTGGCTAAACCAGGATTTGGAAATGAGTATACTGGAAACAATGATAGGTTACTTGCTGAGTTGGGTGATTTTCAGTTTACACCAATTGAAGAAGCTATTCGATTATTGTATACATGGTATGAACAACGAAAGCCCACTATAGACAAGGAATCTTTGTTTTTTGATGGAAGATAAAAGGTTTTTTTTGGGATAGTACAGGGTTGAAATTTATAGTATATATTGATAACATAGATTCATAAAAATTTTAATATGGATGATACATTAGTAGAAGCAGTTATTGCTACATATAGAGAAAAATTTCCGTCACGAACGTTTACCCCGGGTGAGTCTTTTGTACCTGTTTCCGGAAAAATATTTGATGAACACGAGATGCTCAATATGGTCGAAGCGGTGATGGATGGGTGGTGGACTGGAGGGCGTTTTTCAGATCTATTTGAGCGCCGTCTTGCAAAATGGGTGGGCGTAAAATATGCAGCACTGGTAAATTCCGGTTCCTCTGCAAATCTGGTTGCTTTTTCAGCTCTCACGTCAATGAAGTTGGGAGAAAAGCGTCTGAAGCCTGGTGATGAGGTTATCAGTGTCGCTGCAGGATTTCCAACAACGGTGAATCCCATCGTCCAACATGGACTGATTCCAGTCTTTGTCGATGTAGAACTCGGCACATACAATGTATCGATTGAACACATTAAAAAAGCAATCACTCCAAAGACTCGCGCGATCTTTCTAGCGCATACCCTTGGGAATCCATACGATCTGGACGAGATCGTTGCACTTTGTGAAGAACATGATCTGTGGTTTATAGAGGACAATTGTGATGGCCTTGGTTCACAATACAATGGCAAAAAAACAGGAACATTCGGTCATGTCGCAACCTGTAGTTTTTATCCAGCGCACCACATCACTATGGGAGAGGGAGGAGCTGTGTTTACCAATAATCCACGATTATTCAAAATTATCGAGTCCATCCGTGATTGGGGGAGAGATTGTTGGTGTGATACCGGGAAGGATGATACCTGTGGAAAGCGTTTTTGTTGGCAACTTGGTGATTTGCCGTTTGGATATGACCACAAATATACCTACTCTGAGCTTGGGTATAATTTGAAAGTTACTGATATGCAAGCTGCGCTTGGGTTGGCACAACTGGAAAAGCTTGATGGTTTCGTAGAAAAACGAAAAGAAAATTTTGCGTATTTGTACGAACATCTAAAGAAATTTGAGAAGTACTTTATTCTTCCACAATGGTCAGAAAAGGCAGAACCAAGTTGGTTTGGATTTCTCCTCAGTGTAAAAGAGGATGCTGGATTTACTCGTACAGATATTATTCAGTTTTTGAATCAGAAAAAGATTGGAACTCGATTACTCTTTGCTGGAAATATTACCAAACAGCCGTATTTTGTTGAACGACAGATACCTTTCCGTGTAGAAGGAACACTGGATAATACCGACTTTATTATGAATAATACGTTTTGGATTGGGGTATATCCAGGTATCACAGAGGACATGTTGGAGTATGTCGTAAAAAATATACAAGAGTTTATAAATAAATAACGTCCTAGTTATTTATTGCAAGTATTTATTGTGATTGTGTCAATTTCAAATAATAAGACAATACTGTTAACAGGTGCAACAGGGTACCTTGGTGGAAATGTCTTAAAAGAATTAGTTCATAATACGACCTATAAGATTATTATTTTAAAAAGATCTTTTTCAGATACAAAAAGAATAATTGATTGTTTGGGTACTGTAACGTATTACAATCTAGACGAAGTATCGCTAGAAGAGATTTTTTTGGAAAATAACATTGATATAATTTTGCACTGCGCAACGGACTATGGACGAAAAAGTGTAGATCCTATGCAAGTTATTGAGGCCAATCTCATCTTACCTGTAAAATTGTTAGAACTTGGAAAGAATCATGGTATAACATGCTTTATTAATACAGATACTATTTTGGATAAGAGAATAAACCATTATTCACTTTCCAAAAAACAATTTAAAGACTGGCTTTTTTCGTATAGAGAGAGTATTGCTTGCGTGAATGTTACATTAGAACATTTTTATGGTCCTTTTGATGACAAGACTAAATTTGTCTCTTACATCGTGAATAGTCTTCTGGAAGATGTGGAAAAAATTGATCTTACCAAAGGAGAACAAAAAAGAGACTTCGTTTTTATTGAGGATGTCGTGAATGCCTTTTCAAAAATAATTGATTCCTCAGCACATTTAAAAAAAGGTTTTTTTGAGTTTGAAATTGGGAGCGACAGCATGGTGACCATTAAAGAACTTGTTTTGATGATTGCTGAAATTATGAAAAATACAAAAACAGCATTACATTTTGGTGCATTGCCATACAGAGAAAATGAAGTGATGGAAGGTTTGGCAGATGTTACTGCAATTAAAAAATTGGGATGGTCGGCGCAGTATTCATTGTATGATGGATTAAAAAAAATGATTGATCAGGAATTACAAGAGTATAATAAAAATATATGAAATACCTTATAACGGGTGGTTGTGGTTTTTTGGGTTCAAATCTTGCTGAAGAAGTATTGCAGAGAGGAGATGAGCTTGTCATTTTTGATAATTTATCAAGATATGGTTCGAAAAAAAATCTTCTTTGGTTAAAAAGTATTGGTGACTTTACATTTATTCATGGTGATATACGGAATGCGAATGATGTGGATGTGTTGATTTCACACGAGATGCCGGATGTTATTTTTCATCTTGCTGGCCAAGTCGCCATGACCACATCTATCCAAAACCCTCGGAAAGATTTTGAAATAAATGCACTGGGGACATTTAATCTTCTTGACGCTGTAAGAAAATATTCTGCTCACTCAGCGGTTATCTATTCATCCACAAATAAAGTATATGGAGATTTGGAATGGCTTACCTATGAAGAAAAAGAGGAACGATACGAAATAACAGAATATCCAAATGGTCTGCCAGAATCGATTCCGCTATCATTTTCATCGCCGTATGGCTGTTCAAAAGGGTCGGCTGATCAGTATATGATTGATTTCCATCGTATATTTGATTTGAAGACTGTGGTGTTTAGACATTCCTCGATGTATGGTGGTAGGCAATTTTCTACAACAGATCAAGGATGGATTGGGTGGTTTTGTGAGCAGGCTCTCAAAACAGCAAATCATGGTATAAGAGAACCGTTTACTATTTCAGGGAATGGAAAACAAGTCCGAGATGTTCTTCATGCAAAAGACATGGTTGATGTATATTTTTTGGCTGCAGCAAACGTGGATACGATACAGGGAGAAGTATTTAACATTGGAGGCGGCATTACCAATAGTTTGTCTTTATTGGAACTTTTTCATATATTGGAGAACAAATTGAATATAACGTTAGAGTACAAAAATTTGCCTCCGAGAGCGTGTGATCAAAAGGTCTTTGTTGCTGACATACAAAAAGCAAAAGAATTGATAGGTTGGAATCCAAAAATTGATACAATCTCAGGCATTAGCATGATGTTAGAGTGGACACAACATATAATATAGTTTTATGGAAAAAAAAGAATTAAGTATTATTATTCCATCATATTTGGAAGAGGAAAATTTGAATATTATTCTTCCTCGAATTAATCATGTTTTACAGGAGATAGGTAATAGTGAAGTATTAGTGATTGATACCGAAGAAGCAATGGATAACACCAAAAAAATATGTGAGGAGAATGCTGTGAGATATATAAACAGAATTGGCGGAAATACCTATGGAGATGCAATACGAACAGGGATAGAACAATCAAATAGCGTATACACCATTTTCATGGATGCTGATGGCTCCCATGACCCTGAATTTATCAAAAATTTGTATGAAAACAAAGCGGAACAAGATGTAGTGATCGCATCTCGGTATATTGAGGGTGGAGATACTGATAATAGCAAAATGCTTATTTTGATGAGTTTGATAGTAAATTCGTTGTATGCCTTTGTTCTCAATATTAAGTGTAAAGATATTTCTAACAGCTTTAAGTTATACCATACGGTTGATTTAAAAGATTTGAAGCTTTATTGTAATAATTTTGATATTGTTGAAGAAATCCTGTTTAAACTAAAAAAGAAAAAAAAGGAGTTGCATATTAAAGAATTACCCTTTCTTTTCAAAAAAAGAATGTTTGGTACAACAAAAAGAAATTTATTTTTGTTTATTTTGACATATTTTATTACAATTATTAAATTGCGCTTTGGGAAATAATCTGTATTATGAAGAATATATTCTTGTACCTAGATATAGCTATTCAAGATACCGTGCTGTTTATCAAAAATAATCTATTGGCGGTTATCGTATCCGCGCTCTTTTTATTTGGAGTGATTTGGATGGGGTCTGTCATTTCTGTGGTTACGAGTCGTGATATTCTTGATCCATTGACGGTTCAGATAGATGGAATAGGAGATGACTCGCTGTCATCGGTGAAGGTCTTGTCGATACTTTCTCGTGCAGGGAATACAGTATATTTAGCGTCTCTTCCAGGACATGCAAATGAATGGTATAACCCTGGTAAGACATTTATTAGTAAGATATTAGTTGGCTTCAAAACAGAACATTTGGAACAACATTTTATGGTGACTGTGAGTCTTGGCGATACGCATTTCACTTATACAAAAGAACAGTTTTTGGATCAGTGGAAGAAGGTAGATGCCAAGAATGATGCATCATTCTTGTATAGTTCAGAAGGTAGTTCTGAGTATGTCTTGTATGAAGCCCCTGGAAATGTACAGTCGCATCCATTGCATGTTTCATTTGCTCCGCACATCTTTTCTAGTATCAATTTCAATGCGAGCGAAAAATTGATACAAAAGCCACTCTTTCAGAGCATAAAAATATTTTTCTTAACTGAGATCATGGTGTTATTGATTTTTGTGTTGTTGAACACATATAGAAAAATAAATCACATTGCATTTGATAAGAGAGAGACGCTGGTGTACCGAAGACGGTATCTTCTTTTTGTATTAAGTGTTGTATCTACTTTTGTTCTTATCGGTATATTTGACATCTTGGTAAGGATTTTTTACAAACCTGATACATTACACGTTTTCATGGATGCCTCAAAAATATATTTAAACAGTACATTACCGGCTTTTTTGCCAAAACCAGTTGAAAGAGTGCAGTTTATGTATAGCATTATGTTCAGTCCATTTTTATTACTATTTTCGTTTGGTTTTTGGAAACGATATATCGTTCATGCCACAAAAGAAAAAATTGAGCGTCTTTATCAATTTTTGATGATTGCACTTCCTCATATCGTATTTGCCATAGTCTATATTGGACTTGCCGTGAGCAATTTTTTGTATGTCAGCACCAGCTTTTCATTTCATGGGATAGGGAAGTATCTATATGCGTTACTGCTGTTTCCCTTGGGTGTATATGGTATGTTGTTTATGAAAAAAAAATATAGTACAAGATATATATCATATGCACTTTATATTTTTTATGGCATATGTTTATCTAGTATACTGCTTATAAATGTATTTCCATATAATATTTTTACTGAATTGAACGATGCATTTCATCTTGACCCTGTGTTTTATCCGATGTCACAGGTCATGATGGGAAAGACTATGTTAGTAAATCTCGGTGGTTTGTATGGGTTATATCCAGTATTTTTGCAACCCATTTTTCAGTTGGCGGGCTTGAGTGTGTTATCGTTTACATCAGTTATGGCGTTTTTGCTTGTGTTGAGTTATGTTGTTATGTTTTTATTTCTAAAACGAGAAGTAAAACATCCCTTCATTGTATGTATTGGTTTTGCAACTATTTTGTTTTATTATTTGGAAAATGGAAATAATGCCATTTCATACTTTCAATATTGGCCAATACGTATACTTTTTCCTAGTCTGGCACTATTACTTATTTCTGTATATGTAAAACACAAAAAGAGAGTATGGTACTATCTCATTTTTGCAATGAGCGGACTTTCTATTTTGTGGAATTTAGATTCTGGAATCATTATCTTTCTCTCATGGATGATTACATTGGTATATAGTGAATTTCTTACAATTCAAAAGAATAGATCTTCGGTGTTGCGTATATTTCGTCATATTGTAGTTGGGTGTCTTACTGTTGGATTAACTTTTTTGATGTATAGCGTGTATGCATATCTGCGAAGTGGTTCTTTTGCTGATATGACAATGTTGTGGCAGTATCAAAAATTATTTTTTGCTGGCTACTTTATGATACCAATGCCATTCCCTCATGTATGGATAGTCGCAGCATTAATATTTCTTGTTGGCCTCCTACTGGCGGTAAAAGGGTGGCTGAATAAGGAAGAACGATCTAATCCTGACATGAGAGCAAAAAATATTGTTATCTTTTTTCTTACTGTTATGGGACTTGGTTTGTTTACCTACTATGAAGGAAGATCACATGATTTGACATTTTATGGGCCAATGTTCACTGTCATATTATTATTGACCCTTTTTGCTGATATTCTGTATCAGAACTACGTGACACATACAGAACGGTATGGCTATGGAATTTTCTTTTTGTTTATTTTCTTTTTTCTTTTTTCATCACCAATTAATTTAATTGCTAATTCTGGGAAATATTATTCTTGGGTTACGACGAGAGCGTCCACTCTATTGCAGGGTTCTCAGACAATGATGACCAGAAATGTTGATTTTATACAAAGTCATACTACGAGGGGAGAACATATCATTATTTTTTCAAAGAAGTTTTATGATGGAATATTTTATGGTGAATCTAGAACAAGATCATCAATGGATATTTCTGCTTCTACAGATATTTTTTTCAAAAGCGAAGTTGAATATCTGATGCATTTTTTGAAATGCAATACAAATGATAAAGTTTTTGTATACCCTTCTTCTGACTATGCGTATTATGATGATTACGTAGATGATATACTACGTAATGAGTATAGTGTCGTTGACAAAAGTACTGATGATATGGTTTTTCTGATGAAAAATGTAAGTAGCACTGTAAGTGAAGGTTGTATTGATTAAGGAAGAGAGGGTGTGGTAGCCTACTATATACAAATGTAAATTGAAAACATATGATTGATCCTAAACATATACATGAAAAAGATTTTGAATTTATTGTAAACCAACCGTTACCTTGGAAAAATCTGGAAGGAAAGGTCGTTTTGGTTACTGGTGCGAGTGGTATGATCGCATCGCGTATGGTCGAAGTACTTTTGTATTTAAATAAAAAAGTGTTTACAAAAAAGAGTACTATCTATGCCGTTGTACGAGATAAGGGCAAGGCTCTTCAGCGATTTGATCAGTATGTCAATGATGAACATCTCAACATAATTGTTGGAGATGTGAGTCAGCCTCTTTCATTTGATAAAAAAGTGGATGTGATTATCCATGCAGCCAGTCAAGCGAGCCCAATTTATTTTGGTAAAGATCCTGTTGGAACGCTCTTGCCAAATGTAGTGGGGACATATCATTTACTTGAGTTGGCACGGCGTGATTCTGTAGATAGTTTTTTATTTATTAGCTCTGGCGAAGTATATGGTGAAGTGACAGATGAACAAGTACCCATCAAAGAAACGACGTTTGGATACATAGATATAAATAATTTGAGGGCTTGTTATTCTGAAAGTAAAAGAATGGGGGAAACGATGTGTGTGAGTTGGTTTCATCAGTTTGGTGTCCCTGTGAAGATTGTAAGACCTTTCCATATTTATGGATACGGACTAAAACCTCATGATGGAAGAGTATTCGGAGATTTTATTTTTGATATTGTGAATAGGCGAGATATTGTTATGAAAAGTGATGGTCAAGTAAAACGATCGTTTTGTTATTTGGCGGATGCTGTAGCAGGTTTTTTTACCGTATTACTGAAAGGAGAACTATGTTCTGTCTACAATGTTGGCAATGATACCACGGTGATAACAATAATTGATCTAGCGAATAGGTTGGTTACCCTGTTTCCAGAGCGTGATCTCAAGGTTATAAAGAAAGAAAGAATTTTGTCCAAAGGATATCTACAAAGTAGTGTAATTAGTACATATCCTGATATTACAAAAATTAAACAATTGGGATGGAAGCCTGTTTTTTCTATTGAAGAAGGATTTACACGGGCCATAGAAAGTATAGAATCATAATATGAGTATCAACAAGCCCTTGTTAAGTATTTGTATCCCCACTTATTGTAGGGCTCCTTATTTGCAGGAATGTCTAGCTTCCCTTACGAAACAGTTTGAACAAAATTCTGCCTTGTTGAATATGGTTGAGATCGTTATTTCAGATAATGCGAGTACTGACAACACAACAGAAATTGTTTCGAATTTTCAAAAAAAATATAATAATATTAAATACGTCCGTAATGACACAAATGTAGGCCCAGATGAAAATTATATACACTCAGTGTTAAAAGCAAATGGGACGTATGGTTGGCTTATGGGTGACGATGATTTTATCGTACAGGGTGGCATTTCTTTTGTGGTAGATTTTTTACAACAGAATAGAGTGTCGGTCTTTACCTTTGATTCAAAACCATTTTTACATCTGGAAGATGCTACTCAAAGGAAAAATTGTAGTATAGATACTTCAGATATTTCTTTTTTTTCTTCACACGATGAATTTTTTCAAAAAGGGTATTGCGTAGGCATATTATGTATGACTGTCTTTGATCGTGAGTTGTGGTTGAAAACTGACAGAACACAGTACAGTCCTGGGTGGTCATACTATGAAATTGAATTACAGATGATTGCTCAGTCTTCATTAAAGATGGCACATGCCTCTTATCCTCTTGTGATTGTCAGAGAAGATTGTGCATGGGTAAAAGATGGTATGGAACTTTTTACGTTTATCAATTCTAATAATGTAACGAAAAAGATGATGACCTTTGGATATGATACGGTAACACTCTCTGAGAGTTTGTTTAAAAACAGTAAACGTATAGTCATAATTTTGCTGAGGGCAAAGGGAAATGGATTGGACTGTAACGTGAAAAATTTGAAATATATTTATTCAAATGTGAGAGAAGCTGGATTTTTTTATTTGTGTTTAACTACATTGGTCTATGTTATTCCGAATAGTGCAATTCGGGCAGTACGAGATATTAAAAAGTTTATTTTGAATAAAAAACATTTTGTTCTATGAAGAATAATAATATTACTTTTGTACTGTTTACGTTGAATGAAGAAAAAAGGGTTTCGTATGCTATTCGAAACCTTATTTCTTATGGTGATGTCATGATTATGGATGCAGGAAGTACGGATAACACAAAAAATATCGCAGAGCGTCTAGGTGCAAGATTTTTTTTGAGACCACCAAGCGACAATCTGCAGGTAGAAACACAACAAAATTTTGAATTCATTAAAAAAAATATAACGACAGATTGGGTGTATTGGGGATTTGTAGACAATTTAGTGCCAAAAAGTTTGCTTGAAAAAGTTGTGAATGTGATTCAAGAAGAAAAATATATTTACATTTTTGTGCCGCTATTTTCGTATTTGTATGGTATGACAGACGTGCCCATGTTAAAAAGTTTTAATCCAATGTTTTTCAGAAAGGATGCCATTGATTTTACGGATAATGTAATGCACGGTATGGGGAAATTTTTGGGGAAAAAGAATCAAATTTTAAAATTACCAAGTTCTAAAAAATACGCTGTTCGTCATTTTAGTTTGTATGATGTGAATAAATTTGTGCGTAATCATTTGGGATATGCCAATGAAGAAGCTGTTGGAAAATTTGCAAGAGGAAAAAAATTTGCAGTTTGGCTTATGCTTGGTGCGATGATACGATATTTTATTCTGTATTATAAATATTCATTTAGGAATGGGGCAAAAGGTCTTATGACGGCGTTGCTCTATGCACAATTTAGGCTGTTAGTTTATGTAAAATTGTATGAAATTGAACACAACATAAATTTAGATACTATTGAGGCATCATTTGTTGAAGCAAAGGAAAAGATTTTGAAGGAGTTTGAATAATATCTATGCTTACCATCATCACGTCAATATACAAATCAGAAACGTATCTAAAAAAATATACTGATCATCTTATGCGTGTTGGTGATGTTTTGTCACAACAACTAGATTTTGAGTGTATTGTGATAGCAAATGATCCATCACAAAAGGAAATTGATGCCTTTCATACGTTTCAAGGAAAAAAATGGTTTACCTTTATGCCCGTCCCTCGTGAACCATTGTATGCAACATGGAATCGTGGAATATCTATGGCAAAAGGAAATGTCATTGGTTTTTGGAATGTAGATGACATAAGATATGCGGAGGCACTGCTTGATGGTGTGCATCTCATACAAAATGGAGCAGATCTTGTTTATTTTCCATTTACCATATCATGGTATGTAAATGTATTTGGAACAAGTTTCCTTGTAAAAAAGAAAGAGATTAAACCAGACCAGTTTGAGAGAGCAAAATTTGTGACGGGTATGCACTGTGGACCATTTTTTCTTTTTTCAAGAGACTTATATGAACGTGTGGGAGCGTTTGATGAACAATTTCGTATTGCCGGTGATTTTGATTGGTGTGTAAGAGCCGCTACCGTATCTGAAAAATTTCGTCTATCTTCTATGCACGCAGGAATATTTCGAGTTGATGGAGGAGGCTTAAGTGCAGGGGGAAAACGTCGGTTACAGTTAGAAAATAGTGTTGTCTTTAAAAGACACGCAATTCCTATTGATGTGGGAGGTTTGACAGATGCTGAAATAAGCTCCTTTAATGAAAAAAAAATGTTATATAAAGGCAAATATATTGATGTATTTCCTTTTGACAAAGTTGCTTAATATTGATAGGCTTGATTATATTTTATGAGTTTACCTCTATGATAGAAGAATCAAATAATAAAAAAACAGCCCTCGTGTGTGGTGCTGGGGGTTTTATCGGTGGACATTTGGTAAAAAGGCTCAAAAAAGAAGGTTTTTGGGTAAGAGGAGTGGACATTAAAGAGCATGAATTTTCAAAAACAGAGGCTGATGAATTTGTTGTCGGTGACTTACGTGATCCTAGAGTTGTTGAAAAAGTGATTGATATGCCTTTTGATGAAGTCTACCAATTGGCAGCGGATATGGGGGGAGCAGGATATGTGTTTAGTGGTAAACATGATGCAGATGTCATGCATAATTCAGCATTATGTAATTTGAATGTAATGCATTATGGACAAATAGCGGGCGTAAAAAAAATATTCTATTCTTCATCTGCATGTATTTATCCAGAATATAACCAGATGGATCCAAATAATCCAACATGTTCTGAGGACTCAGCGTATCCTGCCGCACCTGATAGTGAATATGGGTGGGAAAAGCTATTTAGTGAAAGGATGTTTTTTTCCTATCACAGAAATTATAATGTCGATGTCCGTGTTGCGAGATTTCATAATATTTTTGGACCAGAAGGTACCTGGAATAATGGAAAGGAAAAGGCTCCTGCAGCTATGTGTCGGAAGGTCTCGGAAGCCTCTGACGGAGATGCCATTGAAGTCTGGGGTGATGGAGAACAAACAAGATCTTTCTTATATATCGATGAATGTCTTGATGCTGTGCGAAGATTTATGGATTCTGACTTCATAGGACCCTTGAATATTGGATCTCGAGAAATGATTTCCATAAATGGATTGGTAGACATGGTTATGAATATCGCGGGGAAGCAATTGCCTATTACACATATTGATGGACCTTTGGGAGTTCGTGGAAGAACGTCTGACAATACGTTAATAAAAGAAAAATTACATTGGGAACCAACGGAGTCTCTTAGAAGTGGGATGGAAAAAACGTACCATTGGATTGATGAACAAGTTAAAAAGAATAAATAATTGAGATTTTATGAGGCTTGTTATTTTGGACAAATCTCCTAGATTTGAATTATGTTCACGCGAAAAGTGTAAACGAATTGGTCGTTTAATATTCAGAAAAATTAGAGGCCCCCAATCGCTTATACAAAGTTTACTTCTTGGTTTAGATGATCTTAGATACGAATATATATATAATCCTAAATACGATCAAATAAGGAAGGACGATGTTGTCTATGTGACAGGAAGTATGAGTGCATTGAAATTTGCATTAGAATTAAAACGTGAAGGGAAAATAAAAAAATTAATTGCAGGTCCTACTTTGGTTGTTACGCCCGATGAACATGGAGGAATCATAAAAGATAAAAATATTGACATATATTTGGTTCCATCTGCGTGGACAAAAGATTTTTATGCATCATTTGGTGATGAAGAACTAAATAGGAAGTTGCAAATCTGTCCGACTGGTGTTTCTTTGCCCGACAAATTGAGTAAAAAACGTGATTCCTTTTGTCTGATTTATAATAAAATTTCAGATACTGAGATACTCGAGAATGTAACGCAATATTTAAAAAAAGTAAATATTCCAGTTCAGATGCTTACGTACGGAAAATACAAGAAAAAAAATTATTTTTCTTCTTTAAAAAAAGCATCCTTCATGATTTATTTCTCAGAAATTGAAAGTCAGGGAATTGCGTTATTAGAGGCCTGGGCACACGATATTCCTACGTTAGTGTGGAATAATGATAGATACACCTTTGCAAAAATACATAAAACAGTTTCAGGGCCAATTTCAGCACCCTATTTAACTGATGCGTGTGGAGTTTTTTTTAAAAAAAATGACATAAAAGAAAAGTTTGAGTATGTTATCGGAAATTTGAATACTTTCCATCCACGTTTATTTGTTGAACATAATTTTACCAATAAAATATGTGCTCAAAATTTTTTAGATATAATTACTAAATAAGTATGTTGAATCAGCAAGAACGTGAACAATTGAAAACAAAGATTTTGAAAAATAATGAGTTGTATGTGTTGCAATATAGCCGGTTGCGCCGCTTGCTTAAGGATCCTTTCCGAACCTCTCTATTTTATTGTATAGCTCTTTTTGCAAGAATTCATCCGTACAAGATACATGCTCGGACATTGTGGAACGATACCATGACTTATTTTCTTCCAGAAGGACAAGCTATCTATTATTATGGTTTTTTTGAAGCAAACTTGACCAATTTTTTAATTAATTTTTTACAAGAAGGAGATACATTTGTGGATATTGGGGCTCATGTAGGATATTACAGTGTACTTTCATCTCGCCTTGTCGGAGACAGTGGTCATGTCCACAGCTTTGAACCAACACCAAGAACATTTATATCACTGGAAGAAAATACACGTCATCTTCACAATGTTAGTATAAACAATGTCGCCTTATTAAATGAAGAAAAAGAAATTGAATTTATTGATTATGGTCCTAAAAATAGTGCGTTCAATGGATTTAAAAGACGTATTTCAGAAGAAATGAATTTTTTAAAAAAAGATGATTCTGCAATAAAAGTGAAAGCAATCGCATTGGACTCCTATTGTCGTAAAAATAATTTACAACCAACATTTATTAAGATAGATGCAGAAGGTGCTGAAAGTTTAATATTATCAGGCATGACATATGTCATGAGTGAATTGCGACCAATTATTAGCATTGAAGTCGCAGGAGGAGAAGAATGGAAAGCAAATTGTAAAAACTCGATAGAGATGTTACTTTCTCATGATTTTGTAGCATATGAAAGCACGCTTGTCGGAGGTCTTAAGAAGCATGTCCAACAAGTACAGTATAAGTATGACAACTTGATATGTATTCCAAAAGAAAAAGAAGAAGAAGTTGTAACTCGCATGTTGAAATATTAAACGTATATGATAATTGTAAAGTTGAGTGCAGGATTGGGAAATCAAATGTTTCAGTATGCACTTGGAAGACGATTGTCGCTTGATTGGGGAGATGAATTGCTATTTGATTCTTCGTGGTTTTATTCTACGCGTGAAGGGGAAACACCTCGAGAGTTGGAATTACACAAATTCCATCTTCTCCTTCCTGAAGCACATCCTGCAGATATTGAGAAAGCAAAGCCATGTACGTTTATAAAAATAGTGAAAAAGGTTAAGGCACGTTTAGATAAAAATGTGTTTTACAGATTTAACAAAACATTGTTGAAAAAAAGAAAATATGTTTATTTGGATGGTTACTTTCAAAGTTATAAATATTTTGAATCAATTAGAGAGACACTTCTCACTGATTTCATATTAACCGATGGATATTCTGACGATGCATATACAACAAAGCAAGAGATTGAAAGAGTTGGAGAATCCGTGTCTATTCATATTCGACGAGGTGATTTTGCGTCTACCTGTAAAACTTGGAATGGTCTTTGTTCCATTGACTATTATCAGAAGGCTCTCGCTACGATACAAAAAACACATCCTCTTGTTACAGTATTTATTTTTTCTGACGATATAAAATGGGCAAAGGAGAATTTATATTTCGATGCTGTTCCTATGGTTTTTGTATCACGCCCTAGTTTGAGTGCTACTGAAGAATTATCCTTGATGAGTTTATGTAAACATCAAATTATTGCGAATAGTACGTTTAGTTGGTGGGCTGCGTGGTTAAATAAAAATGTGGAAAAGATTGTTGTAGCGCCAAGTCGTTGGCTTGTGGTTTCAAACATTGACACCGTAGATCTTTTACCACCTAATTGGATACAAATATAACATGTTTGTATTATTCCTTATTTTGTGAAAGTTAGCATTTGTGTAATTACGTATAATAGAGAAAAATTTATTGCAGAAGCAATAGACAGTATTTTGTTTCAAACATTTCAGAATTGGGAACTTGTGATTGTTGATGATGGCTCACAGGACGATACTGAACAGATTGTGAAAACGTATAAAGATCCTCGTATTAGCTATGTACGAAATGATACAAATCAAGGAATTGTTGCCTCACGAAATACGGCGTTGGCGCAGGCTACTGGGGAATATATTGCTGTACTGGATAGTGATGATATATGGAATGACCCTACAAAACTTGCCACACAAGTTGCATTTCTTGACTCACATGCGGAGTATGCACTCGTAGGATGCGCTAATATTCAAATCATTGATGGGCAGGGAACCGTGGTCAGCGACATGTTTCAGCCAGTGGAGGATTCTGAAATCAGAAAGCACATGTTATATAAAAATCCGTTTACTCACTCAAGCATCCTTTTTCGTAGAAGTGTTATATCAGAAATGGGATCATACCATGATTATGCTGTTGGAGAAGATTATGAATTGTGTTTACGCATCGGTATGAAATACAAGATGAAAAATATAGCGGATCTTTCTATGCAATATCGAAAGCATAGTGGAAATATCTCTGTACAAAAAAGAATGCAAGCCCTTCGATTGAATATTGCAATCATACGCACATACAAAGAAGCCTATCCACGATTTTTTATGTCAATCTTTCGAAGATATATTCGTTTTGTTATTGGTCTGTGCGTGTTGTCATAATATGAACATTCTTTATCTCATTACAAAATCAGAAGCAGGCGGGGCTCAAACGCATGTATATCAATTGTGTCAGGCGTTTCGAGACACACATACTCTCACTGTCGTCGCAAACCCTGGAGGATGGTTGGAGGAAGAATGCAAAAAATTGCACGTATCTTTTATCCCGAACACGTATTTTTCAAATAATCTCAATCCTTTGCGTGTATTGAAATCTTTTTTTACGATAAAAAAAATTATACATGAGGTGAAACCAGACATTGTTCATTGTCATAGCTCAGTGGCTGGTTTTTTGGGTCGTCTTGCCGTCAGAAAAAAGATTCCCACTGTCTATACTGCGCATGGATGGGGATTTAATATTGGTGTAGGTGCTCTTCAAAAATGGGTGGCTATTGTTTCAGAAAAAATTGTAGCAAACTATACTGACAAAATTATTTGTGTTTCAGAATTTGTTAAAGAATTGGGTGTGCAGTACCGGATTACCTCGCCTGATGCCTTTGTCGTTATTTATAATGGTGTGGAACTCCAACCTCGAATAAAAAACGAACATCATGATGTTCGTATTACATGTGTAGGACGATTGGCTCCTCCAAAAAGACCATTGGTATTACTCGAGGCGATATCCTTATTCACACCAGAAATGCAACGAGACCTATATACACGCGTTGTGGGCAAGGGGCCCCAGATGGACCAGCTTGTAACATACATCACGTCAAAAAAAATCCAGCATATTGAACTGATGGGAAGCTTGTCTCGAGAGAGGATATTTGATATTCTTCATAACTCAGATATCTTTGTGTTCCTTTCTGACTGGGAAGGATTTCCTATTTCTATTCTAGAGGCCATGAGCTGTGGATTGCCCATTGTGAGTTCTAATGTTGGCGGTATACGAGAAATGGTGGATGATAAAAATGGTATTTTATTGGCACAAACTACTCCTGAGTTGGTGGCAGCAAGTCTAGAGCGCCTCGTAACTGATAGAAAGACACGCAAATACATGGGAGAGATGTCATCTCAGATTGTCAAAGAACGATTTACGGTAGAGCATATGGTGCATCAGATACAACAGGTATATGATGATCTTGTTTGATAAAAAGTATATATGAACGTGTTATATATCGGTGCTGGTTTTGTTGGCGTGTGTTCTGCTGCTGTTGCTGCAGATGGGGGACATACGGCACTTGTTGTTGATATTGATGAAAAAAAAGTACAAGCATTTGCAAGTGGCGATAAAAAAAGAATTGACGACTGTTTGTCCGAAAAAGGATTGACTGATCTTCTCATCACTCATGCTGACCGTATTCGGTTTACGACATCATACGATGATGTCGATGTATTTTTGGATACGTGTGATCTCATTTTCATCTGTCTGCCTACACCTGAAGTTGCTGAAACTGGTGAAAGTGATTTGTCGTATTATTATGCAGGAGTAGAAAAAATTGCATTGTCATTAGCCTTACGAAATAATAGCGCACAAACGCAATATATTGTTATCGTAAATAAAAGTACAGTTCCCATTGACATGGCAGATGAAACACAACGTGTGCTCGATAGCCATGGAGTCACACACGTAGGAGTTGTTTCGAATCCAGAATTTCTTGTCGAAGGTAAGGCTATTGAGGGATCACTACATCCTGACAGAATTGTGATTGGTGCCTGGACTGAGACAGATTTTTCGTTGTTGCGTATATTTTATACACGCTTTGTTGACGTCTCAGAAACGCAGTATATTGAAGTCAACCCAAAAGAAGCTGCGGCGGGGAAATTGTTGGCAAATTATTATCTTTTTGCAAAACTTGCTGTGTGTTTTGATGTTATTGGAAGAACGTCAGAATCATTTGCCGATATTCAATTTGAATCATTGAAAAAAATAATTTCAAGTGATGCGCGTATTGGTAGTTGGGGATTCCATGATAGCTTGTATGCAGGCGGAAGTTGTTTGATAAAAGACACTCGATCATTGGCATACCAGCTCCACGCAGTGGGGCAAGATGTGTCATTACTTCAAGAAACGTACCTGGCCAACAATCGACAATTGGATCTTTTTTTAGCTCGAGCAACCACGGAAGCTGGGATCGTATGGAAAGGAAAAAAAATAGCATTGCTTGGAACCGCATTTAAACGTGATACCAATGATGTCCGAAATTCGCCAAGTTTTCATATTGTAGAAGTATGTCAGGAACAGCAGGTGTCACAGATCCATATTTATGATCCTTCTGCCATGTCAACATTTCAGCAAAGAGTTCTCCCTTCTGATCAGATTCAATACGTGGACAGTGCAGAGATGGCTGTCAATCAAGCTGATATTATTATTATTGCCACGGATTGGCCCTCATTTAGAGATATATCAACCATTGTAATGAAGCAAGAAAAAAAACCATTGATTATGGATGGACGACGTCTGTTGCAAGAGGACTATGCAGTATTACGTCAGCATGGATGTGATATTATTGCTGTTGGGTCTCCCTTCTTGCCAAAACAGGTGTAGATGTGGCATTGTACATATACGTTTTTAGTTTAACTCATAGATAGTATGGCACGTTGTCTTGTTACTGGAGGAGCTGGGTTTATAGGCTCTCATCTTACTGATCAGCTTTTGGCTGATGGACATGAAGTTCTTGTGATTGATAGTTTGCTCTTGGGTAAGCGTGAATTTGTTGCAAAAGAAGCTACCTTTCACCAGATAGATATTAGAGAGCTCGCAACAATGAAACCCTTGTTTGAAGGGATCGATGTGGTATTTCATCTCGCTGCCGAACCTCGATTGCCTTTGTCTATCGAAGATCCTATTGGTACACATGATGTAAATGTTACAGGCACACTTCATGTTTTGGATCTTGCCAGACAAGCTGGCGTGAAAAAGGTTATCATTACGTCTTCTGCAGCTGTGTATGGGGATGAGCCATTACCTATTTCAGAAGACACAGTACCGAGACCAAAAAGCCCATATGGTATGCATAAGCATATGGATGAACAATATGCACGGCTTTTCCATGATTTGTATGGACTAGCAACTGTGTCTCTTCGATATTTCAATGTGTATGGTCCGCGTAAACTTGCAAATGGTGGATACCCTATGGTGATCCCTGTATTCATGCAACAGCGCAAGGATAATCAACCTTTGACAATGACAGGGGATGGAGAACAAACAAGGGATTATGTGCATGTATCTGATGTTGTTCGTGCTAATATTTTAGCATGGCAATCAGAGGTGGCAAATGGTGATGCTATAAATATTGCAAGTGGTGTGCAAACCAGTGTCAATGATATCGCAATGCTGATTGGTGGTGATACGACACACGTTTCTGAAAGAAAGGGAGAAGTACGATTTATGCAGGCAGATATTACAAAAGCAAAAGAACTCCTTGGGTGGGAACCGACGATTGAGCTTGAAGAGGGGATCGCGACGTTGAAGAAAGAATGGAAACTTTAGAATGCAGAATGCAGATTTCAAACTTCAAAATTATGTATGCAAAAGGAGGATTTAAAACAAAGGACAAAAGCGTATACATTGCGTGTAATAAAACTCGTACAAGCATTACCTGACAACCAAACAAGTTGGGTGATTGGGAAGCAGTTATTACGATCAGGGACTTCTGTAGGAGCAAATTACAGAGCTGCATGTCGGGCTCGCTCGACAGCAGAATTTATTGCAAAATTAGGAATCGTTATTGAGGAAGCAGATGAATCCGCATTTTGGCTAGAGCTTATTATCGAATCAGGTTTGTATAAAAAAGAAGCTATTGAAACACTTCTTCAAGAAACAAATGAGCTTGTCGCAATCATGGTCAGCTCCTCAAACACCGCAAGAAAAAATAACAAAAAATAATTTTGAAGTTTGAAATCTGAATGCTACATTCTGCAATATATTATTGTCCCATCCCTCGCATCACTACATTAATTGTTTTCAAAAGAATAGATAGGTCGAGTAATATCGATCTGTTTTTTATATAATAGAGGTCGTATTGAAGTTTTTGGAGAGACTGTTCAATAGTATCTGTGTAATGTTGGTTTACTTGTGCCCAGCCCGTAATGCCTGGTTTTACCAAATGGCGAACTGCGTAGTAAGGCATCTTACTTTCAAGTTCTGATACTATCTCAGGTCGTTCGGGTCGTGGTCCTATGATACTAATATCTCCTCGTAACAGATTGACCGCTTGAGGTAACTCATCAATACGAGATTTTCTCAAAAATCTTCCTACATGAGTGACACGCACATCATTTTTTGTGGCAAATTGGACACCTTGTGTTTCAGCACTTCCATCAGATGCGAGTGCATACATGGAACGAAATTTGTACAAAAAGAACGTTGTTCCTGACATTCCCACGCGTTCTTGTCTGAACAATACAGATCCTTTGGATTCTATACGTATTGCGAGGGCAATGGCTGGATATAGGATGACAAAAGTGAGTAAGAGAAAAAATCCTATACACACATCTAATATGCGTCTGAGACGACCATACACCGGATGGATGTTTTGTTGAAGATGATCTAAGAACCAATGTTCTGAAAAAATATAGGGAGGGATACGTCCCGTAATTGATTCATAGAGTGACGCCAGGCTGACTATCCGAGTTTGCCAAAAAAGTAATTCATACAGTTCCTGAATGATGGTGTCGTCATGTTGTATATGTTGGGCAACCACGACGGTCTCTATGTTGTGAACAGACACTGAGGGACGAATAGCTTTTGTAGAATCATAAAAGGTGGTACGAGAATATATTTTTTTGTCTATATCCTTTGGTGCACCTATCCACGCGGCAAGAATATATCCACGTTCAGGCATACTATAAATCAGATCAGCAAGTTCATTCATTTCTTTCATATCCCCGATAAACAGAATGGGGGAGAGAAGTGCTTTGGTTGCGACAAGTGAAGAAAATAGTGTTCGCCATATTGCAAGCATCCCATATCCTGAAAGAATGCTCAGTACCAAAATAGTTTTAGGAGTAATTATTTTTTGGGGTAAAATATAGAAAAAGATAACCCCGACTATTAAGTTGACGACGCTTGCTTGTAATATGCGAGAATAGAGCATTGCCTTTTGTCGATGTCTTCCAAGTTCATACAGACCATTTATATAATTTATCAATATCCAAATACCAATAAGTACTCCAAACCATATCAGACCTGTTTCCAATTCCGTAGAGCTTGGGAATGATAGACTTCGCAATGTAAACCCTGCCAGCACACCAAAAAAAAGTGATGCCACATCGCCCAAAAGGAGAATAAGTTGTTTTGTTCTATACGTACTATTCATAGTATGAAATATGTCATTGCTCCTAAAAAGCAAATGTAGTATACTGTACACACGACTAAAGTATAGCTTTATGAAGCGAAAAAATCAAGTATTGTGGGTTGCCATCGTTGTATGTATGCTTTTCGTAGGAACGAGAACTTCTGCGGCAACAAAGGAGATTTTGATTAATAGAGACTCCTCTCAGACGACTGGTCGAGATGTTATACTTTTTTTGGAAGCTCCAACAGGGGCGACTGAAATGAGAATTTCAAATGATGTCACTTTTTCTGATACCAGTTGGAGACCCTACCAGCGGACAAAGTCTTGGAAGTTGACTGTAGGAAGAGGGCAAAAAATTGTATATGCTCAATACAAGTGGTCAAATGGAATAACCTCAAATATTTTCAACGATACTATTCAGTTGGAAGTACCAATGGGTATTGATGGAAAAGTAGAAATTAACAAGAACGTTGAAACCACCAAGTCACGCCAAGTGACTCTGACTATTGAGCATAGTGATTGGATCGAAGAAATGTTCATTAGTAATACCAGTGATTTTAATCAGTTTGATGCTCGTCTTCCTGCAACGCAGGTTCCGTGGACCCTTACGGAAGGTTCCGGAGAAAAAACCGTATATGTACAGCTCAAAAATGCCAACGGAGATTTTGAAACCTATCATGATACAATCACATACAAAGAGCCTGTAGGGCAAATTCCCGGTGGAACAGTGCTTCAATCAGACACGTCACAATTGTACTATCTTGGATTTGACGGACAAATTCATCCCTTTCTTCATTCATCCGTGTTTCACTCATGGTTTGATAGTATTGCTAAGGCAAAGATTCGTGTTGTGAGTAGTTTGACCCTTCGACAGTATCAAGTGGGGAAGCCAGTGTGTATTCGTGGCGGTACATGGCTTGTCCGATTTCAAAATTTTTCGCAGCTCTATGCTGTTGAGCCTGGATGTCGATTATTTCCACTCCGTTCCGAAGTTGAAGCTCGTATTGTGTATGGGGCAGATTGGAAAAAACGTCTCGTTGTCCTAAGTGAATTTGAAAGTGTTTCATATTCAACAGTGAATCGAGGAGTCCAAGATGAGGCACATGATATTATTGATAGAGATAATGACGGGTTGGATAAAGCAACCGAAGATTTGTATGGAAGTAGTGATAGACTTCCTGATAGTGATGGTGACGGGTTGAGTGATCTTGAAGAAGTCGCTGTTTGGTTTACAAGTCCGATAGATAATGACACAGACAATGATGGAGTCGGCGATATGAAGCAAGTTCTCGATGAGTATCTTACAGATTCAATCATGTCTTTGTCAGAAGATGTGTATGGATATCCTGGTGGTCTTATCATCAAATCATCCGCTGATGGAAAGTATTATATGAATTTTATTGATGGGTATACCTACTTTTTATCTAGAAAAACTACGGATGCTGTGTTTACTTCAAATCAATTAGATACCACATTTGTCATGTCGTCATCTCCTTTCTTATCTCTTACTGTTCGATCTGGGTGGCATGTCAGGGCTGCTTCAGATGTCTTGCTTCATCCGTCACTCATAACAAACCAAGGAAATTTATATGCGCTTTAGCCTACACATTTTGATATTACCCATAGTTGTTGTTTCACTGGCATTCATTCCAGTGAGGGCAAAAGCTGTCAATGATCTGCTTGCGAAGCAATGGGCATATAATGATACCGGTGTATATACGGCATGGACTGAAACGCAGGGTTCACGTGATGTTATCGTGGCTGTGATAGATAATGGATTTGACATGCTTCACCCAGATATTCAAGCGAATGCCTGGAAAAATACTGATGAAATAGCAGACAATGGAATTGACGATGATCACAATGGATATATTGATGATGTGTGGGGATGGAGTTTTATTCCTGAAGATCTAAATAAAGATGGATTTCTTGATGCGCAAGAATTGCTAGGAACCAATAACCCTCGTCCTCGCCCAGAGGGGCTGACCGCTGCGGAAAAACAAGAAGGGATTATTCATCATGGCACGGTTGTTGCAGGTCTTATTGGAGCGGTTGGAAATAATGGAAAGGGGATCTCTGGTGTGGCACAGCAGGTACGACTTATGAATATTCGAGTCGTTGATGAGTCAGGATCTGGAACATTTATCATGCTTGACGAAGCTATCCGTTATGCTGTTGATAATGGCGCTGATGTTATCAACATGAGTTTGGTAGGGCCCACGAGTGAGGATCTCCGTAGTGCTATTGAATATGCGTATGAAAAAGGTGTTGTAATCGTGGCTGCTGCGGGAAATAGTAGACAGGATCTCAATCAATCACCACTCTATCCGCTCTGTGAAGATGCTGGGTTATCTGAACAGCATATATTGGGTGTAAGCTCTATTAATGAAGCACATCAGATTAGTCCTTTTTCAAATTATGGATCATCCTGCATTGATATTACTGCTCCAGGGGATGGCGTAACATCAACTGTGAGATTTTCTCCCACCAATGGATTGCACGACCAATATATCGGTGGGTGGCATGGTACATCATTTGCAGCCCCTCTTGTAAGTGGTACTGCGGCATTGATAAAAGTTATTGAACCATCCTGGGGACCAAAAGAAATCTATACTGCGATTTTATCAACGGTACAGCATACCTCTGGTCAAGATGAATCAGTCTATGAAGAATTGTTTGGAAAAGGTCTCCTTCAAGTAGACAAAGCGGTTGCCTATGCACGTGAACGTGTTACTTCCAAAAAAGGATTTCAAGATGTGTTGGTTGTTTCACCATTGAAAGGGATGTCAGAAGATTCAAAACAATTTCTTTCTTCCTTTGACTATACGGATATCTTGACGGGAGTGGATGATATCGCTTCATACATGGTGGATGGACATCTACAGTATGTGACTGCAGTGAAGAAAAATAATACTGAGCGCACTATTACAACATATTCTGACACGTGGAAACCTGTTACATCTTTTTCAATTTCAGCAAGAGGGCCTGTACATCTCGCTGTCTATGATCATGATCTCTTTGTAGCACCCGCATATGCAGATACCGTCTTGTTTCAACGATATTCATTGGATGGGTTATTGTTATCTGAGTTTCATATAAAAACCAAACATCAGGGTGTTGCTTTGACTATTTCAGAAGGAGGAACACTGTATACCTATGCAGCAGAGCCTGGATTGGTCGTGAACACATTTGAAGTGCCATATGATCAAAGTAGTTCACAATTTTCTGTTTCAAGTATGATACATGTAGGAAGTATTATTTCTGCAGACATTGATGGTGATCAAAAAGAAGAAATAGTTGTCGGGGGTGCCATAGGAGAACGACCTATTATCAGTTATTATGAGAATGATGGTATACTCAAACGGACATATACCGTATATGGAGCATATACTGATGGCTTTTCTTTGAAAGCCGTCGATTATGATTCAGATGGAAAGGACGATATTCTGACCATTCCATATCATAATACAGAGGTCGTTCGAGTCTGGACAAACAAATCAAAAAAAATTGATGAGTGGCATACATTTTCTGGCTATCAAATTTTTGATCAACGAGCAACTGTGAGATTTTATTAATAGTGTATGATGAATACTCATCCAATTTTTGAGAAAAAAAATGTGCTGGTAACAGGTGGCGCAGGATTTATTGGGGCACATTTGTGTGAACGATTGCTCAAAGAAGCAAAAGTGATTTGTGTTGATGATTTGTCAAACTCAACTATTCAGAATATTGATCATTTGCTTCAATATCCAGACTTTGAGTTTATTAAGTATGATACCAACAATGCCATTGATTTGAGTGAGTTTCCTGAGCTTGATAAATTTGGTATTCGCTACCAAGGAATTCAAGAAATATATCATCTTGCTTGTCCGACAAGTCCAAAGAATTTTAAAGACCTCAAGCTTCATTCCCTCCATGCCAATTCTCGTGCAATGCTGTCTACATTAGATTTGGCTGTAAAATATAGAGCAAAGTATCTTTTTTCATCCAGTTCAGTGGTGTATGGAGCGCCAACAGAAGAAGAAACATTTTTTCATGAAGAAGATGAAGGTATTGTCAATCATCTGTCCCCACGTGCGTGCTATGACGAAGGAAAAAGATTCGCAGAAACGTGTGTAGAAACATATCGCCAAGTACATGGTATTGATACAAAAATTGCACGAGTATTTACTACCTATGGTCCACGAATGAAACTTCGAGATGGACTTCTTATTCCTGATTTTATTCTCGATGCACTCGCGGGTAGAGATTTGGTCGTGTATGGAGATGAGAGTTTGATTCAATCATTGTGTTATATTACTGATATGGTTGATGGTCTTGTGCGACTTATGCACGCCGGACCTGAGGTTTCTATTGTGAATCTTGGAGTGGATGAAACACTAAAGATGGTCGATGTTGCAAATAAAATTATTGAGATGACAGGATCTACCTCTCATGTAAAATTTGAAAAACCACTTGAATTTCTTACAAAAAAAGGGTTTCCTGATCTCACACGAGCCAAAGAATCTCTTGGGTGGATATCTCTTGTTCGTTTAGAGGAGGGACTGAGAAAAACAATAGATTATACAATAGCAAATAAGGAAATGCTTGATTCGTCCCACCAGCAGATGTAAGGTATTGATGCTATGTTTATTGCGATTGTGCCAGCATACAATGAAGCATCGACAGTCGGTGCTGTGGTAAAAAGTCTTCTTCCTCATGTAGACCGTGTCCTTGTGGTAGATGATGGGTCAACAGATCAGACATCTTCTTTTGCAAAAGAAGCAGGTGCTTTCGTGATTCGCCATGGATTGAATAGGGGACAAGGAGCAGCGCTTGAAACTGGGCATGTCTACGCAAGACAGATCGGTGCAGAGTATGTCCTCCATTTTGATGCCGATGGACAATTTTCTGTTGATGACATTGCGCCGTCTTTGTCTGCATTACAAGAAGCGAATGCCGATGTGTTGTTTGGTTCCCGATATAAGACACGCATGGCAAAAGCGCGTGTTCCTTGGACGAAACGATATATTCTTCGGCCTCTTGCCCAGATTGTTGATAGACTTTTTGGAGCGGTGAAGCTGAGTGATGCTCACAATGGGTTCCGTATGTTTACCAAAAAGGCGTTGGATACTATTTCTATTTCACATGATGGTATGGCACATGCCAGTGAAATTCCTGCCTTGGTAAAGAAACATGGATTGCTGTACATAGAAGTACCTGTGTCTGTGACATATCATGAATATGGTCAGCGAATGGTTAGCGGTATCGTTGTTGTCAAAGATTTATTACTTGGAAGATTTAGTCGTTAATATTTCGTATATGATTATATTTCAACTCCTTTTCTTTCTTTTTTCATTCTTCGCTATTGGTACGGTCATCAAACGAAGAAAAGATACCCTCCTTTCAAATAATGGGACATTATTTTGGATGTTGTTTTGGATACTCGCAGATGTTGTCGTTTTTATGCCAAACAGTACCACTGTGTTTGCTAATGCCTTAGGTATAGGAAGAGGAGCCGATGTAATTATTTATATTGCACTTGCTATCATTTTTTTTGTGCTGTTTCGTTTGCACGTGAAATTGCATATGATCGAACAACATATCACACGCATTGTTCGCGATGATGCTATCGGGACGATGCAAGATACAGAATCGCAGACAAAGAAGTAAGCATTTTTGTATTATGAAAATTGCTCATATTGTTTGTTCGTACCCACCGTATTATGGTGGCATGGGCAATGTTGTGCTTCAAACGGTGCAAGAATTGGGAAAGCGTGGACATGAGGTAGAAGTGTTTACCCCTCTGTATCATACCCTGCCTTCAACACCACCAGAGGAATTGGAACCGGCAGGGAAACAACAAGTAGAGTATGCGCGCCGTGTCACTCCAAGTATCACCTATGGGAATGCTGCACGTATCCCACAGGTGGCACATGAATTAGATTCGTTTGATGTAGTACATCTTCATTATCCATTTTATGGGACAGCAAATCTTGTCCGAAAATGGAAAGAACATAATCCTTATAAGCCACTGGTGATTACCTATCACATGGATTCTCGGTCACCAGGGTGGAAAGGATTATTTTTTACATACTATAATGCATTTTGGATGCCAAAAATTTTGGGGAGTGCTGATTTATTGATTGGTAGTTCACTCGAGTATATAGAAAAAAGTGATGCATTCGATCTTTATACACAACAGAAAGACAAATGGCGAGCGTTACCCTTTGGTGTCGATATAGAACGGTTTCAACCACGTGAGAAGCCAGCGGATTTATTTGAAACGGCAGGATACGATATCACGATACCCACGCTCCTTTTTGTGGGGGGCATGGACAAAGCACATTATTTCAAAGGGATTGATGTCTTTCTCAAAGCACTCTTACGTCTAAAAAAGAATGAATATACGGTACAGGCATTTTTGGTAGGAGATGGAGACCTCCGCGAGACGTATGAACTCACTGCAAAGGCATATGGGCTCAGTGATAGAGTCAAATTTTTGGGGTATGTAGAAGAAGAACTGTTGCCATATGCGTACAATGCAGCAGATTTAGTCATCTTACCTTCGACGACACGAGGAGAAGCCTTTGGTATGGTCCTTCTGGAAGCGTTTGCGAGCGGTGTCCCTGTCATTGCGAGTGATCTGCCGGGAGTTCGGTCGGTGGCTGATGAGGGGGGTGTCTTGTTCCCACCTGGAGATGACGCGGCTCTTGCTGAAGCAATCATAGAATATTTTGCTGATGGGGTTGACAGAAAACAATTTTCTACAAGTGTCCGAAATCTTGCAATAGAAAAATATGCGTGGCCTCGGATTGTCGATGATCTGGAGGATTGGTATATGAACCTTGTGAATACATAGAGAATTTTGGTATACTTTTTTTATTAGTATAACGTATAACTTCAATATATATGGGAAAATTTAACAAAGGTGTTGTATTGGGTGGTGTGTTGGGTGCTGCATTGGTATGGCTCAATACTACGACAAAGGGAAAAGAGTATCGTAGTAAGCTCGTTGATCATGCCGCAGAAGTCTATGAACGTGTGAAGCAAGAAGTACAAGAAAGTGGAGCCATGGAAAAAATGAATAGAAATAAGTATGTTGCGTTGGTAAAAAAGACAGTTGATAAATATGCCATTGAAAATGATATGGCACAAAACGTCAAAAATATGCTTGTTCGTCTGTTGAGTAGTCAGTGGACAACATTTAAAAAAGAAATCAAAAAATAGTCTATGGCTTCCTCTATTGCAACATATCTTGATAAGGCCATAGAACATGGTGCGTCTGATATTCATCTTGTTGGTGGAGAACTTCCTATGATTCGAGTCAATGGAACACTCCAAGCGTTATCAGAAAAAGAATTGACCCAAACAGTTATCACATCCTTAGTGGATGAACTCCTCAAGCCATTGCAAAAAAAACAGTTTGAAGAAACCAAAGACGTTGATATTAGTTATGCACACGGAGATGTCAGATTTCGTGTCAACGTGCATAGTCAGGATGGAAAGGTGGGGATTGCTGCTCGACTGATTCCAAAAGAAATTCCGACACCTGAGATGCTTCGATTTGAGCCTACCCTTACCAGTGCTATGGGACTTTTGGACGGACTTGTCCTTGTCGTTGGACCCACAGGGCATGGAAAATCAACAACGATTGCT
>Ga0210057_1002105_pt1 | contig 28878 bp, 31 predicted proteins | sample CryGeyCG2114_010_2_FD_183968 | JGI IMG/M metagenome (GOLD analysis project Ga0210057, IMG submission 183968) | Groundwater microbial communities from aquifer - Crystal Geyser CG10_big_fil_rev_8/21/14_0.10 (SPAdes) (version 2) | ecosystem: Environmental > Aquatic > Deep subsurface > Groundwater ...
GTTACGGTTATAATCCTTACTACTATCAGAATTCTTACAATCCATGGTATCAGAAATATTGGAACCAGCCGTATTACTCGCAAGGTTATGGTTATCCAAGAAATGTTTATGGTTATGGTTATTAGTTATTTTTTCTCTTACTAAATCAATTATTAGTTTCCAATTTTTTTGCGAGGCACGAACTTATTAGGATTCATCTTTAACCCTTCTTCCATTTATTTAATTGAAAAGAATTTGACTCTCTCGACTTCTTCTTCATGTATCTTTAATTTTGTGATATCACTGTTAAACTTCATTAAGTAAATGCAAAAGAAATCCTTATTGATTATCTGTTCATAATCTCACCGCTTTTCTAATTTCAAGACAGGGTTCTTCCAATATTTCACGTAGTTCAAAGGTTAATGGTTCTTCGCCCACGCTAACATATCCTGCGGCAGAAGTTTGTTATTTTCATCGCAAATGTCAATTAATTCGTCCGCCATTATACTAATTTTCAGTTTCGCTTATTTGCAAGACTTCCTCTTCTCTTGGAACCTTGACGATGTTGGAGACTTTGTCGCCGGTTTTTAATTTAACTACGCGGACACCCTGAGTTGCACGACCCATGACTCGGAGCTGTTTCATGTTTATTCTGATTACCATTCCTTTTGTCGTCGTGAGAATCGCAGAGTCTTTGTCATTAACGGAAATCGCGCCGACCAACTGTCCCGTCTTCTCCGACACTTTCAGACCGATTACACCCTTGCTTCCTCTTAATGTTTTTCTGTAGTCTTCCAGGTTTGAGCGCTTCCCATAACCTTTTTCCGAAACTGTTAGAACAGTTGTTTTTCCGTCCAGAGGGACGGCTTCTAAGGCAACGAGTTCATCTCCTTTGTTTAGTTCAACACCTTTGACTCCGTAGCTGGCGCGACCCATTGACCTGACTTCACCAGAGTTGAACCGAACTGCGTTGCCTTTTTTCATTATTAATAGAACTTCCTGTTTTTCCTGAACAATCTGCACGTTGATTATACCGTCCGAATTGTCTGCCGGCAGGCTCATGACACGAACTCCTGTTGAGCGTGGTTTTGACAAGTCTTTCAGAGGAAGTTTTTTGACAATCCCTTTCTTCGTCGCGAAAATTAAAAAGCCCTCGTCAAAATTTTTGATGTTTCTGACGTTGACTATTTCCTCGTCTCTCAAAGAGAACAAGTTTGAGAGCGACCGACCCTTGCTCAATCTTGTTCCATCCGGAACGTCATTTGCCTTCAACCAGTAAACCCTGCCTCGCGTGGTGAAGAACAGGAGATAATCATGGGTTGAAGAAGTCAGGAAATGTTTTACAAAGTCTCCGTCTTTCAAGTCTGCACCCGTAACTCCAGAGCCACCGCGTTTTTGTTCTCTATAAGACATCAAATCTACGCGTTTTATGTAACCTGCGTTCGTTACCATAACAATAACTTCTTTCTTTTCAACTAAATCAGTTTCTGACAGCTCGTCAACTTTTTTGATTAGGCGCGTTCTTCTTTCATCACCATAAGATTTTTTTATTTCCTGAATCTCTTTTCTGATTACTTTCAAGACTTCTGCTTCGGAGGAAAGAATCTTTTTCAACAAAGCGATGTTTTCTTCAAGTTTTTTCTTTTCGTCTTTGAGCTTCTGCGATTCCATGCTCGTCAGTTGTTGCAAGCGAGTTTCAAGAATTGCTTTTGCCTGTCTTGTCGTGAATTTGAATTTTTTTTCTAAACCAATATGCGCTTCCGTTGCGTTTTCGCTTTTCTTTATGAAGTTGACTATTTCATCAATTTGTGTCAAAGCTTTTAACAGACCAATGACTATTTCCAGCCTGTCTTCTGCTTTTTTCAGTTCGAATTTGGAACGGTTTGTAACAACGAGTTTTCTGTATTTCACGTATTCTTCTACGATGTTTTTCAGATTTAGGACGCGCGGCTGGTTTCCGACTAATGCGAGAAGGTTGGCGTCGAAGTTTGATTGTAGTCTTGTGAGTTTGTATAGTTTGTTTAAAGTGTATTTTGGATTTGTGCCTTTTTTCATATCGACGACGATTCTGATTTTGCCCCTCGCGGATTCGTCTCTCAAATCCGAAACATCCGGCAATTTTTTCTCAGTTGCGAGTTTTGCGATTTCTTTTATTAAATTTGATTTGTTCACCATGTATGGGATTTCTGTAATTATAATTGAAGATTTGCCTTTGGATTCTTCTGTTGTTGTTTTTCCGCGCATGATAATTTTTCCTTTTCCAGTTTTGTACATTTCTTTGATTCCGGGCCCCATCGCGTAACCGCCAGTTGGGAAGTCGGGACCTTTAACAAATTCTGTAAGTTCGTCGATTGTTATTTCCGGTTTTTTGATGTATTCATCAATTGCATCGCAGACTTCGTTTAGGTTGTGGGGCGGGATGTTTGTTGCCATACCGACCGCGATTCCTGTCGCACCCATGAGGAGAAGATTTGGAAGTTTTCCCGGAAGAGTCTTTGGTTCGGTTGTTGAGTTATCAAAATTAGAAATCATCGGAACGGTTTCTTTTTCAATGTCCTCCATCAATGCTACGGAGATTTTGGAGAGTTTTGCTTCGGTGTAACGCATTGCTGCTGCTGAATCGCCGTCAATGTTTCCGAAGTTTCCTTGCCCGTGAACGAGAGGATATCTCAAAGAAAAATCCTGAGCCATTCTAACCAGAGCGTCGTAAACCGAAATGTCTCCGTGCGGATGGTATTTTCCCAAAACTTCTCCCACAACTGTCGCAGATTTTCTTGTCGGTTTGCTTGAATCAAGTCCGATAGAATGCATTGCGTAAAGAATCCTTCTATGAACCGGTTTTAATCCGTCTTCCACGCTCGGAAGAGCTCTTTGGACGATGACAGACATTGCGTAGTCTATGTATGCCCGCTCCATTTCATCTATGATTTCAGTTCCGGAGACGCCCCTTTCATCCCCGATTTGGTCTTTTTCCCTTCTTGTTCTTTCTTGTTCGGAGATTTCCTTTTCTATTTCTTCTTCATCAATTTTTTTTGGGTTCATTTTTGTCCTTAAGTTTTTTATCTATGATTTCCTTTTCCAGAACAGCTCCGGAATAACCGCAGTTTCTGCACATCCAACCGCCTGTTATTCCTCCAGCCACCATTTCAACGTTTTCGCTTCCGCAGTTTGGGCAAAATTTTATTGACGGCATTTTAGATATCAATCTGCGCCTCCTCCGCGTGTTCGGCTATGAATTCTTTTCTAGCCCGAACATCATCACCCATTAGCTTCGAGAAAGTTTCATCCGCAAGTGCGGCATCTTCTATTGTAACGCGCTTGAGCATTCTGGATTTTGGATTCATCGTGGTGTCCCAAAGCTGCTGCGGGTCCATCTCCCCAAGACCTTTGAATCGCAAGACGGAGGTGTTGTCTCCGAGTTTCTTCTTGATTTCCTTTAGCTCCACGTCTGAGTAAACGTAATGGTCGCCGCGTTTTCTAACACGATAAAGAGGGGAAACCGCGACATAAATATTTCCCTGTTTGATTAATTCTGGCATAAATCTGAAAAAGAAAGTTAGGAGAAGAGTCTTGATGTGCGAGCCGTCAACATCTGCATCAGCCATGAGAATTATTTTTGAGTATCTCAATTTGGAAATGTCAAACTGCTCGCCGACTCCTGTGCCTATTGCGGTGATTAGCGAGGAGATTTCTTCGTTGCTGAAAACTTTCACAGGACTTGCTTTCTCAACGTTGAGCGGTTTTCCTCTCAAAGGCAAAATCGCCTGAGTCTGACTGTTCCTCGCCTGCTTTGCAGAGCCGCCTGCGGAGTCTCCCTCAACGATGTAAATCTCGGTTTCCTCCGCTTTCTTTTTTGAACAGTCCGCCAGTTTACCGGGCAGACCTCCTCCGCCAAACGCACTTTTTCTTCTAACTAAGTCTTTTGCCTTCTTAGCCGCACTTCTTGCTTTTTGTGCTTCCAAAGATTTATTTACAATTCTTTTCGCTATCGCAGGGTTCTCTTCAAAAAATTCTGACAAGGCAGCCATCGCAATTCCGTCAACGATTCCCTTTATCTCGCTATTACCAAGTTTTGTTTTCGTCTGCCCTTCAAATTGCGGCTCCGGTATTTTTACGGAAATAATTGCAGTCAGACCTTCGCGGACGTCATCGCCTGTCAAGTTTCCGTTTTTATTCATTTTGTTTTTATTTGCGTAATCGTTAATTGACCTTGTCAGAGCAGTCTTGAAACCGACGACATGAGTTCCCCCTTCAATTGTGTTGATTGTGTTGACAAAGCCGAGGACGTTTTCCTGATAGCTTGAGTTGTACTGGATTGCCACTTCAACGGAAACGTTTTTGTCTTCTTTTACAAAATAGATTGGCTTGGAGTGAACGATTTCCTTTGATTTGTTCACCCACTTCACGAATTCAACAAGACCGCCTTCGTAGTGGAAAGTTTCTTTTTTTCCTGTCGCTTCTTCTTTCAGGTTTATTCTCAGACCTTTATTCAGGAAAGCGATTTCTCTTAGTCTCGCCTGCAGGATTGAGAACTCGAATTTTACCGTTGAGAAAATTGTTTCGTCCGGTATAAATGTAACCTCTGTCCCGGTATCATTTTTGTCTGTCTTTCCAACGGTTTTCAGTTTGTAGAGTGGTTTTCCTATGTTGTATTCCTGCTGATAGATTTCTCCGCCACGTTTTATGATTACTTTCATGTGCTTTGATAACGCGCTGACCACTGAAATTCCGACTCCGTGCAATCCTCCTGATATCGCGTAAGAGCCCTTATCAAATTTTCCTCCGGCGTGAAGTTTGGTTATTACAACCTCCACCGCAGGAATTTTGTAAACTTCGTGAGTTTCAGTCGGGATTCCACGACCGTTGTCTTTAACTGTTAGAGAGCCGTTTTTGTTTATCGTTACATCAATTTTGTCGCAGAATCCTGCCATTGCTTCGTCCACAGAATTGTCAACGGTTTCCCAGACTAAGTGGTGCAGTCCTGTCTTGCTCGTGCTACCGATATACATCGCAGGTCTGTGCCTTACTCCTTCAAGTCCTTCAAGAACCTTAATATTTTTTGAGGTATAGTCTTTATTTTCCGGCATTTCTTTCTGGAAATGTTAACCAAGGTATTTAAACTTTACTGGGTCATTTTTAGTTTGTCGTCGGTAAAAATATTATTTTGCTTTCTCGATAGTTTTTTAATGAAACGCATGAATCCGCTATTAACAGCAAGATTATCTTAAGAAAGATAATAAGCCCCATCACCCCGCACTTATGAAACTGTTTGTCATCTTACTTTGCGGCTTTTTCTCTCGCGCGGGCTTTCTCGCGCGTGATATGGAACGCTTCTGTCCAGCGGACTTTTCTCTTGTCTCTCTTTAACTTTGTAGAGTTTTTTTGGCATTTGCTTGAGCAAAAATAGTCAACTGTTCCTGAGTTTCTAATTAGGTGTGTGCCTTTGTGAGGTTTTTCTTTTTTTCCGCAAAATGTGCATTTTGTCATCTACATTGACCTCCGACCGGAGCCCCTAATTCTTCGGGCTTCAATTTCCGTTTCTCTTAATGTGATTAAATCGCCGACTTTTACAGGACCTTTGACGTTTCGGCGCATTGTCCTTTCTTTATTTCTGCCATCGAGAATTTTTACTTTTACCTGCGTTACTTCTCCACGCGCGCCTGTCCTGCCGATAAATTGCTCAACCTCGGCGTTCACTACTTGCCCGCTTGAAGTTTTCTGAACTCCGCCTTCTGCAGTTTTGTCTTTAGTTTTTTGTGGTTTCGTGCTCATTTTACTTCTTCAGTTGAGCTATGTCCTGTGCGGCATCGCCAGGCTCAACGACTGCAACGGAAGCTGTTGGAACAGGAATGCCCACCGCAATTCCCAGCTTTTGTTTAGAATCTACTTCATGGCACGGAATGTTTTTTTCTCTGCAAAGTTCAGGAAGATGCTGGACGATTTCCTTCGGCTCGACGTCGGCTGCGTAAAGAACTAATTTAGCAGTTCCAAGTTCAACTGCTTTCGTAACTTCGTTCGTTCCCTTCTCGATTTTTCCTGTTTTTTTTGCTTTTTCAACAATATTATAGAAGTCCATTTGACCTCCGTATAAACGTCATTGGTTTAATTGAAGTTTGATGAGAAAGATGGTTTATAAAACTTTTTATATAGGTGGTTCTTAAGTTTTTGATGGTAGAATGGACAAATAAACGCAGAATAAGCAATCTTGGCCTGCATCTTTTAACAACTGCTGCTGCGGTAAATATCGGATTGGATAACGACTATGCGGCGCGGGCTGTTGAAAGCATAAACAGGAGAGTAGAGAGACTCGGATTGAATAGAAGATATTCTCAGATTGGCACAGGCGCGGCGTTGCTTGCGGAAATTGTTGCACCAGTTTCCATAATCGCACTAAGTGATTTAAGATGGTATACTGTTTTGGGTGCAGACCTTGCCGTTAAAGTGGGCGCGAGAGTCCCAGCTTTATTTTCCAGATATTTAAGAAAAATTATGGAAGAAGAAGAGAACGCGTTTAATGCGAGAAGAGAAGAATGTTAGCAGAAAATAAAAAATTATTTTTTCACTAATTTGTTTCAATAGCCATCTTAGGAAATTTAGCGTCTATCTCCCCTCGGTATCATACGGAGATAAGAAGTTTGAATTAAGACTAACTGACTTTGAAGTTAATGAGGGAGATATTTTAATATTAAAAGAATGGGCTCCGAAACAAAAAAATATCGGCAGGTTTTTAGAAAAAGAAGTAGAATATGTAATAAAGACTAAAGAGTTTAAGTTTTGGCACAAGAAGACATCGAGAAATGCGATTTCCAAGTAATATCTTTTAATTGATAATAATCTTAATTACCTCCATGTAACTTCAACTTGGTCGGTGCGTTCTCTCGGCCTCACTTCAATTTTATCTGCAGTCGTTTTTATTCCAGCGTTGAACATGATTTCTCCGGTGTAAGCAATCATCGCCCCATTGTCAACAAGTAGTTGGCGGGGAGGACAAAAATATTTCGCGCCGCGTTCTTTGCACATGATTTTACACATTTCTTGAAGACGGGAGTTACACGCAACGCCACCACCCAGGACTAATTCTTTCTTATCGGTGTGAGCCAAAGCTCTCTCGGCCGACTCAACAAGCATCGCGAACGCAGTTTCTTGTAGAGAGAAAGAGAGGTCTTCTTTCGATATTCCTTTTTTGTGGAGTTGTTGGAGTTTCGTCTGCATTCCCGAGAATGAAACATCCATTCCTTTTATTGAATAAGGCAGTTCTTGGTATTTTCCTTTTAGAGCCAGCTGTTCAATTTTTGGTCCGCCAGGGAAGCCGAGCCCGAGATGTCTTGCGAATTTGTCGAGGAGGTTTCCGATTCCCAAGTCAAGAGTCTCTCCAAAAACTCGGTATCTTCCTGACGCATAAGCGATGATTTGCGTGTTTGCCCCCGACGCGTAAAGCAAAACGGGATCTTTCGTCCCCTCGCCCCTTCCAATTTCCAAATGTGCTATGCAATGGTTTACAGGAATTAAAGGAACAGCGAGTTTAACGGCGAGGGCTTTAGCAAAGTTCATACCTTCGTGCAAACATGGAGCGAGACCGGGAGCGTTTGAGATTGCGATTGCTTTTACTTTATTAGGAAAGATTCCAGCATCGTCCAGAGCTTTTTTGTAGACTTGCTCTGCAATTTTTTTGTGGTGCTCCGCCACTTTCATCGGGATTATTCCTCCTTCTTCCGTCGTGAACATATCTTTTTGGTTGGCAAGGATTTTGCCTTTACTGATGATTCCCACACCGAAGGTGTGGGCTGTGGTTTCTATTCCGAGTATCATTTGTTATTTCATGGGGAGAGAGGTTTTTATTTTTTGGTATTAGAAAAAAGCGACTAAAATCTCCGAGAGTATCAGGAACACCTCTAATTAAAAAACCAAGAATAACAACTGAAAACAATAAAATAAAAAAACAAAAATTAAGAAGAACTATCTTCTTTTCTTTTTCTTTGTAGTCTTTTTCTTAGCGGCTTTTTTCTTTCGTCCGCCACGAGCCATCTTTGCTTCGCATACATTTCCTTTTCCATCGACGTAATAAAGATAGCCTTTCTTTCTGCTAACTACATTCTTTGCAATAACTTTTCCCATTTTCACCTCCTTTTATTTCTAAAAGATATCAATGAATATCTCAACGTCTATATAAATCTTTCTTTTCACCGACGAATAATTTTATTATGCTTCGATTTTGCTCATTGAGAGGAAGCTCGATAAGTTCTCGGGCGGGAAGACTTGGAGTTACCCTAAAGGTGAAGGGTCTGACTAAATTGTAGTCGGCTACATTGTTTTCGTTGTCCAACCAGATTGCCAGAAACGGGAAGAAAACAAAAAAAGAGTGAATTGCCGCGGTGCTAGGATTGCCGAACCTAAACAAAAGATTGCCGGTTTTTGATGATTTAAACATAAACCCCGAAAATTTAGAGAAAGCTCCCGTTTCCCTAACTTTTACTTCTAATTTCTTCCCTCTGAATTTAATTATCATTTTAATAAGATTTTTATATCTCTCGTGTTTAGTGTTTGAATGGATTTAAACGTTTTGCTCTCGAGTCAGTGGGTGATTTTTCTTGTTGTTTTAATTGCGGTTGTTATAGCGATTATCTTCCTGACATCATTTGAGAGAAAGCTAAACAGAAAAATTGTCGGGATAATTTCAGGGAAAAGGTTTTTTGAGGATAAGTTGAAAGAATTGAAGACAAAAAGCGGAAACCCCCAGAGTTTTTTGGTTGCTCTTGATGCGTTGGCGCGTGATTTTTTTTCCCTGAAATTTGGAGCTAATCGGGATGCCAAATACTCCGAGTTGATTTCTTTTTTCAAGGAAAGGAAAAATGTCGGGGCTGCTGAGTTTTGTGAGAGAATGCAAAACGAACTTTATGCGGGAGAATGTTTGAGCAGTGAAAATCTGGATTTTCTTTTTGATAATCTTGAATTTCTGTTTAGGGAGGAGGAAAAAATCAACCGTTTAGGCGAGATTGCGCACAAAAAGATGATGCACGAGCAGGAAGAGAAAAAGGTTAGAGAAACAGAGAGGAAAAATGTCGGAGATGCGGGAGTTAACAAGGGAGTTGTTAAGTATTTAGCGGAGGGACTAAGGAGGGGGTTTAGTCTGAATTTGTTGAAAAAGAAGCTGCTCGAAAATAATTTTTCCGAGCAGGAGATAAATGCGGCTGTTGAACATTTGAATTTGCATTTGGAAGAAAAACCGAATGAAGTTATTGAGACTCCTTCATTTGAGGAAAAAAAGACGGCGAGGACAAAGACTTATGATAAAGAGCCGGAGTCGCACAAACAAATTAGGAGTCTCGACGATAAAAGTAGGATAAAAGAAAGACTTCTGGCGAAAGGACGGCTGGGTGAAGGCGGTTTGGATTAGGGAAAAATCTTGAACCGCGTGTTAATCAAAACAAATTCAAGAATTATAAGAACAAGGGCGGCGATTAGCAAATAAGATGAGAAATCGACAAAAACTTTTTTTTCTTTCAGCTCAAGAATTGCGTTCAAAGAGTCCCGAAGTTCCTGCTTATTTTTCGCCATGAAGAACTTTCCGCCCGTGTTAAAGGAGATGGCTTGCAAAGACTGTTCGTCTAATTTTGAAAGTCCGAAAGATGTTTCTCCGCCTTCCTCAGTTCCGATTCCGATTGTATGGATGACTACTGATTCGTCGTTCGCGTAATTTATCACATCTTCAATCGTTCCAACATTGATTTGCCCGTCAGAAAGAAGAATTATCGCTTTTGAGTTTTCCCCCGCAAGTAAATTTGAAGAAGTTATGACTGCCTCGCCGAGGTCGGTTCCTCCGACGGTGCTTAATGGAATTTCTTTTATCGCCTGCCTTAGTATTGTTTTGTCTGCCGTAATGCTCTGTTCAATGAAGGCGTTTCCAGAGAATGAAACAACTGCCACTTTTGTTGTTTTTGGGAGGAGTTCTATAAAATCAGTTGCCATTTCTTTTGCCGCTTCCAGTCTTGAAGGCAAGAAGTCGGTAGCTTCCATGCTTTTTGAAGTGTCAATCGCGATTCCAAACGAAAAATCCGTCGCTGTTAAAGTCATCTGCACTTGCATTCCTGCCAGAGAGAAAACCAAGACGACGAGGATCAGGGAGGTGAGCATTAAAATGGAGGTGTTTTTAGAAAGCAAGTCTATGCCTTTGACTTTCGCTATCGCTTCAAAGTTTGCGAACTGAAGTGCTCGGGAGCGTTTCCATTTTAATGTCAGAAAGTGAATCAAGATTGCAAGAGGGGCAAGCAGTAAAAAGTAAAGATAGATTATTCTTGTAAAGTTTATCATTTGTTTCCTCCGGACTTAAAGTTTGGCTGTTCATATTTAATAAAAAAATTACTCCCGTAAAAAACTAAATTTCTGCTTCTTAAATGGCGGGCGTTTTGTGATGTTATACTCATTTTTTTCTCTTTTTCACGGCTCTGCCTTTCAGGAATTCCGGAAGTCCGGGAATGAGAGATTCGTTTGTGCTAAGCTCAAGAAGGTCGATGTTGTTTGAGGCACAGACTTCTTTTATGAGTCTCTTCTGTTTTATCGCGAGTTTTTCGTAAGATTCGGAGGCGACCTTTGGATTGACCAAGAGCTGCTGCCCCGTCGTTGGGTCCTCAAGTATGAACTCGCTTGAAATTTTTGGCATGCTATCGTCGAGCGGGTCTCTAACCATTAAAGCTACGGTTTCAAACTTTGCGGCGAGAGTGGCTAGGGGTTTAACCATTGTTCTATCGAAGTTTATGAAGTCTGAAACCAGAACCACCGAGTCTATGTTTTTATTCAGATAGTCTATCGCGAAATCAATTCCAGCTCTTAGATTTGAAGGTTTGCCGTAAGTTGCAGAGTCTGTTAGGATGTCAATCATTCTATGAAAATGCTTGTCGCCTCCGCCCGGCTTGATAAAACTTTTTATTTCGTCCGAAAAGAAAGCTATGCCTGCTCTGTCTCCCGTGCTAATAATCATATGAGAGAAAGCCGCCACAAGTTCGGCGGCGTATTCGCATTTTAGTTTTTTCTGTGAGCCGAAAATCATGTTATCTCCGGCATCAACGATGAAAACAACTTTCAGGTTTCTTTCGTCCCTGAATTGCTTCACGAGAAGAGAATTTGACCTCTTGCTTGCTTTCCAGTCTATCGTTGAGGAATCATCGTCTGGTGCGTAAGTTCTATACGCCTCAAACTCAAGACCTTTTCCTCTAAGCAAAATTCTGTAAATCTTTTGTTTTAGCAGGAATTTTTTCATGACTGCCTGCAACTGGGCTACGCTTCCCGCGACATCTGCGTTAATTCTTCTTTTGAATTCCATCTCTTTTTACTTTGATAGAAAGAGAGGTTTATATAAAAATGTTGTTAGAATCAGTTCAAGGCATACCTCTACAAGGTTAAACCTAAAGATATCATAAAAGTCAAAACTTGTTGTGCTTTTCTTATCGAATCTAATCATAAAAAATTAATAGAAAAAATGAATGAGCTAATAACCTCTTTTATTAAAAGATATAATTTGTGAAAAGTAAGTTAAACTTTTGGAACAGAAGCCCAGTTTAATTTAATATAAAATTATTTTTGATTTAAGTCTGATCTGTTGCTTGTTTTTACTATTTTTTATAAATATTTTTTCTATGACTTGCATCAATAACATAAATTATCTTTAATTCGTTGTTAATCTCTAATATTGCTCTATATTCCCCGAAACGAAGAATAAAGTTATCTGACCCTTCCTTTCTTTTGATAAAATGATATGGTCTTATTTTTATCCTTTCAAGAACATTTAGGATTCGTTTCTGATTCTTCGGAGGTAGCTTAAAGAACTGCTTTTCTCCAGTTTCAGAAAATTCTATCTTATACATTATGATTCTATCTTATTTTTAATTTCTTCAAGAGAGATAGTTTTTCCTTCCCTTATCTCCTTTTTTGATTTTTCAATATTTAGAATAGTATTCTCATTAAATTCCATCTTATCCTCAAGAAGATCCCAGATTATATTTTCATAACTTTCTTTTTCACTCATTTTCATCATTTTCAATTTTTTCATGAGCTCTCTGCTAATTTGTATTGATGTATCCATAGTACTTCTATAATCTGTTATAGTATTTAAATATTTTTGTTTATGATAATTTATTCTAAGAAATTTCCAACAATTTTATAATAAGTCAGACAGTTCTGAGCACTATACTTTTTGAATCTTTAAAAATTTCTAAGGGTGAAGAGCCAAAGCAGTTAAACAGAAAGAAATGCGAGAAAAGAATATCTTTGAGTTCAAGATAAATTTATTAGTCATGGAGCTCTTACAACACGCAAGATTTCCTCAATGATATTTTCCGCCCCGATGCCTTCGGCTTGGGCACGGTAAGAAAGAATAATCCTGTGTCTCAAAACGTCTTTGGATATTTTATCAACATCTCTTGGCAGGACGAAGTTTCGCCCGCGAATCAACGCCTCGGCTTTGGCGGCGATAAAAAGCGCGATACTCGCTCTCGGCGAGCCACCCATATCGATATATTCTCCGTATTTGAAATCTTTGTTTCTTGTTTTTTCTATTATTTCAAGAATATAGTTCTTTACCTTTTCATCCAGATAAACTCTATGCGTTAGCTTTTGCATTTCTATTATTCTCTTATCAGAGACTACTGGTCTTATGTCAATGTCCTCAAATTTTTTGAAAGAAATATTTTCTTCCATGACTCTTTTTTCATTTTCGGGCGAGGGATACTGGAAGATAACTTTGAACAGAAATCTGTCAACCTGTGCTTCCGGCAGACTGTAAACTCCTTCCTGCTCAAGAGGGTTTTCAGTTGCCATGACGAAAAACGGCAGAGGAAGAGCAAAGGTTTTCTTTCCTATCGTTACCTGCTTTTCCTGCATCGCTTCCATTAAAGCGGACTGCGTTTTCGGAGGGCTTCTGTTTATTTCGTCAGCGACGACAAAGTTCGCGAAAATTGGACCTTTGATTACTTCAAAGCCCCGGTTTGGGTCATAAGTTGTAAGTCCGGTTATATCCGTCGGCAAGAGGTCAACTGTGAACTGGATTCTTTTTGAGACACAGCCAGAGGCTTTTGCAAGAGCGTTTATTACAAGGGTTTTTGCAATTCCCGGGACACCTTCAAGCAAAATATGGCCGTTGCAGAGAATAGAACGGATTAGGGACTCGACTACGTCTTCGTGACCGAAGAAAGCCTTATTAACTTCCGCTTTTATTTTTGAAAATGTTACAGCTATCTTTCTGACTTCTTCAGGAGAAAGTCTGTTTGCCGATGATTTTTGTGATGCCATGTCCCTTTTATGTAGAATATGATTGGTAATTATTAAATGTTGTTCTTTTGTCCGTGAGTTTTGGTGTGGGCATAGAGTTCAGTTCTTTTTTCAGTTTAACTTTTCTGTAAGAATAGTAACCTAATCCAAGGATTAATGCGATTAAACTGGAAGCTGTTACAACCCCGAACAATCTTTCTTCGACTCTTTTCTTCACTCTTGAGGTTACGGGCTGGACGATTGCGTCCCTGCACGCTTCAACGGCTTCTTCTGTTTTTTGTCTTGCTCCTTCAATATCGTTTTGGTCAACTAATGAGCGGGCTTCGTTGATGAGTTCCTGCAGCTCTGTGCATTCCGGATTGTTTACGATGAGTTCTTCCGTGAAGATTATTCTTTCGATGATGTCTGTTTCGTTTTTAATTTCTACGAAAAAGTCCTCCGTAGCCGTGTGAGTCGGACTGCTAACGTCTGCAGTTATTTTTATTTTGAATAAGCCCTTCTTTTCCGTGGCTATGTCCACGGTCATCGTGAGTTCTTTTTCAACTCCAATAGGAAGAGAAGAAATGGATGTTTCGTCAAATGAAACACCAAAGTCGTTTATCGGTTCTTCGTTTTTGGTTACCTCCGCGCTTAGAGTTATGGTTGTCAAGTCAGTCTGTCCGTTGTTAAGTAATTTGACAGGGACGGAGAGCGCGTCTATTTGCTCTGCCGTCATCGGTGGAGGGACAATTATGTCAAGTGAAACCGTCTTTGTGCTGGAACTTCCTCCACCACCACCTCCGCCAGAAGTTGGAACAGGGACTGTTACTGGTGGTGGTGGTGTGGGCGAGCTAATCTCGACTGTGAAGTTGTTGCTTAGCACCGTGCTTAGAACGGGTTGGGCGTAGTTTGTCAGGAAATATTCAAGAGCCCTTATTGAGTAAGTTCCCGTGCTGTCTGTTGTCGAGGAAAAAACGATTTCAGGTGAAGAAGCAGAGTTTTCCCAGTCTGTTTTCTCCACACTAATCGTTCCGCCGGAAGAGTTTAGGAGAGTTGCAGAGAAACCAATTGTCTGGTTTATGCATCCGTCGGAGGCGTCAAAGTCTAAGAAGTGCGGAGAGAGGGAAATTGTTATCGGGCTCCCGCCAACTTGATTCCCAATGTTATTAACAAATTCCAGAGGGAAATTAGTTTGATTTACCTCAACATTCCACGAACGAGTTGAATTTAATTTTGGGTTTGAAACTATGAGCTCTAACATAACAGCTCCGGAGCAGGTTGTTTCACTGGAAAAATCCGGGGTTAAGTTGAAAGTGAACTGCGTTCCCCCACCGTTTTCCTGAATAGCGTCTTTCTCAACTCCTCCAATGGAAAAAGCATATGTCAAATTTTCAGGAACTGTCTGCGAGGCGGCGATAACAAACGGCGTTGTTTTGTTTTCTGCGAGAAAGAAATCCGGACCCGACAGAGGAAGTATTATGTTCGGAAAATCGTAAACAGAAATATTAAAGATTTCGGAGCCTGTTAAACCGGAGGAGTCTGTTACGGAGACTTCGTATTCCCAGCGACCTGCCTGTGCTTGTGTCAAAGGAAAACTTATTATCCCCGTTGATGAGTCAATTGTCAGAAAGTTTCCACTCTCGCTTAAATTCAGAAGTGAATAAGAGAGATTAGAGCCCGAAAAGTTTTCATCTATGTCTTCTAAATCCGTTGAGTTTACGTCAATAAATAAAGTTTCAACTATAGACGTGTTTATATTTCCTATCGGCGTGATTTTAGGGTTGTGCTGGATTTCAGTTACGTTGAGTGTAAATTCTATTGAATCATTGATTCCAGATTGGTCGGAGATGTTTAGCGTTATGTTGTAAACGCCGATGTCTTGTTTTAATGGCGTGAAGACTGCGTCAAATTCAAGTCTTTCAGGGACGCTACTTTGAGGATTGTTCGGCGAGGAGAAATCGTTTGTTAAAGCAAAGTTGAAGAGATTTGGGTTAGGTCCGTTTTGTATTGAAAGGTTTATCGTTATGTCTTCTCCGTAAAAACTTTTTTGAGCGGCTGGAATTTTAAAATCATCGTCGTGAACCCAGAGAGTTAAGACAACCGAAGCGTCTTCCATTACCGAAAAACCATTGAGGATGTCGCCGGAAAAATTTGCACTTGGTGATGAAGGGAAGGATTGAATTGTCGGAATGTCGTTTATGTTTGAGATAGTAAAAGTCAGGTCTACCGGCGTAGGAGTTTTGCCGTCGGTTGCATTTATTGTTACAACGTGCTGTCCTACATCTTCATCTATCGGAGTGAAGTCAACCATTCCGGTTGCTGTATCCAGAGAAAAAGAGGGAAATTCATTTGAACTACTGCTTGTAAAAGTTATTATGTCGCCATCCGCGTCTGTAACGTGCTGGGAGAGGTTAAATAAAAAAGCAGAGTCTTCTGCGAGATTAAATGAATTTTGGAACGCCGACCAAACCGGTGCGGAGTTTATCTGGATGTCTATGTTGAAGACAGTCTGCGAGGAAGAAAACAAGTTTGAATCTGAGGCGGTGATTGTTACCGTGTTTATTCCCACGTTCAAATCGTTCGGATTGAAAGAAAATAAAGCTTGTAATTTGTTCGGCTCCGCAGTCGGAGAGACGCTTACGAGATTCAAGTTTGGGTTGTCTGCCGAAAACGAAATGCTCTCGTCGTATATTGTTTTGTCAGGAATGAGCAAATCGTCGTCGGTTGCGTTCACATAGACGAATCCTGTATTTGTTGTATAAACTACTATGTCCTGAATTGGCTCAATTAAAACGGAGTCATTTATGTTTGCAACCGTGAAGGAGATTAAAGTTGTGTTGACCTTTATCGGTAAATCGGAGTTGTCTCTAACTGTCAGATTTATTATCCAATCCCCGACCTGTTCGTCTGTCGGTGTAAATCCAGTCAGGGCTGTAAAGTCGAAATCGTTTGGAGAACCCGAAGGTATTGTTGCTATGTTTGTTCCTGAAGCGGAGAAAGTGAACCACGAAAGGTCTGAGCCGAATGTTAAGTCATTTATTTCGTCTATGTCTGTTGCGTTTATGTCGCATGAAACAGGAGTATCCTCGGTTGCGTTCCTTTCGTTGTCGCAGATGTATGTGAAGAACGGAGCGGCGTTTTGGTTTAAGACTGTGAAATTAACTATTTGGCTTCTTTGCGCGTTAAACGGTTGAATTGTATTTCCGGAGTCCGATACGGAGAAATTTATCTCATAAACTCCGACGTCGTTTCTTGATGGCGTGAAACTGATATTTATTTCTCCAAAATTGCCATCTGTTATGTAATCTGAAGCTGTAAAAAGTTCTCTTCCCGCTTGCGTTGAGCAGTCTCTCGTTGACCACGGTGCGACTGTGCAGTTTAAAAAAGAAATATTAAAAACAACTGGAAAGTTGTTTTCTTCATCTGTTGCCTGGATTAAGTATTGGAAAATTTCAGTCATGTTAAATTCTTTGTTTTCAAGATTGGTAAATTCCGGAGGGTCATTTACCGGAGTTACGTTGAAAAGAAATATATCGGAAGTGCCAGATGTTTCGTTGGCGACATTTGCGAGTATTTCCAGAACTCCTGTGTCTATGTCAGTCGTTGAGTCTATGGTCAAAATTCCTGTGAGCGAATCAAGCTGGACCCACGGGAAGTCTGATGGCTGAGTTAAGTCCGGATTAGTTGAAATATTGACGGAAATTATTGTGTATGTCATCGGAGGTTCCGGGTTTTGGACGATTGCACTGAAGTTAAATAGGAACGGCGTGTCTTCTGACACCGAGTAAGTCTGTCCAACAAAAGTTGGGTCGAAGTTCGGTCGGGCTGTGGCCAGAACCACCAACAAAAGTATAATTAGGAATAAGAAAAACATATTTGTAAGCAGTTTTCTTGCCTCTTTTTTCATTAAATTAACGGCAAGCACACCTCCGGCTTGAGCCAGAGTGGGGAATTGCCGTCCCCGTATTTAATTTTGCAAGTTTATTATAATTTTCTTTTAACATTTGGTTTGTTTGCGATACCATCTTTTTTTGTTAATTGATTTTATTTTACATCCTTTCATTGTTAAATACTTTATCGTGGTTGGAGAAATGCGAAAGTTTTCTTTCCATGATAATTATATGGATTAGTTTTATCAGGGCGATTACAAAAAGTATTGCGAGCAGGGCGTAGGTTCCGTATTTCATTGCTTTTTGTCTGATTATCGTGTTTTTTGCAGGGCAAACGGCTGAACAGGGACCACCGCAGTCAATTCCCTCCTCGTTCTGGTTTTTTATTCCGTCGGAGCAGGTTAAGCAGGAAGCACAGTCCCCCGCGCAATCAACCGCGAGTTCACAGAATCCATCGTGGCAGTTTTTTATTCCATCGGAGCAACTTGGGTTTTCTATGAAACGGCACGCCTGAACTTGTGAAGGTTTGTTGTCTTCTGTTTCGCAGGAGTTGATGTCCTCACATAAGCGGAGCTGGAAACCGCAAAGCTCATCGGCGATTCCTAAGTTTCTGCAGTCTGTCGAGATTTTGTCGAAGTCTTCTCCTGAAAGAGTGCCAAATTGGTTGGATTGAAGAGCGTCCTGACATTCAGACCAGGAGTCGCACGCCCATTTTTCCCCGCATTGAGTTTGACTTATTTTTGGTTCGCAAGTTTCGTCTTCTCCTACCCGAACGCTCCATATTAAAGAATCGTTTAGCAAGCCGTCCGTTATTTCCGCTTTAACCGAGTGCAAGCCTGCTGAGTCGCATTCGAAAAGTGTTGAAAAGAGCTTGTCAGCATTTAGTCCGGAATGAAATTCTTTTAACTCGGAGTCAACATACCAGTAAATATCCGGCAAAGAATTTTCCGGGTCAAAGGTTTCTATGCTGAAGATTATTTCCTCTCCTTCTGTCGTGTTGAGTTCTGTTTTTTTTGGGGCGTTTCCGGTGATTGTTGGTTGGTTGTTTCTCAAAGCCAGAGTAAGCTGGAATTTATCACAGGCAAATTTTTTTTCTCCGTTCTCCCCGCAGAATTCCGTCTGCTCATCTAAGTTTCTCAAGCCAGAGTCCTGCGCACAAATTTCTATTTCGTAAATTCCGGCATTTGCCTCACTTAAAGCGGTTTCAATTAAACCCGAAGGCGAGATATCAAAAAGTTTTTCTCCTGAAAGAAAGTTGGACTTGAAAGTTAAGGTCTGGCTCTCAATATCTCGCGCACTAATTTGTTTTGAAAAAGAGTTTGTTTCATCTAAGGAGATAGTTTGGACTTTCATTGTTTCAAGTTTTGGAGGATTGTTTATTTCTATTACTTTCACGCCGACTTTTTTTGTTTCTATTGCATCTGGATTGCTTGCGGAGAGCGTTAGTTCATGAATCTTGCCTGCTTGTTCTTTTGTCAGGTTTGACGAGAAGAGTTCTGCTGTTGAGTTCCCGAGGGCTCGGACGAAGAAAGGTTTTATCGGTGTTAAGTCTATGTTTAAAGATTGTTCGATATTATCGATCGTTTGAAATTGGAGAGAGAATTGCGAGGTTTCGCAGGCGAAGAAGTCTGATTGTTCTAAAAGAATTGTCGGAGCGGTTGCGACCGCCGTTGGGATTAAAATCAAAGCTAAGGCTAATAGGACTATTTTCTCTTTTTTCATTGTTATTACAAGGAAAAACGCTATAAAAATCTGTTGTGAGAAGGGAGTGTTAAGTTTTCGGGAGTTGGTTTTTTGCTAATTATCAGAAAAGTGTCGGGAAATTTCTTAGCAGAAATCTCCGAGATGTGAGAATTATTTCTCCATTTTTTCTTTTGGAGATTTTTTATCCATTTCTGTCTTCAATCTGGTTTTTTCCTTTTCAATTTCTGCCTCAAGCTTATCAAGATTTTGAATTTGACTTTTAACATCGCCACCCGAAGCTGGTTGCTGTTGCATCATTTGTTTTTTCGGCATCATTTTAACTAGGTCCATCAGGTTTTGTTTTTCTATCTTCAGAACTGTTTTTGATTCGTCATCTACATGCGATTTTAAAATTTCCATTCCGGACAAGACGCAATTAACATTCCAGACTTTTTTTCCTTTCACATCCTGAATTACCGCGATTAGTTTTTTGATGCTTTCAGACATCCCTCGGTTGTGCATTTCGTCTTCAAGAATTCCTTTCAGCGCCTCAAGGTCAATGTTTGTTTTTAGGTTTAGTTCCTCCGGAGCTGACTTGTTGAGCATTTCCATGAGCTGGAGTTTTGTTCCTTCGTCAAGCGTGAAGGCGGCGATTTTTTTCTCTTCCGGAATGTAGAAGTCTATCTGGTGAATGTTCGCATTTGCTTCAAAGTCAAGGACAAAAAATCCCGCAATTATGTAGGCGTTCGGATATTTTATTTTGAAATCTTTGTATTCCTCTGATTGCTCAAGTTGTTCCACGTATGGCTGGATTTTCATAGTTTTGTTTGGTAAAAAGGATATTTAAGTTTTTATGTTTTGTCTTAACCGAGAGTGTCGCACTTGCGGGCAAGGTTCTCTGTAAAGTTTCATGAAGAATTTTAGAAATTGGGCAACTCCTTGTTTTGCGACAAAACTTTGATTAGATAATCTTAAATATATTCTTTCTTTCCTTCAAGTATGAAAATCATAACTCTTCATTGCGATTACATAAAATTTAAACCACTAAAGAAAGCCCTGAAATCCGTAGAAGAAGTTCCGTCAAAAGAAGAAGAAGTCAAAGAACCTCTTGTCGTTCTGACAGCAATAGAATCCCAAGACACGAAAAAAGAAATTTTTCAACTCGTTGAATCGGTAAAAAAAACAGCGAAGGAAGTCAAAGCCGAAAATGTTGTTTTATACCCATACGCACATCTCTCTCACGATTTAGCAAACCCTGACAAAGCTCAAGATTTTTTGAAAAAAGCCGAGAGTGAATTAAAAAAATCTCTTAAAGTCATAAAAGCACCGTTCGGCTACTACAAATCTTTTGAGCTAAAATGCAAAGGTCATCCTCTTTCTGAATTAAGCAAGCACTTCGGAGAGATAGTCTCGGTTCCTCAAAAAAAATCAGAAGGAACTTCTGACCCTTCTCGGTTGCTAAAAGAAATCTCCCGCTCAAGACTGGACACATCAAAACTAAAAGAAAACGACCACCGCATTTTAGGACAAAAACTTGACCTATTCTCTTTCAGCGAGGCGGCACCCGGCTCTGTCTTCTGGCACAACAATGGTCTTATAATCTACAACGAACTTTTAAAATTCGTAAGAGATATGAACTTCCGAGCCGGCTACAAAGAAATCTCAACTCCCCAAATTTTAGACAGCCGTTTGTGGAAAATCTCGGGTCATTGGGACAAATACAAAGACAACATTTTCTTAACAGAATATGAAGGCAGAAAATTCGCAGCCAAGCCGATGAATTGTCCGGGCGGAATGCTGGTGTTCAAAGCAAAAACAAAATCCTACAAAGACCTCCCGTTAAGAGTTGCTGAGATGGGCACGGTTCACAGACAGGAATTATCCGGAGTCCTTGCCGGCTTATTCAGATTAATAAAATTCACGCAGGACGACGCACACATTTTCTGCACCGAACAACAGTTGGAGTCCGAAATAATAAAAACAATAGACTTAATAGAAATTTACTTCAAGACTTTCGGTCTTCCCTACAAAGTGGAGCTCTCAACCCGTCCTGAAAAACGAATCGGCTCGGATAAAATTTGGAGCAAGTCAGAAAAAATACTTGAAGATGCTTTGAGAAAAAAGAAAATGAAATATAAATTAAACAAGGGCGAGGGTGCGTTTTACGGTCCGAAAATTGATTTTCATGTTTGGGACTCGTTGAAAAGAAACTGGCAGTTAAGCACAATTCAGCTTGACTTTTCAATGCCCGAGCGGTTTGAGCTGGAATACATCGGCAAAGACAACAAAAGACACACACCAATTATGCTTCACCGCGCAATTCTCGGTTCGTTGGAGAGATTCATCGGAATTTTGTTGGAAGAAAAAAACGGCGTGCTTCCTCTCTGGCTCTCTCCGATTCAGGTCAGAGTGATTAACTTCACAGACAGAAACAATAAAACCGTAAAAAAATTAGTGGAAGACTTGCGAAAAGAAATCCAGAGCCTTCGCGTTGACTACGATTTGGAAAACACAACTTTGGGAGATAAAATCCGCAATGCCGAACTTCTAAAAATTCCTTACATAGTCGTAATCGGCGATAAGGAAGAAAAAGGGAAAACTCTTGCAGTCCGCTCCCGCGGAGAAAAACCGAAGTTCGGTGTTAAACTTTCCGCGTTTGCTAAAGAGCTGAAGGAAAAAATAGAGAAGAGATTATAAATTCTACATGATTGCAACAATCAAATCTCTCTCGCAAAACAAGGAGTTGCCTAATTTCTAAAATTCCGGAAGATAGTTCCCATAAAACTCTCGGAAATTTCTTAGCAGAAATTTCCCGACATTATCACATAATAATTTTACAAATTATTTTGAGACCTTGCCAGCAAATGCGACACCGCCCCTAATCAAAGGATTTATCATCCCAATCTTCTTTAGATAATTTCTGGCTTCTTTCTCAAATGATTTGTCAGAAAATCTTGCTTTGAACAAGGAGCGACTCGCGTTCATTTGCGACTCAGTCAACATTTTCTGCTGTTTAAACAAAGAGTTGTCTCTTTTCATTTTTTCTGCATACAATTCAACATACTCAATATCTTTTTTTGGCTTTTTCATTTTCCTCCTCGGAAATAACAGGCGCGTATTCTTTAAATTTCTTTTCATCTAAAATATCGGAGAAGAAGGTTCTTAAGTGTTTTGCGTCCGCAAGGTCTTTGTCGCCTGCCAGAATCATTTCTTTGTAAAGAATCTCAAATTCAATTGGCGGAATCTTAAACTCAAAATCCTTTATCTTTATTTTCTGAGGATGCGTGAACTCGAAAAATTTAGTTTTTCTTTTTTCATTAATGTGAAATAAGCTCAACATTTGGGAACATTTCTCCTGGTCTGGCAAATCTAACGCTGATTTGGTTTTTTACATACGGATAAACTTCCCCCGCTTCATCTCCTTGATAGCACCAAAAATTATTTTCCTGCAAATTCTTAAGCAATATGGCAAATTTATTTTCGTCCATTACTTGGAATAAAATATCAACATCTTTTGTTGCTCTTGTTCTTCCTGAGCAAATACTGACAAATCCGCTGACTACAAGATAGTCCGAGTGTTTTTTCAAGATGCGAAGAAAATCTCTGACAAAAATGTCTAAGTCGGTTAGCTCTCTGTTTATCACAATACTATCGTCGTCAATCGAATAACCTTTCATTCCACAAGTTAGGCTAAGAATTATATAAATCTTGCTTTGCATTATTTGGCTCGTTTAACTTGCAAGTTGAAGTTTAAGATTAGCTGATTAATAATTCAAAAAGAGTGTTCATTCCGACTCGGATTTCATACTCTCCTTCAGTCAATGTTTCTTCTTCTATTCTTTCTTCGTTTACATAAGTTCCGTTCCTTGATTTTTTGTCTGTTAGAGTTACGCCTGACTCTGATGTATTAATTCTTAGATGCTCGCGACTGACCGTTTCGTCCGCTCCAAAAAGTGTTCCTCTCTCGTGGTTTGGACCTTTCAGGTAAACCCCTGATTTTATTGAGGTGCCACTGATTCTGCTTAGCGTGTAACTCCCGATTTTTAGTTCTAAGCCCTCTTCTTCCCCGCGTTTCTTTATTGAAAAGTTCATTTCGTTCTCTCCTTAACGCTTTTCATGTAGTTTTTTGTTTTGTCGTACGCCCGGAGAGTTGCTTCCAGCGGAAGGGAGAGGATTTTTCCGACTGCGGATGCGCGAGGTCCGGCTCCAGCAAGAATATTCCTTATACCAGCTTCAGAGAATCCCCAAATAACTCCAATCGTAGCTGCTGCTCCGAATAAATCTACTTCAGAAGCTTCTAATGATGAATAATCTACTCCAGGCATTAAACTTTTATAACCAAGATAACCTAAACCAATTCCGTAAAGTGCAGTATTCGTGAATGATGAAATCACTTTCGCTCTACCCGCGTCGTAGTTTTCTTTTCCGACTAAATTTTCCAATCTTGTCTGCAATTTCCCCGAGAGGTTTCCTAAAGTTGGGTAGGCGAGTGCTTTGAAAGCAATCCTTCCGGCGCTTCCTAATTTACTTATAACGTCGCTCGCGATTACTTCCAGAGGATTTTCGTCAACCCGCTTGCCTTCGTCAGTGGTATAATTTTTCCCATCTTCCAAAAGATCACAAATATCTTCATCAAACCTACCTAATCCCTCTGACCTGCAGATTCCACAAAACTTCGCATTAGGTGGAAGCTCTCTTCTATTTACGGCACCAGAGCATTTGAAAGAGGCACAATATAACCCTTCACCATCTCTATCTTGGCTCTCCGTAACATCATCAACTCCTCCAGAACTTGAAACAGAAATCTCTTCTCTCTTATGTGCGGTTTCAATTGTTTCCTCCAGAACACTTGGCCTTGCTTCTTCTATTGTTTTATCTTGTTTCGCTCGCGGGAAGTGAACTTCATAATCTTCAGGATGTTTTGTTGCATACTTTAAGCTCGCACGAATCATTCTTTCGTCGGTTACATCGTCATTTAATATTATCGGTCTTTTTGGTAAGATTTTCTCATCATATGCCGCGAGGGTTCTGTTCTCAAGCCGTCTTATTGGAATATAATCTGCCCTTTGTTTTTCTTCCGTGACTGGAACTTCTCGCGGAGATTCCTCTACAAAAACTTCCTCCGACACCGGTCTTCTCATTAAGCCTTCTTCCGTTTCGTCCATAAATATTTCACATTAGCCCAATATATAAACTTTGCGGTTTGTAACTATTACAGAGTTATTACTATTCTTGTTAAGTAATCAGGCAAAACTTTATATATCGTGCTCGTTTTGGGAAGACTTAGAACAGTGAAGATATTGTTATTACAAATCACTTCATATTCACGAAATAGCGAAATATTAGATCACTAGTTCTAGGAGAAAGTAAAAATGGCTAAAGTAAGTCCGGTAAGCATAAAATACATGATATACGCGTCGTTTCAATCAGCCGGGCCTCTGGAAAAACCGGACGTTATCGGGGCGATTTTCGGGCAGACCGAAGGTTTGCTTGGCGAGGATTTGGAGATGAGGGAGTTGCAAAAAGAGGGAAGGATTGGAAGGATTGAGGTTGAGTTGGAAACCGTTGACGGTCGTTCGGTCGGAGAAATTCAGGTTCCGACTGCAATGGGCAAGTCCGAGACTACTTTGATTGCTGCCGCTTTGGAGACAATTGACAGAATTGGACCGACAGAGGCAAAGATTGAGATTACTAAGATTGAAGATGTGCGCGGCTCAAAGAGAGATTTTATTTTAGACAGAGCAAAGAAACTGATGGGGGCGATGGATGGTGGAGGCAGTTTCAGAGAAATGTCTAATAGTCTGAAAGAGGACACGAGGGTTGCGAAGATTCAGGAATACGGAGAGAGCAAACTGCCCGCGGGAGATTTGTCCGGAAATGAAATAATTGTTGTTGAGGGCAGAGCGGATGTTGTTAATCTGCTGAGGAACAGAGTTAATAATGTTGTCGGAATGGACGGAACGAAACTGCCGCCCGAGATTGCGGAGCTTTCAAGAGACAAAGAGATAACTTTGTTTGTTGATGGAGATAGAGGCGGAAATCTCATCGCTAAAAACGTAATAGGCAATGCGGCTGTGAAATATCTGGCAACTGCTCCGGACGGTAAAGAAGTTGAAGAGCTTACCGGAAAGGAAATTCTCGTTGCCTTGAGAAAAAGAACCGCGGTTAATTCTTCCGGTTATGATGCCTCTGACAGAGATGCTGAAACTACTCAGCTGAAATTCGGAGGAGATGTTAAGGATAAATTGAGGGCGTTGCACGATTCAAGATTAGCAGGAAACAAAGGGGCATTATTATTAGATGAAGAGCTTGATGTGATAAGGAAAGTCAGCGTTAGAGATATTGTTAAAGGCATTAAGGGTTCAAGGCAGAAGGTTGGCGCGATTGTTATAGAAGGCACTGCAACATCCGTCATTATAAAATTGTGCGACGAGTTTGGAGTTCCTTACCTTGCGGCGACGAACTTTGGCGGCGTAGATGGTGAAGCTAAGGTGCAGTTGATTAGTTTGTAACGAAATAGGTAAAGAAGAGATAGAAAATTTATTATCTGATTTAGGAGAAGCTGAAATTGAACTTTACTCCGATGCAAATGTTTTCAGAGAATATGGAATTTCTTCTTTTAGTTATGCAACATTGCCAGAAAATCAAATTGATTATTTAAGAGCAGGAAGATTGCCGAAAGTTTGGCAGGACGGTTTATTTGATGATAGCGATTTGGGTATAATTTCAGGGGTAGACATTGGAAAAACGACTGAAGGAATATCTAAAATGGTCTGTCAATTGAAAGAATAATAGAGTAACAAACGAAATAGTTCACGCAAATAATCCAAAGCACTCATTGGAAAAATAACAGACTTATATTTTCTTCTTCTCCAAAAACCTATTCACTGTTTTATTATTAATAAAAAATATCTATCATCCTAATCTATCAAATCTTCCTTCTTAATTCTTCATACTTTTCCTTGCTTAAATTAATCTGTCTTAAAATTTCTCTCAAAAGCCCCTTCCCTAAATCCTCATTTCCATGAACAGGAACGACAGTTCTTCTTCCGTCGGAATGTTTAAACCTTACATGACTTCCTTTTCCATAGACTTTTTCAAACCCTATTTTTTCCAGAAATTTACACATCTCCTTGCCAGAAATGGTAACAAGTTTTACCATCTTAAACTAAGTGAGGTTTTTCAACTTGGACTCTTTGTATTCCAACAAATTTCATTAGATTTATTTCTTCTCTATCTGCTTCCAAACACACTTCTATCGCCTCTTTGATTCTTTCCAAAACTTCTTGCAGAGTTTCTCCCTGCGTATAACATCCTTCAATTTCTGGAACTATAGCCACATAAATCCCTTCCTCATCTTGCTCTATGATTACATTAAAGTCCATTATTTGTTTTTCCATGACATATTCGGATGTTTTAAGCTTAAATAATTTTCTATCTTGCGTAATTGAGAGAATAATTAAACACTATAAAAGTAGCAAACAGATTGACAGCACGGCAGCAGTTTTTTATACTAATTTTTATTTAATGTAAGATGGCAAGTTACGATTTACTTGGAAATATCGCTCTGGTTAAATTTACCCGCGGAGTAAAACTCACGGCGAAGAAGAAGTGGGCTCTGAGTTTTTTGCGAAAGCACAAGCACGTCAGAACAGTTTTAGAGAAAAGCGATAAGATTTCCGGAAGGTTGAGAACGCCTAAGACGAAGATTATTGCGGGCGAGAAAACAAAGGAAGTTTTATATCGGGAAAACGGATGCATATTCAGGTTTAATGTTGATACTTGTTATTTTTCTCCGCGTTTAAGCAGTCAGAGGAAAGAACTTGCTTTGAAAACGAAGAAAGGCGAGAATGTTTTGGTGATGTTCGGAGGAGTTGCGCCTTTTGCCGTCGTCATCGCCAAACTCGGAAAAGCTAAGAAGGTGGTTTCTGTTGAACTTAGCAAGGAGTGCAATAAATATGCTAAAGAAAACGTTAAGAGAAATAAAGTTGCCGTCGAGTTAGTTCAGGGAAATGTTCGTGGAAAAGTTGGGGGAAAATTTGACAGAGTTGTGATGGCGCGCCCGAATTTGAAAGATTCATTTCTTGATGTTGGTTTTCGCGCGGCGAAAAAAGGAGGCGTGATTCATTATTATGGTTTTTATGGAGCCGATGAGAAAGACAAAATGTTGGAGATGATAAAATGTGAAGCAGAAAATGCGAAGAGGAAGATTAAGGTTTTGAAAGTTAAAAAGGCGGGAGAAGTTGGGGTTCGAAAGTTTCGGTTTAGGGTTGATTTGGGCGTTAGTTAATCTTTTTGTCAGAAACTACATCAATATTTCCGTACAAAACAGGGTTATTGTCTTGATGACAAAGAGCACCGAAAGAAAATTTGTACTGATTAATCTTTCTTAGATATTTTGGTTCTCTTATCAAAAAAACTGAAATGTCGATGTCTCCAAAAGTTGGGCGTTTATGAAACTGGAACTTCATTCCCCTGTTAATTCCAGTTGGAGCTCCGTCTTCTCCGGTTGAAATTTCAAGCAATGCGGAAGTTACGAGAGCAGTCGAATAACTCCAAGGAATCGTTTCTGATTTATCATTATCGCCGGTTGCTTTTTTGTAGTCTGCTAAAGATTCTTCTGTAATTCGAAATGTGAAATCCCGTGTGAAAATTTTGGGATTTTCTATTTTCGAAGATTGTGGATATTCCCTGCTTAAATTTGCTCTAACTGGGTCAATAATAATTTCTCTTCTCTTGTTTGCTCCGGGAATGTAGAGCGTGATGTTTCCGTCTTCAACTTTGTAGCCCGTGATTTGCCATCTTATTTGTTCGCCCGGATAAATTGGGGTTGAAAAGTCTATGGTATTGCCTGCGAAATGAAATGAAAGCTCGCGTGGTTTTAGAGAACTGTTTAAAATTGAAGTTGCTTCCTCTACGAATTGGTCAAGATTTGCATTGATTTGCGTTCCCGGAACGATTCTTCCTTTTTCAAAACCGAGAAATCTCGCGTATTCGTCGCTACGATGCAAAGGGTTTTTATCTCCTATTGTGTCGCAAAAAAGCGAGATATTGCTCCTTGTTGGTTTGAATCTTTCTTTTCTTCCTGCCAGCTTCACATTTATTCTTTCTTCTAAACTCATTTCCGGAGTGTATTCTAACTCTTTTCCGGGTTGTCCGATTAGTTGATGCAACAGCATCGTAAACCCATCGGCGAACCCGCCATGCGTGATTATTTCTTCCATGTTATTTTGATTGAATTAGCTTGCAAAGTTGAATTTTTAATCTTTGATTTCGGTTTGGTCGGCAAGGTCTGTTAAAGTTTGGCGAGAGGTTATTCCTCCAATATACTCTTCGCCTTTACCATTGTTACTTGCCTGAACTGCTAATTCAAATTCTATATCCACTCTTCCCCTCAACAGAATATCATCGTAACTATTATTTCTGTATGTATCTACTATATGGCCCATTGCTCTCCCTATCTTCTGTTCAAATTTTTCCTCATCACCTTTTGTTACGCGAGGAGTTGTTGCGATATCTACAAAAATTTTCCTTGTTTTCTCTCTGATTCCATAAAAACGGGGATTAACTAAGAAATCCAATAAGTCAGTAATTGTGTCAAATCGCCCAAAAGATTCTGCATCATAAACTTCTTCGTTAATGTTTTTTGCTCTGGACGGGGCGTAAACTCCTCCTCTGATTCTTTTGGCAATTAGTGAGATTCCACCTCCAACAAAAGCGACGTATTCGCCGAAAGGGATTTTTCTTTTGGAAGGTTCACTTTTCGGACTCAAATCTTCTTCGTTTTCCACCGGAAAAAACCCATATTCTCTTAGACTTTCTAAAGGTATTGCTATCATGAAAAACCGAAATAATTAGAAGTTTTAAAACTTTGCATTTTTTGAGCGTGTCTAACAATTAACGCATAAATCATGCTCTTGCATCTTATCAATAATTTAACTTGATAACAAAATATCCTCGTCGCTATACGCGTCTGCATCGCTATTTTATTTCTTACATTAAGTCTATCACCAAATTGGTTTGTCAGCGAACCAAACAAACTTTCTCCTCTTCCTCTTTGCCGATAACCCAATCGATGTTCTCGCAT
>Ga0210057_1002106_pt1 | contig 28873 bp, 26 predicted proteins | sample CryGeyCG2114_010_2_FD_183968 | JGI IMG/M metagenome (GOLD analysis project Ga0210057, IMG submission 183968) | Groundwater microbial communities from aquifer - Crystal Geyser CG10_big_fil_rev_8/21/14_0.10 (SPAdes) (version 2) | ecosystem: Environmental > Aquatic > Deep subsurface > Groundwater ...
GAGATTCGAACTCACGATGCCATTGCTGGCATACTGGTTTTCAAGACCAGCCTGTTCAACCACTCCAGCACCTCTCCGTTTTTATACGGGGCGAGCTGCCGCTTTCAACCACTCAGCCACACTTCCAAAAATAAGCGGAGAGGGTGGGATTCGAACCCACGATAAGGCTATTACACCCTATAAGAGTTTAGCAAACTCTCCCGTTCAACCATGCTCCGGCACCTCTCCAACTGTTTTATATTTTATCTTTTAGCGACCTTTAAGTCAACCCTATTAATTTTGGAAATCGATAGATTGATTTTATATTAATTTTATGATAGATTAAAAAAGTATTTTGTCCCCGTAGTTTAATGGAAAAAACGGAAGTTTGCGGAACTTCAGAGTGTAGGTTCGATTCCTACCGGGGACACTATCTATGACCCTCTCTACCTCTATTGAAAAAATTCCTCGAATAGGCCCTGGCTACCAAAAAAAACTAAAAAAACTGGGTATTAAGACGGTTCGCGATCTCTTTTTCCATTTCCCTCACCGATATGAAGATTTCTCAAATATAATTCCTCTTTCTCAGGCTGAAATTGGAGGGCCTTTTTGTTTTCAGGGAAAAATTTTAGAAATTAGAAATTTAAGGACTTTTAGAAAAAGAATGACCATAACCCAAGCTGTTCTGGCTGACGAAACCGGGAGGATAAAAGTAATTTGGTTCAATCAGCCCTATTTAATAAACACCCTGAAAAAAGACGATTTTGTTTGTCTGGCCGGCAAGATAACAAAGAAAAATGGCGGAAGATATTTATCAAATCCTGCTTATGAAAAAATCCCAGATCTAAATAAAATTTTTAAAGGTGGTAGTCAGCAAGACCTAACTCATACTGGCAGACTAATCCCTATTTATCCTGAAACAGAAGGCCTTTCCTCAAAATGGCTAAGATTTATAATAAAACCCCTTCTAACTAAAGTAAAAGATAAAATTTCTGACCCCCTTCCAGAAAAAATAATAGAAGAAAACAAGTTTCTCCCCATCCAAAAAGCAATCTGGCAGATTCATTTTCCAGATTCTTTAAAGATGGCGAAAGAAGCAAAAGAAAGATTTTCTTTTGAAGAAGTATTTATTATCTCTCTTTTTGCTTTAAGAGAAAGGTTAAAATTAGCTAAAGAAAAAGCAATGACTGTTCCTTTAAATCTTGAGTTAATTAAAAATTTTACTAATAGTTTGCCTTTTAAACTAACCGATGATCAAAAAAAAGCTGCTTGGCAGATTTTAAAAGATTCAGAAAAATCACGACCAATGAATAGGTTATTAGAAGGCGATGTTGGTTCGGGGAAAACAATTGTAGCGTTAATCTCCGCCTTAAATGTAATCAAAGCCGGTTACCAAGTGGCTTTTATGGCGCCAACAGAAATTTTAGCCAAACAACATTTCAAAACATTTAAGGAATTTTTAAAAGGATTTAATTTAAATCTTGGTTTAATCACCGGTAAAGAAAGTTATTTTCAAAATGATAAAATCTCGAGAAAAGAACTCTTAGAGAAGGTAAAAGAGGGAAGAGTTGATATTTTAATTGGTACCCATGCTTTAGTCCAAAATCAAAAATTAGGGACCGCTAAAAAAGACTACAACCCACCCACCACCCGAGGGGCCCAAACGAAAGTTTGGGAGGGAGGAGGGGGGGTCGGAGTCCCGCCTTCAACGAGCCCCTTGCCCGAAATAAAGTTTAAAAAATTGGCTTTAGTGATAATTGATGAACAGCATCGCTTCGGAGTAGAACAGAGAGCTCGGCTTTGTCAACAACCCAAAATCATCCCCCATCTTCTTTCAATGACCGCTACCCCTATCCCCCGGACACTTTCTTTAACTCTTTACGGTGATCTGGATTTATCTTTAATTAAAGAACTACCCAAAGGAAGAAAAAAAATCATTACCAAAGTTATTCCACCCAAAAAGAGACAAGAAGCTTATGAGTTTATAAGGCAACAAGTCAAAGAAAGTAGACAGGTTTTTGTAATCTGCCCAAGGATCGAGCCTTCGACAAAAATTCCTGAAAACGAATTAGAAGAACTTCAACAATTAGATCTTATTAAAGATAGCCGAGTTTTGTTTTGGGCCGAAGTTAAAGCAGTCAAAGAAGAATATGAAAAGCTTTCTAAGAAAATCTTTCCCGATTTAAAGATAGGCATGCTTCACGGAAAAATGAAGACCGAGGAAAAAGAAGATGTATTAAAAAAATTTAAAGAAGGAGAAATTGATGTTTTAGTTTCAACTTCGGTGGTGGAAGTAGGAATTGATATCCCAAACGCTTCAGTAATGATGATTGAAGGAGCAGAAAAATTTGGCTTAGCTCAACTCCATCAATTTAGAGGAAGAGTGGGAAGATCAATCTATCAGTCTTTTTGTTTTTTATTCACTGAATTACACTCTAAAACAACAAGTATGAGATTGAGAGCACTCGTCACTTGCGAAAATGGTTTTGAGTTAGCTGAAAAAGATTTGGCAATTAGGGGGCCGGGTGATTTTTCTGGGACCAGGCAATGGGGAATTCCTGATATTGTTATGGTTTCTTTAAAAGATTTAAATTTTGTCCAAAGGACTAGACAGGCAGCCAAAGAAGTTTTGGAAAAGGACCCAGAATTAAAAAAATATCCCCTGCTACGGCAGAGGTTGGAGGAATTTGGAAAGAGAATTCACCTTGAATAATGTTAGAAATGTTAGATCGCTCGCTTCGCTCGCTTGTTGGAATGTTGTAATGAGCATTACAACAAGGCCGAAGGCCGATCCAGCAGTCTAGCATTAAAGCTTATTTTCTAATCTTTTCTGTCGGCCAAAATCCCATATATTTTCCTAACATCCACCTCGCTTGAGCATCCAAGGCTGGAAGTGAGGTAAAAAATATCATCATTAAAGGAATCAAAAGCCACTCAAGAGCTAAAATAAAATATTTGAAGCGACCGTATTCCGGAGGTTTGGGTGGTAACAAAAGAATACTAAAATAAGCAGATCCTATCAAACCTATCATAGCGACAGTTAAAATTCGGCTAGTAAGTAAGGGTAGATTATAGGAAATTAGGGTTTGGGAAAAAGCTTCCCCTCCCAAGAGTAAGGGCAGCCAACCGAGGAGGAAAATAATTATCGAATTTGTCGCCCAAGACCAGTGACATTCCCAAAGGGTAAATCCGAGGGAAATTTTTTTTGAAAGCGGGGTTTTTTTTCTCGCCCTGTAGGAATTTAGCTCCCCTTCGGAGTCTTTTAAAAACCCGAATATAAAATAGGGAATATCCCCTACTCCATAAGCCCATCTTCTCTGCTGTTTGTAGATGTTAATTAGGGTACGCCAAGAACTTTTAGCAACGTTAGCATCCATTGAAATTGGATAATAAAGGGGTTGAACTTGATAATCTCCTTTGTAATATAAAAAACATTGCCAGAAAATCCTCGAGTCGTCAGATACCACATTAGTTTGTTTAAAATCAACATCAACCAGCGCCTTAAAACTCATCGAGTGGGAAGAAAAAGTAATTAATTTCTCTGGTCTTTCTTGGCACATCATCTGCCAGAAAGTTGCAGAAAAGGCAAAGAGCCGAGAAAAAGAAGGAGCCTGCCAGATATTATTAATGAAAAGAGGAGTTGGTTGAAAGCTGGTCTGGGTTGGATTTTTTGAGGTTAAATAATGATAGGTTAAGCAACTAAAATATTTTGGGGAAACGACAGTGTCAGCATCTAATGAAGAAACAATAATATTTTGATAGGGGATTTTTAAGAGATCAATAATTAACTCTTTTGCCCGACGAGCTGCCCAGGTTTCATTGGAACCCTTGCCAGCAATTTCTCCTGGTAAGTTAGCCGGGTGCCAGGTGACTAAAAATTGAAAGAATTTATCTCCAAATTCCTTTTCAATATTTTCTGCCACTTTTTGAGCCTGCTCTCTAATTTTTTCCTCACCGGCTAAAATAACAATCATTTTATCTTTTGGATAATCGGTATTTAGTATGGCTGTAAAGGTATCTCTGACAATTTCTAAAGGTTCTTTATACATCGGAAAAATAATTAAGTGATAAACATCTCTCCAATTTTTAATTGTTAATTGTTGATTGTTAATTGTTAATTGATTTAATTTTTCTATCCAGTCAATTTTTTCGTATTCTTTCATTCTTTTATAAGCTGCTCGGAGATGAAAAGAAAAATAAATAGTTCGGAATAACCAATAAATAACAAAAAAAATAATAAAATAGGCCGTCCAGACAGGCTTTAACCAAGAAAGTAAAATTACTAAAAACAAGGTTAAAAAAGATAAGGCTCCTGGTAAAATCTCAAAAAAACGAAAAAGAGCTCGATCTTTCGAGCTTTTTAAATCAGAAGCTTTTCCAATTTTTAAATAGTAATCGTCAGTCATAAAAATGCTACAGAAAAGCACAAATTATTTCAAATCACTTTGGCAGATTAACCCATCAATCCAACCTTTAATTTGTTGAAATTTTTGACGGCTATGAATATATAATTTAAGCGTTCCATAAGGAAGTGAATTTTTAGGACGTTTTCTTTGGCTTGCTCTACTTATTTGAGTAGTAATATGGAATTTTTCTTTGGGAATCTTAGTTACCTTACTCCAAAAATTAATAGCGGTTGTAGTATCGATGTTTGGATGTACGCGGATGTTCACTCCTAATTTTTCTTCAGGGATTTGAATAACCTTTCTCAAAAAATGAAGAAATAATTTAATCATATTGGGGTCGGAATTAACAAAACAAATTCCGTGGTACTTACCTGGATTCTCTCTTTTCCATCCTTCTCCCCAGTAAAGAGCAGTACCAATTAAAAGTAATTCATATTTCGATAAAGAATGAATTTGATCAGCTGCATTTTCTCTAATTTCTTTATTTTCAGCCTGAACAATTTGATGCTTCCGTTTATTAGCTGCAATTAATTTTGGCAGAACGGCTTTATTTTTCCTTTCAAGAATTTTCTGAGCAAATAAAGGCAATTTTAAATTTTTACACCATCGGCTAACTGAATTTTTAGATACACCTGCTATTCTTGCTATTTCTCTATAGCTTTTTCCTCTTTTTCTTAATTTAATTACTTCTTGATATTTAGGATGCATGGTGCCGCCACGGGGAGTCGAACCCCGATTTTGAAATTGAAAGCTTCAGGTCCTCACCGTTAGACGATGGCGGCAGGTTATTTCCATTTTATATTAAAATTTGAAAAAAATCAAGATAAAAGTTAAAATTAAAATATCATGGAACTTCCTAAAACCTACAATCCAAAAGAAGTTGAGGATAAAATCCCGCATCAATTTTGCAAGTATTTCCTTAGCGAGGCGCTCTCCACAGGAAAGGCCTATTCGGCCCCACGCCTCGCAAAGAATCTAAATAGGGTTATTTGATTTAATCTTGGGAATGTTAAGTATTAAATAACAAAATTGATACGGGACAGCGCTTTAATTAAACCAATCTTTATGAGAAAACAAATTTTATCTAAAGCATACAATCCATCTGAAGTGGAAGGGCGCGTTTATCAATTCTGGCTAAGAACTGGATTTTTTAATCCAGATAAATTACCAAAAAGACATAAGAAACCCTATTGTATTGTCGTCCCTCCGCCGAATATTACTGGAACCTTGCATATGGGCCACGCCTTAAATTCTACCTGTCAAGATATTTTAATTCGCTGGAAACGTCTTCAAGGATACAAAACCCTTTGGCTTCCGGGAACTGACCATGCTGGAATCGCTACCCAAGTTGCAGTCGAAAAGGAATTGAAAAAAGAAGGATTAACTAGATTCGATTTAGGTCAGGAAAAATTTATTGAAAGAATTTGGCAATGGAAAGAAAAATATGGGAATTTAATTTTAGAACAATTTAAAAAATTAGGCTGTTCTTTGGATTGGTCGAGAACCCGTTTTACTTTGGATAAAGACTATATCAAGGCAGTAGAGACTGCCTTTTTATATTATTATAAAAAAGGTTGGATTTATCGGGGAGAACGAACTATAAACTGGTGTCCTCGTTGCACGACATCTTTATCGGACCTGGAACTGGAATACAAGGAAGAAAAGAGTAAACTTTGGTACATTCGCTATCCGCTAAAAACACAGATTAACACAGATAAGAAAACAGATAAACACAGATACATTGTGGTGGCGACAACAAGACCCGAAACGATGTTAGGAGATACAGCGGTGGCGGTCAATCCAAGAGATATTAGATATAAAAATTTAGTTGGCAAAAAAGTTATTCTTCCTCTGGCTAATCGGGAAATCTCAATCATTGCTGATAAATTAGTTGACCCGAAATTTGGTACTGGAGCAGTAAAAGTAACTCCAGCTCACGATTTGACTGACTATGAAATTGGACTGAGGCACAATTTAGAAACTGTTCAGGTTATTGATGAAGAGGGTAAAATCACTAAAGAAGCCCCTCTTCCCTATCAGGGGCTTAATGTTAATGAAGCTCGGCAAAAAGTTATTGAGGATTTAAAAGATCTGAGGTTATTGGAAAAAATTGAAGATTATACCCACCAAGTTCCTCATTGTGACCGTTGTAAAACCACTATCGAATTCATACTTTCTGAGCAGTGGTTTTTGAAAATGGACAAATTGGCAAAAAAGGCAGTTGAGGCAGTAAAATCCGGAAGTATAAAATTTCATCCAAAGAGATTCGAAAATGGTTATTTCGACTGGTTAAAAAATATCAAGGATTGGTGTATTTCTCGCCAACTTTGGTGGGGCCATAAAATTCCAATTTCGGGAGTGGAAGACGTTTTAGATACTTGGTTTTCTTCGGCTTTATGGCCATTGGCCACTTTGGGCTGGCCAATCGCTTGCGCTCAAAATCAAAAATCAAAAATCAAAAATCAAAAATATTGTAAGCCGAGAAAAAATTCTGATTTAGCTAAATTCTATCCCACAAATGTCCTTTCTACCGACAGAGGAATTATAAACTTGTGGGTGGCCAGAATGGTTTTTTCAGGAATAGAATTTATAAAAAAAATTCCTTTTAGAGATGTTTATATTCATGCCACTGTTTTAACAAAAGAAGGGAAAAGAATGTCAAAGTCATTGGGTACCGGAATAGATCCAATTAATCTAATTGAAAAATACGGCGCCGACGCTACGCGTTTCGGCATAGCTTACCAGGTTATGAGAGGGCAAGACATCCGTTTTATTGAAGACAATATCGTAATGGGACGGAAGTTTTGTAATAAAGTTTGGAATGCCACGAGATTTGTTTTACAACAAATCTCGAAATCAAAAATCAAAAATCAAAAATCAAAAATACAATTTAAAAATAAAAATTTAACTACCGCAGATAAAAAAATTCTTAAGGCCTTGGATAGAACTATAAAATTAGTTAATCAAGATTTAGAAAGTTATCAATTTGGTCAAGCTACTCATAAGCTTTATGATTTTTTCTGGCATGATTTTTGTGACTTTTATATTGAAAAATCAAAAAAACAATTGTCGGACAAAATTCACCATGGTGCAAATATTACGACCCAAAGGATTTTATTTTTTGTATTATTAAACTCTCTTAAGCTTTTACACCCTTTTATTCCTTTTATAACCGAAGAAATTTATCAAAAATTACCAATAAAAAATAAAAAGAAGTGCCTAATGGTTGAGAGTTGGCCAAAGTAATATGAATTATCTTTTTTACATAATTTTTGCTCTAGTCCCCAGCGTTATTTGGCTTTTATTTTTTCTTCGAAAAGATGCTCATCCAGAATCAAACCGAATGATTTTAATCGTTTTCTCTTTGGGGATCTTAGCTGCTCTACCGGCTGCCTTAGTTGAGATGGGAGCTTTTCAAATTCTCTTAGATTTTATTAAATCATCTATTTTATTTTCAATTTTAAGTGTTTTTTTAGTAGTAGCTTTAGTTGAAGAAGTTTTTAAATATCTGGTAGTCAAGGAGAAGGTTCTCTCTAACCCCGAATTTGATGAGCCGGTAGATAGCATGCTTTATATGATAATTGCTGCCTTGGGGTTTGCTGTAACCGAAAATCTTTTAATTTTATCTCCGATTTCTGAATCTCTCCAATTTCAATTTTTTGAAACCTTAACAATAAGTGCTTTTCGTTTTATTGGGGCTACTGTTTTACATGCTCTTTGTTCAGGAACCTTGGGGTACTTTATGGCCCTTTCTTTTTTAAAAACTAAAGAGAGAATAAAATTATTAGTTTTTGGGTTTTCTCTTGTCATCATCTTGCACGGTCTCTATAACTTTTCTATAATGGAAATAGAAGGATATTTAAGGTTTCTAATACCTGTAACAATATTAGTGGGTTTGACCTCTTTTGTCTCTTTAGGTTTTAAAAGGTTGAAAAAATTAGCAAGTGTATGTAAAATTAAATAACCGCTGATAAGCCGCTGATTTAAACGCTGATAGAACGCTGATTCAGCGTAAATTCGGCGTATGGTTCGGCGTTGATTCAGCGGTTTGCAAAGTAAATATGTCTTTTTTTGAAAAATTAAAAAAGGGGGTGGGTATTGAAGAAGAAGCTAAAGAAAAGAAACCTCAAAAGAAAGAAACTAAAAAGGAAGAAAAGCCAAAAATGGAAAAAATAACTGAAGGCTCCAACCCACCTTCACCCGCCAAAGTTTCCGAAGGAAATTTAGGCGGGCAAGCCACCCTCACACCTCCACCAAAGGTCAAGGAGGAAAAAAAGAAGGAATGGTTCGAGCCAGAGGGACAGCTAGCTATTGATGTTTATCAAACAGATGGCGAAATATTGATTCAGTCAGCCATTGCTGGAGTAAGTCCCCAAAATTTAGATATAACAATCGAAAACGATATGGTAACCATAAGGGGAGTTCGGGAGAGACCAGCCGATGAATCTATAACTATTCCAAAGGATTATTTTTACCAGGAATGTTATTGGGGACCGTTCTCGAGGCAGATAATTTTACCTGCTGAGGTAGATGGTTCAAGAGCCGAGGCAACAATGAAAGAAGGAATTTTAACAGTCAGAATTCCAAAAATTCAAAAAGAGAAAAAAAGAAAAATAGTGGTCAAGGAGTAAAATTGGAGATTAGAGATTGAAAATTACCCCGCCCCCCCCATTAATGGAGGCGGGGTTTTGTGCGGACGGTGGAACTCGGAGAGGGATAAACCCTCCCCGCCCGGTCTTTATCACCGGGCGAACCCATATTGATGCCGCGGGAGAGACTCGCCCCGCACTTTTAATGGTGTCCCTGGCAGGATTCGAACCTGCAACCCTTTCGGGACAGCATCCTAAGTGCTGCGCGTATTCCAGTTCCGCCACAGGGACAAAAAGTGCGGGGTTCCCACCGGCTCCTAAGGCCGGAGCGTTTTCCAATTTCGCCACCGCGGCTTCTTTCAAAACAATGCTCAATCACGCTAAAGCGTGATTGAGCGTGTAAAAATTTTTTAGATTATATCTTCTTTAAATCTTCACTCCCATTAAATTAGCCACCATAAAGACTAATCCCTTAGCCAGGGCCCCAATAGCCAAGGCAATTATAGCATACATTAACTGATCTCTGGCTTTCCCAGTTTTAAGTGGATCACCGGCAGCTGTCAGCCAAGTGAAAGCAGAAATAAGAATGAAAATAATGGCTACTACTAATAAAACAGTAAAAATATAATTGATAATTTGATTCGCCAAAGCCAAAATATCTTCAAAAGTTTTAATCTTCTCGGGGGGTGTTACTATTCCAGTAATTTGAGCAGAAACCGGGATGGCAACTAAAATTGTAAGAAGACTTAAGGTTATTATTTTTTTCATTTAATTTTTCTTTTAATTATATTTGATATTCGACCTTTCCACCGAAGCCGTTGTACAAATCTATTCACCCCGCACCTTTCCCAGACAAAAACCTTAGAATTATCATCTTTCGTAAGGCGAAGCCGCCTATCGGCTCCGTTCCTGGGATATCCAGAGATATTGCCCGGGAAAGGTGCGGGGCGGGTTTACGGCTTCGGCTACGAATTTCTTTAAGGACCTTTAACTTGGAGAATATCTTTAATAACTGAAATTAAGCCTTTGCCAAGCATTAAAATTCCTAATCCAATTAAGCAATATAAGATGAGGTTTTTGGCAGTTTTCACTTTCTCTGGTTCTCCTCCTGAAGTTAGAAATAGAAATCCAGCATATAAAATGACAATCGGGGCAACTAATATACCAATAGTAATAACAAAACTAATTAGCGTATCAATTAATTCTTCAAAAGATTTAGCTTTTAAGGGGTTTGCGATCGTTATTGCCTGAGTAATTACAGGAACTAAAGTTAAAACAAGAATTCCTATTTTAAATAGAGGAGAATCTATTTTATCTCTCATTTTATTTAAAAATATCCTATTATTTGGAGAAAATCAAGCCCCAATGATAAATACCTACTTTGAATTCTTTCTCTAATTTTAAGCCTGTCTCTTTAGCAATTTTTTTCACTTCTTCGGATGAAATTCTGCCCTCTTTCGGCCCCGTGGGCGCTTTTTCTAACCAATCAATTATTAAAATTTGCCCGCCTGGTTTTAAAACTCTCTTTGCCTCGGATACTAAAAAATCCTTATTATCAACCTGAAATAAAAGATTAGTCATTAAAACTAAATCTAAAGAGTTATCTTTGAGCCCTGAGCTCTTTTCTAAATCCCCTCTTTTAATTTCGATATTAAAAATATTCTCAATTTCGGCTTTACCTTTTAAAGCAGATAGCATCTCTTCTTGGATATCAATAGCAAAAACCTTTCCTTTTTTTAATCTTTTTGCCAAAGGAATTACCCAGCCTCCAGAGCCCGAACCAAAATCAGCAGCAATCATGTCTTCCTTGAGGGTAATTTGATTTAAAATTTCATTTGGATTAAGAAAACCTTCCATTGTTTTGTATACTAGATACACGTTGCCGAAGCAACGCGGTCTCCTTCTTCTAACTTCATAATTCTTACTCCCTGAGTGGCTCGACTGAGCATTGGAATAGAACTAATCTTTGTTCTGATGACCTGACCTTTTTGGGAAATAACAATTAAGTCCTCTTCCTCGCCGGTCAAAATCATTGAGGCAATCATTTCACCAGTTTTTGGGGTGATTTTGGCAGTTTTAATTCCTGTTCCTCCCCTACCTTGCAATCGATATTCTCTTAAATCGCTTCTTTTCCCAAATCCATTTTCCGTAACCACCAACAAATAATTTTTCCCTTTTAGTTTTGAGTTTTGAGATTTGAGATTTGAGATTTGTATCACGTCCATTCCCATCACCTCGTCCTCGCCTCGCTCGACGCGAGTCGAAGCGGGTCCTTTTTTCAACCTAATTCCTTTTACTCCAGCTGCCCCCCTCCCCATTTCTCTAATTTCTTTTTCTTTAAATCTAATGGCTTGACCTTTTTTTGTTGTTAAAATCACTTCATCTAAGCCAGTGCTTTTCTGAACCTGTTTTAAGAGGTCTCCTTTTTTAAGAGTGATAGCAATTAAACCTGATTTCCTGACATTCTCAAATTCTTCTATTTTGGTTCTTTTAATTATACCATCTTTGGTAACCATTATTAAATACTCTATTCCTTTTTTAATATCTTCTTTGCCAAGGGGTAAAAGATTTAAAACTTTCTCTTCAGAGGAAATTTCTAAGAAATTTAAAAGCCCCCTCCCCCTGGCCACTCTCTGACCTTCGGGAATTTCATAAACAGGTGTTCGAAAAACTTTTCCTGAATCAGTAAAAAATAACAGATAGTCATGGGTGTTGGCTGGTAAGAAATACTCAACAACATCGTCCTGGAGAGTTTTCATGCCTAAAATCCCCTTACCACCTCTTTTTTGGATTTTGTAAACCGCTGGATTTATTCTTTTAATATAACCGCCTTGAGTCAAAGTAATAATCGTCTCTTCTTGGGGAATTAAATCTTCTTCAGAAATCTCACCAATTTTGTGAGTGTAGACCTTGGTTTTCCTTTCATCTCCGTATTTTGCTTTTAATTCCTGGAGTTCTTTTTTAATAACTTCTTTAATTTTTTGAGGACTTTTAAAAATTAAAGAAAGTTTTTTAATTTCAGCGAGCTTCTGTTTGAGTTCCTCTTCAATTTTTTCTCTTTCTAGACGAGCTAAGGTCTGGAGCTTCATTTCTAAAATGGCATTGGCCTGAATTTGGGTTAATTTAAATCTCTTTACCAAATTTTTCTGGGCATCATCCCGATCTTTTGATCCCTTAATAGTTTTGATTACCGCATCAATTTGAGAAAGAGCTTTAGCTAGTCCCTCTAAAATATGGGTTCTCTCTTTGGCTTTTTCTAAATCATATTGAGTTCTCCGAAAGACAACTTCTTTCCGATGGGAAATGAAGTAATTCAATAACTCTGCTAGGGAAAGAACCTTGGGTTGAATGCCATCAATCAGAGCTAAAAGATTTAAATTAAAATTCTTTTGGAGTTGAGTCCATTTATAAAGCCGGTTAAGGATTTTCTGAGGGTAGGTATCTCGCTGAAGTTCTAAAACAATCCTCATTCCCTCTTTATCTGATTCATCACGAACATCTTTAATACCTTCAATTTTTTTCTCTTCAATCAAAGAAGCAATTTCTTCAAGAAGAGCTGATTTTTGAACCTGGAAGGGAATTTCTCTAATGACAATTTGATTTTTCCCCCGCTCAGTCTCAATTATTTCAGCCTTACCCCGAGTTACAATAGGACCTTTACCCTGGGAATAGGCTGAAATTATTTCTTTTAAGTTATAAATTTCTCCTCCAGTTGGGAAATCCGGTCCTTTAATAAATTTGAAAAGATCTTCGGTTGTGGCTTTGGGATGATCAATGAAATAAACTGTAGCATCGGTAACTTCAGAAAGATTATGGGGAGGAATATTGGTAGCCATACCGACAGCGATTCCCAGAGAACCATTTAAAAGAAGTTGAGGTAAGGGAGAAGGTAAAACAACGGATTCTTTTCTTGTCCCATCATAATTATCAACAAAATCAACCGTATTTTTCTCGATATCCCTAAGCGTTTCTTCGCCAATTTTTGATAGACGACATTCGGTATAACGGGCAGCGGCAACTTCATCCCCGTCGATGCTCCCCCAATTCCCTTGACCATCAATTAATGGATATCTCAAAGAAAAATCTTGAGCCATTCGGGCCGTAGCTTCATAAATTGGGGCGTCACCGTGTGGATGGAATTTGGCCATCGTCTCTCCAATGACTGCTGCTGACTTTCTAAATTTGGCAGCATGACCTAATCCCATTTCATGCATAGCGTATAATATCCTCCTGTGGACAGGCTTTAAGCCATCTCTGACATCGGGTAGAGCCCGAGAAATAATTACTGACATGGCATAATCAATATAGGAATCTTTCATCTCCTCGGTAATCTCTTGAGGTTTGATATAGCCGATCTCTTTATTATTTATTTTTTGAGGATTATTTTTCTTCATATTGGCTATGTTTCGCTTCTTCCATTTCCTTTATTAGTTCTTTTAGTTTTTTAAAATTTTCTTCAACTTCAGGCTGAGGAACTATTTTCATTTCTTCTTTTAGTTGAGGGATTTTTAATTCCTCAAGAAATTCCTCTTTTTGAAAACTCTTTATTTTTTGACCAATATTTTTTATATATAAAATAAAAAGCGAGGTCCCCAAAATGATTATTATTGACCAGAAAATTATTTTTCTTTTTAGCTCAGGTAGAGTTTGAAGCTTTTTAATAAATTCACTAATTTTCACTAATTTGAGCACGAATTTCACTAATGATTATTCGCGAATATTCATGGTAAATTCGTGTATATTCGTGATTTAAGGTCTTAAAACAATAATTTCCACTTCCTCTTTAGGTAAATCCTTCTTTTTGATTGAAAGTTTATTTAGAGATTCGGTCTCTTTCTTTCCCATTACCTTAAGAAATTTTTCTATGCCTTCTAGTTTGATTTTTAGCTTAGGCAAAGAATAGTGCATAGGAATGACGATTTTGGGTTCAATCTGACTAATTATTTTTGAAGCTTCCTCTCCCGAAATCGTATAAATTCCGCCAACTGGGATCATTAAAATATCAATTTCCCCTAGGGCTTGGAGTTGTTCGTCGGATAACTCGCCTTGACCCAAATCTCCGAGGTGACAAAGTTTCATCTCTTCAGTCTCGATGGTATAACAAGTATTATTGCCTCGAGATTTCCCTTTGACTTTATCATGCCAGGAAGGAATTCCCTGAATAAAAATACCTCTAATCTCGTATTCTCCGGGACCAGAAATTAAAAAGGGGTTACCTGAAATCGCCTTAGTATTATTGTGGTCAGGATGGCCATGAGAAATCAATAAAATATTAGCCTCGAGTTTGGGAACCCTCAGGCCTAAACTTTCATCAAAAGGGTCAATGACAATTGAAAGAAAACCGTTCTTGCCTTGGTTGGTTATTATTTGAAAACAGGCTTGGCCCTTCCAAATAATCTGCATAATAATATCCGCCGAATTTACGCTGAACTATACGCCGAATTTACGTTAAATCAGTTTACCCCGTTAGAAAATCTTTGATTTCTAACGGGGCGAGTCAACGTTTAAATCAGTGCCTATCAGCGGATTATTTAATTTTATCATAACCATTGCAAAATTTCAATAAATATTATACAATAGAGGGTATGGAAGAAGTTTTGAAAGAAAAAGAAAATTTAATTAAATCACCAAAAATTGGCGATATTGTTGAGGGGAAAATTATTGGTAGGGAGCGCTCTGCTCTTTTTTTAGATTTAGGGATAGCTGGAACCGGAATAATTTATGGGAAAGAGTTCCAAGAGGCGAAAGAGGAACTAAAAGGTGTTAAGATTGGGGATCGAGTTTTTGCTAAAATAATTGACTTGGAAAATGAAGAGGGCTATGTTGAATTATCAGTAAAAGAAGCGGGGGAGATTTTGGCTTGGGAAACTTTAAGACAGAAAAAAGAAAGTGACGAAACTTTAACTGTTAAAATTTTAGGGGCGAATAAGGGAGGTCTTTTGGCTGGAGTTTTGGGAATTCCGGCTTTCATCCCTGTCTCTCAATTGTCCCCTGAACATTATCCAAGAGTAGAAGGAGGAGAAACGACAAAGATTTTAGGAGAACTCCAAAAATTCATTGGTAAAGAGTTAGAAGTAAAAGTTTTTGATTTCTCTCAGAAAGAAGGGAAGCTTATTCTATCTGAAAAAGCTAAAGAAACTGAAAAAATAAAAGAAGTTTTGAAAAATTATAAAGTTGGAGATATTGTTGAAGGAGAAATTACCGGTCTAACTAATTTTGGGGCTTTTTTGAAGTTCCCCGCCTCAGCTATTGCCTCGGCGGGCAAGGGTCCTGAGTTAGAAGGCTTAATCCATATTTCAGAACTTGATTGGAAAATTATTGAAGACCCTTCAGCCGTAGTTAAGGTTGGCGAAAAAGTCAAAGCCAAAATTATTGATATTTCTAATGACAAAGTTTCTCTTTCTTTAAAAACTCTGAAAAAAGACCCCTGGCAAAATGTTGAAAAAAAATATAAAAAAGGAGATATTGTTAAAGGTAAGATAACCAAATTTAATCCCTTTGGTGCTTTTGTTGAAATTTCCCCAAAAATTCAGGGCCTCTGCCATATTTCTGAATTTGGTACTCAAAAGAAAATGCAAGATACCCTAAAAATTGGCAAAAAATACGATTTCCAAATCTTACTCATTGACCCCAAAGAACACCGCATGAGCTTAAAATTAGTATCTTCTTAAACTTGACAAAATTTTTAATTTAAGATATACTTAAAAAAGTGTTTCTTTTCTTTAGGAAATACTTATTGTAGTTTAACAATTTATCTATTTGGAAGGAGGATTTTATGTGTTTTAAGAAAAATAAAAGAGGTAAGGTTTTGGTGTTGATTGATTGGGAAAACTTAAGTAAAAGTGTTATAACAACCTTTCGGATAACAGAACGTTATTCTGAATTACAAGAACTCAATAAGGTGATCGAGAAAATCGCTGATGAGGTTGGGGATATATACAAGGTTAAGGTATTTTGTCCTCTTCATCAAGCTTCGCTTTGGGGCAAGGATTTTTATAAATTAGGTTTCTTCATAGAGTTTTGTCCGCCAAGTGATGACAAAAAGGGGGAAGAGGAGGATACCACCGACAAGATATTAATGGCTTATGGCAGGAAAGATTTGGAAGGCGTTCGGGGATTAACCCATTTTTGTTTGGGCAGCGGGGATCAAGACTTTATTCCCCTACTGCGCGAGGCTAAATGGATGGGAAAGAAAACAATCATAATCGCTGGTTCCCTTAAGTCCTTAGCCAAAGAGGTAATTCCCTATGCTGATAAAATCTACTTTCTTTTTGAGAATTAATCTTGAATTAGGACAGCGAGAGTAATCTTGCTGTTTTTTTTGTCTTGACAAATTTTTTTATTTCTGTATACTAAAGGTAGTACCTACAATTCGCTACAAAATCTGTCGATCTAAAAAGGAGGTTAATAATGGAAGAAAATAACAAAGGTAAGACGTTACATTCCTTACGAGATCTAGGGGTAATGGTATTGACGCCCGTTCTTAATCTTCCCGAAATAAGCCCCTCTCTCTCTTCTTTAGAAGCCCTTGAAGAACAGGCTGAAATGATCCGTGGGGGAGCGGAGAAGATAGGAGATTGGGTGAAAAACATACTCCCCACCCTAGAAAACTTAAAAAGAGGGGCTTCTCGAGAGGCGAAAGAATTAGTCACAGAAAAAGTCCTCGAGGCCGAAGCAACTCTTGAGGGTTTTCTCTGGCGAGACCCAACGCCTGCATATCGCCGGGCAGCTTGGCTGGAAGTTTGTAACTACGAATTTTCTAAGGAAATCCATAGCCAAAAAGAGGCGGAAATTCTTCTCGGCCAGCTTGTGAACAAGGGATATCTGGTGGAAGACCCAGCCGGAATTCTAAGAGCTTATGGGAAAACTTACACCATTTCTTCTGAATCCTTTTTTGAGGCACAAGAAATAGCTGAAACGAGGTGGAAACTTAAGGAATTCCTCGATAGAGTAAATAAAACAGAGAGTAAATCTCTTTTCGACCAAAGTAATATCTCTCTTGAGGAATTTCTCAACGGGAAGGCCGGGAAATTTGTTCTGGATATTCCCCCGGAAGAGGTAAAGAACCCTGATGGAATCACTGCTTTTTGGCGGGGCGGCGGTACTCTTTTAGTGAAAAGTGATGGTGAGAAGATTTTCCCCTGTTTGGCTACTGTTTCTCTCCAGAAAGTCATAAAGGAACTAAGAAGGATGACGATAAATAACACTCCTCTCTATCTTTTTCTCACCACCTTAAAGAAGGATAAGCCGCCATTCCTCCAAAAAATCCCTGAAGAGGAGAATAAAAAAGTTCAACTTCTCTGGTTCCTATTAAAGAGGGGGCTCCATCAGTTGGAGGAGAGGGAAAAAATCCGGGCCCAAGGAGAGGAGTTTGGTACCGAAGCCACTACTTCCCCAAAAGAATGGTTTCTGAAACAAAAGTCAGGCATCTGTCTGGTGAAGTACGAGGGAGATTGGGAAAATCCAGATGGAACCAGGGCTAAGAACCTCTTTTTCCTTATTAAGAGGGTAAAAGAGAAGGGGATAAAGAGGATTTGCCTGGTAAAAGTCCCCGACCACCTCAAGGAATTCTTCGCCAAATGTATGGACGAATATCCTGAGGAAGGGAATAAGTATGAAGAATCACCTTATCCTCTTAAGGCAGTTCTTCAGGCGGTGTACGGTCAGATTAACAAATCTGTCCTAATCACCCAAAATGGCAAATAAGACGGAAGTAGCGAATTGTAGGATTTACAAGGAGGACCCTGAACAGCCAGTTCAGGGTCTTTTTAATTGATACTCTCATGAATTAAGTATCAATCCTGAGTTTATTGAAGGATTGAAATTTTTTAAAATTTTTGTTATAATGTAAGATATGACCCGCAATAATTTTGCGAGGAGGCTTAGGACGACGCCCTCTCTCATGAAACCCTTATTCAGGGTCGGGCGTCGTGAGAGTTTTATAAATTTATTTAAAATATCACAGAATCTCTAGAATGGTGTGACAAAATTAATACGGGGTTCATAATTTTCGCTTCGCTCAAATTATGAAAAACTTGCTCAAAAATTTTATTTTTATCATTTTGGTTTTTCTGATAGTTTCAGCTGTCTTTACTTTGTTTTCTCAACCTTTTGAAAAAGAAAAAGAATTATCTTTAACTCAGTTGGTCGAAGAAATCAATCAGGAAAAAGTCAAAAAAATTACTATTTTTGGAAATGAATTGGAAATAATCTACCAAGACGATAGTAAGGCTAGATCAAGGAAAGAAACCGAAGCCGCTCTTTCAGAATCTTTAATAAACTATGAAGTAGATAGAGAAAAATTAAAAGGAGTGATGATTGAAACAAAAGAAGAACGGGGGGTTTGGGTCTGGCTGGGTCCAGCTTTAATGTTTTTAGCTCCTCTTTTACTATTTTTCCTCTTTTTCTGGTTTATTTTTCGTCAGGCCAGAGCCGGAGCTACCCAGGCTTTCGATTTTTCCCGAGCCAGAGCTCGCCTTTTTGGAGCTGAAGGCCATCCTAAAGAAAAAATTACTTTTAATGATGTGGCTGGTTTAAAAGAAGCAAAAGAAGAATTGAAAGAGGTTGTTGATTTTTTAAGAAATCCTAAAAAATTTTTAGCAATGGGAGCAAGAATCCCCAGAGGAGTATTGCTTTTGGGCCCGGCTGGTGTTGGAAAAACTCTCTTAGCTCGAGCAGTGGCCGGCGAAGCCAATGTCCCTTTTTTTCATATTTCAGGTTCAGAATTTGTTGAGTTATTTGTTGGGGTGGGAGCGGGAAGAGTAAGAGACCTTTTTTCAACTGCCAAGAAAAATGCTCCTTGTATTCTTTTTATTGATGAACTTGATGCTGTCGGCAGAATGCGAGGAGCTGGCCTGGGTGGAGGCCATGATGAAAGAGAACAAACTTTAAATCAAATTTTAGTTGAAATGGATGGTTTTGAAAGAGATACCAATGTCATCGTTCTCAGTGCCACAAATAGGGGAGACATTTTAGATCCTGCTCTTTTAAGGCCGGGCCGCTTTGACCGAAAAGTTGTTTTAGATTTACCAGATATTAATGACCGAGAAGAGATTTTGAAAATCCATTCTCGAGGAAAGCCCTTAGCTTTAAATATTAATTTAAGAGAGGTGGCAGAAAGAACACCAGGATTTTCGGGAGCTGATTTGGCTAACTTAGTCAATGAAGCAGCAATTTTAGCTGCCAAGAAAAATAAACATCAAGTGTATCAGGAAGAAATGTTAGAATCAATTGAGAAAGTTTTGTTGGGACCAGAAAGAAAAAGCCATATTTTATCAAAAAAAGAAAAGGAAATCGCTGCCTATCATGAATCAGGCCATGCCTTAGTTTCATCTTCTTTACCTGGGACCGAACCAGTTAGAAAAATTTCCATTATTGCCCGGGGAATGGCGGCAGGTTACACTTTGAAGATGCCGACCGAAGAAAGAAAAATCAAAACAAAAACCGAATTTTTAGCTGAAATGGCAACTTTGCTCGGTGGTTATTGTGCTGAAAAATTAAAATTTGGTGAAATGACAACTGGGGCAGCCAACGATTTAGAAAGAGCATCAGAACTGGCCAGAAAATTGATTAAAGAATATGGCATGTCATCTCTTGGTCCAATTTCTTTTGGCGAGAAAGAAGAATTGGTCTTTTTAGGGAAAGAAATTGGAGAACAAAGAAACTATTCTGAGGAAGTAGCAGCTAAAATTGATAAAGAAGTCTCTCGGTTTATCGAAGGTGCCCAAAAACAAGCTAAAAAGATTTTAACTAAAAAGAAAGGGCTTCTGGAAAAAATTGCCAAAAAACTTATTGAAAAAGAAACAATTGAAAAAGAAGAATTTGAAAATTTAATTAAAGAGGGGAAAACTAAGATTTTTCCTAAATCAATAGAGTCTTTAAAAATCAAAAAAATTAAAGTAGAATAGAGCCATTCGCGCGTGTAGTTCATTGGTAGAACGCCTCTCTTATAAAGAGGAAGTAGAAGGTCCGATCCCTTCCACGCGCACCAGGGGCGTATAGCTCAGTTGGTTAGAGCGCTTCACTGACATTGAAGAGGTCTCCCGTTCAAATCGGGATACGCCCACATAAAAGAAAATTTAAAATGCAAATATCAAAATTAAAAATTCTCTACGAAGATGATAATTTATTGGTGATCGATAAACCAGCGGGAGTTAATGCTGATGATATTCCAAGAAGAGTTCATCGATTAGATAAAGATACTTCGGGAATTCTTTTGGTAGCAAAAGATAATAAAACTTTAGATTTTTTACAAAAGCAGTTCAAAGGAAAGAAAGTTAAGAAAAAATATCTTGCCTTAGTGGTTGGTAATCTTAAAAATAAAGAAGGCGAAGTTGAAACTTTGCTTGGCCGTTCACCCGGAGATAGAAAAAAACAAAAGGTTTATTTACCCGGAGAACCCCGTTCTCAAGAAAAGAGAAAGGCAGTTACCGAATATAAAGTGTTGCAAAGGTTTGAAAATTATACTTTAATTGAAGTTGTCCCAAAAACTGGTAGAAAACATCAAATTAGAACTCATTTAGCTTATTTAAGCCACCCAATTGCTGGAGATAAATTATATGGATTTAAAAATCAACCAACACCAAAAGGACTAAAGAGACAGTTTTTACACGCCAGTTATTTAAAGATTAAGTTGCCAAATGGAGAAGAAAAAGAGTTTAATTCGGAATTACCAGAAGATTTAAACAAGGTTTTAAATTATTTAAAATGACTACTCTGCTCGAAATCTTTAATCAATCACAATTAAAAAAGGGTTTACCAGATATTCGCCCTGGCGATACGGTAAGGGTTTTCCAAAAAATCCCCGCCTCAGCTATTGCCTCAGCGGGCAAGAAAGAAAAAGAGAAAGAGAAAGCCCAGGCATTTGAAGGTCTGGTTTTAGCCAGAAAACACGGTAAAGGAATCTCTTCAACAATAACGGTCAGGAGAATAATTTCTGGTATTGGAGTAGAAAGAGTTTTCCCTTTACACTCTCCAACTTTAGAAAAAATTGAGATAATAAAAAGAGGAAAGGCAAGGAGAGCGAAGCTTTATTATCTAAGAAAAGTGAGGGGAAAGAAAGCGAGGTTAAAGCAAAAAGAGATTGTTGAAGGGGTAGAATGATATGAGCGCGGGTGCTGTAATCGGTAGCCAGGCTAGCTTGAGGTGCTAGTGTCCTTATGGACGTGGAGGTTCGAGTCCTCTCCCGCGCATTAAATAAAGTGAGTTCGCTTGTCCTAGAACATTCTGGTAGGGGCGCGTAGCTCAATTGGTTAGAGCGTCTCGTTTATTCACCCCGTTAGATTTAAAAAAGGACGGTTAGCTCAATGGTTAGAGCGCATGGTTTACATCCATGAGGTTATAGGTCCGAATCCTATACCGTCCATCAAAAAAATCTAACGGGGCAAGCCGAGAAGGCCTCCTGTTCGAGTCAGGACGCGCCCACAACGTAAAATTTGCTTTGCAAATTAACGTTGTAGGAACGTTAAATTTTAAAAAGTAAAATTTTTACGTTCCACTCGCCGCGGTAGCTCAGTGGTAGAGCATGCGACTGAAAATCGCAGGGGCGCCGGTTCGATCCCGGCCCGCGGCACCAAGCGGGTGTCGTATAACGGTTATTATATTTTCTTGCCAAGAAAAAGAAGAGGGTTCGACTCCCTTCACCCGCTCCAAATTTAACCCCTTGACCCTTCACCTTTACCAAAGGTGAAGGGCTTGACAGCCCCCAGTGGATTTGCTAATATGATAAAACCCCCGTAAGGGGGTTTTAAGATGTCTAGAAAACAAAAAAAGCCCTCGTTCTTCAAGAGAAGAGCTGGGCTATATACCCTGATTTTTCTAGTAATAATCGGTTTAATCGGGATGTCGCCCCTTTTTGAGCCTAAAATTCAGGAAGCTGAGGCCGATTTTGAGATGGTTTTGAACCCAACTCCCGAAATTCTCCAGTTTTCGGCTATCCAGGAGAACACTCTTTTACCCATCCCCAACCCTATTTCGCCCCAAGATAATCTCGTCGTTATTGAACGAATTGAAGTTATTGTCACCGCCTATTCTTCTTCCACCTGGGAAACTGACGATACTCCTCATTTAACTGCTGCCGGAACCTGGGTAAAGGAAGGAATTATCGCCAATAATTTACTACCTTTCGGAACAAAAGTAAGGATACCAGAATTATATGGAGACAAAGTTTTTGTGGTTGAAGATAGAATGAGCTGGAAAAAGGGGAACTATCAGATTGATATCTGGTTCCCTTCTTATTGGGAGGCCCTCAATTTTGGTTCAAGAGAAACTTATATTGAGATTTTGGAAGGATAAAGAAAAACTAATAATTAAAACCGCCCCGCTTTCGCGGGGCGGTTTTTTGTGCCCGGGGTGGGACTCGAACCCACACGAGCTTACGCTCACAAGATTTTAAGTCTTGCGTGTATACCATTCCACCACCCGGGCAAAATCTTGAGGCGTGGGCGAGAATTGCACTCGCGTATAGCAGTTTTGCAGACTGCTGCCTTAGCTACTTGGCTACCACGCCATTTTAACCTATTAAATTATATACTTTCTTTAGGACTTCTTCAATACTGCCTTCTTGTTTAAAGCCAGCAGCGTAGGAATGGCCATTACCACCTAAGGCCTTAGCTAATTCAGTAATATCTTTCCCTTTATATGGTTCCGACCTTAAAGAGCCTTTCACCTTACCCTTCTCATATTCCACTAAAAAAAGAGAAAAAGAGGCCACAGAAATCGTCGAAATAAGACTGGAAATTCCATCTAGATCAGAGGGAGGGACCTGATATTTCTTTAAGTCTTCAAAAGAAACCCAACTGAAAACGAAACTTCTTTTTTGATCGAGAGTAACTCGAGAAAGAGTTTCTGCCCAAATTTTTGAGCGAGTTAATGGTCTTCCCAGAGTTAAAACCCGGCGACTAAGCACTTCTATAGAAGCTCCTTTGGCAAGTAAAACTGAAACAATTTCTAAGGTCTGAGGAGAAGTAGAAATGTGTTTGAACCCCCCAGTATCAGAGATAATTCCCGTCAGTAAGCAGGTGGCAATATTTCTCTCAATCTCCACCCCTAACTCAGTCAACCATAAGTAAATAATTTCAGAAGTTGAAGAAAATTGGGGTCCTATAATCTTAACTTGGCCTCTTTGATCACTTTCTAAATGATGATCGAGAGTAATGATTTTTTCTTCCGGAAAGTTTTGAGGCAATTTCAATCTTTCAAAATCTCCGTAATCAAGGCAGAATAGGAGGCCAAAGTCAAGAGAAGGAATGTGATTTTTAATCTCGGTAAAACCAGGTAAAAAATCGAGATATTCTGGAGCTTTATCTGGTAAATAAAGAAAGCTTTGAAAATTCAATTGTTTTGCCGCAAAATTTAGAGCCAAGAGAGAACCGACAGCATCAGCATCGGGATTTTCGTGAGAGGCAATAAGAATGGGGGCTTTTACTCCTTTTATTAATTGATTAATTTTTTGAAATTGTTGAGTAATTTTATTTTCCATTTTTAATTTTTTCTAGAAGTTCCTCAACCCTGGCTGCTTTTTGGGTTTCTTTTTCCTCAATAAATTTTAATTTCGGCAAAGGTCTCATTTTAAGGAGTTTATTAATTTTTTGTTGAAGATTATAAATCTGGCGATTAAGAATCTTAATCACCCCTTCTCTTTGACTTTCGGGAAGAGTAGAAATCCAGACTTTTGATTCCCTTAAATCAGGTGAAGTTTCTACTCTGGTCACGGTAACTAAAACATTTTTAGGAAAATCAACCTCTCGGAAAAGGATTTTTGATACCTCCCGTTTTATAAGTTCATTAACTCTTGGAAGACGTTTTGACATGATTTTATAGTTCGCCCCTTCTCCTTTCTTCTGTATAAATCACTAAAATATCACCTTCTTCAATCTTTACATCTCCTTCAAATAAAATGCCGCATTCTTCTCCCTTTATGGCTTTTTCTACATCTTTTTTATTCTTTTGAAGATTAACCAATCTCCCTTCGCTAACCTTTTCTTCATTTCGAAAAACTTCAACCCTTAAACCCAGTTTCACTTCTCCCTCAATCACCCTCCCTCCAATAATTTGCCTTCTGGCTTCTTGTCGAAAGATTACCAAAACCTTCACTTTACCAATTGTCGTCTTTACCACTTCTGGGGCCATTATTTTCTCCATCAAAGACCTCACCCCTTGAATCAACTCATAAATTATATCAAAAACCAAAATCCTAACCTTTAATTGTTCTTTAAGATTAGTAGCAATTGGATTTATTTTTACTCGAAAACCTAAAATTGTTGCCTTGGCCGAATTGGCTAATTTTAAATCCGATTCATTAATTTCTCCAACGTTCTTTTTTAAAATCCTTAAAATAACTTTTTCTTGAGGAAGATTTTTCAAAACCTCTTCAACGGCTTCCAGGGATCCTAAAACATCAGCTTTCAAAATTAAATTTAAGACTCTCTGTCCTTCTTCGATTAAAAATACTTCACCTTCTCCAGCTTTTCTTTCTTTCTTTTCTATATATTTTTTAGCACTCTCAATATCAGAAAAAACTTTAAATTTTTCTCCAACCTGAGGGACATTTTCAAAACCCAAAACAATTACCGGTTGAGAAGGTAAGGCTTTTTTAATAGGGAAACTTTGAAAATTTTCCAAAGTTTTGACTTTCCCTAAAGCTGAGGCGGTCCCAATAATATCCCCGCTTTTTAAAACCCCATCTCTCAAAAGTAAGGTAGCAGTTGGTCCCCGAAGAGAATCTAAATAGGCCTCAATTATTAAACCTTCGGCTGTTTTTGAAATATCGCCAGTTAATTTTTCCATTTCTGCTACTAAAATTATCAATTCTAATAAATCCTCTATTCTCTGACCGGTTTTGGCTGATATTTCAACTGAAGGAATCTTACCACCCAGTTTTTCAACTAAAACTCCGTTTTCAGCTAATTCTCGCTTAACCTTCTCGGGATTGGCTTCGGGTCTGTCAATTTTATTAATAGCCACAATCATTGGGATACCAGTTTTTTTAATGTGTAAAATCGCTTCTTTTGTTTGAGGCTTTACTCCTTCTTCAGCTGCCACCACTAAAATGGCGATATCAGCCACTTTAGCCCCCCTTCCTCTCATAGCTGAAAAAGCTTCATGGCCAGGGGTATCAATGAAAGTAATTTTTCTTTGCCCTTCCGTAGCTTTCTTGTCCGTCCGAAGATTTATCGTAGGAGGAGACGAAGGAGGGTTACCAACCTCAATTTCATAAGCTCCAATATGCTGGGTGATGCCCCCGGTTTCTTTTTCCGCCACATTTGTCTTCCGGATATAATCAAGCAAAGTCGTCTTACCGTGGTCAACATGACCTAAAATAACAACCACCGGTGGCCGAGATACCCGCCCGCCATCGGCCTGCGCCGAAGGCGTTGGCAGACGGGTTAAATTTTCTTTTGTTTCTTTTACCATAATATTGAAATGAAAATCCGAAATCCTAATATCTAAATCCGAAACAAATTCAAAATTCAAATGTTTAAATTTCAAAACTGTTTTGGTCATTTGGATTTTAGTTATTAGGAATTGTTTAGAATTTCGAATTTAGGATTTAGGATTTAGATTTTAAGACCTTTAGCCTTGTCTATTGCTTCTTTCTCTTCTTCTGATAAAGGATATTCAGAATTTCCTTCTTTTATTGGTTTGGCATAAACTCGATTTTCTTCTCTGGCATAAAGACTGGTAATTACTACCCCACTGTTATCTCCGTCGAGTAGGGCAATTGAAAAACTCTGATCTCCTCCAACTTCTTTAAATGGATTAAATCTAACTATCCCCACTTTTTGGATATTAGATGTATTTTCTTTTTTTATTTTTTCTAATTCTTCAGAGAATTTTTCAAAATTTTTCTCCAAATCCTTAAATTGGGATAAAATCTCTTTCAAACTTTTCGGCTCTTTTTTTATTTTTTTAAAAAAATTAAACATAGGCGGTGGGTGCAGGACTCGAACCTGCAAGGCATTTCTGCCACCGCTTTTCGAGAGCGGCGCCTTACCAATTCGGCACAACCCACCTTAAACCAAAATCATTTTTAAAGGTACCATTTTTTCAATTAAAAATCAATAAAATACAGGGATAGGATCCCTGTATTAAATATTAAAAAAATCGCTATGGAGTGTATAAAGATAAGTGGAAAACTTTTATTCGGGAAATTTATGAAGTATTCCAGAATCAATCTTTAATTTTCTATCTTTCCCTGGCTGAACGATAGTAGAACCTTGGTCTTGTAATAATTTTAATTTAATGGTAAAATTAAATATCTCGTTTTCAGCAAATTAACAATAAGGAAGGAGGAAAATTGTGAAGGACTTTAAGTGGCTCATTAAAGAAAACATTCCCTGCTGGTATGAATTGTCTTGGAATGGAGAAAAGCCAGCTATCATTTTACGGGCACATCAGGATTTTGTGGAGACGGTCCCAGTTATCACCTCAGAACATTTAATAGTCAAGGCATTGATGGAAAAATTCAAGTTCCGAGGGTTCGCCAGTGATCTTAAAAAAGATTTCGGATTTGACGAGGGTATTTTTATAAACTTAGGAGGGGTGAAAAACGGATTTTTTGAGTATCTTATTCCTATACCCAAAATCAAAGTAGAAACGGGCAAGCCTTGTAAAGAGTGCGAGGGCTCGGGCAAAGATCTTTATGCTCAAAAATATGGAATGGAAGATAGAGAATGTATCCATTGTAATGGTTCTGGCAAAGAGTATTTTCACAACTGGCAACTGGCTCATGCTGTTTCGGCAGGTTTAAATATTTTCTTCAGAATCAGCCGCTATCCTGAAAAGGAAACTTCTGCTCCATTTCCTCAATTAATGATAGTAGATACAATAATCGATACCGGCATGCATGGCGGTTCATTGGGCGGAGAATTCAGTATTCCCCTAACTAAATGGTTAGCCTTTCTTTATCGGGGACGAAATATGCCTATTCCTGAAATAACGCAAGCCATGAAAACTGCTTATGGCCACATATTTGGTGGCTTAAAGCACTTTGACGATCATTATTTCAGGGCATATATAGGAAGCGAGAATGGCGGTTTAGTAGCTGATTGTCCTGGCGATGCCTGCGGAATTTATCCTTCAAGCTGGCACATAGATAAAGAAAGAGGTTATGAATTCAGCTGCCACAATGTGGATAATGCTGCCCAGCAAATTACTCTACTTGCCGGTTTGGCCGCTCTTCACGATAAAGTAAGAAGGGAAATAAAAAATTATTAGTCGTTAGGGCGAAGAAGCGCCACCAAATACTAATCAGGTGGCGCTCTTTTATTTTGAATTTCTACCAAAAAACCGCCCCCCCCTGGCGATACTATTGACAAGCTTTCCTGATTTGCTATAATTATAATAGTTTTACAGTACGCCTCTGCAAAAGCAGGGGCGGTTTTTTATTGCTGTACTATTTGATCTTTAATATCTTCCAAGTAAATATATTCTGTTGCCTCTAACTTCATTTCCCAAGAAATAGTCTTCCTTGATGAAAAAATTATAACTTTTTTGCCTATATCTTTTAATTTCTTTATTAAATACTGAAAATCGCTATCGCCTGTAAATAAAATTATCTCATCAACTTCTTTTCTTTCTAAAAGGACATCTGTTGTTATTTCCACATCGCAATTAGATTTATAAATTTCGGGGTAATTATAAATCTTTTTTAAGGGATGATTATCGCTAACCTTAATCACTTTTATTGGTTTAGTTATCGGCATAATCCCAACATTATCTAAATATCTAAGAAAACTTGCCATCTTTTCATCTTCGGATTTAACCCCGGTATAATATCTTATTTCTAAAACATCCCATCTATTTTGGAGATAGTTTTTTATCTTTTTCCAATCACAAAACCACTCTAATTTCATTTGAGTATAAAACATATTCGCTCCATCGATATATGCCTTAGCTTTTGGTTTCATATTGTCTTATTCTACCAAAAAACCGCCTAAAAGGCGATTTTTCTATCCAATTGTATCCAAATATAGCCAATTACATACCTTCCTCCTCCGCTTCCTCCTACGATAAATCTTCGGACGGACAAGAAAGCTTCGGATGGGCAAAGCAAAATGTAGTTCGAGCCGATGATTCAAATACAATATTAAATTAACCTCTTCCGCGCGAAAGCAAATCCGGAACTTTGTTTTAAATACTTTTCAAAAGCGAGAGCTTTATTCTTATTTTTGAAAGCGCAATACCATGAAATTTGATAGGGCATTTTTGATGAAGTATATCTAACATCGCCTTTGTTATGTTCTTGCAATCTTACTTTTAAATCTTCTGTTATCCCAACATAATAACTTTCGTCTTTCTGGCTTTGAATTATGTAAACGTAATACATCAAAATGAAAATTATGTCCTGCTCTGCATAAAGCTACGCAGGACACTTCTTCTATTGCTTATTCGAAGTGTGCCTGCACTTCGAAGCTCTAAAGGAGCGAAGAAGTAGTGTGCCTGCACTTCGAAGCTCTAAAGGAGCGAAGAAGTAGTGTGCCTGCACTTCGAAGCTCTAAAGGAGCGAAGAAGTAGTGTGCCTGCACTTCGAAGCTCTAAAGGAGCGAAGAAGTAGTGTGCCTGCACTTCGAAGCTCTAAAGGAGCGAAGAAGTAGTGTGCCTGCACTTCGAAGCTCTAAAGGAGCGAAGAAGTGGACCCGATGGGTCTCGAACCCACAACCTCCGCAATGCCATTGCGGCGCGCTAGCCAATTGCGCCACGGGCCCGTATTTTATTTAGACAATTTTAAGTTTTAATCTGTAATTTTGATTTTTGAATTTTGATATTTGATTTTGACTTTGTGCCCCCACCAGGAATTGAACCTGGATTTAGAGCTTAGGAGTCTCTTGTTCTATCCGTTGAACTACAGGGGCTTGAACTCCTAAGTAGAATATTAAATTAAAAATCAAAAAAAATCCA
>Ga0210057_1002108_pt1 | contig 28857 bp, 29 predicted proteins | sample CryGeyCG2114_010_2_FD_183968 | JGI IMG/M metagenome (GOLD analysis project Ga0210057, IMG submission 183968) | Groundwater microbial communities from aquifer - Crystal Geyser CG10_big_fil_rev_8/21/14_0.10 (SPAdes) (version 2) | ecosystem: Environmental > Aquatic > Deep subsurface > Groundwater ...
GTGGAAGCCGGGCGCTGATCACCCCTGGAAACAAAGCTACAACTTACCAAAGCAAAAGGTCGATTCAAAATCTAATTACTGACATTTCTACTTTGCCGGGCGCTGACATTTCTATTTTGCTTTGACAGCGGTTAGTCTGGAATGGTGAGGTCTTCACTAAGCCGAGTTAGGATGGCTTTTAAGTCGTTTTCTTTGCGGTAGTCATAGACTTGAGTAGGGTTTTCGGTAATGTCGTCTGCGCCGGGCAAGAGAATGGTGGCTTGGGCATCAGCTGAATCACTTACAACTACAAAACCGACTCTCTGGAGCCATGCCCTAAACCGTTCTGCTTCGTCACCTTTAATAAGAACTGATGCAGAGCTCTTCAAGACTCCGGCCGGCTTGGAGGTTTGGCGGCGCTCAACTTCGTCGTATAAGGTGTGGGCGTCCTCGACTAGAAATAAGTCATTAATCTTTCCCTCGATCATAGAATCCCAACAAGACTTACAGGCCCACCAGTGCCCTGCGAGATATAAATCGGCGCCGGTAGTGTCAATGCCTGCCTCTTTAGCCTTTCTTACTGTGGTGGCTTCTGCGTGGTTACGGCCGTGACAATGGTTCGGACAGTATTCATATTCTTGGCCGGAAGGGCTATTAAGACAAACTCTGGGGCAAAATGTTTTATGTATGGACCCATTGCGACTTTTTGCAACTACTCGGCCGTCTTTCACTAGAATAGCAGCAGTAGGCCGATTGACCTCTGGATGAGTTGCTTCCATTTTGGCGACCTCTTCCAGTGCCTCTTCCATAAAAGGGTCCGAAGCCGGAGCATATTTAATGATCCTGTCTAGAGGTAGGAAGGGATAAATAATATTACCATTCTCGTCTCTTTGGTTGAGAGAAGGGGACATCTTAATCTAGCTGATATTTCTTCTTGATATCTTCTAGGTTGCCGGACTTAATGAAGGAAAGCTCATTTTCGCTGTCGGTTCGTGACTCTAGATTGTGGGCGGTAGATTCATGATACTTAGCCTTACTTATGCCGTGAATCTGAGCTTCCTCATTGCTGGTGTTACCGTTTAAGGTATGAAATACGAGCTGATAAATACGCTCTCCTGGATACAACCGAAGAGGCTGAGAAGTCCCATTGAAAATCGGGATCATGAGTGAGCCTTTATAGTGCAGATCTACGACGCCGGATTCAATTACTAACCCGCGACGAATCATGGAGCTACGAGGATAAAGCAGGGCGATGAGGTTGTCGGAATTTAACTCAATTTTTTCTAGACTAGAGACGATGATGAATTCATTTGGTAGAAATTCAAAGTATTGACCCGGCTTTAGTTTGATGAGCCTAAAGTTGTTTGCGTTTTGATCATGATGAAGGTAGTCGGGCCTAATCATCACGCGTCCCTCTTCGGTATACTTCCATTTTTCTGGAATATAAAAACTCCAACCAACTCTTAAATCGAGAGAGTTGGGCTGAATCTGAAATTTATCTATTTCTGGAGTGAAATTTACCTTTTTTTCCTTAATCGCGGCAAGAATTTCGCTTTTGCTTAGAATCGCCATATGAATTATTTAATAACTTGATAGTGAATTAAGATAACATTATCAGATAATTTTTTAGTATCCAATAGCTGAAGTTTTGACTCGTTAATATCTTTAGAAAAAAGACTAATGCCCTGACCAAAAAGAATGGGCTCGATTGTTAAATACAACTCATCAATTAAACCGGCTTCTAGAAATAAAGAATTGATAGTCGCTCCGCCAATAATCGCCGCTTGGCTGTGGCCTCGCGTCTCTAGGTCCTTCAGGATTTTTCCAGGGGTTTGATTAGTAAACTCTAAAACTCCATGGATTGAGTCATACTCTTCTGGTGATTTGGTTAGAACGATATTGAGACGATCCGGGAGTGGACGATTTATAGTCAGATAAGTGCTTGAGCCCATGATAACTACGCCAAGCTCTTTTGTCTTAGAAACAAAAAATTGCTTATCTTCTTTGGATGTCCAATCGGCGCCGTGAGAACTCGTCTTGGCAATCTTGCCGTCGGCGGTAAGTGCAATAATTAAAGAAGTTTTCATATTTTAGATAACGATTTTCATTCCCTTAATCGGACCAAGTGGGTTATATTGCTCAGTTAGTTTATCGGTTATTTCCTCGACTAGAGCTTCGTCGGCTAACTCGGCTCTATCAAAATAGTCGGGTTGAGCCTCTAAGAATATTTCGGGGTGACTGTTCTCTCGCTCAAGTAGCTCCCACGCTTGATTATAATGCGTATCGTAAATATGGGCGTTACTAATAGAATGGGTTAGGGTACCGACTTGGTAACCGAGCTTGGCGGCGAGGATGGTCTGAAGTAGAGCAAAGCCAGCAACATCATGTGGGCAACCAAGCATCATGTCGTTAGAGCGAACGATAGAATGAAGATGAAGCTTGTTAGCAATAATATTAACAGTGAAGGTAAACGGGCAAGGAACATTTTTCTTGGGGGTGCCAGTCCCTAAGCCATCGTCTGATGGATCCCAAGCCATGACAACGCCGTGGCGAGAGCCGGGTTGAGAGTGTAGAAGTTTAACTAAATCAGCGATTTGATCCCGTCCAAAGTGATTGCGCCACCTGTGTCCGTAAGCCGCTGGGAGGGTGCCGTCGGCTTCTTTAAAGTCATCCCAGATTTTAGTGAACTTGGTTAAAAATGGGTCTGGGTTCTGAGAGCCGGTTAAAAACCAAATTTGCTCGGCTACAAAAAGTTTGATTGGAATTTTCCTTAGGGTTAACAGAGGGAAGCCCGCGTTTAAATTGAAAGTGATGCCTGGTAGAGCCATGGTGCTGTGGCCGGTGCGCTCGTTGGATTCCTCGAGCCCGTGGTTCATAATTTCGCGAATAGCTTCGCGATATTGATAATCAAATTGAGTCATCTTATAGCTTATTAAACAGTCTTAGGCGAGATTTTACAACACTTTCCATGATTGATAGAACTGGTTCCATAACTTTATATGGGGCGATTTGCTCGCTGTCGTTTGCCAACCCTTTTTCGGTGGCTTCTCTCCATGCTCGGCGCAGTTCAGTAGAGATATGGATAATGCGAACGCCGGCCTCGATTGCGGAAGTGAAATCTGAGTCGGAGATACCGCTGCCACCGTGGAGCACCAAAGGTTTAGCGGTGGCGGTGGCAATTTCCTTGATACGCTCAATAAATAAATTTGGATTCTTGCCCTTGGCGAGCATACCGTGGACGTTGCCAACGGCTGGGGCGAAAAGATCAATGCCGGTCTCGGTAACAAATCGTACCGCCTCTTCAACTTTAGTAACCGCATCTTCGGTAATGGCGGCGCCTTCGGGCAGGCTCTCTAAAACTTTTGAGCCAGAGCCGATGTAGCCAAGCTCGGCCTCAATAAAACCAGAATAATTAACACTTTTGGCATAATCAACTACGGCTTTGGTGGCAGAGATATTCTCTTCGATTGGCAACTTGGCTTGGTCGATAATGACAGCATCAAAACCGGCGTCGATGGCTTCTTTGGACCGCTCAACCGAACTGGTGTGGTCGGCGTTTAGAAAAATTGGGTAATCGTGGCTCTCGCGCATAGCCTTGATTAGGGCGACGACCTCGGGAATGCCAATGTAGTCGCGCTCGCCTTCGCTCACGCCGATGATGACTGGAATCTTATATCCGGCCTCTTGGCTGAGGTCTTTGGCGGACTCAAAAATGGCTTTTCGCATTTCTAGGTCGGCAATATTGAAGTGGCCGATGGCGATCTGCTTTTCCTGAGCCAAGGCCAAGGCATCCCTAAGAGTATTCATTGCCTCTTATTATAGAGAATCTTTGGGTTAATACCAAATCTAGGCGAGATTCTTTGTCCCGACAGCACTCGGACCGAATGAAAGCCGAAGCTCTCATTTGGCATCCTCGTTTGTTGCGCCAAAAAACTATAACAAAACTTGTCCCGGTCGGGACAAGTTTTGTTATAGTTTTTTGGCTTATGGTTTTCTTATGATCTTTCGCGGAAAAATATTGAGTATGACATGGTAACAGGAGACAAAGGGACTTAATATTCTGATACATGGATACAAAAACACCTTATATTTGTGGGCCGCTGACGGAATTGGCTCCTGACGAACAGACACGCATTAAAAAGTTTTGAAAAGAAATGGCGATCTCTGCCAAGAAGTCTTGGGAGTTCGAGGTTTCGTGCCCCATGAGCACTACGACCCGGTTAAGCATGCCGACTTTACTCCGGCCGAAGTTGATGCGGGTGAAAGAGATAGAGTTTGCAATAAAGGTTCCGCGTGGCCGGGTCAAGCGGTATTGGGCGGAGTTTGCCTTGCTTGCTCTTTGCCGCCTCAAAGGGCAAGATTTTGAACCTTTGCTGCGACTGCGCTCGGACGAAATGGATAACAGAGTTACCCATTTCGCATCCTCGCTTGTCGTAATAAATGAGACGATTGTATATAAAGATGAAGCGGACGGCTTGGCAAAGCTTAGGGTAGTTTTAGGGGCATAACCGAGGCTGGGCTTTGCATGCCAGAGGAGGTATTGACAATTAATATGGTCTATATTAATATATTAATTCCTGGTAACCCTAGGAATTCCTCAGCCGCCCCAGGTCCATAGATGATCTGGGCATACGAAGACGGTCTGAGGTGCGTCCTCGGAGGAGTGGCTGTTGCGACGGCCATTCCTCCTCTTTTTTTAAAAAGATGTCAGAGCAAAGTAGAAATGTCCCCCCTGTGTCTTAATATCGTCGGCGATTTTTTCCAAAAAGAAAAGACTTTCGCCACGGAGTATTTATGGGTGCACGAGATATCGGTACAGCGCGAACCAGCGCCGTGATTCTCCGTTCCGCCTTAACTGGTCGTTCCGGGAGTTTCGCGAAAGCAAGATATTTTTCCCGCAGGCTCATGTGTGCCATATGTGCAATTGGTTAATTGCAGGCAGTATGACTGCTTTGGAGAGAAAGGGGACATTTCTACTTTGCCAGGGGGGGACATTTTCATGTGGCTGCGACACTTTTTTTAAAAAGATTGACTAAACTCAAAATTTTTGCTATCTTATCTTTATCGTGGCAAGCGGGGAAACGAGGTATAGATCTTAACTTATATTTCGTCCGTGTGTTGTCGGGATAAAGATTCCGCATGGCCGGGCCAAGCGGTATTGAGGGGAACTCGCTTTGCTCGCCCTTACCGCCCCAGGGGGCGGGGTATTGAACCATTGTTGCGACTGCGCTTGGACGAGATGGATAATAGAGTTACCCATTTCGCATCCTCGCTTGTCGTAATAAAATTAATTAATATGATATCAATAGTTAAGACCAAGGATTCGGCACTGACTCAGCTTTTAAAGTCTGAGGCCGGTAATATCAGAAATTTAAAGCCAGGGGACTTTATTGATAGCGTGCTAGTAGCCAGGCAAAAACGAGCGGCTTATTTTGACTTAGGACAGTTTGGGACTGGCATCGTTTTTGGCGCAGAGTATACTGCCGCTGGAGACGTTATTAAAAAACTGGAGATTGGCGTGACTATTTCCGCCAAGGTAGTTGAAGAAGAAAACGAAGAAGGCTACGTTGAGCTGTCTCTAGCTGAGGCTGGTAGACAAAAAATGTGGGCAGAGATTAAGGTCATTAAAGACCAAGATGAAGCAATCTCGGTACACATCACCGGAGCTAATAGCGGAGGGCTACTAACCGAAGTAGAAGGCATGAAGGCCTTTTTGCCGGTAAGCCAGCTTTCCAATGAACACTACCCACGAGTACCGGACGGCAGTAAGGAAAAGATTTTGGAGGAACTTAAGAAGCTGGTGGACGCCGACATCAAGGTGAAGATTATTTCCAACACCCAAAATACGAACAAACTAATCGTTTCTGAGAGAGAGGTGGCTGATGAAGACGTGAAGAAGCGCTTAGGTTCCTATGAGGTTGGAGATGTAATCGATGGGGTAATCTCTGGCGTGGCTAATTTTGGAGCTTTTGTTCGCTTTACTGACGAACCGAGCGTAGAGGGATTGATTCACATTTCTGAGCTGGACCACAAGTTGATTGAAGACCCGAAAGAGATTGTGAAAGTTGATGATCAGATTAAAGCTAAGATTGTTGAGATCAAGGATGGGCGAGTTTCTCTCTCTTTGAAGGCTCTCAAGCCAAACCCATGGGACACGATTCTTGAAAAGTACAAAGAGGGGCAAGAGATCAGCGGAACGGTTACTCGATTTAATCCTTTTGGAGCTTTTGTCGGTCTTGATGCCGAGATTCAGGGGCTGATTCACGTAACTGAATTTGGTGGGTTAGAAGAGATGAAAGAGGCGCTTGAGCTTGGGCAGGTATACAAGTTTAGAATTGAAACTATAAAGCCAGAAGAGAAGCGAGTAATTTTAAAGCTGGTCGATAAAGCAAATAAGGCAGAAGAGAAGCCTGCAACTGAAGAGGCTTAAGTATTATTAAATAAAGACTACTATGTTAAGTGTAAGACAAAAAAAGCTGGCCGCGAAAGATTTTAAAAAAACCGATGAAGACACTGGATCAGCTCCAGTGCAGGTCGCCCTTTTGACTAGAAAAATCGAGGAGCTGACTAAGCACCTCAAGCGACACAATAAGGACAATCACTCTCGCCGAGGCCTACTTTTGATGGTTGGTAAGCGCCGACGGCTCCTGGGCTATTTGGAGAAGAATGACAAAAAGCGCTACAGCTCTGTGATAAGAAAGCTTGGACTAAAGAAATAGTCTAGTTTTCTCAAAACCACACTTAGGTAGTAGCCATATATATTAAACAAATGGCAAATAAACACGCAGATCAAAGAGTTGGGATTTTTATTGATATCCAAAATTTATACCACTCTAGCAAGAATCTATATAACGCTCGAGTAAACTACAAAGAGCTTATTTCGCATTTACTAAATAATCGTAAGCTTATCCGTGCGATGGCTTATGTGGTCCAGACTGAAGGAGTGGCCGGCATGGAGGAGGCCTCTAGCGAGGCGCTGAAGAACAAAACTACCAAGAGCGAGGGGAGCTTTTTTGACGCTCTTAAGCAAGAGGGAATAGAGCTGAGAATGAAAGATATCCAGGTTTACCCGGGTGGATTTAAGAAAGCGGACTGGGATGTTGGCATGGCGATTGATGCTGTGCGAATGAGCGATTTTTTGGATGTTGTTATTTTAGTAACCGGCGACGGTGACTTTATCCCACTAGTGCAATACTTGAAGTGGGGGAGAGGTCGGGAAGTCGAGGTGTGTGGTTTTAGCCGGACCACTAACTCCAAACTAAAAGAAGAGGCTGATGAATTTATAGTGTTGGAAGATATCCCGAAGGTCTTAATCAGGAAAAAGGCTGTGAGGAAAAAAGGCGAATAGATTAATATTAACAAGTAACAATTAATAACGGCGGCGATGTTCGTGGGGGGTAGGAAATAGAATTCAGCAGGGAGCTATTAGCTGAAAGCCTGAAGGCTATTTCCTGAATCCCACCAGCTGACACGCTAAAAAAATATATGGGATTAATTAATAGAAAGCAGTTTAGCCTGGATTATGCCGGCAAAACTTTGACTTTAGAAGTAAGCGAGCTGGCCGGACAAGCTAGCGCGGCGGTTTTCGGCCGGTATGGAGACAGCGAGGTGCTGGCAACCGTTGTTTTGGGGAAAAAAGATTCTGACTGGAACTATTTTCCTTTGTCAGTAAACTATGAAGAGCGTTTTTATGCAGTTGGGAAGATATTGGGTAGCCGCTTCGTTCGAAGAGAAGGTCGGCCATCAGATGAGGCTGTTCTATCAGGCCGAGCGATTGATCGAGTAATCAGGCCTTTGTTTGATCACCGCATTAGAAAAGAAATCCAATTGGTTTTAACTATCCTGTCATTAGACGAGGAAGACGATTTGGACTTTTTGGCCCTTATGACTGCTTCAGCAGCAATTAGTATTTCTCAAATTCCTTGGAATGGACCGGCGGCTGGAGTGAGACTAGCCAAGGTTGGAGATGAATATATCGTTAACCCAGTGAACTCTAAGGTGAGTGAGTTTGAGTTTGATACCTTTGTAGCTGGGACGAAGAACAAGATAAACATGATTGAGCTTGAAGGCATTGAGGCTCAAGAGGGGAATGTGCTCAAGGCCTTTGAGACGGCTCAAGCTGAGATTAATAAGCTCGTTGAGTTTATTGAAGGCATGGCTAAAGAAATTGGCAAAGAAAAAGTTGTGATTGAGATAGTGAATATTGACGAGGCTCTTCAAGAGAAGATTGAGAGCTTTGTTAAGGGTAAGCTAGAGGAAGCAATTTACATCACCGACAAAGAGGAGAGGGATGAAGCACTTGAAGCGATTCATCTTAACCTTGATGCCCACCTAAAAGAACTGGGCTTTAGCGAAGAACAGTTCGGCCACATTGGCCATGTGATGGATGAAATTATCAATGAGATAGTACATCGCAATGTGTTAGAGAGCGATAAACGCCCAGATGGCAGAAAGTCGGACGAAATTCGTCCGCTATACGGAGAGGTGGCTCTACTTAAAAAGACTCATGGCTCGGCTATGTTTATGCGAGGGCAGACTCAGGCTTTAGCGGTGACTACTCTGGGTGCGCCTGGAGATGAACAGCTCGTGGAGAGCATGAGCGTATCAGCAAAGGATCGCTTTTTACTACACTACAACTTCCCGCCTTACTCTGTTGGTGAAGTCGGAATGTTTAGGGGCGCTGGTAGAAGAGAAATTGGACATGGGGCGCTGGCTAAGAAGGCTCTCAAAAATATGTTGCCTTCAAAAGATATATTTCCATACACTCTCCGAGTGGTGAGTGAAATTTTGTCTAGCAACGGCTCGTCTTCAATGGCAACGGTTTGCGCGAGTACGCTTAGCATGATGGATGCTGGGGTGCCGCTTAAAAAACCAGTGGCTGGGATTGCCATGGGCCTTATCACCGGCAAAGACGGTGAGTTTAAGGTCCTAACTGATATCCAGGGCTACGAAGACCATCATGGGGACGCAGACTTTAAGGTGGCTGGTACCGACAGCGGGGTGACTGCTATTCAGATGGATGTGAAAAACGATGGATTTGATCTTAAAATGCTTACTGATGGGCTAGAAAAAGCTAAAATTGCAAGATTAAAAATCTTGGAAGTGATGAAGGGAGTATTGCCAGAACCGAGGGCGGAGCTCTCGCCCTTGGCACCACTGATTTGCTCTCTTAAGATCAATCCCGAGATGATTGGTTTAGTGATCGGCCCTGGAGGCAAAACAATTAATGAAATCATTGATAGGACTGGCGTGATGTCGATTGATATTGATGACGACGGAACCGTGTTTGTCTCGGGTGTTGGTAAAGAAAAGGTGGATGCCGCCCTTGGCGAAGTCCGCTCTCTAACAAAAGAGTACGAAGTAGGGGAAATTGTCGAGGGCGAAATTGTGAAGATGCTGGAGTTTGGTGCGATTGTTCAAATCGACAGTAAACATGACGGCATGATTCACGTTTCTGAGCTCAAAGATGGCTTTGTAAAGAATGTGGAGGATGTGGTCAAGCTTGGCGACAAGGTAAAAGCGAAGGTGATAAAGGCAGAAAATGGAAAGATTGGTCTTTCGTTAAAAGCCATGGGGAACCAGAAGTAACACTGCTTCGTTAAGTAAATCAAAAAACGCCTCACAAAAAAGGCGTTTTTTGATTTACTATCTTACTTTTTCAGTTATAATGGTATTATATAAAGAATAGTATTAATTATTTCCTTTACTTATGGACGATAATCAAAATGTGAGCGGTCAGAATCAGCCAGATTCATTTGAAAATCGCTTGAATAATGTTAACCAAGAGCCGGCACCAGCGAGCCAGCCGGTAGCTCCTACTTCTGCCCCGATGCCGGGTGGGCCAACCGTTAGCCCTGCCGAGACTAGAACAATGTCTTCGGACATTAACAGCGCCCCGACATTCACCCCACAGGGGATGGAGGACACTGCTGAGCCGATATTTTCTCCAAACGCTGCTAGTCAATCATCTAATGGAGGCGTGTTAGAGCCCGAGATACGCACTGGTGGTTCAAGGGTGGTTTGGTGGATGGGTGGAATTATCGTTGGTGTTATTATATTAGCCTTGGTTGGCTACTTTGTTGTTTATCCAATGCTCAACAGCGCAACGCCGGAGACTCCAGTTGACGTGCCAACTGGTCAGGGTATGGATCAGACTCCAACTGAAATTCAGCACCAGTCCGCCTTCGCTTTGAAGCCGGCTAGCACCGTAGAAGTCGCCATTGGGGATCAAATCGATGATGCGGTCTTAGCAGCTCTTTTGCTTCGAGAAGGTGGACAAACTGCGGCTGGTAGTGTAACCGAGGTAGTTTTTGCAAAAAACGATTTTTCTGTAATGGCCTTTAGTGAATTTATGTCTGTTTTAGCGCCAAGCTCAAATGATGCGACTACGCTCTCTGGCTTGTTTGAAGAAGATTTTACGCTGTTTTTGTACCGTGATAATGCGGGCTTAATTTGGCCGGGCTACGTTGGCACGCTTAAAGCAGACGCCGACCCAAATAAATTAGACAGTTGGTTTAAGGCGCTGGAAGCCGGCCAACTCAAAGAACTCTTCTTGGTAGACCCAGGTCAATTTAGTGTATTTAAAAATGGCGAGGCTATGGGCATACCGGACCGTTACGCTGCCGGAACTACTGCAGGAGCGTCTTTCGGTTACTTGGCAAACGAAAATAAAATTCTTATTGGCACCTCATTCAATGGAATGAAAGAGGCGATAAGGTTAATGGGTTGGGCGCAATAACCATGCCAAGTAAGGCTGGCTCAACCAGGGTAGCTGATCCAATGCGTGTACCTCAGGCGGCTATTCGGACTATGGCAATTGACATCAAGGCTATTAGCATTGGCAAAGTTAGCCCCCAGCCGGAAATTATTACTCCACCCACGGTTGATTTGGACATCGTCGCCTCAGAGGAGGAAAAAGTAGTGAGCAGGCATTTCTCTATGCGAGCTTTATTCCTTTTGACAGTCTTAATTGGTATGGGTGTTGTGTTTTATTTTTACATTTGGCCACTCCTGGCCAAGGCGCTTTCGAGCGAAGTAATTCGATAAGTAAAAAAGAAGCCTTTAGTTTTCGCGTAGGCGAAAACTAAAGGCTTCTTTTACATTGGCCAAGCTGATGTCCTCCTGGCCGTCTATGTCGGCAATGGTCCGGGCAGTTTTTAGGATTCTATAATACCCCCTCGCAGAGATAAAAGACTTTTCGAAGATTTGGCGGAGGTAGCCCTCAACCTCTGGGCTCAAGGAGACGAGCTGGTCAACGTCTTTAGAACTCATTTCGTTATTGGTGTAAATGTTTTTTTTCTTGGATATATTTTTAAACCTCTCTTTTTGACGGGCTCTGGCTGACTCAATCTTTTCTCTCGTCTGAGCCATGAGTTCTGGGTTTTCTTCTTTATTTTGGAGTTCGCTTAAGCTAACCCTCGGTACGCTGATTTGAATATCTATCCGATCTAGGAGCGGGCCAGAGATCTTTTTTTGATAACGCATGATTTGATTCATGCTGCACGAACAGGCTTTTTCTTCGTCTTGGTAGTATCCGCATGGGCAGGGGTTCATGGCTGAAACCAAGGTAAAACGGGCGGGGAACACAAGATTGTTTTTAACCCGAGTGACGACGGCTTGCCCACTTTCTAGGGGTTGGCGTAAAGATTCGAGGAGGTCGCGACGAAACTCTGGGAGCTCGTCTAAGAAAAGGATGCCTCGATGAGCCAGACTGATTTCTCCGGGACGGGGATTGGTGCCGCCACCTAAAACAGCCGCGACCGAAGCGCTTTGATGGGGGGCTCTAAATGGGCGGTGGGCGATGAATGGCTTGTTGCCTAATAGATTGGCAGCGCTGTGGATCCGGGTGATTTCTATTATCTCGCTATGGGTGGGCTTGGGTAAAATTGACGCTAGGGCTTGAGCAAGCATGGTTTTGCCAGTTCCGGGTGGGCCGGTCATCAGCAGGTTGTGGCCGCCGGCGGCTGCAATCATGAGAGCGCGCTTGGCGTTTTCATTGCCCTTGATTTCACTAAACTGAATAAATGGTGGCTCTTCCTGGATAGGTTGAGTTTGGGCTTGGGGAGCGAGATGAATTTTTTTCTCTAAAAAATCAATAACTTGTCGGAGAGTTTTTACTGGGAATACTCGTAGCCCGGGGATCATGGCAGCTTCTTCTGCATTGCCTGCGGGGACGATGATTTCTTCTTGACCGTTAGCCAGGGCGCACTGGGCAAAGCTAAGGGCGCCGTTTATTTTTCGGATACCCCCATCGAGAGCTAGCTCACCGACCATTAGGCCGATGGCGCGCTTAGGCCGAAGCTGGTCAGTGGAGAGGAGGTAGCCAATGGCGATGGGCAGATCGTACTGTGAGCCGGTTTTTTTTATATCGGCTGGAGCGAGGTTTACGGTGATGCGCCGGTTTTCTTGAGCCGGGGGCTTGATACCGATGTTTTTTAGCGCGGAGTTTATTCTCTCTTTGGACTCGGATAAAGCTTTGTCGGCCAGACCGACGATTGTGAAGCTATGCAAGCCAACATGAACGTCGGTTTCAACATCAATGAGGTGGGCGTTTATGCCTTCAAGCTCAGAAGAGAGAATTTTAGAAAATGTGGAGGGCATACCGGGTAGTAGAAATTCGATTAGAGTTTTGGTTTAATTTTTTACCTGTGGCTAGCCGAGCGATCGATTTTCACTACCCGGCATGAATTAATAGCAACAATTATTGTTGCTATTAATTTACATCAGAAGTGTTTACAATGCAACTACTTTCTTTCTTTGAGCTTGCAATCTTTGCAAAGTCGAGTCTCTGGGTCGGCAAGAAGGTGCTCTTCGCTGATAGGGCTGGAACAGGCCTCGCAAATCCCGTAACCTTCAGCTTCGATCTTAGTAAGGGCGTCTTGAACGCGCTCTAGGCTCTTTTTTAGAGAGTCTATCATGCCCAGGTGAGCGCTGTACTCTGTGGCTTCGTCGGTTTCTTCATCAAAAGAATCCACGTCACTGCCCATATCAACTGGCTTTTTTAGCTCGGTAATTTGGCCGAGTAATTTTGCCTCTTTTTCCTTTAGCTGGGTCTTTAATTTTTCTATAAGTTCTTTTTCCATATGGGCTAATATTAACAAAAAGTAGGGGCGAAAACAAGATTCCGCAATGAATGATATAAAATGACACCGAAGCCCTAGTGTATGAATGATATAAAATAACACCCAAAAGAGGTAAATTGAAAGCCATTACCAATTAAGGTTTCCAATGCATACCTCATATGGACACAAGCGCACGCAATCAATATATGACAACCATACGAAAACAATATCTCAAGGCAAAGTCGAGAAAGGAGAAGGGGCGGCTTCTGGATGAGTACTGCAAGAACACCAGCCAAGACAGAAAGTATGTCATTAAGAAGCTACGATACAAGGCGGGGTTAAAACCGGAAGGCAGCGCCAGAAGACCGCGCAAGGAGTACTACGACGGGCTAGTAAAGAGTGCCCTTGCAAAAATCTGGAAGATATTCGACTACCCTTGTGGACAAAGAATGATCTCCATCATTGCCGATGAGGCAGAGAAGCTAAGAGCGCTCGGCGAGGTTAGCTACTCTGACGGAACCCTGATCAAATTAAAACAAATCACCGCCTCCACTATTGATCTCAAACTCGCCCATGCAAAAGATGCCCTAATTAACCGGCGTAAGTACGCAAGCAAAAGAAATTGCCTGATCGCCAGCAAGGTGCCGGCCAAGACCAGCGCCGAGCAGGACAGGCGGATTCCTGGAACGGAACAACTGGATTGCGTTGAACACTGCGGAACCTCAGCCTCCGGAGATTACGTAAACACCCTGGCCGTTGTTGATATCTTCTCTGGCTGGTGGGAAGCAGACGCAGTCATGGGCAAGGGGCAGGAACGGGCGCTCAAAGCCATACAAGAAGCCAGAAAGCACTCGCCGGTGGTCTGGAAGGAGCTACATCCGGACAATGGTGGCAACATTCTCAATGTTCATGTCTACAACTACGCACTGGCAAACGGCATCGCCATGTCCCGCTCCAGGCCATACAAGAAAAATGACAACTGTTACATTGAGCAAAAGAATTCGACCCATGTGCGCCAGGTGGTAGGGTATCTGCGATATGATACCGAACGAGAACGGAGTATCATGAGCGATTTGTATCGGAATGAACTGAGGCTGTACAAAAACTTCTTCCAACCAGTGATGAAGCTGAAGGAGAAGGTACGGATTAAGGGTAAAATCCACAAAAAGCAGGGCGTGGCCATGACGCCCTACAAGCGATTGATGGAGTCTGGGGCTCTCTCTGCAGAAGAAGCTGCTACTCTCAAGAAAGTATACGACTCACTCAACCCCGCTGATCTGAAAAGAAGGATTGACGCGAAACTTGCGCTCCTTTACAAAGCGCATCAGAAAAAGAATGGCCTACCAGTCGAAGCAGGCCGGAAAGCAAAAAAAGTGCTGTCGCCTTCGGTGTCTAAATATATCATTCAACCAGCGACGGTAGAGTGTCTTAATTAAATCATTTGACACGGATTCTAGCTATTTTTCTTGGGGCCTGTGGCCACCGTAGGTTTCTCGGGAGTAGTGGGCCCGCGTTGACCGAACTGATCCTTGGTGCGGTCTAATTGGCGCTCCTCTAAGAGCTCTTCGACGGTTTCGCCTCGCCTTTTTTTATCTTCTTTTTCTTTAGCAGTTTGGCGAGCGCGAAGGACTGCGTTAGTCGGCTTACTAGAGGACGCGCGGGGCGGGGTGGATGTACCTGCCTGATGAGAGCGCTCTCTTTGAGGGCTTGGTTGGGCGGTTGGACCCCCAGATACCCCGAACTCACCCTCTGGGCCCATCTTTGTACCGAACTGATCAGTGTCGCTACTAAAGCGATCTGGTTGGGCTTCGCCTGGGCCAGAAGAACGCTCGCTCGGGCGTTGCTTGAGCTCGGCCTCGTCTTTAACTTTTTCTTCTTGGTTGGCTATGCTGTCCCTTTTTTGCTGGTCGCTGCCTTTGGCCTGGCTCGCTTGCTGCCCTTGGCCTTGCTCGGGCCCAGCTGCTTGGCCCTCTTTTGAAGCGCGCGCCCTTATTTTTTCTTCTCTGCTTTGAGTAGTTTTTTCTTCATTAGAAGCACCCTCAATGCCCTCTGAGTTTTGGACGGCCTTACCTTCGGCTCGGTTGAGGAGATAGGCTCTCCCCACAAACATGGTGATGGCCGGGAAGATTGACACGAACGGAATAGCCTTTATCCCCATGCTCACAACCCAGAGCTTACTGATTTTTTTTATATTAACGCCTTTGAAGTAAAAAACTAATAAAAGGAGAATGAGGCAGATATTGCCCAAAAGAGGGATGATGCTTATGAAATCAAAAAAGACGGCAACCGGAATAAGTAAGACCAGGTCAACAATGTCAAAACGCTTAAATATTTCTTGAGCTTTTTCTTCAGCCTGCTCGTTAGTCATAACTTCATTATAAAGGTTCCACGTGACAAGGCCAAGCGTATCGGGCGGGGTATTGAACCTTTGTCCCGACGGCGCTCGGACGAAATGCATAACAGAGTTACCCATTCCGCATCCTCGCTTGTCGTGATAAAGGTTCCGCGGGGCAAGGCCAAGCGTATCGGGCGGGGCGGAGAACCTTTGTCCCGAGTTCCTCTTGTTCCGAAACAATTTAGCTGCGATGTTTTAGCGGACGATCGTCCGCTAAAACGTCGCTTCGTGTTGCAGACGAAAAAACCCACTTTAGTGGACGACCGTCCACTAAAGTGGGGTTTGGGATTAGCGGACTTCGAGGTGGAGGTGGGGGCCGGTGGACCGGCCAGTAGAGCCGACTTCGCCGATTTTTTGCCCGGCAACGACGTACTGACCAATCTTTACGTCAACCGCAGAAAGATGGGCGTATAGCGTTTGGCGATTGTTGTCGTGGCGAATAATAATTCGATTACCGTAGCCACCATCATAGCTGTTGGTGTCATTGATGTACTCAATAATGCCGTCGTTAACTGCGACCACGCCGGTGCCGGAGGGGGCAGCCAGGTCGTAGGCTGAATATATACCGTGAGGCTCTCCGACTTGTCGTCCAGTGTCAGCCAAGGGATAGACCGACCCAGCTCCGATTTTAGCGATGTAAGAGCTTAAAGAGGTGCTCGTAGTGGTTGGGTTGCCTGAAACTGCGCTTGGTTTGGCGCCGGGGATTATTAAAACTTGAGAAACTTTTAGCTCTGCGCCTGGAGCAAGGTTATTAAAATTTAGAACAATATCTTGGTTGACCCCGTAGCGAATGGCGAGGCCGGAGATGGTGTCGCCAGACTTAACAGTGTGGATGGCGCCGTCGATTGGTAGAATAGTTATTTCCTGGCCAATGGAGATGGCGCTCGGCTTTAGAGTGGGGTTAGCGTTTAAAAGGGTGGTAAGGCTGATATTGAACTGGCTAGCAACTGAGTTGAGGGTATCCCCAGCCTTGATTTTGTAAATTACAATGCCCGGGCGGACGACCTGAGCTTCTTGAATGTCGGCACTTATAAAAGCGGTGTTCTTATAGAGGCTTCTTTCGGCGGCTTCGTAGTCAATCTCGTCGGAGAGGGGAACGGAGGCTGTTAGAGTAGCATCTTCAAGGTTGAGCGAAGACTGGAGCGCAAAGGCGGAGACCGTGTCGGCTCCTCCAAAGACAGACTGAGTGGTGGTGGTGGATACTGGAAAGATGAGGGTTAGAACAAAGCCAGTTAGTACGATAATTGTAGCTAAAAATAAAGACGAGCTGGCTAATTGCTTAGCCAGGGAAGGGATCCTTTTAAATTTACCCGGGGAGGTACTTATAGAAGTCTATATTACTTATGATTGGCCTGGGATTCCTAGGAAAATGGCCAAAATTCAGGGATATGACTATCCTAGGGGAGATGCTGGCTACCGTCAAGAGTTGACAATTTAACATTAAATCTTTGTTGAAGATACCCTTGAAGATGAGAAGTTTTGAGGAACGGCTAAAATCATATACAATACCTAGACTGAACTCTAGAAATGGCAAAAACAGACTTAAATGAACAGCAAAAAAAAGCGGTTGAGCACCCGGGAGGGCCTCTTTTAATTATTGCAGGGGCGGGCAGTGGAAAGACCAGGGCATTAACTAGCCGGTTAAAGCACCTGATAGAGCAAAAAGTTCCTCCTCATGAGATTATCGCCATAACATTCACTAACAAGGCGGCCAAGGAGATGCGAGTGCGGGTCTTTGGAGCGGATCAGGCCGAGCCAAAGTGGTCTAGCCGATTTCCAGTGTTTGGCCGGCCATTTATCGGGACTTTTCACAGCTTGGGCATGCGCATTTTGAAAGAAGACATTGATTCGGCTTTTAAGCGAAACAAAGGCTTCTCTATTTATGACGACAAGGATTCGCTGTCTTTGGTCAAAAAGATTCTAAAGGAGATGGACTTGTCTAAAGAAAGCTACAATCCAAAAAAAGTCTTAAACCAGATTAGCTGGGTCAAGAGTGAGCTAAAGCAACCAGAAGATTTGCCGGAAGACCAAGACAACCGAGCGGAGATTTTTAGGAAGATTTATTCTCGCTACGAAGACGAGCTAATTAAAAACAACGCCTTTGACTTCGATGACCTACTAGAAAAACCTGTTCGGATGTTTTTAAAAAATAAAGATTTACTGAATAAATACCAGGAAAAGTTCAGCCATGTTTTGGTGGATGAGTATCAAGACATCAATACCATTCAATATCGCCTGGTGCGCCTTTTGGTGGGCAAGCACCAAAATATAACGGTTGTGGGAGATGATGCCCAATGCTTACCTCCTGGGACATTAGTCGCAACAAATAAAGGAAAAAGGAAAATTGAAGATCTAAAAAAAGGAGACTCAGTGGTGAGCGGAGGAGGGAATGGAGATGTTTGTGAGATGGAAATCACTGCCGTAAAAAAGTTCACTCACAAGGGTCCTCTAGTTAAGATTACGACGACTGATGGAGATGTCTTACGCAGCACACCAAATCACATTCTTTTCATTCGCCCAGATCTAACGGCTGCTTCTTATTTTGTTTACCTTATGTACCGAAAAGATAAAGGCTACCGAATTGGCCTAGCGAAAAGTAGTCGTTGGGGGCCGCGTGGCAAACGACAGATTGGCTTGTCTGTCCGCGGAAACCAGGAGAAGGCAGATAAGATGTGGATTTTGCGGGTCTGCAGTAATCGGGCTGAGGCAGAATATTATGAATATTACTATTCTTTTACATACGGCATCCCAACGCTTGTTTTCGATACTGCCGGACGGTCAATGAAAATCGGTCAAGCTTATATTGACAAGCTTTTCTCAGAAATTGATACTATTGGGCGAGCTGAGACTCTTATGGAGAAGGAGATGCTCTACTTTGATTATCCCCATTGGCTACCGCAAGGAACGATTCGACATTCGGCTAAACGCCTACGAGTTCGGCTAACCTTGTTCGATGATCGTCGAAAAAGCCTTGCCAGCCCGTGGGGCATGAGTCGGATTAGTCTAAATACTCGTGATAAGGCGTTAAGAGGTGCTATCGAGAAATGTGGATTTAAAACACGAAAGGGTAAAAATAGGGATTGGCGTTTTGAGTGCGCCCGGCTTCGGTACAAGGATTTGGATAAAATTCTAAATGCAATACAAAAGATTGATGCAGACATTGAATGTGTTCAGAGCGCCTGCTTAACGAAGGACAAGCGCCTATACTTCCAGCCGGCTGGACACGCTCGCCCGACTATGGCTATCGCGGTGTTACGAAACGGAAAAGTTGAAGAAAAAATAATTAAAAAAGTGGAGTTCGAAGACTACGATGGACCGGTCTATGATTTGAATGTTGAAAATGTTCATAATTACATTGCCAATGATTTTGTAGTACATAATTCTATTTATGCTTTTAGGGGTGCGGACTTTAGGAACTTTCTAAACTTTACGCAAGACTGGCCTAAAGCCGAGGTGATTAAACTTGAGCAGAACTATCGCTCTACAAAAAATATTATTGGTGGGGCGGGGGGGGTGATTAACAATAACAAGATTCAAAACCAGAAAGAGCTTTGGACAGATAATGAAGAGGGGGAGCTGATTAAAATCATCGGCGCCGAAGAGCCCGACATCGAGGCCGCTTGGGTGGCCAATGAGGTGCTGGCCCTTCAGGATAAAAATCCGGTGAGTGAGGTGGCAATACTTTACAGAACCAATGCCCAGTCGCGAGCGGTTGAGCAGGCCCTAATCAGTGCGAACATCAACTACAAAATTTATGGCGGGCTGAAGTTTTACGATCGTAAGGAGGTGAAGGACGTGCTGGCTGGGATTAGGCTGGTAGTGAACCCGCAAGACACTGCAAGTATGGGCCGGCTGGAAAAGTCTATGGGTAAACGCCGAGCAAAATCAACGATGGAGGTGATGAAGACACTACGAGAAGATACGGGCGCTACGGATATTATTAAGCTCTTTGTTGAAGGCGGTGGATATATGCAGTTTTTGAGCGAGAAGTTTGATAACGTTCAAGAGAGGGTGGAAAATATTATGGAGCTTATTGCTTTTAGTGCGCAGTTCGACAACCTAGAAGAGTTTTTGGAGCGAATCTCTCTATTGGAGTCGACCGACAGGCCAAGCGGGGGGGACAAGAGTGAGAAGGCGCCGATTGTTTTAATGACCATCCATATGGCTAAGGGGCTGGAGTTTGATTACGTGTTTTTGGTTGGGGCTAATGAAGGACTTTTGCCTCACGAAAAATCTATGGAGAGCGAGGCCCAGGTGGAGGAGGAGCGCCGGTTGATGTATGTGGCCATGACTAGGGCGAGAAAAGTTTTGTATATTTTATTTCACAGCTTTCCTTCAAGGTTTTTGTACGAGATTGATAAAGACTACTGTGAGTTTATCAGCCCGACAGGCAACTGGAGTGAGTTGCCTAGCGATGAAGACGTCTGGATAGAGTAGTAACAGATACTAATATACGAATTGTACGAATGATACTAATGGATACGAACTCTTCTAAAATTATATATCCCCGTCTCTCTTATGCTCTGACCGGCATGTGTTTTTCTGTGCATAATGAGTTAGGCCCTTATTGCCGGGAGAAACAATACTCTGATTTACTAGAAATTAAGTTAAAAGAGGCGGGGTTGAACTATAGACGAGAATGCGGGGTCGGGGACAGTGGTAATATTTTAGATTTTATCGTTGATGATAAAATAGTGATTGAAGTAAAAGCCAAGCGCCTACTCAGCAAGTCCGATTACTATCAGGCGCAGCGCTATCTACAACAAACGAAACTTAGACTTGCTTTACTTGTTAATTTCCAAAATCGTTATGTAAAACCAGTCCGAGTCATTCGGATTGATTCCCAAAATAGTAAAAAGTACGGAGGGGCCGATTAGTATTTATTCGTATCATTTGTAATCATTAGTATATTGGTATCGGTAATATATGGGGCAGAAACTAGGACAACATTTTTTACAGAATAAGGAGGCGATTGAAAAAATCGTAGGTTTGGTTGAGCCGAGGAGAGGAGAGCTGATTGTTGAGATTGGGCCTGGAGAAGGGGCTCTGACTATCCCGCTAGCGGTGGTTTGTAAAAATTCAGAGGCTCGACTTATTGCTATCGAAAAAGATCGAAGGTTGGCCGGTAAAATTGATTTTGCTGAGGTGATTGTCGGTGACGCAATAAAAGACTTGGCGGAAATCGTTGAAAACTACCAGCTACCGGCTACCGGCTACAAGCTGGTTGGAAATATTCCCTATTACATCACGGGAAAGCTCCTCCGCACTATTGAAGGGCTCCGGCCAAGGCCGGTTAAGACGATTTTAATGGTTCAAAAGGAGGTGGCCGAGCGCGTAAGCGCTATCGCCCCAAAAATGAACCTGCTTTCTAGCGCGGTTCAGGTTTGGGCGGAGGCAGAAATTATTTTCACTTTGGGGGCGAAGGATTTTTTACCACCCCCGAAGGTAGACTCGGCTGTTATCGTGCTGACACCCAAAAAAAATATTCCGGCTAATTTAAAAAACTACTACGCGCTTATTAAGCGAATTTTTGCTAGCCCGAGAAAAACTTTGGTTAATAATTTACTAGCTAATTCTGCGCTAAGGCGAGAGGAGGTTGAAAAGGTACTTGAAAAAGCGGGGATTGAGGTTGGAGCGCGAGGCCAAAATCTAAGCTTGGATCAGATATTGGCTTTAGAAAAATTGCTTTACTAGCAAGGTGCGAATTACAGGACCCGTCATTAAATCCCTCCCCCGCCCTTGGCACGTCGCTCGCGAGCGACGTGCCTTGGCGGGTACTCCCTTTAGAAAAGGGAGGATAGATCCTTCGCCTGGATCAGATATTGGCCATGGAAGAGCTACTTTTTGAAAAGGTCTAGGATAAAGATTCCGCATGGCCGGGCCAAGCGGTATTGGGCGGGGTATCGAACCTTTGTTCCGACTGCGCTCGGACGAAATGTCCACCAGAGGCGGCCATTTCGGATCCTCGCTTGTCGTAATAAAGGTAAAATGCGAAGAACCTTTGTTCCGACTGCGCTCGGACGAAATGTCCACCAGAGGCGGCCATTTCGGATCCTCGCTTGTCGTAATAAGAATTCTCGATCTTTCCGTTGTGCGGTCACCCCGGGCTTGACCCGGGGTCTACGCGCCTCTTGGGCAGAATATGTAGATTCTGGCTCACCTGCCTCGCCTTACGAGTCAAGGCGGGAGGCCGGAATGACAAAAAGAATGGCGGGGAGATGAAAGGTGGGGGGATTCTAACCTGAAGCTAGAAGGAGGTGCCGACCATGAGAATTTCTTGGCCGGTGATGGTGATGGTTCCGGGTTCAGTGCAGGTACCAAAGCGGCAAACCCCAACGCCGCCGCTGATGCCGAGCACGTCTGGGCCGGGCCTGAAGATTTGACCAAAGGCGAAGAGCTGGCTCACTCCGGGCTGAAAAATAAAGGTTCCGCCTTGAAACCCGGCAACATATACAGCGAGATTGCTGGTGCACCAGCAAAAGTTGACGCCAACGATCTTACCTCCAAAGCCAGTCACGGCGTAGGTTTGGTTGGCGTTGTAAAGAAACGCTCCGGTGATTATTAAAATCCCGATTAAAGTTGCGATGATGATGGCTTTTTTGTTTTTCATACTTTAAGGAATGTAGTCAAAAACTTTGTAGTTGCTAACGCCGGTGGCGCTTTCTACCATGATCCAAAATGGAAAAATTATCTTCCCGTCTTCGTTGCCGGTGAATGGTTGGCTGTCTGGGCTAATGGTGACTTGAATGATTTTTCCATCAGTTGAGCTGATATTAGTAATGGTAGCATAGCCGAGGTGAACTGTGTTGGCGGTGGAGTTAAAACCAGAACCGGTGATGGTGACGGTGGTGCCCTTGCGCCCAGTGGTGGGGGTGATGCTTTCAATGGTCGGTTGGCTGGTGGCGGTGGCACTGGTCACTAAGTAGGTGATTGAGTTGCTGACCTCACTACCTCTCTTTACAACTATCTGGTGCTTACCGGTGGCCAGATTGGGCACAAAGAAAAGGATTGTGGACTGGGTGGAGCGAGTGCTTTTAACAGCTTCTTGTCCGGCGATGAAGACTTTTTCTTCACCATTAAATCCTTGGCCATACAGAGCAACGGCGCGGCCGGGTGGACTGCTAGCTGGCTCGACTCTAACTATAGAGAAGTCTGATTGGGTCTGGGTTGCGGGGTTGCTTGGCTCGCTCACTAAAGAGCCGGCTAGCGCATTTAGCTTTTTGCGGGTTGAGGGGCCGACGTAACCGGTTCCCCAACTCAAGCCGAGAGGAGAGAGGACCTCGGATTTATACAAATCTTGAAACTTTATAACAGCGGTTTTGGTGATGGGCCCAAAATAACGAGTTTCTTGACCCGGGCTACCAGGGCCAGAGTTGGCTAGCTGAGTGGCTGGGTTGGCGTTAAGAGCTTGCTGGAGAGCTTGGACGTCGGCGCTAGATACACCAACAAAGAGGTTGGAGTTGAAGCTCTGCGCCCCTTGAGTTATGGCGGGAATTGAGACGGTAACAAGTAGCCCACTGATTAACAAAAATTTTCTGCTGGATTTAGTTTTTCCCATGATATCCACCCTCTGCTAACACTTGTTTATATGATATCATAAAGAGGAAGTTTTCGGACCGCATTTTGGTATTTTTGAATTATTTTATGCACAGACTCAGGCAAATTATCTTAGCACTTGGATTGAGCGTGGCCGTACTTTTTCTAGCTTTGATTTTTGTAAATATTAAAAACGATTCTGCGCTAAACCCAGAGCAAGATGAGCTCGCGTTGGGAGATTTGAATCTTAGCACCAACCGGCCATCGCAAACTGCGCTGGCGGCCAAGGAGCTGGCTGAGCTTTTGATGGCAAACAATCCAGATGGACCGGCTCTCATTGACGGGGAATATGGCATTAGCACTTTGTCGCCAGAAAAAATCGCTGATCAGATCTTGACCTCCAAGATTAATGAAGCAAGCACGGCCCTTTTGGATGTCGCGGTAGACAAACGAAGACTTATAGTGGTCCCGGATACTGATGAGGCTTTTTGGAGCTACCTGACTAAAAGCTCAGAGGCGATGCGAGATAATTCGTTGCTAGTGAAAAGCCAGAACGTTAATCTAGCCGAACCCTCGGCCCTAGACTTTCAGCTTCTAGCAAGAATTTATGAGAAAATGGCTGATGATCTTTACGTTGTGGCCGTGCCGAAGAAACTGGAAAAAATTCACACTGAACAGTTGAGGTTACTACTGATTAATCAAAATATTTTTGAAGCATTGGCTAATTTTGAGGCCGACCCACTTACGGCTTCGGTGGCAATTTCGCTCCTGCAGAGAGTGGAGGAAGACATGGCTTCGTTAAATGGAGCAATTGCTGATATTATTAATAAGTACCAGGGCTAAAATGAATATTGGCTTATGAGAAATAAAGTAAACAAATCTTTAGTTGCCGGCCTCTTGCTCATCGGCATTGTTTTTGGCGGGCTACCAATGACTGCCTCTGCCCAAGTACCTATTTTTGAAACCAATAGTAGCATCATTGGTTCAAATATCAGTACGGCAGGAAGCACACTAAAAGATTTGGTCCAGGGATTATACGAATGGGCTCAAAAGCTCTTAACCGAGCGACTGCGCCGACAACTTTTAGATATGCTCGTGGACCAAATGGTGGACTTTATTAACGACGGCTCTAGCCCAAAAATAATCTCAGACTGGCAGGGGTTTTTGCGCAATGCCAATATTACGGCGGGTATAAAAATCTCCAATCAAATCGGCAACGTTGATATCTGCCCGGAGTTTAAAGATGTAATTCTGGATTCATTGGGCGCAACAAATAGTGGAAGTGGAGAGCCGGGTGGTGCCCTGGAGTGCTCCAAGCCTGACCAAGATTCAGATGAAAATAGTGGTTGGGGTGGTTTGCTCTTATCTACGCGCCCAGAAAATAGTTTTATTCCTGTTTATGTTTTTTCCCATGACATAAAGCAGCAGGCAGCGTCAGAAGCCTCAAAAGCCGCAGAGCTAGAGGGAGTATCTGGTGGAGGGTTTTTGTCTGATAAAAAAGATGGGGTGATTGTGACTCCGGGTTCAGTAATTAAGGACTTGGCCTCCAAGGCGGTGGGGAGCGAGATTGACTATGTGCTAAATGCGGACAGCCTTGAGACCTACGTAAATGCCATCATTAATTCGATGTTTAATAGCGTCTTGGCTGATGGGCTGGCGATTGTTAGCCCAACCACTGGCAATACCAATGACATCTATAACTATGTGCCTGACGCCAACGCCCTGGGGGCAATTGATGCTGCTAAATACGATAGTGAAAGAACTCAAACTATCAGCAGTATCACAAAAGCAATAAAAGATCGTGAGGCTGGGCAGAAGTTTTTTGACCTTTCTGGCAGTGGACTCGACTTATCCGAAGCAGACACAATTTTAGCTGCCCTGGAGTACTTGAGAGGAGAGCTTCTTCGTCCTCAAGACGTTACTGATTTGATCTCGGCTTGTGGGGATAACCGGTTTGGGACCCCGACCCTTATCCGAACCGACGTGATCCCCTTGATAACTGACATGATGAACAATATGGCGGATGCGTATGCGGCCATAGAAATTGCTGATGACAATAACCCGAATTTTAATGACCCGACCAGCCCAACGTTCGCTGTTCTTGATGGAGATGCGAGCGACAACTTGGATATTAATGGCCAGTTAGCGGCTTACAAGACCGAGCTTGAATCGTTGTCCGACAATAACGAAGAAAATCGCTCTTCGCTTTTACGGATTAAAACTACCATAGGGAGCTCCTTTGAATTGGATGCGAGTAAATTTAAATCCGATATTGAAAAGTCTTTAGAGACGATCGCGAAAGCCAAAGACCTGCTTACCGAGAAAGATGATTTTGCTGGAGCCCTAGCGGCGTGCACAAAACACCGCTCACCGGCTGGAACCCATAGTAGTATTACTGGGACTCTGCCGTTTTCTTACCCGGCTAACAGCTGGACCACAACTCCAGCACAACCATTCCCGTGGGAGTAAAATAACAAAATACAATGTTTTCCTTCATAAATAAAAAAAGAGCTCTCTTGTATTCTCTCTTCGCTGTAACACTTGTTTTAGTTTTATTATTCCCTCAAATCGTATCGGCCGCCGGTCCCAATGAGCTTTCGGTTGCGGATCGATTCGGGAATACTTGCGGAGGAGGGGTTGGTGATATAGGCTGTAATGTCGGTTATTATATTGGCAGTCTTCTTTTGCTAATCGTTTCAGCCCTCGGGGATTTTTTTGCAACGATTGCAGCCTTTTTCGCTACGGCTGCTCACTGGATGATTGGTTACAGCACCCACATCATGGACTTGCCGGCGGTTACGTCTGGCTTCACGATCACTCTCCAAGCCGTGAATCTTCTTTTTGTGATGGGACTTATTATCTCGGCTTTTCAAATTATTTTCGGATTAGGTGAAGGATCGGCGCGAAAAACAATCGGCTTAATTATCCTGGCTGCGGTGTTAGTCAACTTCAGCTTGTTAATAGCTGGATTTTTGCTAGATATCGGTAATGTTTTCACCAATTTCTTTATCAATGGGTTTACTGCCAAGTCGCTTGGGGATGCCTTTAATAACGGAAGTCGTTTAAATCAGATAATTCCCGCAGGGCTAACTGGCAGCACGGGCGGGGACTTTATGCTTCTCATGCAGATTGGAATACTTCGTCTCATATTAATGCTGATCGTAGCTATTGCAATGCTTTCTACTTTCGTGATGGCGCTAGTACGAAATATTTGGGTAGCTGGACTTCTGATAGTAATGCCTTTGTCTTGGGGCTTTTGGGGGTTTCCATTCGCTAAAGTTAAGTCTTACCACCAAAAGTGGTGGGATCATTTTATTAATTGGGGACTTGTATACTTGCCGTCAATGACGTTTTTCTTATGGCTGGCGGTATCAACCTCTAAATTAATGTATGCTATTGAAGTAGACGTCACCACTCTGTCTCCTAAGAGTGATTTTGCTGGAGTGATGGGCCAATCAATGGACTATATCGTTCAACTCCTAATTTTGGTTGGGCTAGTAATCATGGGTTTGAAAATTTCGCAAAGTGCGGGTGGATTCGGCTCGAAGCTTGGAATGAACTTGGCTAGTGGGGCTGGAAAGTTTGGCAAGAAGCTTGGGATTGGGGCTGCGAGAGGGGTGTACCGTGGTACTGGCGCTCAATATGCAGTAAAGAAAAGTGCGTCGGGAATTTCTCGTGCAGCTACCTGGTCTTCTAAGTTCACTGGCGCGGCTCCTACTTCAACTGGAGGCAAATGGCTCAAGCGCGCAGCAAATGTTATCACGCTTGGCGCTCTGCCCGTCGCACAGGGATTGACCACAGCTGGGCTTAAAAAGACGGCGAATGCAACCGGCGGTTTTGCTAAATACGATAAAGCAATTGAGGATCTTAGAAAGTCTGACTTGGCTGGTTTGAGTGATAATTCGCTAAATGCTTATAAGGCGACCAGCAAACTAGAGCATGCTGCCTGGTTGGCTGAAGTGAGCGCTCGCGGGAAAATTGATGACTTTGCTTCGAAGCCAGATGGCGCGGCGAAGGTTAGGGCTTCGGCTTTGACTGCGCGAGATGTTATGCCAGAGAAAATTGCTAAAGAGATTGTCGCTGCAGACCCCCGACTGACCGTAGACCTACTTCGCAGTAAACAAGATGATGTTAAGAAGCTTACTGGCACGGTTGTTGATGGCAAGAAATTGACTGAAGAAGATGCTAGAGGGATGATTATAACTAAGCAGGTTTCAAAAATGTCCGCAGCAAAAATCGCAGAATTATCTGCAGACGTACTTGATAACAGCCCAGAAGGGCAAGCTGTGTTCGCTGGCGTTTTAAATCATCGCGCAGGCTTGCAGGCGATTGTAAGGGCTGGGGGGGAAATTCACCAGAAAGTCAAGGATAAGATCGATAAGGACTTGATGGCTCAGTCGGCGGATATCAAGGCTTACTATGTTGATGACGAAAAAAGGCTTGGTGAGATAGAAGGTGAAATCAAGGCAGCCTCTGATGCAAGAGATACCGCTCTAGTTAAAAATTTGCACGCCGAAAAGGCCCGCTTGATTGGGGACCGAAAGAATATGATGTCTTCAGCGACTGCCCCAGATAGAGCTAAACAACTTATGAATGCACGCCAAGCTATGAATGAAACTATTACTAAGCGGACTGATCTTGAATTAATTTAACATCTCTATGCCTGCAGATTCATTCAACCAAAAGAAAATAGTTGCGTTTGACGCCCTGGCCGACCAAATTAAAAACTGGTTGATTTCAGACACTGCCGCACAAATCATCCGAGAATTGAATGATAAATACGAGGTGAGTTTTGGTAGATCACATATTTTACCACGATTTGTGACTAGAATAGCAACTGGCGTGACTAACCCAGAAAACTTCACTCGAGAATTATCGACATACCTCCCTTTTCTGGAGAAAAACCAAATAGTTGAGATCGCGGGGATAATGAAAGACAGGATTTTTAAGCCGATTGCTAAGCCCCTGCATGAATTAGGGATTGATATTGAGCGCTTGACTGAGTATCAGGAACCACAGGTGCCACCCAAGCTCGAGGAGACGAAAATGAACGGTGTACCACCTCGGACGGTGAATTTGAAGGGGGCGGTGAGCCATGGTGAGCAGGCCCGCACGGCGCCTCGACCGCCAGTAGCGCCTCCAAAGCCGCAAGAGGAGGAGGCCGATCAGCCATTTCATTTAGTAGAGCAAAACCCAGTTCAGGAGGCCCCGCCAGCTATCCAGCCAGACCTTCATTAACGAATACGAATCGATGCGAATCTACAAATCTGAAAAATTACGCTCAGCGGACGTAATATTTCCTGATTTGAGCTATAAAATTGTGGGTTGTGCCTATGATGTCCACAATCAGATAGGAGGCGAACTGAAAGAAAAGTCTTACCAGAAAGCCATGTTTGTAGCCCTGCGGGCTGCAGGATTAGCTGTAAAACAACAGGTGCATTACCAAGTTAAGTACAAAGAAGAGCCAGTCGGGAAATATTTTTTCGACTTTTTAGTTGAAGATAAAATTATTGTAGAAATAAAGGTAAAATGCAAGAAACCTTTGTTCCGACTGCGCTCGGACGAAATGGATAACAGAGTTACCCATTTCGCATCCTCGCTTGTCGTAATAAAAAGCGGGTATAGATTCCCTAGGAGCTACGTTAGACAAGTGGTAGAATATTTAAAAGTAGCTAACTTAAAGCTTGCTATTCTTATCAACTTTGGGGCGGACCAGGTCGTTGCCAAAAGGATTTTGAATTCTAATTCGTAGATTCGTAATTATTCGTAATTCGCTAATGTTATGCAGTTTCAAGTCCCTCAATTCATAGACGTGGAGGACAAGATAATCGGCCCCATGACGCTGAAGCAGTTTTTGTTTATTGCCGGAGCGGGTGCGCTTTCTTT
>Ga0210057_1002109_pt1 | contig 28851 bp, 30 predicted proteins | sample CryGeyCG2114_010_2_FD_183968 | JGI IMG/M metagenome (GOLD analysis project Ga0210057, IMG submission 183968) | Groundwater microbial communities from aquifer - Crystal Geyser CG10_big_fil_rev_8/21/14_0.10 (SPAdes) (version 2) | ecosystem: Environmental > Aquatic > Deep subsurface > Groundwater ...
TGCATAGAATATATTAATTGAGCGCACGGCGTGCGAGGTATTCGGCTTCAACCACATACCGCTCGCCCGGGTCCCCGAACGAGTTACAGGTCGAGAGAAACAAGTTTTGCCCGTCATCAGAGAGCGGAATGAGAGCGTCAGATGCAAGAACTTTGGAAACCGAACGGACGGCGTATTCGTAGACGGCGGTGTCCGAGTATACGCGAATCACGGCGCCCTCGCTCAGTTTCTGAAGACCGTTGAACGCTTTGAACGCTTTGTTCTTGACCACCGGAAGATAACTTTGATGCCCGAACAGGAACATCGTGGCGCGCTCGCCCAGAAGCGCCGATCCCGGATACCGAACCGCTCCGTCAAGGAGCGCTTCATCCAAGGTTGCAATCGCGGTTGATGAGGGGTTCGCAATATCCGTATCGACCCCGATGTCTTCGATGACGATCCGCGTCGGCGATTCGACAAATACTCCGGTGTCCGTTTGTGCGGATTCGTTCTCATCCGTGCCATTCTTTATTGGCTGTTCCGGAACGAAATCGATGGCAAACAGCACGACCGCGCTCAGAAAGAAAACGACAAAAAAGACCGCAAGAAAGCGTACCGTGTGTGCCTGTATGAATGGTGCGTATCGCTTCATGGATGGATTGCGTATCCCGTCTCTGAACAAGGTGATCGGTGAAGTGCTCTGTTACGTTCGCTCAACCGGCATCGGCGGGGTGCTGGAGAACTTCCAGTCTGGTCGGAATTCTATAAGACAAAAAAGCATTTGTCAAGTAACTGCATCGGTTTTCAGACGCTCTCGGCCTGAGTTTGCTACTGAAACAGAGCATCTGAAGCTTGCGGGTTGGAATTCAAGGCGGGAACCTTGACAAAATATTTTTTATGTGATATCTATTATCCTAATGGAAAACTCGGATAATCGAAGCGCACTCGTAAACGGTGCTGTGCGCGTGCTCGCGGTCGTCGGCTTTATCGCCATTATCATTGGCGGTTTGTGGGGTTCGGTATGGGTGGCTCGCGCCGTGCCCGGAGCCTTTTCGGCGCTTGCTTCCGCTATCGTGTCGGTAACGTCCGTTTTTGTTCCCGCTGACGAAGCAATTACGCTCTCACTCCCTTCCGCGACAGTCCAATCGGGTCAATCATTTGTGCTTTCGTGGAATCATGCGCGAAAGAGCACCGAGGGCGTGTACACGCTCAATGTGCGGTGCGCGGACGGGGTATTGTTTACGACGCCCACGAATGCTGGCACCTTTACCGATGTGCCGTGCGAAACGTCGTTCGATTTTCTTAATGCGAACGATTCTGTCGTTCTTACGGCCTATTCAAAAAACAACCGTCTTGCCGATGTGGTGCTTACCGTCGAATTCACGCCTGACGGCGCGTCTACTGCAACCGTGAGCGGTTCAGCCACGCTTACCATCGAAAACACGGCGGCACCCGGCACAACGTCCGGTGGCACCACCGCCCGCACGCCCGGAACCGAAACGACCAGCATAGACGTATTCGGCGTCACAGGACCTGCGGCGAGCGACCCGAACGGGTATATCGACCTTTCCGTTCGCTTGATTGAGGTCGGGCTCGTTGACAAGGCAACCGGGAAATTCACCGCCTCATCAACGCCGAGCCGCTCGATAATCGGCATGCGCGTTGCCGCACGCTTCGCGGTCGAGAACAAAGGGACGCGAACCTCCGACCAGTGGACATTTAATGCGGTTCTCCCAACGTTCCCGATGCACATCTACAGTTCCCCTACCCAAGCTGCACTCGGCCCGGGTGACCGTATTGAGTTTACGCTCGGGTTCGATAGTTTCGAAGAGGACAACGAGGGAGTGTTGGTCATAAACGCCGACCCGACGCGTCGCATCAACGAGCCGGACAAGGACAATAACATTCTCCGCCAAACCATTACGGTCGCCCAATAAAACCGACGGGTGCGAGCTCCAAAAAGACATGTACGTAATCCGCGCCGAGGGGTGCGGATTTTTTAAAAACACTTATGGCAAATCCCTACGAACTGAAAGCAACATACGATGCGAACAACGATGTCGGGCTGAACGTCTTTCTAGGATTTGTCATTGCCTTGGTGGGCGTTTCGCTTATAGGCGGTACAGGGTACGCGCTTTGGGGTGTGGGCGAAGGAATGGCGGACGCGCTTGACATAACCGACAGCGTCGGAGAGTGGAAGAAAATCGCAACCGGGCTTGGTGTGAGTATCGGGGCGATCTTGCTTTTCGCTTTGGTGAGATCGTGGGCGACGGGAGCCGTTGCGGAACGCGAGCGTTACAGATTTTAATCGTCAGACCACACCGCGAGCTCGTTGCCGTCCGCGAATCGCTGAAATGCGCAGATTTCCAAAGGCGAGGCCTTTGGAAAATGTTATGGTGGAGAAATGAGTTATCGGCGAACCCCGTTTGCGCCCGGTGAGTGGTACCACTGCTACACGCGAGGTGTTGAAAAAATGACCACGTTTAAAAACAAACAAGATTACGAGCGATTTACTGAAGCGCTCTATATCTGCAACGGTACCAAGAACGTTAACCGCGGAGATTTTAAAAATCTAAGCCATGCAGAGATATTGACATTCCCGCGGCAAGCCCCGCTCGTGGCGGTTGGCGCGTACTGCCTTATGCCTAACCATTTTCATCTGCTCCTCAAGGAGATAGTGGAGGGAGGCATTAGTAAATTCATGCAACGCGTTGGTACAAGTTATAGTATGCATTTTAATATAAAATATGTTCATACTGGAGGAGTTTTTGTTGGTCCGTTCCGTTCAAAACATATTGCCAACGATCAGTACTTAAGAAAAATCGTCCCCTATATTCATCTTAACCCCGTTGAGATTTTCGAACCCGGATGGAAAACAGGAAAGGTGCGAAATTATCGTGCAATAGAAAAGTGTCTTAAAGAATACGCCTACTCAAGCTTGCCGGCATATATAGACAACGCGCGTCCGGAACATGCATTGCTTGATCGAAAGGAAATTGATTCGCTGTTGAAAGTGGCGATGCCTCCGCTCAAAAAACTCATCCCGGAAGCCCTAGAATACTACGCAGACCTCCCCGCTTAATTCCCTATTTCCAAAGGCCTCGCCTTTGGAAATAGGGAATTAAGCGGAATGAACCGCAACCCGTTTCTATAAAAATATCGGAATTCATTCCGATATTTTTATAACGTGCGGTTGGCAATAAGTTTCTCGAATACTTGGTGCGAGTAGAGGTCTTTGTTGCTCTCCACGCGATCCAGGTATACAAGGCCGTTCAAGTGATCAATTTCGTGCTGAAAAATACGTGCAAGAAATCCTTCAAACCGACGCTCTTCCCTTTTCCCGTCAACGGTCGTATAGGCAACATCAACCCATACCCATCGGGGCACGAGCCCGCGGATGGCACTCACGCCGTTGATGCGCCCGACGCTCAGACACCCCTCCCAGTCTTTCTCTGTTTCTTCCGAGTGAGCGACGATTTCCGGATTAATAAGCGCGAGGGGTTCCATTTCAGGCGCGTACGGATACCGTTCGTTCGGCTTCGACGCCATCACGAAAATCCTCCAGTCGCTCCTGAGCTGGTTCGCTGCGATGCCTACGCCCTTGGCGGGACCGACACTTTCCAGAAGATCCGTAACGACCGCCTGCACCTCCGGATCATCCACGTCTTTCACCTCTCTCATCAGTCCGCGAAGGATCTCTTCCCCGAGCTGTGCAATTCTGCTTTCATCCATATATTAAATATCCAAATTCGCGGTCTTCGCGTTACTTTGAATGAAGCTCTTGCGCGCGGGGACGTCAGTACCCATCAGGATGTCAAACACGCGGTCAGCATCCTGCGCGTCCTCGATAGTAACCTGCTTCAACACGCGCCGTGCCGGATCCATCGTGGTTTCCCACAACTCCTCCGGGTTCATTTCTCCAAGACCTTTGTACCGCTGGAGAGAAAATTTAGCTGCCGCTTTTTCTTTCTTTGTCTCTTTTTCTTCATCCCCATCCTCGGTATCCTCTTCTGGTTTTTGCTCCTCAGTCTGCACTTCTTCTATGTCATTGATGTCGGCTTTCCCGACAATCTTGTTCTTTTCCTCTTCGGTGTAAGCATAGAACACCTCTTTCCCTTTCTTTATCTTGAACAACGGCGGCTGCGCGATATACAAAAACCCGCCTTCAATGACTTCTTTGAAGTAGCGGTAGAAGAGGGTCAAGAGGAGTGTGCGGATGTGCGCGCCATCAACATCGGCGTCGGTCGCGATGATTATCTTGTGATAGCGAAGCTTCGAGATATCAAACAAATCCCCGATGGCGGTTCCCATGGCAACCACGAGCGCCTTGATTTCGGTCGAGGCAAGCATTCGGTCAAGGCGCGCACGCTCTACGTTCAAAATTTTTCCGCGAAGTGGCAAAATCGCCTGCGTGCGACGGTCACGCCCTTGCTTTGACGAGCCGCCCGCGGAATCTCCCTCTACGATGAAGATTTCCGATTCTTCCGCGCTCTTGCTTTGGCAATCCGCCAGTTTCCCAGGAAGTGTCATTCCGTCCAAAGCGCCTTTTCGCAACACTGAATCCTTCGCTGCCTTCGCTGCCTTTCGGGCTTTGAGTGCCAGAAGCGACTTACTGCAGATCGATTTCGCCTCATCAGGATGCGTTTCCAAAAAGTCCGCAAATGCTTCGCCAAATACGCCCTCAACCGCGCCACGCGCCTCAACGGAACCCAACTTCGCCTTAGTTTGCCCCTCAAACTGGATTTCCGGCATCTTAATAGAGATGACGGCGGTGATGCCTTCAAGAACATCGTCGCCCGTGAAGTTTTCTTCGGACTCCTTCACAATATTGTTCTTGCGGGCATAGGTGTTTAGGGTCCGTGTGAGCGCCGTTTTGAAACCGGTTACGTGCATGCCGCCTTCCGGCGTATAGATGTTGTTTGCAAAGCCGGTCAAACGACCGGAAATATCGTCTACATATTGGAGAGCAATTTCTACCGACACGCCGTCCGCCTCCTTGTCGACGTAGAAGATGCTCTTATGGATGGGCTTTTGGAAACGGTTATTAAAGGAAACCAGGGAACGCAAGCCCCCTTCAAAGTAGAACGTCTGGCTTGGCGCCGACAACCCCAAATCGCGGATGTAAATGGTGTCTTCAACATCGACGGTGCCGGAATACTCGCGCAAGTCCCACACCCCGATCCTTGTACCTTTTACCAGGTATGCCTGCTGTCTCATATGCGAGACGATGCGGCTCCATTCGTAGTTGATTTCCTTGAAAATTTCCGGATCGGCTTCGAAGGTAATGACGGTGCCGACAAAGTCCGACGCGCGAACTTTTTTTACTTTCGCTTTTGCTTTGCCGCGAACGTATTCCTGCACATAGTATCCACCATCGCGATGTACTTCGGCTTTCGTATACGCCGAGAGCGCGTTCACCACCGAGACGCCCACGCCGTGGAGGCCACCGGAAACCTTGTATCCGCTCTCCTCGCCGCCGAACTTGCCACCGGCGTGGAGCGTGGTCATAATGGTTTCAAGCGCGGACACCTTCGTCTGTTTGTGAATATCCACCGGAATACCGCGACCGTTGTCGACGACGCGGACGCGCGGAACGGCGCTCGGAGATACAGCCGGCAGAAGTGCGACCTCGATGTCGTTGGCAAAGCCACCCATCGCCTCATCCCGCGAGTTGTCGAACACCTCCCAAATAAGGTGGTGCAGGCCGTCCGGCCCCGTGGTACCGATGTACATGCCGGGACGTTTTCTGACGGGCTCCAAACCCTCAAGCACCGAAATTTGCTCGGCCCCATATTTCACTTTCGCGCTCGATGCCACCGCGGTTTTCTTCCCGACGGAGGCCTTTTTTGCTGTTGTTGTCGTCTTTTTTGGCATTAAAAATAGCGCCGAGAGGGCTCCTTCCAGTATACCATATGTTACGCTCCGATTCCCGCCAAAAATCGGCAAAAAAGCTTGCCATATAAGGCTCTATTGCCTACACTGAAACACTATGGCAGATATTGTGATCCCGCGTGACGAGGAAAACCGTATTCTCAAGGAACTTGAGGCGCGCACCGATGCGGAAGCAAATCGTATCCGACGCTACCTCGCGATGCCCGACCTCTCCCGAACACCCGGCTCCCCCATTTACGAAATCGTCGAGCGAGTGAAACAATCCCGGTCGCTTCGCGGTTTCGACGACATCACCATCCCGGAAGTCGTGTCGACCGAACTCTTGTTCGACCTCTTCGATTTCGCCGCCGACCACCCTGCTCGTTCGAAATCAGACACGTACTATCTGAATGACACGCACGTGCTCCGCCCGCACGACACCATCTTTTGGTACTACTACCTCAACCAACCCGAGATCAAAGCGCGCATCGCGCGCGGCGAGGCCATGGGCGCGCTTTCTTACGGCAAAGTGTATCGCAAAGACGAAATAGACAGCCGACACATGAACGTGTTCCACCAGTTCGGCGGCTGGTACATCGCCCCCGAAAGCGTGTCGGTTACTCCAGACGATTTAAAGAAAGCGTTGACGGAAATCATTCAAAACATCTTCGGAGCGGAAACACGAATCCGTTTCAATGATGATGATTTTCCGTACACGAATCCGTCATTCGAAGTCGAAGTGAATGTGAAAGGAACGGCCGCCGAAGGTCCCGCGCGCGGCGAATGGCTTGAAATACTCGGCTGTGGCATGCCTAAGGTTTCGGTTTTAAAAAAAATGGGCCTCGAAGGGTACCACGGCTGGGCGTTCGGATTCGGAATCGAGCGCTTGGCAATCATTTCCATGGCACTCCCCGACATCCGCCTGCTGTGGTCGGATGACGAACGCATTAAGAAACAGCTTGTTCTGGGACACGCGTACAGCCAGGTTTCTAAGTATCCGCCAGTGGTTCGCGACATATCGTTTATTGTGCCGAAAACGTTCGTGCCGAACGACTATTTCGATCTGGTGCGCGAAGTTGCCGGTGACGAGCTGATCGAGGAAGTGGCGCTCATCGACGAATACGAGAACGACGAGAAATTCGGCTCCGGCAAGAAAAGCTATGCGTATCGCATCACCTACCGTTCGCTTGAACGCACGCTCACGAACGAAGAGGTCGATGCGCTTCACGCATCCATCGAAAGGGAAACCGAAAAAAATTTCGGCGCGACGGTCCGTTAGAGTTTTTGAAGCATGCTAGGTACTCAGAAACGTTCTACTTCGTAGAGCGTGTCATTGTCTTTGATATACAGCGTGCCGTTTACGATACGGAACTCGGCAGCAGGCGCGTTATACACGTTGACCACCAGGCGCGGCTGGCGGATATCCGCTTCCGCCAGGAAAATGCCGGATTCGAGAGTTCGGTATACCACCGCTCCCCTGAAAAAGCGGGCGTCGGTTACCGTCTGGAACCCATGCTCAAGAAAGAAATGCCCGATGCACAGGGTCGGCCTCGTGCAAAACGAGCTCGGCGGCTGGCTTGAACGGGTCCAACGGACCAGCAAATCGCCGTTTTCGATAACAAGTTCCGCTCCCCCTGCCACGTCTTCACTCGGCAGGGCTTCCTCGGTAGAGGTCGCGCTCGGCGGTCCCACAGGAGGCGTGGTGGTCCCAAAGGCCGAAGCAACCTCTTCGAACCTCGCCGTCGGGAGATAGGTGACGGTCGATGTCGCTAATATTTCGGGAGTGGTCGAGGCGTGTGCTTCATCCTCTTGCTCGATGAGTTCAAGCACCCTCAAAGGTTGCGGAATGGCGAGCATAGACACGTCTGTTACCAACTGCGACTCGACAACGAGTGTTTTCGACCACGGATGGTATCCGTCAAGAGTCGCCTGGATAACGTACGAGCCGGGCTCGAGGTTGTCAATGAAGAACGCGCGAGAGAAGAGGCTTGACCGCTCGATATCCTTTCCGTTTAGGGCAATGGCAACGTCTGACGTCGGTGTCGAGATGTGAATGCCTCCGGTTGCAACCAAGGAAAGCCCTGCAAGCCGGTACCCGGAGGCGTACAGCACCACGATTGGCAGAATGACGATGAACAGTACGAAAAAAAACGCGGCGAAAAGACGGCGTGTCCGTAGTGAAAGCGGCTCCATAAGAGAATAGTAAATGGAAAAAAGAAAATGTAAAATTGAGAATCAGTGAGTATTCACATTGTTATCATTTTTTATATTTTCCATTTGATATTTTATCTTGTTTTCGGAGTGACCCAGAAGTCTAGATATCTTTTCGTCGCAAGACGCAGCTGCCCTTCAATTCCGGGAATCGAACTGAAGAAAACCATGGTCAACGGCACCAGAACCCACTGCAAGAGCATACGCGCCTGCGCCACTCGCCCTCGCTCTTGTGGCCTCTCCGGCACGAGACGCATGCCGTAAATTGCGAGGAACACCAATCCGAACATCGCAGCTGTCAGAAACCACGACGAGACGATGGGAAGATTGTAGGAAAGAACGGTGTCATTAAATGCGGCCCCTCCTATTAACAATGGCAGCCACCCTACAGCAAAGAGGAAAATGGGCTGCACGGCCAGCGACCACGCTCCTTCTATATGAACGAACAGCATGTGAAGTTTTTTCGAAAGCGCAATGCGCGGGTTTTTCACGAAATGGAAAAGAAGGTACGGGATGTTTTCTGCGCTCCCGTACATCCACCTCAAATGTTGTTTATAAAGGCGTGAAAACGTGGAGAAGAACGTGGGTCCTACGTTCGCGTCCATGGATACCGGGTACGAGATTGGAACGACGCGATAGTTGCCGTCATAGTGCATGAAGAGGTTGAAGAATATACGTGAATCTTCGTTCACCATGTTCCGCTGCCAGTATCCGGCTTCGACAAGCGCCGAGAGAGGGATGGCATGGGAAGAGAACGTGGAAAGCCGCTCCGGCCTCTCTTGCTGAATCATCTGCCAGAATGTCGACGAATACCCCAGAACGCGCGAAAGGGTCGGTGCCTCCCAGATGTTGTTGTTATAAAGAGGAACCGGCTGGAACGACGCATGCAGGGCGTCTTCCGTGGTCAGGAAATACCACGTGAGACACGAAAAATAATCGGGGTACACCGCCGTATCCGCGTCAAACGCCGAGACGAGTACCTTGTCGTACGGGAGCGAGCGCATATCGGCGATACGCCGGGTCGCCTCGCGTGCGGCGTAGGCGATGTTGGCGCCCTTGCCGGGAATCTCGTCAGGAAGAGCGTCTGGGTGGATTGTTGTAATCACGTCAAGAAACGTATGTTTGAACTCCTCCTCGAGACGCATCGCCGTGTCTCTTGCCTCGCTTCCCGCGCGCTCCTCGGCGGCCAAAACGACGGCGATTTGCTTCTTGTCGAACCGCGAGTCCGCGAGCGCCTGCATGCTTTCTTTTAAAACCTCGTACGGCTCGCGATAGAACGGGAAGATGACGATGTGCACGACCCCCTCCGTATGCACGTTCTTCAGCCGTTCCTGCCAATCGAGTTCCATGTGGTGGCGCAAGCGGTTAAAGTTGTGCCGGAGGTGGATGGTGAGAAATATCGTTTTGAAGAGCCAGTACGTGGCGAAGGCGATTGTGAAATACGCGACAACCGTGGGTACGAAGAATGAGAGCCCTATGAACGTCACGAGCGTTCCGACCGACAACAGCGCGGGAACCGTTTCAAGCGCCCGATATAACGTGCGGTCGGCACCCGAAAGGTCCGAGGCGCGTCCGACATGGAGGTATGGTTTTGGAGCATCCATAGGTTATGGAGCCACCTGTCAGACTCGAACTGACGACCTACTCATTACAAGTGAGTTGCTCTACCAACTGAGCTAAGGTGGCAATCTTGGAGATTGTACCTAAATCATCCCGTTTTCTCCATTCCCTTTCTTGTCGGGAGCGATGGTTTTCAAAAACGCAGATGGGTCGCGGCCATGAGAGCGCTCAGTGCGCGTGGGTCGGAGTGAGTGTCCCGCTCGTGAGAGCATGCGCTCAACCCGGCGCAAAAATGTCGCCAGAAATACCACCGACGAATGGATGACCCTCCGGAGCATGTGGAAAAGGTCCCTTCGATACGAGTGAGGAATACCGCCGAGCACCAGCGCCCGCCAGATGCGCGTGACGGATGCGTCGAGCGACGCACGAGGATCCGCAAAGAAGCGGGCGCCGCGCCCTTCCTCGAAAAAGCGAAGGGCTATGAAAAGGACAAGCCCCACCAGACCGACGGAAAATGGAATGAGTCCAGTCATAATACCTACCGAGTACTATACCGCGTAAAACGGCCAATCTCGATGCGTTCGCCGAATTTCTGCGTCGCGTTTTCAATAAGGTCCCGGATTGTTTTGTCCTGGTCTTTGATGAATGGCTGTTCGAGAAGAACAATACCCTTGAGATATGCATCAATCTTCCCTCCAAGAATCTGTTCCTTAAGATTGTCCGGCTTGTCAGCGACTTCCTTTTCGAACATCGCTTTGATGTCGTTCGTCCTGCCTTCGTCGATGTCTTCACGCTTCACATACTGCGGGTTTGCCGCGGCGATGTGCATCGCGATATCGTACGCAAGCGCCACGAACTCGTCGTTCTTGGAAACAAAGTCGGTTTCCGACTGCAGTAACACCATCGCGCCCACCTCCTTGGTCGAATGAATGTACGCGGCAACCGTGCCCGCGGCAAGTTCGCGGTCTGCCTTCTTTGCGGCGATTGCGCTCCCCTTCTTGGAAAGGATCAACAGTGCCGTGTCGTAGTCGCCGTTCGCCTCATCAAGTGCTTGCTTGCACTGCATCACCGAAATGCCGGTGGCATCGCGAAGTTTTTTTATAGTATCAGTATGTGCCATAGTGTATAAAAATCCTAAATACTAATTTCGAAATACTAAACAAATACTAAACTCAAAACTCCAAAATAACAAATGGGCGGGTTTAAGCGGGGCTCGTATTGCCGGCTGTTTTGGGTTGAGTGTTTATGATTTCGGATTTGGCGACAGCACCGCTGGCACCTGCGCGAAACGAGCGTACCGCTTCATCAATGAAGAACCGAACGCTCGTTCGCGCCGCGTCGTTTCCGATAATCGGATGCTGGACCTTGGAAAGGTCGCAGTCCGAATTCATGATGCCAACAACGGGGATGCCGAGATCGTTCGCTTCCTTGACCGCAATCGCCTCAGCCCGGGTGTCGACGACAAGAAGCGCATGCGGAAGGTTTTCCATTCCCGCAAGACCACCGAAATTCTCTTCGAGACGAGCAATCTCGCGGTCGATGAGCACGCGCTCCTTCTTCGTATATTTCTTCGCCAGTGTTCCCGCGTCTCGGTCCGAAGAAAGATCCGCCAGACGCTTGATGCGTTTCTTGATTTCTGAAAAGTTGGTGAGTGTTCCACCAATCCATCGGCCCGCAACGTACGGCATGGAGAGCGATTCGGCCGCGCTCCGTACGATGTCGCGCACTTCGGGCTTGCCGCCGACGAACAGCACCATCTTTCCTGATGCGCCGAGGCTGCGCACGAATTCCAAAGATTCCTCGAGCAGGCGGGCGCTTTCGGCAAGGTCGATGATGTCGGTCTTCCCCTTATTCCCGAATATCATGTTCTTCATCGAGGCATGCCGCCTGGCGCGCGAGTAGCCCAGGTGCGCCCCTACGTTAAAAAGCGCCTCTACGAGGCCCCCTTTTTTCACCTCTGTCTTGGTATCGGTCATTGTCCACAGAATGTATCATGCGGGGCTCTTTTAGGCAATGCCTTCGCCGTTTTCCGCCCGCAGAGCCGCGTCGCGGACACTCTCCAGCATACCAGCGATGTCGCCCGCCATGATTCCTTCGATATTGTGCCAGCTTTCCTTGATGCGGTGGTCGGTCACGCGGTCTTGGAGGAAATTGTAGGTGCGGATTTTCTCAGAGCGATCGCCGGTGCCGATCTGGCTCCGGCGCGCTTCCGCGTGTTTTTTTGCTTCCTCCTCCTCAACGTGCGCTTCCACTTTAGCGGCAAGAATAGCGATCGCCTTCTCGCGGTTCGCCTGTTGGCTTCGTTCTGATTGGCTCCGCACCTCGATGCCGGTCGGAAGGTGCACCAAGCGAACGGCGGTTTCCACTTTGTTCACGTTCTGTCCGCCGGCGCCGCCTGAGCGGGAAAACTCCATCTGGATATCATCCGGTTTGAGCTCAATCACCGGCTTCTTTCTGATAGGTAGAATGGCAACGCTTGCGGTCGACGTGTGGATGCGGCCGGACTTTTCCGTTTCCGGAATACGCTGTACGCGATGCACGCCGGTTTCCCACCTCAAGGATTCATACGCGCCCTTCCCTTTTATTTCTATCGAAAGTTCATCAAGCTTCTTTACCTCCCACCCCTTTTTTTCCGCATGCCGCTCGTACATAAGAAGGAGGTCGTGCGCGAATATTGATGCTTCATCGCCGCCGGCGCCGGCGCGGATTTCCATTACCACGGCAACCGGCGCCTCGTTTTCCGTTTTCTCTTCCTTCGCGATATCAGTGATGTTCCCTTCAATCCCCTTCAGCTGTTCTTCCAAAATCTTCCGTTCGTCTTCCGCAAGCTCTTTCATGTCCGGATCTTCCTTGATAAGTGCATCAACCCGTGCCAACTCTTTGGAAACGCGTTCATACTCTCCCGCCAGAAACGCGGTTCGTGGATTTTCCTTGTACGACTGAAGAAGGGATGGGTCCATATAGAAAAGAGCTTCCGGCTTTTAGCTTCCAGGTTCCAGCTTGAATTATAAAGCCGAAAGCGAGCAGCTGAAAGCTGGAAGCTTTTGAGTTAGCGCTTTGCCTTAAGCGCGCGCTGTTTGAACTTCTCCACGCGGCCGGCGCGGTCAATCGTGGTCTTAACGCCCGTATAGAACGGGTGCGAAGCCGAAGAAATTTCAACCATATAGAGCGGATATTCTTTGCCGTCCTCCCATTTCGCAGTTTTTTCAGTCTCTACGGTCGAGCCAATGAGAAAGCGCGTGCCGCTTCCCTGGTCTTCAAAAATCACCATTCGGTAATTCTGCGGATGAATGTCCTTTTTCATGTGCACATTACTATACCGCAAAGACCGAGAAAAATCAAAGCACAACCGATACTTCCGTTGCTTGAAAATCGATGAGATTCGAGGCATCAAGAAGCAAGAATCCGAGGCGTACTGAAACGTACGGTGAGGGTTCGAGGGACGCAGATAACGATGAAGACGCGATTTTCAAGCAACGGAACTAGGAGCCACCCAAAATATCGATCTGCCGCTGGAAAAACGCCGTATGGTCCATAACCGGGTCGCCGTACCCGCGGATGTACGTCGAGTTGTCGCCGTTGCCCCAACCGGCAAAATAACGCACCGCCGCGCGCCGTTCGGCGTCAAACGTGCCGCGCGCGGCGCCATTATCTCGAAGCAAAGTGGCACTGGCCATAAAGGCATCTCGGTTTTGCCACGGGTCTGACGGAGTATTGCTGCCCAGAAGCTTCCGAATCCGGTCTTCGCTTGCTCGGTACTCCCACGGCCCTGCCCAGAAAGCCGTCCAGCCGAGACTTTTTTTGCTATTCGCGCAATCGCCAGTGTTCACATTAACGAATCCGCCGTAACAGGCCCAGGTCGATGGAATGAACTGGGCGGGACCCATCGCGCCGCCATATGCCGAAAGGCCAGCCTTTTTCGACACCGGCATCCTGTCGGGGTCATACCCGAGCGTGCGCGTAATGGCGAGGAAAAGCGGCACATCCCGCGTTGGGTGCGCATCGACCTTGTAACTGCCCGTGCCTAAGTACTCGCCAAGTCGCGTTTCCTGGGTTAAAACGCCGAGAATCAGCGCGGGCCGCACACCCGTTTTGGACGAGGCGAAATTCGCAAGTTCCAGCGCTTCGCCAAAAGGAATCGCCGCACTGTCGCGAAGCGTAAAAAGTTCCGCGCGTATCTGGGCAGCCGTTTTTTCAATCGAGTTAATCAGGTCCTGGTACGCGTCTTCCTCGCCCTTGGTCACCCGTAGGATGTCGGCGCGCTCCGCCTTTTTATCCTCGATCTTGCGCTGTTCCAGCACCTGGAGGGTCCTGAGTTCCTGTTCTTCGGCGCGGCGCGCCTCCAGGGTGCTTCTTTGTTCGGCCGTTGCCACCTTGGTGTCTTCGATATCGTAAAAGGAATCGCGAAGCGACGATTTTATGGCCGCGAACGAATCAATGTCGGCAAAAAATTCGGATACATCCTTCGCGGCAAGCACGAACTCGACAATGGTATGGTCATCGATTTCGTTTGTCTTCCTGAGAATGTTTGCGAGCGACTGTTTCTCGCGATTCAACTTCTCATCAAGCGCCGTGATGGTGTCTGATTTGGCTCCGATGTCATTCGTCAGTTTTCTGATAGAGAGATCGCGCGCCTTGATGGAAAGCCGCGCTTTTTGAATCTCGGCGTCAAGAATGGCGACGTCACGCTCCAACGACACGCGCTCGCGCTGTTTCTCCTCAAGGAAGACCGTCTGATTCTCGATTTCGGCTTCAAGCGCGGCAAGGTCTCGCTCAAGCTGGGCGCGGCGCGCGGCAACATCCTCTTCGGTTGCCGCAAATGCGACACCGCCGAAAATGGTAAGGGAAAAGAAAAGCGCGATAATTGTCGCGACTTTGCGCATACTCTTCGATTATACCCCGAACCGAAAAATGCCGTTGTTGACACAGAAAAGAAAAAACCGAAGGGTCGCTTCGGTTTATTCTGCAGGATTCTCTTCCCCTTCCTCTTCTTTCTTGCCGCGTTCTTCCGAAATGCCAATCGAAGATATGTCGGGCGCCTCAACAGGCTCTTCCGGTTCTTCCTCCGGCATGGCAAGCGTTACCACAAGCTCTGCGGGTTCGGTAATCAGCTCGACCCCCGGCGGAAGCGCAATGTCTTTTGCGGAGATGTGATCTTCAAGCGTCGCGAGGTCTGACACGTCAATGGTAATTTCGTGTGGCAATTCGGTCGCTTCGCCCCTGACCTCAAGCTCGTGCAATACCTTAATGAGGTTCGCGCCAAGCTCTTTCACCGCCGGCGCCTCGCCGGTAAAGACGATAGGCACCCCAACCTCGACTTTCTGACCCTTGGTAATCGCGTAGAAGTCGACGTGCCTGGGTTCGTTGGTGATTGGGTCGAGGTCGACCTCGTGAATAAGGACGCTCTTACTGTCGCTGTCGATGTTCAAGGTCACGACGGTCGACTCCCCCGCTTCATTAAAAACCTTCCCGAATTCCTTGGCGGACACCTCGATAGGAAGCGATTCATGCTTGCCGCCATACACCACCCCCGGCATCCGGCCCTCTCTGCGAAGCGCCTGCACGCCCTTTCCGGTGATCGACCGTTTTACTGCTTTTAGTTCCATAGTGTTAGAGGAGTATAAAGGAAAAACTCTTAAAAATCAAAGCTGGTCTGAACCTGACCCGACATCCAGGTGTGCGAACGGCTCCGCGTCCCCTCTCACCACCTTCTTGCCGGGATTGAAGATGTCCAGGGGGTCGAGGACGGCTTCTACCTTCCTGAAAAGTTCCGTCATGTCTGCGCCGAACATGCGCTCGACGTACGGCGTGCGTGAGAATCCGTCGTTGTGCTCGCCTGAAATGGACCCGTCGAATTTGAACACAAGGTCATATACTCGCTCCGACAATTCCTCGACAAGTTTCCGCGCGTCAGCGCGCTTTGGGTCCATTAACGGAATAATGTGGAAGTTGCCGTCGCCCACATGCCCGGCGATAGTGTAGACAAGATCGTACTCTTTGAGAATGGCGTTCAGGCGCGGCAGAAACTCAGGCAGAGTGTTCGGAGGCACAACAAAATCTTCTATAAAAGGCGCGGTACGCTTCCCTCGTACTTTCTTTCGAAGCAGGTTGAAGCTTTCACGCCTGACGGTCCAATACTTGCGCGCCTCCCGCTCGTTTTTCGCCAGGAACATGCCAAGATGCAGACGCTCTTTTTTCACGTCTGTGAGGAGATTCCGGGCGCGCGTGAGCGCCTCTTGCTGGTTGTTTGAGCGAAACTCGACAAGAAGCACGAGCTTTGGCACGCCGGAAGTTAAGAGCCGCCACATCTCGGGCAAGAACGAGAGTCCCAGACCGATAAGGTTCGTTTTCATCTGGAGCGCGAATTCCGGAAAATATTTCGTCGCAAGCGTGAATGTATTGTCGTCGTAGGATTCAAAACTGTCTGGCTGATGCGCAAGCACCTTCGGAACAAGCTTCCCGAGGTCGCTGATGTCGTTCACGAACAAAACCGCCATCGAGGCGAAACGCTTTGGACGCACGAGGCGGAACCGTATCTTGGTGATGATTCCCATCGTGCCTTGGCTCCCTACCATCAAACGCGCGAGGTTAAGCGAGGTCTCTCCGTCACCCATGTCCCACAGCGCGTATCCGGATGAATTTTTCTCGACACGCGGCTTTTTTTCGTCAATAAGATTGCTGTTTTCGGAAATGAGTCTTCCCACATGGCGGTATACCTCCCCTTCGAACGTTTCTTCCTGCATCTTGATCTGAAGCGCGCTCCCGGAGAGCGCTTTTAAGGTATGCACTTCGCCGTCGGCAAGCACCATCTCGAGCTCCTCAACATAACGCGCGGTCTTGCCGTACTTCAGGTTCTTCTCGCCTCCCGAATCATTCGCCGCCATGCCGCCAACCGTGCAGATGTTTCGCGACGCGGTGTAGCTTGGCAGTTCCAGACCTCTCTTCTGCGTCTCGGCGTCAAAATCTCGGAAGTACACACCCGGCTCCACCACCGCCCACCCCCCGCCCCCGAACTCGGAGGCGAGGCCTCCGCGTTCGGGGGCGGGGGTATCTTCATGTATCTCGATAATGTGGTTGAAATGCGCGAGCATGTCAACCACGACTCCTTCGGTCAAGGGGCCGCCGCTCATGTCAGTGCCGGCTGCGCGTGCGGTCAAGGAAAGGTTCTTTCCTTTCTTCTTCTCTGCCGTTACGAAACGCACCAGTGCCTGTATGTCTTTGGTGTGTTTCGGGCGCACCACGACACTGGGTCTGAGCGCGAACAAGCTGGCATCGCGACTGTACGCTTCGAGCGTTTCGGGTGAATCATCGACTTCCCCCTCCACGATTGTTGTAAGCTCGTCTGCTATACTCATATCATTTACATAATAACAGCAACTCGCATGGGAGATCAGAAGCGGGAACACGAGGAATTGGTTGCGATACTCAACAACAAGGAAAACCGTGCGGCATACAAAGCAGGCTGTGATGGTGTGCAGGTCTCCGTTCTGCCGAAAGTCCTCGGCACTCTTTTGGTGTGGTCGGGCAATGCATTGTACGGTGAAAAGCCGTCGTACCTGAAATTCCGCGCCGTCGAGGTGATTGCGCGCGTTCCCTATCATTCGTGGGCGGCGGTAGCACACACCATGCTTACCCTCTGTTACACCGATGAGAAGCGCGCGCTCAAGCTGTGCGAAGACAATAACTTCGCGCGCCTCTCGCAGGAGAACGAAACGATGCACGTCGTTGTCATCTCGAAGCTCGCGCGCGAAAACGGTCCGAAGGCAAGCCCTGTCATTCACACGCTCATCCCCATGCTGTTCGCCTTCTTTTATTACTGGACCAGCTACTTCATGTACTTGGTGAAGCCGCGGTGGTCACTGCAGCTCAATTATCTCTTCGAAGACCACGCCTACAGCCAATACGAACGCTTTCTGAAGGAAAACGAAGAGGAGCTCAAAAACACAATTGTGGCGAGTGATTTCCTCCTCTGGTATGGGCGCGATCCGAAAAACCAGTACGAGTTTTTTGAAAGCGTCCGCAACGACGAACTCATCCACCGCAACAAATCTATTCGCGCCACGGACGGAAAATGAAAAAGCGAGCCGTGTTTTCGTCTTTTGACAAGCGCCAATAGGGAGTATACGATTGCTTGTATATGGCAGTGGAAGAGCTCCGACCGAGACAAGAGCAATACGCTCGCCACACGCCTGACCGAGAAATAAGCCGCGTGGAAATCGGGTTGTCTATCGGTATCTTGCTCGCTGTTTTCGCAGTTGCCGTTTTGGAGATGCATAGCCGCTTCGGGTGATGATACAATTGGGGCATGCAACACGACTTTCTTGCCGTCGGCGACACGGTAACTGACGCGTTCATCACGCTTGAGGACGCAACGGTGCATTGCGATATCGATAAGGAACACTGCACCATTTCGATGCGGTGGGGCGACAAGATTCCCTACAAGGCCCTGACGGTAGTGCCGGGCGTAGGCAACAGCGCAAACGCCGCCGTTGCCGCGTCCCGCCTCGGCCTTTCGACCGGCCTCATCACCGATATCGGGAAAGACACGTTCGGGAAAGAGATTGTCGACGCGTTCACTGCGGAGAAGCTCGACACCCGCTTCGTGCGCATGCACGAAGACATCCCAACAAACTACCACTTCGTACTCTCGTTCAATGCGGAGCGCACTATTTTAGTGAAACACCAGCACTATCCGTACGTATTTCCCGGCGAGTGCGAACCGCCGAAAACATTGTATTTCTCGTCAGTTGGCGAAGGGACCGAAGACTACCACGATGCCATTGCCGACTACCTTGAAAAAAATTCTGATATTCTGTTCGCATTTCAGCCGGGCACGTTCCAGATGAAGCTGGGCGCCGAGCGTCTCGCACGCATCTACCAGCGCGCCGACCTCTTTTTCGCGAACAAAGAAGAGTACCAGCGCATCCTCAAAACTTCGACGTCGGACGTCGAAGTTTTGTTGGAAAAGATGCGGGAGCTGGGGCCGAAAACGCCGATTCTGACCGACGGGCGCGAAGGCGCGTACGCGCTTGAGGGTAGCGACATGATCCGGGTGCCGATGTTCCCCGACCCGGCGCCACCGGTTGAGAGAACCGGCGCGGGCGATGCGTTCTCTTCAACCACCGCCGCATTTGTAACCATGGGTATGCCACTAGAAGAAGCGATGCTCCGCGGCACCGTAAACAGCGCCTATGTAGTGCAGAAAATCGGCGCCCAGGCAGGGCTTTTGACCAAAGAAGATTTGGAATCAAAACTGCTGTAACACTTATCCACCACCCCTCCATCCAAGCGCAGGGAAACATGCGTTTGGGAAAACTCGCGGAAAGGGTCCGTGCGTGGTTTTTGCCAACTTCATCGTGCGAAGCACATTGGCAAAAACGGACACTTGAAGCGGAAGAAATCAAGACGCTGGCGAGGTTTCTGTTTTTCCGAAATGTATGTTTCCCTGAGCGACCCCCTATTCCCGAATCCGCCAACCTCCTTTGAAGAGTCGCCAAACTAAAACGCTCAGTATCACGAGCAATCCCACAGCAACGCTCCATGAAAGCGCGAGCGACGTGTCGTGGTGGTCAATCATTGAATACCGTATCAGGTCCATGAAGTAGAAGAACGGGTTGAAGTGCGAAACCAGCTGGAGGACGGGCGGCAGCATATCAATCGAATAGAACATGCCGCCCAAAAACGAGAGCGGCATGATGATGAACGTCGGCACCATGTTCAGCTGCTCAAACCCCTTCGCCCACAATCCCACGATCATGCCAAGAAGCGCGAACACGGCAGAAATGATGAATGTCGCCGCAAAGAACACAAGCGGGTGCGACACATACACGGCGCCGAAGGTAAGGCCGATAAGCATGATGCCGATTGCGATGATGAGTGTTCGGACAATCGCGGAGAGCGCAAACGACAGAATCATTTCCACGTACGAGAACGGCGCCACCAGTATCTCCTCGATTGAGCGCAGAAACCGCTGGAAATAGAGTACGCTTGATGACGACATGAACGCGCCCTGGATGATGTTCATCGCGAGGATGCCGGGGAACACAAAATTGATGTACGGCACGCCCGCAATAAGGTCGATGCGCTGACCCAAGACCGATCCGAAAATGAAAATGTAGAGAAATGCCGAAACCCAAGGGGACACGAACACTTGTCCTGCAACGCGTACCGTGCGGTCGAATTCGCGCCTCAAGAACGATCCCACGCCGACCCAGTTGAATCCCATTCGTTCGTTATGCATTGCCATATGCTTAAAATTCTTGCCCTTTGGTAATGCGAAGGTACGCGGCCTCCAGCCGGTCTCCATCCTTGATAAATTCGTTCCGGTCGCCCTCGGCAACTACCTTCCCTTTATTGATGATGGCGATACGCTTCGCCAGTTTCTCCACCTCCTCCAAATAGTGGCTGGTGAGGATGATAGTCTTTCCAGCTTTATTCAATTCTTCCATGTACCGCCACAAATCGTGGCGAAGTTCCACATCGACACCTGACGTCGGCTCATCAAGAATAATGAGCTCGGGATTATGTACCAGGGCGCGGGCAAGCATCACGCGGCGTTTTAATCCCCCCGAAAGTTCGCGAAAGGGCTTCTCGGCATGCTCCGTAAGCCCAAACTGCTCCAACAGCTCGTCGCATCTCACGCGCGCCTCGCGCGGAGCGATGCCGTAGTAGCCGGCAACATACCGCAAGAGGGGCCTGACGGGCGTGAAGAAATCGACATTAAATTCCTGCGGTGAAAGGCCCACCAGGCGCCTGGCTTCACGGTAATCTTTGACCGCGTCCACACCAAACACCTTCATAGTGCCTTCAGTTGGAAGCGCGATTCCGGTCAAACAGTGAATGGTCGTCGACTTCCCCGCTCCGTTTGGTCCAAGCAATCCAAAAAACTCACCCTTCTTGATGGTGAGATTGACGCCGTCAACCGCCGGTGTCTTCGCCGTGCGGTATTGTTTCTTGAAATCTTTTATTTCTACGGCGTTCATCGACGCCGTATTGTAGCATACGGCTCTCTACCGCATGTCGCCATTTATTTCCACGGCACAGAAGCGCCAAGCAATTCCGCGACCTTGATCGCAGAAACAAGCCCATCTTCATGGAAGCCATAGCGAGTCCACGCTCCGCAATAGTAGGTGTGCCGCGCTCCTTGAATTGAATTAAGTTTTGCTTGGGCATGCTTCGTTTCGTTCGTAAAAATCGGATGTGTTGTGGAAAAACGTAGGTGTACCAGTGCTGAATCGATGTGCTTTGTCGGGTTGAGTGTGATGAAAACCGGATATGCCGGATCGATGTGTTGCAGTGAATTGATTCGGTACGTTAGATAAACATGTTCGGCGCGCCCATTAGAGGGACAGCAAAAATTCCATGAAGCCCATGCGGCGGCGCGGCGGGGCATGTTTGATGGGTCGCTATGCACGACAATATGGTTATCGCTGTATCGGAACGGTTTAAGAACTTCCGCTTCAAGTCCATCCGGATCCCTCAGCAGCGCAAGAGACGTATCCGCATGAGTCGCCAGGATGCAGAAGTCAAAATCCTGATCATCGCCGTTGACGGTAACCGTACACCCGTTTTGGTGGCGCGATACGCCTGAAACCGCAGCACTCGTTTGCAACACGCCGCCGGCGTGTGCGATATCGTCGACTACGCGCCGTACATATTCACGGCTTCCACCAACGATTGCATGCCACGCGGGCTTGTTCCTCACTTCAAGAAGGTGATGTTGCTCGAGAAATTCAAAGAGCATCTGTGCGGGGAATTCTGCGATATTGCCAAATGAACCGGACCAGATGGAACCGGCCATGGGATAGAGGTAGTGGTGCCGAAAAAAGGTCTTGAAGCCATGGCGGTCGAGAAATACGCCGACGGCATCATCTCCTATCGTGTCTTCCCGAAGCGCGCGGCGGGCAACCGCGTTAAAACGAAAAATGTCCATAAGGAAAAACAAAAATCGCGGCCGGAACATATTCTTCCAGTCAGCAAATATTCCGAAGGGGAATGCGCCGCTGAATTCAACCGCGCCATCATCAACACTCACGCTGAAGCTCATATTCGTTTTGCGTGTTTCAACACCAAGTAAATTGAGCACATGCGTAAAATTGGGATACTGCGGCGGGTTAAACACCATAAACCCGACATCGACGGGAAATGTTTTGTTACCGACTGAAACATCGATAGTACGCGCATGACCGCCAAGTTCTGGTTCTTTTTCAAAGAGCGTAACGGAGTACAAATCCTTGAGAAGCCATGCTGAAAGAAGCCCTGAAATACCCCCCCCCTATAATGGCGATTCGTTTTTTCATCGTGTGTACATTCTATCGCACGCTCCGGTACCCGCCGAAACCCTTTATTTATGTGGTGCAAAAAGTTGGTGCGCAAGACGACCTCCTCACGAAAGAGGCGCTCGAGAAAATCGCTTCGGAAGCGTAAGGGTGAACCTCACTCGTCAGCTGGCACATAATCGGCACACACTTGTTTGCTTTCCGAGATGGTTGAAGCAAGCGCGCAGAATTGCCGCATCAAGACGCGTTCTTGCCCCGGTTTGCCAACCGCAAAGAGGCCGTGAATCACCCCGTCGAAACAATACGGAGCGTCGTTAGTGTCGAGCGAGGAGCAGAATGAGACGAGCTCCGGAAGATCAAGCCCGCTTGCCATGAGGCGCCGCACCTCGTCATCCATAAAACCGATGATTGTTGCCCCGCGCGACTCCAACTCATCAAGTTTCGAGAAAAATTCAAAGCTTTCTTCTCGAGTCATGAATTCATCCCGTACATATCCGACGGCGAGCTCCGGATAACAGACGGGATGGTATTCCTTTTTCAAAGACGCGCAGATATCCGTCGAATGTTCTCCAGTAAAAGTAAGGTAGTAATCGCGAGCGCTCATGGCGTTCGCGAGTGAGTTTGAAACGCCTGACATGCATTGCGTGCGCTCCCATGGGTCGGTCAACACTGATTCGCACATGCCGATTGCGGTAAAAACCATTTTTTCTTCGTCCCCCCATATGTCGGACGGGAGAGAATCGAATACGGCGTGCCCGATGCCGTGATAGCACGCACCGAACGCGTTTCCGTCTCCGGTTTCCCGTAATGCATCACAATATGCTTTTATATCGTCAAAATGGTCGTCGCCCATCTCGATAAGCATCGTCTCGATGAAACCGTGGTAGAAGCCATATCCGCAATAGGTGGTTTCAGGACGTACAACAGTTTCATTATTGAAAGTGAAATTCCTATACGCGGCAGCACCGATTAAATGCATGATGTCATGGCAGTTCCTTCTGAACACCGGGCTCTCCTCGTACCACTTGGAAATCTGGTCAAATGCCACCTCCATCCCTTTGGTGCGGAGCGTTTCGAGTAGTACCGGCTCCCAACAATCCGTTCGCAGAGAATTGTCCGCGACTTTGCCGTCGAGACACGTTTGTATGCCGGCCTCATTTCCTCCCGCGACAACGACTTTACCTTTCATGAGAGGGTCCATATGATCATGGAAATTCCATACACCCGGTTTTTCAAAAATAAAACGCCACTCTCCTTCCGGCGGAATCGGTTTTTGCGGATCGAAAGCCGGATACGCGGTGTGCGCCGGATGGCTGTCGGATGCGGGCCAGAATGACTTGTTCGTCTTTGACATGAAAACCACGGTGTCGCCTTTCCGGATATAGATACGCGACGGTTCAAAACCTCGCTCGGTGCGCGTCACCGTAACCGTGTGTGGGGCGAAATGTGCGTAGAAAAAAATACCGCCGAGTACTACGACCGGCACTATAAGATGAAATGCATTTTTTATAGTCACCCGAGGGAAGGACATATGTGCGTTGTATGCATACTTGTTAAGTGTTCCGCGCGTTGTTCCCGACCTCTTCAAGATGTGAATGTTCGTTCACCGTAATGAGGCGCCACATCGGTAAATCTTTCGTCTTTGAAAGATGATCAAGCACTGCATACGCCCGCGAGACATACTCACTAAAAGTTTCTTCATCCGAATACCGCGCGTGTGCTCGTGTGCGCGATTGGAGCCATGAAAGTATTTGGAGTGATTTCGGATTATCGACCGGCTTCTCGGCAACCTGTAATGGTAGTTTTATTTCGGTCAGATATTCCGATTCCTGCACTAAAAGTCCTTCCCCGAGAGCGGAAATGGTGTCTGCCGTCTGGCGTGCCCGCGGATACGAGCTGGTGAAGATCGAATCAATCGTTATGTGTGAAAGCTTCTCCGCCAAAGCTCTCGCCTCACGAACTCCGTCGGTGCTTAAGTACCCTTTACGTGATTGGCGAATATGCTCCTGGTTCGATGTGATCGACCCGTGACGTATGACAGAGACCCGCATCTATCCATCTTAACGCACTGAAGTATACCCGCCCGGGATGCCGTTTTTTGAGAACACGATTTGCCAGAGCTGGTTATTGCGCGCACGGAAACTGCCCGCGCATGAGAGCAAATAGTATTTCCACATACGGTAAAACCGCTCATCGTACTTCGCTTTAAGCCGGTTCCATGACGTATCAAAGTTTTTCATCCATGCCATAAGGGTTTTGTCATAGTCAACGCTGAAATTGTGCCAATCTTCCATCGTAAAGAGATTCTCGGACGCTTTCCCAAGCTGGGTGAGCGAAGGAAGCATACCGTTCGGGAAAATATATCTATCAATCCATGGATCGGTGTTAGTTGTGCTTTTATTACCTCCAATAGTGTGCAACAGAAAAAGACCTCCGTCCTTAAGGATGTTGTGTACGATTCTGAAAAAAGATTGGTAATTCTTATAGCCGACGTGCTCCAGCATTCCCACACTCACGACCTTGTCGAACGAGCCGGATATGTCTCGATAATCCATTTTCTGTATCTTGACGGAACAGTTCCGGCAATATTCTTTCGCGTATGCTATCTGTTCATCTGAAATACTGATACCAGTTACCTCTGCTCCGTACCGTTCAGAGGCGAACTTTGCAAAACCTCCCCAACCGCACCCGATGTCGAGCACGCGGTCTCCGGGCTGGAGCCTGAGCTTTCTGCATATGAGGTCGAGTTTTTGTTCCTGCGCCGTGTTGAGGTCGTCGGTATCCTTAAAATAGCCACAGGTGTATTGGTTGTACGGATCGAGAAATGCCTCATAGAGGTTGTTGTCGAGGTCATAGTGCCGCTCGGCAACCTGTTTTGAGCGCTCCCGTGACTGCCTGTTCATGAGTTTCGATTTGAGCACGTGGAAAAAGAGCGAGGGCGACTTCACGTTCTTATCGAGCTTTGCACACAACACTTTATTGAACAGCTCCGCTAAATCTGCCGCGTCCCACCACCCATCCATGTACGCTTCGCCCAAAGCAAGCGTGCCACCCGCGAGAACGCGACTATACAGCCGTTCGTCATAGACCTGTGGGTCGCACGGGTTTGGACCGTTTATGGTGAGACCGGCAAGCGAAAGGAGCCCAGCGATCTTTTCTTTCGCGGTCATACTACTTCCTATTCTTCACCTTTTTTGTGGCCTCTGCAATAGCCGCGCTGTCCAGTTTGTAGTGCTTAATAAGCTGCGCGGCGGTTCCCGTTTGTCCAAACTCATCTTGCATCCCGATAAACTCGATCGGCGTGGGATGTTTTTTTGCAAGAAATTCCGCAACCGCGCTCCCGAGACCCCCGATGACCTGGTGTTCCTCAACCGTAACCAAGGCGCCAGCGGTTTTCGCAAGTTCCAACACTGTTTCTTCGTCCAGCGGCTTTACGGTGTGACTGTTCAAAACGGACACGCTGGTACCTTCGTCTTCAAGCGCCTTCGCCGCACGCAGGGCCTCGTACAGCAAAGGGCCGCACCCGATGATTCCGACATCCGGCTTCTCCGCCTTCCACAAATAATACGCCTTCCCTATTTGAAACGGCGTGTCATCGGTTGTCATAACCGGCATCTTTTCGCGCCCAAAGCGAAGGTAGGTTGGTTTTCCGTTGAATGCCGCTTCAAATGTCGCTTTCCGTCCCTCTTCCGAATCAGCAGGCACGACCACTATCATGTTCGGCATCGCGCGCATAATCGCAATGTCCTCAAGCATCTGGTGCGTCGCGCCGTCGGGCCCTGTCTGAACCCCCGCGTGCATGCCGCATACTTTCGCCGGAACGTCGTTGAGGGCGATGGTAGTGCGAATTTGCTCCCAGTTCCTGCCGGGGCTGAATGCGGCATACGAAGTGAAAAATGGAATTTTCCCATAGTTCGCGAGGCCCGCCGCGACCGTTGCCAAGTTCTGCTCGGCAACACCCACTTCAATGTACCTGTCGGGAAACTCTTTTTGAAACCATTCTGCGCGCACTGACTCTGCCAAATCTGCCGAAAGCACCACCACGCGCTCGTCTTTCTTTCCCGCTTCGATTGAGCCCAACCCAAACCCGTCCCGCGTTGGTTTCATCTCAATCGCGTCGGTCAATATGTTGTCGGAAAGTTTTGCCTGCTTGTTCAACATAAATTCAATGGTTTACCCCGCACGCGTCGTGAAGTTGTGCAATAAACGATTCTTCCTGGTCTTTTTTCGGCGGCATGCCGTGCCACCTATAATCGTTCTCTATTTCCTTGACCCCCTTCCCGGGAATGGTATTCGCGATAATGACGGTCGGTTTTTCCTGTATTGCTTTCGCCTCTTCAATGGTGTCCGCAATCACCTCTATGTTGTGTCCGTCAATCGAGATGACGTGCCACCCGAACGCCTTGTATTTATCGTCCAATGGCTCCAATGGCATAACGTCTTCGGTATCGCCCGTAATCTGAATGTTGTTTCGGTCCATAATCTGGATGAGGTTATTCAAGCGGTACTTTGCCGCGAACATCGCGCCCTCCCAGGTGTTCCCCTCCTGATGCTCGCCGTCCGACGTCAAACAAAACGTAAAAAACTTTTTCTTGTCCATCTTCGCGGCGTATGCGATACCGGCGGCTTGCGAGAGACCGGAGCCCAGTGGGCCGGATGTCGTTTCAACACCCGGCAATTTCGTACGCTCGGGGTGTCCCTGAAGACGCGAGCCGAGCTGGCGCAACGTCAAACATTCCTCAACAGGAAAATAACCGGCGTGCGCCATCGCGGCGTAGCGAACCGGCGTAATGTGGCCGTTTGAAAGAATCAATCGGTCGCGCTCCTCCCAGTCGGGATTCTTTGGGTCATGGTTCAGTGTATGAAAATAAAGGACAGTGAATATGTCTGCCATGCCCAACGGCCCCGCCGTGTGCCCGCCGGTGCCGTTCTCGCCCGACGCGACCAGCGAGCGGATGGTGGTTTCGCGCACAGCGCACGCTTTTTTCTGAAGTTCCTGTACTTTTTCTTCGGTGATGTAGCTCATGTTGAAAGTGATGTAAGTGCGTCAATTGCGGATTTTGGATCTTCAGCATTCAAAACATACGAACCGGGCGCGAGGCGCGTTGCTCCCGCCTCAATCAACACTGGCGCGGTGTCGACATTGACCGACCCGTCCACTTCGATTATAACATCGCCGTATCGCTCTTTTACCTGCGCGATCATGTCTAACACCCGTGGGTCGAACGGCTGACCCTGTACGCCGATTTTCGCGATGCCCATAAGCTGGACGACCGAAATGTGGCCAATGTACGCGTCGATGCGCGAGATGCTCGTGCCGATGTTCAATGCCACGCCCAGCTCAACCGCATCTCCCGCGAGCGAACGGAGTGTGGAAAAATCGTGCCGCGCCTCGATATGAAAAATGGCTCGGACGATGCCAAGCTTGATCCAATCGGGAAGAAGTTTTTCCGGATTGTGCGCCATAAAATGCACTTCGAAATCCATCTCATTTTTATGCGGCAGCGCTTCGTCCCCTTTCACCATGCGCGCAAACTGCGCCGCATCATGTGGGTTCATGGGCCAGGAGCGGTTTGGCACGAACATGCCGTCCGCCACGTCGATCTGAAATGTTTCCACCAGACCCGCTACTTTCCCAATCTTCGCGGAAAGCTCTTGGAACGTGAGCGCCGGCAAGGACGGAATGACTTCAATGAGTCGAGAGTTGTGAGTCATAAGCCTTTAGCTACTACACACTCTCGTCTATAAGGCGGTGCCGACGCGCGTGGCGCTCTTCTCCAGAAAACGGCGTTTCAAGCCAGCGCTTGACCGCGTCTTTCGCTTCATCAACAGAAAGAAACCGCGCGCCCAAGGAAAGCACATTCGCGTCATTATGGTTCCGGGTCGATTCGATCATGGAAAGCTTGTTCCCGTCGGCATCCGTCTGCATGCGCGCCGGCTCGCCATAGTACACGACCGCGCGTGCGCCTTTGATGCGGTTGGCGGCAAACGCCTCGCCCTGCCCTGAGCCGCCGATCACAATGCCACGTGCGTCTCCACCGCTTGCCACCACCTTTTTCGCCGCTTCCATGACAAAAGGCGGATAATCGTCCGCCATATCGAGCGCATGCGCGCCCACGTCTTCAATTTCGTAACCGAGAGATGCAACAAACGGCTTCAGTGTCTCCTTGAGTTCAAACCCGCCGTGGTCAGCCGCGAATAGTATTTTCATACTTTATTCGCCGCGTGCGTGCCTGCCACTCGTGATGATGTGTTTTAAGAGCGCGTTCGCATACCCCACTTCGTTGTCGTACCAGGAAAAAACCTTCACCAAGTTTCCGCCGACCACGCGCGTGAATGAAAGATCGGCGATGGAGGCGTGGATGTTGCCTATGATGTCTGACGACACAATTGGTTCGTCGGTTACCGTGAATATTCCCTGCCAACGCTCTTCCTTGGCCGCCTTTCGGAGGATGCTATTCACCTCTTCAACCGAGGTATCATGCTTCGCGACGAAGGTGATGTCGACGATAGAGCCGACCGGGACCGGCACGCGCATAGCAACGCCGTCGAACTTGCCGTCAAGCTGGGTGAGCGCCTTAGTGGTCGCGGTCGCCGCACCGGTAGTTGAGGGAATGATGTTTTGCGCACCCGCCCTGCCTTTTCTGAAATCCTTGGCATTGGGTCCGTCCACGACCACCTGCGAAGCGGTGTAGCCATGTACGGTGTTGAGCATCGCTTTTTCGATGCCTATCGTCTCGTCAAGGATGGCGATCAGCGGGCTCCCCGCGTTCGTGGTACATGACGCGTTCGATGATATGTCGCATGTTTTGAGCGCGCTCTCGTTGACACCCATCAGAACCGTGGCCCCCACAACGCCAGCATCCTCCGGTGCATCTTTTACCGGCGCGGTAATGACAACCCGCTTCGCCCCGGCGGCAAGGTGCGCTTTAGCGGTCGCGTATTTCGTGAA
>Ga0210057_1002110_pt1 | contig 28843 bp, 32 predicted proteins | sample CryGeyCG2114_010_2_FD_183968 | JGI IMG/M metagenome (GOLD analysis project Ga0210057, IMG submission 183968) | Groundwater microbial communities from aquifer - Crystal Geyser CG10_big_fil_rev_8/21/14_0.10 (SPAdes) (version 2) | ecosystem: Environmental > Aquatic > Deep subsurface > Groundwater ...
CACCTTCTAAGGTCCTGCTTTCCAGCAGAGTTTGATTCGTTGACTTAGTCATTTATCTTCACCACATCTCTAACTTCTTTTCAAAAGCAGATTCAGTTTGCCCTTGGCCCTTTTCGCTCGCTGCTATTAAGGGTATCACTATTTGTTTTCTTTTCCTGCCGGTACTAAGATGTTTCAATTCCCGGCGTATTTCAACCTCTCGGTTCATTCAGAAATCTTCGGATCAAAGTTTGCATGCAACTCCCCGAAGCTTATCGCAGCTTGCCACGTCCTTCATCAAAACTAAAACCAAGCTATCCGTCTAACAGCATAAATAGTAGTATATGCTTTAACTAGTGGAAAATTCCTACTGCTTCTGTCATTGAAAATATTATTTTCTCAATCAGATCCCGAATTTGATCCGGAACCTGTTCCACGATTTTGTGAATATGAATCTTCTGGTGTTATAATAACACCAGGGTTGTTATTTTGTGAATAGTATTTTTTTTTCAATTGTTGATATTGTATTTTTGCAATATCCCCTGACATTTTCATGCCTTCCTTGGTGTGCACTCCACATAAATATATTATTATTTTTTTTAAAGTTCCAACTATTATTCCATCCTGTGCTTTCTCTTCCAATTTTCCTAACATCTGGTTCTGTTTCCATTTTTATTTTTTGTAAATTTAATATGGACCTGCCGTGAATTGAACACGGACCTCCTCGGTGCAAACGAGGTATTCTGCCGTTAGACTACAGGCCCCATCTTAACCTCCCATGAGGCCCATATGTTTTTTTCTCTAATCCTCTAAAGACTAAAGATGAGTGTAAAAGCAGTCACCATCATAATTCAATAATTTATAGGAGGTGATCCAACTGCAGGTTCCCCTACAGTTACCTTGTGACGACTTAACCTACCTTGTCGTGCTAAGGTTCTCCTTCGAAAAGTTTCACCATAACGTAACTTGGTTGGTTTGACGGGCAGTGAGTGCAAGAGACAGTGACGTATTCACCGGGCGCTGATAACACCCGATTACTACGGATTCCAGCGTCATGAGGCTGAGTTACAAACCTCAATCTGAACTGAGATGAACTTTAAGAGATTAGCTTCTCCTTTCGGAGTCGCATCCCATTGTATTCACCGTTGACGCGCGCGTGTTGCCCAGGGCGGTCGGGCTGATCTAACCTAACGTAGCCCACACTTTCATCCTTGTTACCAAGGCAATCTCTCTATCGTACACATGGTAAATAGAGATGTGGGTCTTGCCTGTTACCTGATTTAACAGGTCATCTCACGACACAGGCTGACGTCGGCCTTGCGACTCCTCTCAGCGTGTCAGGTAAGCCCTTCAGACTGACCTTCATTCTGCTGTCGGTCCTGGTGAGGTTCACGGTGTATAATCTAATTGAACCGCACGCGTCACCCGTTGTAGTATCTCCCCGCCTATTCCTTTAAGTTTCGGCCTTGCGACTATACTTCCCAGGTAGCACACTCTTCGGCTTCCCTACAGCACTAATGCCTCTCGAAGAGGCACTAATGTTTAGTGTGCAGTGTTTACTGCTAGGACTACACGGGTATCTAATCCGTTTTGCGCCCCTAGCTTTCATCCCTTACTGTCAGAACTGTCCTCGTAGAATGCCTTCGCTATTGTTAGTCCGCTCGAGATTAACACATTTTACCGTTACTTCGAACGTACTTTCTACGTCTTCCAGTCTCTAGCTCAACAGTATTTCTTGCACGCTACGTGCTTGAGACACGGAATTTCACAAGAAACTTATTAAGCAAGCTACGGATGTTTTAGACCCAATAATTGTGGCTGCGACTTGGACCGCTAGTATTACCGCGGCGGCTGGCACTAGTCTTACCCAGTCCTTATTCTTGAAACTTTTTACATTTCATAAAAGCTTTTCGAATGAAAAGCACTCTGGTTCAATCTGTCACGCTTTCGCGCATTGCAGAATATTCCTAACTGCTGCACCCCGTGGGGCTGGGAATAGTGTCTCAGATTCCCTCTCAGGGCCTCTCCGCTAAGAGCCCTTACGGATCACCGGCTTGGTGGGCTATTACCCCGCCAACTACCTAATCCGGCGCAGCCCCATCCTTAAGCTCGAATTTGGGTGTAAATTCATTCCAGGGATTTACACCTATCAAGTATTAGCCTCAGTTTCCCGAGGGTATCCTTGACTTAAGGGTAGGTTAGCTACGTGTTACTGAGCAGTTTGCCTTTCCACTTCCGAAGAAACGAAAAAAACTTGCATGTCTAAACGCAAACCAGAGAGCCGCAGCCGCCAGCAGGATCAACTGGATTTAAACCTCATTGATTATTTAATTAAAATTGATAATAACCTCGGCGCATTTTTGTTATAAGCAACAAAAATACTTCACTCTAACTTCCTACTATTGGCTGTATATAAAAACCATAATTGGTCTTGGAGAACTACGACTAAATGACTGCTTTTACGTACATCATACCCTAATGCAATATATTCTTTTAATGCACAATTTTAAGGCACTCATCTTAGTTACAAGATTTTTAGAAAAAATCCCTTTATAAACCTTTCGAGGGAAAATAGAAAATATTTATTCTTCACCAGTCCACCAATCTAATTCAGGAATATTTGCGTCAATTCCTTTAGCTTCACAATAGCCCCTTGTTAAAAGATAGAACATAATTCCAAGACTCTTTGCACTTTTATTGTTTCCAATTATTATTTGATTTGCACCCTTTGCAAAATTATTTGTATCACAGATCATTAAAATTTTCTTATTAACTCTCAAAGTATCATTTAAAGAATTTTTGTCAACCCATGAATCTGTAACAATTGTTAATTCATTTTCAAAAAAATCTGGAAGTGTTGTATTTGTTAAAACTCCAGCAGGATATTTTTTTGTAAAATATCTAATGCCAGTTAGTTCTCCAAACTTTTCAACAACCTTTTTTCCAGCAGGTCTTTTACATACTACAATAATATCTTTTGCATCGAATTTCTTTAGATATTCAATTCCTTCTTTTAATTTTTCATCAATCAAATCAGTATTAAATATTGCCAATCCATCGGCCCTTCTTCTATATACAAATGGTTTCATATCTGGAGTAACCACCTTGGTTCCAATATAAATTCCAGCCTTAACATATTCTTCAAGAGGTAGAAGCATATCTGATTTTTTCTTTCCCTTTACCTGCTCCTTCAGATCTTCTGTTTCCGCACTGTCAATCTTTAATTTAAGTTTAGCAACTTTTTCAAGAAGTTCTTTTTTCTTTTTTTCAATATCAATTGGTTTTACTTCACTTTCTGTTTCAGCAGTTTTCTTGGTGTCTTTTTTGGCAACTTCTTTTTTAACTTCTTTAATCTCTTTTTCAATTTCTTTACCAATCGCTTCAACACCTTCTTCAAGTTTTTCTTCAATTTCTTTAATAACGTTCACCATAGAAATTCAGAGCAGAATTAGTTTAAAAAGGTTTTCTATTTGAAAGTCTTTTCAATCTCAATTAATCTCTTTATTTTGACTTCTCTTTCTTTGCCAGTTATTCCACATTTAAGAAAATCAGCACCAAATCCAAAAGCAAGGTCAGCTAAAATACTTTCATCAGTTTCTCCACTTCGATGGGAAAAAACAATTACCATATTATTCTTTTTTGCAATTTCACAGACCTCTGCAACCTTTGTTAGTGGACCAATCTGATTTGGTTTAATAATCAATGCATTAATGCTTTTTTCTTTTATTGCTCTTTCCAATCTCTTTGGATTGGTTGTTGTTAGATCATCACCAACAATTAAACTATTTGGAAATTTTTCAAGTAATTTAGCAAATGATTCAAAATCTTCTTCTCCAAAAGGATCTTCAATATAAAATAAATTAAAATTTTTTATTAAATTTGAAACATAGGATAATTGTTCTTCAGCTGTCCTATCCAATTTGGGATTAAGATAATGATATTTTCTTCTTTTGTAAAAACCAGATGAAGCAATATCCAAGCCCAGAGGAATTTTATATCTTTCAAGAACCTCAAGGACCTGTTTTTCATTCAAGAATGTTTCCCAGGCATTTTCATCATTCTTCCTAGCTTCAAATTTTTCATCAGCTATTTTTAGACTAATTTCTACTTTTTTCTTAATACTTTTATTTATTTCAAATGCTTTGGACGGAGAATTTGTTTTTGGTATAAGTAGGAATTCTTGAAAATCTGGTTTTTTTTCATTTGATGAATGTTTTCCACCACCAACACAATTTCCAACAAGTCTTGGAAATTTTTTAGATTTGGCGTCGATAATCTGCCAAATTTCTTTTTTCTTTTCCTTTGCAAGAGCTTTTAGTATAGCAGACTCCAATGCAAAAAGAGTATTTGCACCAATTTGCCTATCAACAATATCTTCAATTTTTTTTAAATCATTAAAATCTTCAATTTTCTCTTCAGTAAAATAATCACTAAATTCTTTTATTTTTTTTATATCCCCCTCAAGTGATTTCTTATATGGTTTTGCCTCATATTTTCCAGTTGATTTTCCATTTGGTGAAGAAGCAGAAAATTTCCCAATATTTGTATTAATTGTAATAGATATGGTCTTTTCATTTCTAGAATCTAATATTGATTTGGCATCAACTGCTTTGATAATCACCATAAATAAAAGTAGCCAAGAATATTTATAACTCTTTCTTATTCTTCAGAATCTGATTCATCATCTTCCATTTCATCGTCAGGTGTTGCAAGTTCCATTATTTCCCCTTCCTTTGCAATTTCTTCTTCTTCCTGAACTTCCTGTTCTTCAATTTGCTCATCGCCGATTTTCTTTTCCTTTGCTCTTTTCAATCTTCCTTCTTTTTTCTTTGGGAAAGGTTTTTGAATTGAAATTGGTAGAATTCCTGATTCCAATTCTACTTCTGCAATTTTTAAAGAATCAAAATTAATTTTTTCCAAATCTTCTTTTTTTATTTTAACCAAAAGTGGAGCATTCATAGAAATCTGTAGAGCTCTTGCACCAAGTATCCTAGCTTTCTCATATTTAGTAAATTCCTGTTGTGCCATGGTAGTATAATTATTTTAAATATTTCTCAATCTTTTTTGAAATATCTTTCCAAACCTGGGTGGATAGATCAACTATATGTTTAAACTCTTCGGGTGTTAGTTCTTTTTCATCACCCTTTTGCATAGATGAAATATATTTTCCAGAAGTTCCAATGGTTAATCTGGACTCACTAAAATCTTCTTCTTCACGAGTTGGATCAACAATAATACTGTCTCCTATTTTATGGAAAGTGAATGAAAGTGGAATATCATTTGAAGTTGGTAAAGGGGTTTCTGGAGTTTCATCTCTAAGAACCTTTTCATTCTCTGCATCATATTTTGGAATCTTGGTATTTTTAAGAGCAATAACTGCACCTATTCCAGCAGCATCCAAAAGATTACCGTCGTCATTTAAAGAATAAATATCAATAAATATATTCCAAACCTTTTCACCTGCCTTAATACAAAGTTTATCCAATTGAATAAATTTACTTTCTCTAATCATTCTATCGGTAATTCTTCCAAGTTCAATTGAATCTATTTTTGGAGGACCCAATTCAAATCTTGGAGAACTTAATGGAAGTAATTCTGTGGTAACCATTAAATTTCCGTCAGTTGGACTATCTGGGTAGGGTGTTGTCACATCCAACTTAATTCCAACAATAACTTCTGTTTTTCCAATTTTCACTCTTGCAGAACCTTCAGCATTTTTCGAAACTCCAACTTCTACTTCAATATCTCTAAATTCTTCTAATTTTCTTTCGTCAAATCTTTTTCCTTCATTAAGATATTTTTGAATTGTTTTTCCTGTTAAATTTGATGTTTCCATTTTATTCTTCCTTTTTCAGAGCATCTTTTAATGCTTTTTTCTGAATTTCATTTATTTGAACACATGCCTTTTTACCTAAGTCCACAACTTCCTTAAGTTGTTCTGGAGTAATTTTTCCATCCAACTGAAAATGTGTTATTTTACCATCATCTGTGAATGTTATTGGCATATCTGTTGCACCTTCTCCTTCTTCCCAATCTTCTTCATCTTTATTAAGGTCCACAACAAGTTGAGTATCTAGTTTTCCAATTGAAACACTTGAAGCTAATCCCTTCATTGGTATTCCAGCATGTGCTAAAGCCATTGCAGCTGCATTTATTCCAGCACATCTTGTTGAAGCATTTGCCTGCAATATTTGGATGTGAACGTCAATAACATTATTTGCATAATCATCAATAAGAACAATTGGACTTAAAGCCCATTCTGTTATTTTACTAATTTCCATACTTCTTCTACTTGGACCTGGTCTTATTCTATCTTTAACAGAAAAACTCATCATATTATAAGTACATCTAAGAGTTCCTTTTTCTGGATTTTGCATATGTTGTGGATGCATTTTTTTTGGACCATATACTGCAGCAATTGCAATTGTTTCTCCAAATGCAAACATTGCAGACCCATCTGCGTTTGGAATTATTCCAACTTCTGCTCGAATTGGTCTCATTTCTTCAATCTTTCTTCCGTCAGGTCTTTTAAATTCTTTTGTCATGTTTATTTTTTAATGAAAAATTTTTTAATTTCTTCTGTCAATCCTGAAACAAATGCTTTTTCAGTTACAAATAAAATAGCTTTTTTTGAAAAAAGTTCATCTTCCACAGAATCTCCCTTAATCCAAATTAAACCATTTTGACCAACAGTAATATTACATTTAGATTCATCTTTTATAAGTTTGACCATGCTTCCTTCTTTTCCAATTACTCTTGGAACCTTATTTGAGTTAACACTTATAATCATTCCGTCTTCTATTTTCCCAAGACCTCTTGCTTTAACAGTTAAATCTAAACTTCTTTTATGGGTTCCAATAATCTTGGCAACCATCATATCTCCAATATCCATAACTTCGTCAAGTCCACCCTTATTCACATATCTTGGAACTTCTGCAACAGATAGGAAAGCATCTTCTGCAGCACCAATATCAATTAGCCATCCATTAAAAGTAATATCTCTAACTTTTCCAATAACAACATTTCCCATACGAGGTTGATATACTCCAGACAATGGAATTATTTTTACAAGTCTGTTGGATTCATCCACAAGACCATATCTAAGGGCAACAATATCACTTCCCCTTTTTTCTGTCCATTCTCCAGGAAGACTATCTCCACTAGCGATTATTTCTCCAGGAATTACTATTTTTCTATCCATTTTAATTTACTATAATTTTGTTTCTGTTTATATTTTTTAATTTGTTTCTTTTATTAATGTTTGTATTTTATTCTTTTATCTCTTCTGTCAGAGCACTTCCATGAGTTACAGAATTTAATTGATCATAAAAATCAATTAATATGCCCGAGGGAATATTCGCGATTATTTCCAAATCCCCATTTCCTAGCCAATTCTCTTTTTCTTTATATTGGCTGAATATACCATATGCTCTTCCAGTATGTGTTGCAGGAACAGTGATTTTTATTTTTCTTGTTTTTATCTTAATTGGTAAAATTGTACTCAATGCAGTAACAATATCCTTTATCTGTTGTTCTATAGGAGTATTTTTTATATTAATTGAAGCCTGATTAAGAGCTCCCTTTATCCTTTCAGCAGTGTGTGGATTTCCTGTCTGGGGGTCAACTGCATTTCTAGTTAAAAAATCAATAATTTGATTTAATTTTTTATCCTGTTCAGCATCCCTATGTTCCTGGCTAACAAGAACTTCTCCATCTTTAACAATTTTTTCAGCAATTGCCTGAACATCTGTTGTTTTAAAACATGAATTTAAATCATCTTTACTTGCAACATTACCTTTTTTAGAATCTGTAAAAATTGTATCTGCCTCAAGAAAATCATTGCCAGCCCCTGTTTTTTTAAATTCAAGAGCTTTATCTAAATCAACAATAATTTCAAAATGTTTTCCGTTACTTTTAATTCTAGCTATTGTTTGACCCATTCTATTTAATAAAATTCTTTAATTCTTCTCCTTCTACCCTCTGAACTTTCTGATCATTTGTTTTTACATATGCAATTTCAAATCTTTTAATATCAAACTTCTTTTCTTGAATTTCTTCAAAAATATCCAAAGCTATTTTTGTTCCTTTTTTAACATCTAAACTTTCCCTATACTTTTCTCTTAATTTTTCTTTCATCTTAAGGTCGTTTTCTCCAATTGCATTTGCATTGTACAATAAATAATTTCCAGTAATATCGCTAACATATAATTCAGGTTCATTTTCATTAATTCCAGCCATCATTATCGCAACACCATATGGTCTTGCACCACCATATTGGGTGAATTGTTGCATTGCATTGGCAACTTCTTTGATTAAAAGTTCTGGTTCAATTGGTCCATCATAGGTAACTCTATGTTGCTGGGCCAGTATCTGAGCTCTTTCAATTAATACTCTGGCATCAGAAACAATTCCAGCAGAAGCAACAATAACATGGTCATCTATTTCAGATATTTTACTTGCAGATCTTTTTGCCACAAGAGAATCTTCAGACCTTTTATCAGAGATGATAAATACTCCATCAGAACATTTCATTCCAATGCTTGAACTTCCAAGTCTAACTGTTTTTTGAGCATACTCTACCTGTAGAATAGTTCCTTCAGGGGAGAACATTGTTGCTGTTCTATCATAACCCATTGTTTGATGTTGTACATCTATTGGCATATCCATCTTAATTTTGAGAGAAACTAATAATATTTAATTGGTTTTCTTTTCTCTATTGTTTTGGAGAAGTTCAATTTATTTATAAGTTTTGTGGTCTACTTTTCCAGTCCTTTCAATGTTCCACTTACCCTAACAACATCTATTTTTTCTGGAAAAACAGCAAAACTAGCCTTTACATGGTCAAGGGATTTCCGATTTACAGAAAGAATAACAGATTCCTTTGTTTTTTTAATAAAACTAGGGCTTGATTTGGACATTCCAAGAATTCCAATAAATTCTAATATAGCCTTTGGAATGTTTTTTTCAAGATTTTTACCATTAATCAGCAAATATCTCTTATCTTCCCTCATTGTTGGGTTTAAAGATTTCATATAGTTACAAGGTCAAAACTATTCTTAAAGCTTTTTAAACTAGCCTTTCTAAGTACAATTATAAAAAGAAGTATTGAATATGGAAATTTGTACAATTGGTGGTTATGAATATGTTGGAAACAATATGACTGCTGTAAAGATAGGAGAAGATGTATTTATCTTTGACTCTGGAGTAAACATCCCTTCTTTGATTGACATGCAGGGAGCAGAAAGTGTTAGAGTTTATTCTGAAAAACAACTTAGAAAATATAATGCAATTCCAAATGATCTGGTTCTTGATAAAATTGGTTGGTCAGATAAAGTTAAAGCAATATTTATTGGTCATGCTCATCTGGACCATGTTGGAGCTGTTCCATGGATTGCTTATAGATATCCAAATGCAATAATTTACGGAACTCCATTTACCACTGCCCTATTGGAAGTAATTGCAGAAGATGATAAAATTCTATTAAAAAATAAGGTTGTTACTGTAAAAGAAAATTCTTCTGTTAAAATAAAAGGAACAAGCGGTAACTATGAAATTAATTTTATTCATGCAACCCACTCCACAATACAATGTTCATTCTTAGGACTTTCAACTCCAGAAGGAGGAATTTTCTATGCCCTTGATTTTAAAATGGATGATCATCCTGTAATAGGAAACCCCCCTGACTATGAAAAAATAAAACACATTGGAAAACAAGGTGTTAAGGTATTGATAGTTAATTCACTTTATTCAAAAAGCAAAGGAAGAACAGAAAGTGAATCCATTGCAAGACAAAAACTTGAGGAAGCAATGTCCACAATTAAAGATAGAAATTCAGCATTTTTTGTTTCAACTTTCTCATCACACATTATAAGATTAAATAGCATAATTGAGTTTGGATTAAAAACTGGAAGAGAAATTGTTGTTCTTGGAAGAAGTATGGAAAAATATATTCGTTGTTCAATAAAAGCAAAACAATGTCCATTCCAGGATAAGATTAAAATAGCAAAATATCGTGGACATGTAAATTCCACATTAAAAAAAATAGAAAAAGAAAGGGGAAAATATCTTGTTATTTGCACAGGTCATCAAGCAGAAGAAGGATCAATTTTAGATAGAATAGTCAAAGGAGAAACAGATTTTAAATTTAGAAATGGAGATAATTTAATTTTTTCATCAAAGATTATCCCTGTTGAAGAAAATCTAGAAGCAAGAAGAAGAATGGATGAGTCTCTGAGAAAGAAAGGAGTTCTAATAAAAGATAATGTTCATGTGTCTGGACATGGCAGTGAAGAAGATATAAAAATGTTAATTGAAATGACTAAACCAGAATATATTATTCCAACCCATGGAACTCCTGAACAGGAGACTCCTGCAATCAATATTGCAGAATCCCTTGGTTATAAGTATGGTAAGAATATTCACCTTTCTCAAGATGGTAAATTATTAAAGTTCTAAAATATATAAAAAACATGGTTAGACAAGATATTGTTGCGGGATTAAAATTAGCTACAGAAAAAGGTGAATCTCTAATGCAGGCAATGATTTCATTTTATAATGCAGGATATAAAAAAAATGAAATAGAAGAAGCCGCACAAAGCATTCAACAGAATCAGCCCCAGATTTATCAGTCAGCCCCAGCAATTCAACAAACCCAACAATCTGGAATTGTTCAACAAACTGCATCTGGGCAGACAATTACTCCACAAAAAATTCTTCCAACAAATACTCTTCAAAATGTTTCAAGTTATGGAATAAAAAAAACAACAAGTAAGACCACAATTATAGTTTTGGGGGCAGTTCTACTGGTCTTATTAATTCTTCTTGCATCTTTATTTATATTTAAGGATAAAATACTTGGTCTATTTGGTTAACAACCCAATTAAGCTCAATAACAGTATCTTATCACAATTATTTTTATATACCAAACATAGTTCAATTTTTTATAAATTGGGTCTAATTAAAAGAGAATAAAAATGCCAAGATTCGCACATTTAGCTGATGTCCATTTAGGTGGATGGAAACAAAAACCACTTATGGATCTTAATTTTAAATCCTTCCAACAGGCAATTGGAAGGTGTATTAAAGAAAAGGTAGAATTTGTTTTAATTGCAGGAGATTTATTTGACTCACCCTACCCTCCAATAGATATTTTAAAAGAAACTTTTGCAGAATTTAGAAAACTCCATGATGCAAAAATACCTTGTTTTTTAATTGCAGGTTCCCATGATTTTTCTGTTTCAGGAAAAACATTTTTAGATGTTATTGAAAAAGCTGGCTTTTGTATAAATGTAACCAATATAGAAGAAAGGGATAATAAAATAATATTAAATCCAACCATCTACAAAGGAATAGCTCTATATGGCTATCCAGGTAAAAAATCTGGACTTGAAGTTTCTGATTTAAGAAAAGTAAAATTTAATGATGCACCTGGAATGTTTAAGATTTTTATGTTACATACAACAATTGATAAAGCTCGTGGAACACTTCCAATAGATGCCATTGAAACAGATATTTTACCAAAAGCAGATTACTATGCTCTTGGTCACCTTCATATAGATTTTCAACACGAGAACTTTGTTTATCCTGGCCCAATTTTTCCAAATAATTTTGCAGAACTTGAAGATCTTCATTTTGGAAGATTTTATTTGGTTGATACAGATTCCAATGAACCTCTAAAAAGAATTGATTTAAAAATAAAAAAAGTAGAACAAATAGCAGTTGAAATTAATGATGCAGTAATAGCAACAGATAAAATTTTAGAAGAAATAAATAAAAGAGATGTTGAAGACAAGATAGTCCTTTTGAGAATTAGTGGAAAACTTGAAAATGGAAAAAATTCAGATGTGAAATTCCTAAAAATAGAAGAACATCTTCAATCAAAGGGAGCCTATTTTATGTTAAAAAATACACATAATCTTAAAGTAAAGGAACCAGAATTAGAGATAGACGTTTCTGCCTCAGATAACATAGAGCAGGATACAATTGAAATATTTTCTAAAGAAAATAAATCTGATTTTAATTCAATAATTCCCCAACTAATAAGTTCTCTTTCAATAGAAAAACAGGAAGGAGAAACAACAGATAATTTTACCACAAGATTAATGGAGGAATCAAAAAAAATACTTAAATTTTAAATGATAATAAAAAAAATAACTCTAGATAATATACGAAGCTATACTCATGTTGAATTGGAATTTACCGGGGGATCAACACTTTTATCGGGAGATATTGGGTCTGGAAAAACTTCCATACTCCTTGGAATTGAATTTGCTCTATTTGGTCTTCAACCTGGACAGAGGGGAGCATTTTTACTGAGAAATGGAGAAAATGAAGGGGGGGTCAAACTTGAATTTGAACTTGATGGGCAAACTATTATTTTAGAAAGAACTTTAAAAAAATCTAAAACAATTTCCCAGGACTATTGTTCAATAACTATAGATGGAGTAAAAAAAGAGACCTCTGTTATGGAATTAAAAAGTGATGTTCTTGATTTATTAAAATATCCAAAAGAATTTTCTAAAAAACAAAATCTTCTCTACAAATTTACAGTCTACACGCCCCAGGAAGAAATGAAGGAAATAATTATTCAGGATGCAACAACTAGAACAAATACTCTTAGACATGTATTTGGAATAGATAAATACAAAAAAATTCTTGAAAATTCTGCAATTATTATTTCAAAAATAAGAGAAGAAAAAAGAATTAAGGAAGCTCTAAGTTCAGATTTGGACAGAGAGAAGGAACAACTTCTTTCAAAAGAAGAGGATCTTGAGACCAAATATTATAATCTGGAATCCATTGAAAAAGAACTTTTTCTCAAACAAGAAAAAAGAAAAAAAATAGAAGAAGAAAAAGAAGAAATAAAACAAAAAATTGATGAAAAAAGAAGACTTGAACAGGAAATAGAGAAAACAAAAATAATTATTGCAAATAAAAATGAATCAATCTACGATAACATAAAAACCATCGATCGGCTAAAGGAAAAAATAAAAGAAGCTGAGGGAGTATTCTTTGATCCTTCGAGAATAGATAAAATAAAAGAAGAAATTCATTATTTGAGAGAACAACGTGAAGAATTGGATAGAGAAAATTTGGATGCGACCGCCAAATTAACTTCCTTTGAATTTAAAAATGCAGAAAATGAAACCATTAAACAAAAATTAAGAGAGATAGAAATTTGCCCAACTTGCCTTCAAGATGTTGACCCTGTCTACAAGTCAAATGTTTTTAACAAGATAGACGGAGATATTTCAAATAATATACAACAAATAAAAGACTTCTTTAGTAAAAAAAATGAAATTCAATCTAAAATTTCAGTCATTAAATCAACAATTCTTCTAAGAGAAAAAGAACTTGAAGAACTTCAGGCAATTAAAATAAGAACCCAGCACATTGAAGAAAGAAGAATTCAAATAGAACAAATAGAAAAATTAAATAGTTCTCTTGAAAAAGACATTAGTCTTCTAAATAATCACATTTCCAGTCTTAGATATGTTGTATTCAATCTTAATAAATATGATAAAATCTATGAAATAAAACGAAAAAATCTTGAAGAAGCATTTTCAGAAGAAAAAGATGCAGAAATAAAATCAGCAGAACTTAAAAAAGAAATAGAAGTTTTTTCAAGACAAATAGAAGAATTAAAACAAAGAATTGTAAAATTCCAAAAAATTAGATTAGAACTAAGATATTTATCTGAACTTGAAGACTGGCTTTCTCAAAAATTTGTTCCAATAGTATCCATCATAGAAAAAAATGTTATGTTAAAACTTCAGGCAGAATTTTCAAGAATTTTTTCAGAGTGGTTTGCATTTCTTGTTCCAGATAATTTTAATGTTAGTTTGGATGATAATTTTACACCAATTGTGGAGTATCATGATTATATGATAGATTATGCCTATCTTTCTGGAGGAGAAAGAACTGCCATAGCACTTGCCTATCGTCTCGCTTTAAATCAGGTTATTAATTCAATTTTAAGTAAAATAAAAACAAGGAATTTAGTTATTCTCGATGAACCAACAGATGGTTTTTCAGATCAACAGATTGACAAAATGGGTGAAGTTCTGCAGCAGCTTAATGTTGAGCAATTATTGATAGTTAGCCATGAACAGAAAATAGAAGGTTTTGTAGATAATCTGATTAAATTGAAAAAATCAGGTGGAATATCCTCCAAAGAAGATGTGAATTAAATAGAAAACTTTATAAAATTAAAATTCCCCACAGACATATAGAAAGTTAATTCTATGTTTTTTAAAAATGGATGAAAATTTGAAAAATTCAATTATGAAGACTGGAACAACAATTCTTGGAATTGTTTGTAAAGGGGGTATTGTAATGGCTGCTGATAGGCAATCCACGGCAGGAAACCTTGTTATGAATAAGCGAGCTAAGAAAATAAGAGAAATTTCAGATTATCTTCTTTTTGCAGGAACAGGCCTATCCTCAGATATTGAGAGAAACGGAAAAGTTCTATCAGCTGAGTTAAAATTAAAACATCTTAGGTCAAGAAAAAGGCCAACAGTTAAACAAGCTGCAAATCTAATTGCTTCAATTAATTATTCTGGAATAAGACAACCTTCAATGATTCCATTGACTGCAGGAATTCTTCTCGGAGGATTTAATGAAGATGGAATAGCTGAATTATATTCAATTGAACCAGCTGGAAGTGTTATGAAGGTAGAAGACTATGACGCCAACTTTGGAAGTGGTATGCCATTTGTTCTTGGTCTTTTGGAAAGGCAATATAAAGAAAACATGGATTTAAAAGAAGGAATTGAATTAGCTAAGGAAGCAATAAAATCTTCAACCCAAAGAGATTTAGGTTCTGGCTATGGAATTGATGTTTACACAATTACTAAAGAGGGAATTAAAAAAGTAGTGAACCAGGATATTGTGTCAGAGTATAAAGAGAAGTAATTCTATTAAAAAAATGGATATTTTAAGAAAAATAACAGACCAGTTATCTAGCAATATAACTGAAGCAAGCTTTGAAGGTGCAAACATAGTTCTATATACAGATAATGAAAATTTCTTTAAAGGTGGAGAATCAAAGATAAAAGAAATTGTAGACCAAGTTAAAAAAAGAATAGAGCTAAGAGCAGATAAAAAAATTTTAAAAAATCAAGAAGAAACAGAAAAACTTGTGAAACAACTTATTCCAAAGGAAGCAGAAGTTACAGAAATTCTATTTGATGTTCATAGAAGTATAATGGTTATAGAAGCTAAAAAACCTGGAATGGTTATTGGAAAACAGGGATGTATTCTGGAAGAGGTAAAAAATACAACCCATTGGATTCCACAGGTAAGAAGGGCAGCTGCAATTAAGAGTAAAATAACAGATAGCATTAGAAGTGTTCTATATGCCAATAATAATTATAGAAGAAAATTTCTGAATGACATTGGTAAAAAAATCTATCAAGATTGGAATCCAGAAAAAGTAAAAGAATGGGTTAGATTGACTTTCCTTGGTGCTGCAAGACAGGTTGGAAGAAGTGCAATTCTTGTTCAAACTCCAAATTCTAAAATTTTATTAGATTGTGGAATAGATGTTTCTTCTAGAGATGAAGATAAGTTCCCAATATTTAATATTCCTGAATTTGACATTGGAAGTCTTGATGCAATTATCCTAAGCCACGCACACATAGATCATTCTGGATTAATTCCCTATATCTATAAGATGGGCTACAAAGGACCTGTTTACATGACCGAGCCCACAAGGGACATCTCAGCACTACTTGCCCTAGATTTCATAGGTGTAGCCTATAAACAAGCTGTAAAACCTTTATTCAGTTCAACAGATGTAAAGGATATGGTAAAACATAGTATTTGTTTAAATTTTAATGAAGTTACAGATGTTACTCCAGATATTAGATTAACATTCTACAATGCAGGCCATGTTCTTGGAAGCGCACTAACTCATTTAAATATTGGAAATGGTGCACATAATCTTCTTTATTCTGGAGATTATAAATATGGAAGAACAAGACTACTTGGTCCAGCTGTTGTAAAGTTTCCAAGAGTTGAAACAGTTATTACTGAATCCACCTATGGTGCTAAAACTGATGTGCTTCCACCAAGAAGAGAAACAGAACTTCAATTATTATCTCTAGTAAAAGAAACAATTTCCAACGGTGGAAAAGTTTTAATGCCTGAATTAGGTCTTGGTCATGCCCAGGAAACAATGCTAAGGATGGAAGAAGCCATGAGAACAGGTGAAATACCAAAGGTTCCAATATATGTTGATGGAATGGTCTGGGATATCAATGCAATTCATACAGCCTATCCTGATTATCTAAATTCAACAGTACGTTCACAGGTCTTTCAAGATAAAAATCCTTTTTTATCAGATGTTTTTTCAAGAGTGGGTTCTCCACAAGAAAGAAAAGAAGTTATTGAAGGAGGCCCATGCATTGTAATAGCTACTTCAGGTATGTTAATGGGTGGAGCTTCTGTTGAATATTTAAGAAATTTTGCAGATAATTCAAAAAATCTTTTAATTTTAAGTTGTTATCAAGGCCCAGGTTCACCGGGAAGGCAAATTCAAGAAGGTTATACCAAAATAACAATGCCAGATACTGAAGAAAAAATAGATTTGAAAATGAAATTTGTAATGATAACTGGTTTGTCTCCACATCCAGGAAGAAATGAAATTATGAACTGGTTCAAAGATATGAGGCCAAAGCCAAAAAGAATCATAGTCAATCATGGAGAAGTTTCCAAGTCCCTTGATTTAGCATCAAGCCTATACAAAATGTATAAAATAGAAACCAATGTTCCAAGACTTTTGGAAACTTTAAGATTGAGGTAATTTCATGAAACACAGACCAGCAATATTAGCAATAATAATTTTAATGTTTTTAATATCCCAGTTTATAGGGATGTTTGTAACCAATCATTATCAAACATCTAATCTACCCTATGGACTAGATTCTTCTACCCCCTCAGACACTTCTGATTTTGTTTTTATACTGCAACAAATAATTTTTGCATTTGTAATCGCAATAGCAATTTTATTTTTATTAATGAAATTTAAAATAGAACTTTTTCTGAAACTATGGTTTATGTTTGTAATTATACTTTCTTTGGGAATAACATTTAATGCAATTCTTCCACAGGCAAAATATGTTTCCACCATTGCATTAATTATTGCAATACCTCTGACAATATCCAAGGTCTATGGAAGAGATATTATTATTCATAATCTAACAGAATTATTAATTTATCCAGGTATTGCAGCTGTATTTGTTCCATTGTTAAACATTTGGACTCTAATTGGCCTTTTGATTTTAATTTCAATATATGACATGTGGGCTGTTTGGAAATCTGGAATAATGCAAAAAATGGCAAAATATCAAATGAATAATCTAAAAATATTTTCAGGATTTTTTATTCCCTACATTTCAAAAGAAATAAGATTAAAAATTAAAAAAATGAAAAAATCTGATTTAAACAAAAAGAAAATAGCTGTGAATCTAGCAGTTCTCGGTGGAGGAGACATTGTATTTCCAATAGTTACTTCAGGAGTTATATTAAAATTTTGGGGTATTGGTCCAGCGATTTTAACTATATTTGGTGCAACAATTGGATTGATTAGCTTATTAATATATTCTGAAAAAAAGAAATTCTATCCTGCAATGCCTTTCATAACTATAGGAATTTTAATTGCTCTTGGAATTAGTTGGTTGATTTTTTGAATTAACTTTTTTTTCAATTCCATTCTCTTTATTATGCACATTTTGATATTCACAATAGTTTTTTATATTATTTTTTGTTTGAACAAGAATAACTGCACCATTGGGATCAAAATTAACCTCCCTATTAACTATACCAATTTCAAATTTTTCAGGAAAATAATTATATCCAACAGAAGGAAATAAAATTCCATCTATGCTTTTTAATTTTCCCATATATTGAGTTTGTTGTCCAACAGGATTAACAGCAATCCATTTTCCAACATATTTTGATAAATAATTATTTCCCATTGTTTTTATTATATTTTTATCATTTAAATATCTTTTTATTGTTCCCACTCTAAGAAAGTAACATATCAAAAGCTTTATAAACCTCCAATTCTATTTGTACCTACTACAAAATGATAGATTTAACAAAAACAACTGATTTAGAAAATACCTTTAGAGGAATTGCCATAGAAAAAGAAAACTTTAATGGAAAAGAATTTTATATTCCAGCAACTTTTACTAACAACACATTTAACAATGTTATAACTGAGGGGAAATTTATCGCAGTTTATGACCATCCAAATCCAGTACATATTATTTCAGAAATATCCTCATTATGTCAAAAGATGAATTCAAGAGATATTTCATACATAACTTTCATAAGTGAAATAGAAGATATTGCAACTAAATTTTATGATGAGAATATACCACAATGATAGTAAAAACAGAATTAGTTAGCAAAATAAAAGATTATTTTGATTTGAATGTTTATGAAACAAAAGTTTGGTTAGCCTTGCTTGGTAAAGGTGTTGCATCTGCAGGAGAAGTTGCTCAGCTTTCAAGTGTTCCAAGAAGTAGGGCTTACGATGTTCTTGAAAGTTTAGAAAAAAAAGGTTTTGCAATTGTGAAATTAGGAAAACCAGTAAAATATCTTGGGGTTAAACCAAGAATGATACTTGAAAAACTTAAGAATAATGTTCGAAGTGAAGCTGAAGAGAGAATTGTTACTCTATCTGGAATAAAAGAAACAAGTGAGTTTACTCAACTTGAAGATTTATACAGAGAAGGAATTAATCCGGTAAATAGAGGAGAAGTTTCTGCAGCTTTAAAGGGAAAATCAAATATTTCAGGCTATCTAAGAGATATTCTTCAGGAAGCTAAAAAAGAAGTAATTATATGCACAAGTGCAGAGGAATTAAGACAAAAAACAAAATTATTTCAAGAAACCTTTGATAGATTAAAAGATTCTAATATCAAAATAAAACTTGCTTTATTTGGAGACAAAGTTACTATAGATAAGTTATCAAAAATTTTAGATATCAAGATAAAGCAAGTTGATATCAAAGCAAAATTCTTTATAGTAGATAAAAAAGAAATTTTATTTTATTTATCTTCTGATCCAAAGGCAGAAGAATCTGCCATCTGGTTGGATTCTGAATTCTTTGCTCAAGCTTTTGGAGAATTATTTGAACAAGCCTTTGGAGGAAAATAAAATGGTTAGCAAAAGATATGTTGCAGAGCAAGGAGATACAGGGAAAGTAACAGAATTTGTAAATTATATGCAAACTATTTTTTGGAAAGAGAATATTACCGAGGATAGAAAATTATATTTTTATGCTATTAATAATACTGGAGTATTTGTAGATCAGCAAGAAGAAGGTGCCCTGATATATCTTGTTGGAGATTCTGTTAGAATTTCTGGAACAAAATCAAAATTAGAAAGAGAAACAGGATATGATCTTATTGAGATAATAGATTAAACTCTTTCAAGATTAGTTATATACATATCTTTTATTTTTCTTCTATTATCTTTTGAATATTTTTCTAAAAATTGTCTAAGTGAAAAATCTATTTTTTTTCGAGCATAGATTCTTCCAAGTTTTTTGAATGTATTTCCATGGACCCTTTCAAATTTTTTGACATCTTTATTCTGTTTTGCAAGAGGTCCTGTCAGAAGAATTTCCTTTCGACTATCAACAACATAAAAATATCTTGCAGCTTTTTTGCCACTATAATTGAATCCCCTCTCTTTGATTATAAAATATTTTTCAATGTCTTTTGTAAGTGCATTATAAAATTTCAAAAGTTTTGTGGCTGCAATATCTCCATCCTGTTTAGATGTTTTTGCTTCCAGAAGAATAAATTCATGTTTTTTACTTTTTGCATCTTCAACTATTTTTTTTAGATCGGTCTTTTCAGTTTCAAATGAATTCACAGAAGGTTTTTTCAAAAATCTTTTAGCTGCTTGTTTAAAGATATCCAAAGTTTCCTGGGAAAGGGCTGCCAAAACATTTCTTTGTTTATAGGTTGGATCAACCATAATTATTGGAGATTGTATCTTAGCACCATTCATATCCATCAAAACTCTTTTTTTATTGGAATATTTCTTTTCCAAATCAATTACAATTTTACCCTTTGATTTTGAAATTTCACGAAGAAATCTTTCAAAACTTTTATAGTGGTAAACAAGAAGTTCCAACCCATAGCCTGAAAATCCTTTGATATAGGATTCAGCTCCATAACATTTATTTGCATAACAAAATGCCTTGGCAATTTTAATATCGTCTAGAATCTTCTGAGTTTTTATTTTTCTTCTAATATATGTTACATGGGAATAGGAGAGATCAGTAATATTAACAGCATCAGAAGGTTTACTAACCTCAATAACAGGCACAATTTCAAAAATAAGAGAATCATCAACAGCAATTCTAAAATAGTTCCTTGACCCTTTCAACTCAGATAATTTTTTAGACCCTTTCAAAAGTTTTTTAGTAAGCTTAGAAATATCTTGATTTATATATTGTTTATCAAATCTAAGGAAAATATCAATATCATACATATCTTTTCTTATTAATGTTTTTTTTGCAAAACTTCCACCAACAAATATTTGAACTTTCAGTTGGTATTTGTTTATCTTTTCTTGAATTTTCCTAAGAAAGGGTAATAGATTTTTCTCTATTCTTGCAATTTCTTCCACACTTGGATTTATCTTGTTTAAAATCTCTTCATAGAGAGAATCAGTTTTTTTAATCATTTTAAAATAATTCTTTATCTAATTTTTCCGGATTTTTTGAACTCCGTTCAAGGGTTGATGCAAGATCAATAATATATTTTCCCTCATCAAGTTTGTAAATAAGAGGCCTATCTTTTCTAAATAAATTTACTAAATCAATCTCAAACTTGCCTGCCCCTGTAACACGAACAGATTCAATATCTAATACTACAGGGATATCTTCCTGAGTAATTCCAGCCATTTCTCTAATATCTTTTTCAACTTGTTTTTTCTCTTCCTGTGGAATGCTTATTGGATGTTCTCTAAGATGATTCAGCTGTTCATCTCTAATATAAAAAAAGAAATGTCCATGGCACTCACTACATCCCTCAAGCAATTCTCTACTACCTGAAGGAAGTATACGCTTACAATGAACACATTGGTGGGCCATATCTATTAGAGCATATGTAGAATTATAAAGTTTATTGTTCTAGAAAAAATTATTTATTGAGCAATAGTTCAATTTTCTTTGGATTTCTCTTTATTTCCTTAACAATACTTGCCGGACCAATAATTGTAACAGCTCCAAGATCACCGCCAAGAAGAGCATTTGCCATATTACTCTTAAACTTATTAAATAAATTCTGCTCGCCATTACTTGCAACAACAGCTAATTCAATCCCTTTAAAATTTTTCACATGACCAATCATTGCCATGGTATCTCCAATAAGTCTTGATTCTTCTTCTGCCCTAAGCCTGCCTTGCAAAATTAAAATATTATTTCCAAGGACAATATCCAGGATTTTTCTAATTCTCCCATTACCATCCAATAATCTTATCTCAGAATATGGCAGAAATTGTATGGAAAAACCTTTTATTTTACCTATTTTCTCTTGCCCTCTTTTTTTAACCATATTTATACTAATTTTTTTTACTTTTTATTTCTTTTTCTTTGAAACTCTAAATATTGATTCATAAAATTCTTCTAAATTTTTACCCAGTCTCGCACTTATACCAACAACATCATATTCTGGAAAAGCTGCTTCTATTTTCTTTACATCTGATTTTCTTAGGTCAATCTTATTGGCAACAATGAGAACAGGAATTTTCCTGGCAACAAGATTTCCAATTATAGTTATATTAACCTGGTTATATGGATTTTTTGTAGAATCAAGAACAATTACCACCATGTCCATATCATCAAGCCATTTTATACTTTCAATAATTCCCTGGGTAGCTTCCTTTGCTCTTTCTCTAGCATCTTTTTTATTTACCTTATATTTAAGAAAATCTTCATAATCTATTTTAGTTGCAATTCCAGGAGTATCAATCATCTTAAACATCATTTTCTTTCCCTTATAAGCAATTTCTACTTTTTCCTTAAATTGAACATTTCTAGTTTCATGGGGAACCTTACTAACAGAGCCTATTTCTTCACCAGTCCAATCTTTACAAATCCTATTTGCAAGACTTGTTTTTCCAGAATTTGGTGGTCCGTAAAAACCAAGTTTTATGTCTGATTTATTTGCAAATAAACCAGAAAAAATTCTTTTAAAAAAGTCTCTAAATATCTTTATTGCCATTATAAAAAATTCCAATGAATGTTTATTAAGTTTTGTGTGTTATACAACATTTAACGTTTTCTATCCAATTTTCTAACAATTTTCTCAACAGGAAGACTAAATCCAAATCTCTTTTTTGATTTTCTCATAGCATATTCTATTTGATTTTGTTTCCATTTAGAACGTCTTAAATTATTAAATATTACCATGTCATTTAATCCATTTTTTCTCATTTTAGAAATATACTCCATAAGATTGTCTAAATCATGTTTACTCTTAAATATGGACATTTCTGATTTTTTCTGTTTAAATTTTTTAAATAGACTATATCCAAGATATAATACAATTAAAATAAAGACAATTAAAGTTACTATAAATCCAGAAGACGTGTTAGTTATATTATTTATTGGAGAGTTTTTAACTATACTAAGAGAGGAAAAAGCAGGAGAAATAAAAACAGGAATATCTACAAAGGTATATTCTTCTGTTGTTGAAAATTGAATTGTTTCTTCACCATTATTACTTGGTAAATATTTATATCCACTTATCTCATTTATAGATTCATCTTCTTCAAATTTTAAATTTTCAATATCTTTTATAATATAATAAATTGTAGAAGTATCCCCACTTAATCTATTTGTATTTATTTTAAAAATATTTAAAAGAAAGGATTCATATTCCCCATTGTCTGCACTTATTTTATCAAAACTTATTCTTGATTCCAAATTATTTTGGTTCCAAAAAAGTATTGCATCAATATATTCTTGCCTAGAATTATATTCTCCTCCAGAAATTTCTTTAATAGCTTCTAAATTAATATTATCTTCAGATGGATAAAATAAAAGTGGATTTGAAGTAGAAGTAATTTTTACTGATTTTGGAAGATTAATTTCTAAAAGAGATTGCATTAAACTAATATACTTGCTATCATTGGTTTGATTTGTAAATGAATTATATGTATTATTCATATCAATAAGTTGTTCTTCAATGTTTTTTAAATCCAAAATATCTGAAATAGATGATTTATAAAAATTAGGCATATTTTGAAAACTTTGCTTTAAAGATTCTAAATTATCTAATCCACTATTTAATTTTTGTTTAACCGCTAATTTTGGAGAGTCTACAATAAGATTAATTGTTTTAAAACCTTTAAATCCATCTTCATTTATAGCAGTGACTTTTAAACTATAGGTTCCAGATTGGGAATAACTATGTTCAACATTGTTTATTTCACTTGTAGCACTACTATTATCACCAAAATCCCATTCATAACTAGTTATATTTTGTTGAGAATCATTTAAAATAGCAGTAAATTTAGTTGAAACTCCTGCAGCTGTTTTTAATGGAGAAATTTGCTCTATAATTGGAATTTCTTGTATGCTTATTTCTTGAGAGGTAATTGCCTGAGTTCCTGTTCCATAATAAAGATTTATTGTATGATTTCCAATTTGTTCTGGAACAAAAAATTCAGAATTATTTAAATCTAGTAAAATATAATCTGAAGTTATTTTTGCAGGTGTTAAAATTAATTCATAGAATTTATTAGCAGTTGTTTCAATATCTGTTGAATAAAATAAATCTAAATCAGATAATGTTATTGTTTGTTCGGTATTTGCAATTTGTGCTCCTTGAATATGGGTTCCAGTATCACTAGTAGTAGATTTTTGATATTCAGATATTACCTTTATTGGAATAATACATCCATCAGAACATTCTCCCCCATATTTATTATAAATATAATTCATCATATCATCTTCAATATTATAATTATACATTCCAGAATTATAGAGTTCAGAATTATTAATTATAATATTTGGTAGTGCAGAATATCTTGCTGGTTTTATGAATATTTCAAAATCCCTTGTATATTGCCCTGTATAATAATCTGAATAACCACATGGTGCCTGTGTTTCACTAGATATAGAATATTTTCTTTCGTCTTCTGCATTATGTGCACTTATACATGCAAAAACATTTTTTGGTTCAGAGACTTTAAAATAATTTAAATCACAGCTAATTTCACCAGTACTACTTGCTGTAGCATAGCAATAATCATAATTAGATCCATCTTCAGAAGAAACAGATAATTTAAATTCTGCTGGTTCTGTTGTTTCAGGATTTTTTACTACTCTTGCTCCAACCTTTAATTTAGGTGTTTCATGAATAGATATTTTTTCACAATATTCTCTTTGAGTAATTATTGCACTATATTCAAAAGGAGGATTAAAACAACCATAATTAGGATTTCCAAAATTCTCAGAAGCTTTATTAAACTGCCATTCAATTGTTCCATCCCCAAAAAAATCAAGATATAATGGAGAATAAATAGACTCATCTGCATTGCTTGAAATTCTCATAGAAAAATCAGAGATTTGCTGAATATAATTCCCTGTTATTTTTAAACCAATAATTTTACTTTCGCCCTTGTCCAATGTAAACTGTTTTAAAGTTTGTCCAGAGTCCTGTGTTGCATAAGTATTTCCACATCCATTTGGATCACAAGAATAATCTATTCCTGAATTTATTTGAATTAAATCTTTTAAAACTATTGAATCTCCAAAATTTGTTCTAATGACTTTATCAATTGGTTCTGAACTAAAACTCATATTTATCCAGCCTTTTAAAAATTCAGCAGGCCCATATGACGTTTGAAAAGAGTGACTTGGGTCTCCAATAGAAATACTAGCAGAAACACTTCCAACTAGCATAATAAAAAATATGAGCAAAAAACCTATTTTTTTCATCCCTTCTTCTCCTTTTATTTAAAACAAAAACTTGTTTATAAATTTTTGTTGAAAGAAAAATTCATCAATTATCTTATCTATATAAAAAGAATTTATCCCAAATATGTTTCAAATAATTTTGAACTAAATTTTATTTTTGAAAAAGAAAAAATAAAAAAGATTTCTGTTGAAGAGAATAGCAAACAGTAGTTTTAAATATTTGTTAGTTTATTTAAAATTATGGAACAAAAAACAAGAATCATCTGCCATGCACTCATAAAAAATGGCGAGAATATTCTCTTACTTAAAAGAAAATCTGATGATTTGCAGTATCTTTCCCGTGTTCAAGAGCTGCTTTTGCACATTGAGTATATCTCTGATTTCATTGTCTGATAAAACTATCTTGGTCTTTGATTCAAATTTTGATTTAACTTCTTTCTTTTTAGCCATTTTCAATCTCCTTCACAGCTTCAGTAGGATCCTTTAATTTATATAATATTTTTCTTGAGTCTTCAGAATCTAATGTTAAATTCAACCATCCGAATTTTTTAAGCCTTGATAGAACAATGCCAGTATTTGTTATTTTAAGCAAATCTTTTGCCTGCTGATGAGTTAAACTGCTTATCATTGAATTTAGACCATGGCTTGGAATAGTGCTTCATAATCCCTTTTGAAAGAGGAGATATTATATTACCCATTTGATTAATAAATCTATCAAGGAGATATAATTTTTTCTATATTCTAAAAATATATTAGTCATTATGTAATTGCAACAAAAAGAAAGATTTATAAAAAATAATGATGTTCTTTTTATATGAAACTTGAAGGATTATTTCAAGGAAAAAATAGTGTGCTCTATGGTTCTGAATCTGAAAGTGTTTTATATGAAAAATTATCTAATACAATTCATAGAGGAAGAAGGGAGGAATTGAAGAAACTTCAAGACAAAATTGAACAAATTGAACATAATCCTGCATTTGAATCTGAGACCCTTAAAGAAAAAAGAAATAACTATTTGGAGGGACTTGTCTTAAATATTACCGAGAGTTGTAATTTTAATTGCAGTTATTGCATATTTTCAGGAAATTATCTTGGAGAAAGAAATCATAATTCCTCAAAAATGGATTTTGAAACAGCAAAAAAAGGGATAGATTTATTTTTACCTCATTCAACAGATCCTGCATTAATCTCTTTCTATGGTGGAGAGCCTTTAATTAACATGAATCTAATTAAAGAAGTTATAGATTATACCTTATATGAATATCCTTCAAAAAATAGTTCTTTTTCTATGACTACTAATTTTTATGATGCAGATAAACACTTCGAAGATATTGTTAAAAGGAACATTAATCTTTTAGTAAGTTTAGATGGGCCAAAAGAAATACATGATGGCAACAGAATTCATCAAAATGGTCGACCCACATGGAATAAAATTATAGAAAATTTACATGCATTAGAAAGATATTCTCCAGGGTATTTAGAAAATTATGTAGGAGCTAGTGTAACTTGTGTGAAAACAGAAAATCTTGAAAAAATTGTAAAATTCTTTTTAGAGGAATCTCCAATTAGATTATTCAGAATTGGGGGGATAGAAACAAAAGGGTTAAAAGACAAAGAGTTTAAGAAAGCTTTATCTAATACAACCTCGCAATTATCTTCGGAGTTTTTGGATTATGTAACAAAAGAGAAAATCATTCCTGATGTTTATAGGTTGCTTTTTGAGCAACAACTTACTTTAATGACTATGCGAAGTAAAAATAAACTTCCAGAACAGATTAAACTTGCTGGATCTTGTTACCCAGGGAATAGAAAATTATTTGTAGATACTGACGGAAAACTTTATATGTGTGAGAAATTTGGAAGAAGAATGCCTATTGGAGATGTAAATGAAGGAATAAACCATGTTTTAATTGAAGACGCAATAGATGAGTTTACTAATATAAGGAATAATGTTTGCACTAATAACTGTTGGGCACAAAGAATCTGTACCCCCTGCATACAATCTGCAAAAGATGTTGAAGGAGAAATTTCTGAAAAAGGATTAATAGAGATGTGTAAAAATTTCAAATTAAACCTCCTAACTACTATTGAGATTTATTCTCAAATTTCACAATTAGATGTAAATTATCTTGACGAAATAAATATGGCTCATGCTCAATTAAATAAATAGGAGGTAAAAAATGAATTTAGAATCTAAAAGCAGAATGTATGATGAAACAAAAATTTTAGATGAACTTGAATCAAACCCTACAAATGTAGATAAAAATAAGGGTCTTGAATACAATATAGATGGATGTAGTTGTATGGGTTGTGGTTGTTTCAAAAGCGCATGGACTGTTGTTCTTTCTCCAGCAGGTATCGCAGCGGGAATGGCTGCTTATGCTGCAGATGCGGTACTATAATAGTTATTTTATTTTGTTAAAATGGAAGAATGCTATCCAATACCTGGAAGAAGGGTAAATCTAGAGGGAATTTCTTTTTTTATACATGGAGTAGTACATGAGAATCCATTAATCCTTATCTCTAATAAATTTAAAAGAGGTTTAGCAAACAAATTTGAAGAATACTCAACTATTTGTGAGGATGGAATTGCATCTTGGATACCAAATGCAAAATCATTTAATGAAATAAAACAATTTGGATTGGATAAATTGGCCTTTTCAGATTATATCCATTTTTTTAAAGGATACTTTTATAATAGATTTATTGCAAAGACTCATAAATCTTCTTTAGCTACAAAAGTTAGATTATTAAGAAATGTTGAAGATTTAATGCCTCTAAGGGAAGAATTAATTAATTCTTATTCTCCAGAACCGCAGGGAATGAATTATCTTATCTCGAGAAATTGCGGCGGAACACTTGAAAATCCAAAAGGAGAAATATCCTTAAGGGTAAAAAGATATATTCATGAAGCAAAGACCTCAATGAATTATGCTAAAGAAAATAATTTGAAAGAATTACATATTGTTGTTGGATGTGCCCATGAATTACCTTTAGAATATCTTCTCCCTAAAATAAAAATATTTAAATAGTCTATAAATATTATTTATATAACATGGAGATAAAAAAATGAAAGGAAATCTTGCAGAAAAAAGTTTGGAAACTCTTGAAACCAAGAAAATATCTTTAAATTTTGACGTAGATACTTTAGAGTTTATTGATAATCTTTCGAAGATAACCAACACCACCCGAACAACCACAATAATGTCTATTATTGGCTCTGGCATGAAATCTTTGTTGGTTGATTTAGAAAACTCTTGGAAAAAGATGAAAAGCGAAAAAAAGCACAACCCTGAAAAGATTGATAAATTATTGAAACAAGTTGGCGAACTTAAAAAGAAATACAATCTTGCTTAATTAGGAGAGGATTTATTCAAGAATTACTTAGAAGAATCTTGTGGAATTAATACATTAATGAGGAAGAAAAATAGTGGAACACTTGAAAATCCAAAAGGAGAAATACCCTTAAGGGTAAAAAGATATATTCATGAAGCAAAGACCTCAATGAATTATGCTAAAGAAAATAATTTGAAAGAATTACATATTGTTGTTGGATGTGCCCATGAACGTACTCTTGAATATTTATTAAAAAGTAGAGAGGTTTTGGAAAAATATTCTCTTTAATTTTCTTTGCCTTTCATAGTGACTTTTTTTGTAAAAAATCAAATTCTATTTTAGTTGATTTTATCAATCAATTCCTCGCAAACCCCAATAATCCAAAACCTTTATAAACTTTAATTCTTAAGTAGTGACATAATAAATTAAATATAATTATCTTTTTGAAAAACATGAAAACTATTGAAAAAATAGCCAGATATGCAAGAAAATTAGCAGGGCCAATTGCACTTTCTACAGCAATGATGGTTCCAGCAATTTCTTTTTCTAAACAATCAAATCAATATGAAAAGC
>Ga0210057_1002111_pt1 | contig 28841 bp, 33 predicted proteins | sample CryGeyCG2114_010_2_FD_183968 | JGI IMG/M metagenome (GOLD analysis project Ga0210057, IMG submission 183968) | Groundwater microbial communities from aquifer - Crystal Geyser CG10_big_fil_rev_8/21/14_0.10 (SPAdes) (version 2) | ecosystem: Environmental > Aquatic > Deep subsurface > Groundwater ...
CCGCCTCGCCGGCCACCGCTCTCGCCAAAAGAGTTTTACCGCTACCCGGCGGTCCCATAAGAAGCACGCCCTTAGGGATGCGCGCGCCGATATCTATAAACTTCTTCGGGTATTTAAGAAATTCCACTATCTCGTTTAATTCTTCTTTTACATCCGAAATGCCGGCGACATCTTTAAAGGTTACTTTCTCTTTTTTGTCTTCAGGACTGATCATTCTGGCCTGCGTTTTGCCGAAACTGAACGATTGCAAATTGGCGCCTTTTACTTGCCGCGTAGCCATCCAAAAGAAGAACACAATGATAAGCAACGGTAAAATAAACGGCAATGTGGCTCCGAGCCAGAAACCAAAGCCGGACGGACCTTTTACATCCAGACTTATTTTGGCCAAATCTTCCGCGGAAACACCGTAATTAGACAGAGTCTGAGAGAACGCCGCTTCATCTTCCTTTTTAGACACGGCGACGGAATCATCACTTAAGGTTACTTTCAGCTTGCTGCCTTCCACTTTTATGCTTTTTACATTGCCGGCTTTTATTTCAGACACGAGTTCCGACACGGGTATCTCTCTAATCTGGCTGAACTGTCCGGACAACATGGAAGAAACAGCCGCCATTACCATAAAGATAAGCAGAATGGTAACAACATTCTTGGAGAAGGAAAATTTTTTGACCGGTTTCATCTTCATAGGTTTGAGAATTATACTATTAAAGCTGCCATAAATCAAGTATAATATGAGGGCATGCCCGTCTTCGCGGAAAACAAAAGAGTTTATTTTGATTATGAAATTCTGGAGAAAACAGAAGCCGGTTTGGAACTGCTTGGTTGGGAGGTAAAATCCATAAGAGGCAAGAAGGTTTCTCTCTCCGGATCAAGGGTTATAATGCGAGGAGGAGAAGCTTTTCTGATCGGTCACACCGTATCCCCCGCTCAGCCGAAAAATGTGTCGTCCGAATACGACACGCAAAGAACCATCAAAATTCTCCTTACTAAAAAGGAGATAAAATATTTCATAGGCAAAACGCATGAAAGAGGCTTCGCTCTCGTGCCCATCAATATTCATAGCAAAGGCAGAAAAATAAAACTGGAAATCGGTCTTGCTCGCGGCAAAAAGAAATACGAAAAACGCGACAAAATCAAAAAAAGAGAAACGGAAAAGAATATGCGAAGATTGATGAAAGAATAAAAAAAATTACTAGCGCCCCTCAATATTGACAAGTATGGATTTTCTGTTACCATTAAAAATAAGGGGATGATCGGCCTAGACAAGAAGCACTTTTAAATTATGCGAGAAGAGTTTTCCAGAATCTCTTTAAACTTCCGGAAAAACGAATAACTGTAAAAAACTTATTCAACACACCTGTTCCGGCTTTCGCTTTGGCTTAAGCCGCTTATAAACAGCGTCTCCCTCGCCCATTCCCGGTAAGCGAGACGGGGCGTCAAACATCGGGATAGAGATTTTGCCGTTTCGCCAAAATCTTGAAATTAAAGAAACTTTAGATTCGGAGATTTTGTTTGCTTAATACTCCGCGTCCGAGAAAAAACAAGCACTCTACTCTCGTAGATTTAATTTAAAAAACTTTTTGCACGGCGGTTCGATTCCGCCCATCTCCATGGCTAACAAAAAACAGCTCGGCGAACAGCCGGGCGTTTTTTGTCCAGGGGCTTAAATCCCGTACATTGCCTGGAGACCGGAGATATCGGCCTGTTCCAGTGTTCTTTTGCTCGTCTCCCCCTCAGTAGAATAACCATACATGGTTACGCTTGAGCATGATCCGCTATAGATATCGCTAAGACCCACTGCGTGGCCGGCTTCATGCGTTACGATATTTTCAAGATCCATTTTAACAGGTTCTATCGCAACATCACCCCAATTAAAGTCGGTATTAAGAAGCATATCAAACTCCACTATTTGCTTGCCTGCTCTTGTGTACCACACGGAGGTTACGCCTATCACATTGCTATCCGGATAGTTGCCGAAAGCTATGGCATTCTGGTAATTTTGCTCTCCATATTGGGCTCCGTAATCCACGGGTGAATTCTTCCACTTCACCCCCATAAGCTTATAACAAACATTCCCTCCTTTCGGCTTGCCGCTACCCGCGCCGCTCGGCTTGGCGTAATGGACAAAGTCCACTCTTTCCACGCCCCTATTATTTAGATTTTACTCCTCTATATGTAATATTACAAACTGAAACCATTTTTGGTTTACAATTATTGCAATTAATCACGAGTTTACATATCCAGAAACACGTGCTAAAAATATAACATGTGGGACCTGAAAAAAATCATCAGCGCAAGAATGTCATCGTCTGTTATAATATTCTCGCTCTCGGTCATAGTGGCGGGAGGGTTTTACGCGTTAGCGGCGGGAAAATATAACGAATACTCTTCCAAAAAAGCCCAGAAAGAAAACCAAATTCAAAATATTCTTATCGCCCAGCAAAATTCTTTAAACGAGATAAAAAAAGAAATTGATTTACTTAAACAAAAAGACGAAGAAACCAGACTCTCCACCACCAAACTCATAATCAGCACCCAGAAAATTGAAGATAAAATAAACGATTCAGAAAATGAAACAAAAATAAAAGAAGAAGATTCTCAGAGAAAAATATTGGAAATGGAGGATAAAATTTCCGGTCTATCAAACGAAACAAGCATTGTGGTAAAAGAATGGCGACCGAGAGTGGCCCGCATAGTTTGCCAGTGGCAATATTCAAACGGCCTAACGCGTCTTATTAAAAACGGCTCCGGCTTTGTGTTTGGCGAAGATGCTTCCGTATATGGTGGAATATGGACTCTTACCAACAAACACGTTTTCTTGGACGACAATGGCCAGCCTCCTTCAACCTGTTCCATCAAATTGCCGGAAAATGATAAAACCTTTCAAGCGCCGTTTGTCTACGGGAGCTATAAAACTTTCAGCTCGGTGGACATGGGTCTTATTGAGATAAAGGATTCCAACTCGCAACTTTCGGCAACGATAAACTCGGAAAAAGAGATATTTTGCCAATATAACGCTGATATAGGAGAGAAGATGGCCATCTTGGGCTACCCGTCAATCGGCACTGTCAACGACATAACAGCCACGGAAGGCATTGTCTCCGGTCACGAAGGCGACTATTATGTAACCTCGGCCAAGATAGAATTTGGTAATTCCGGCGGCATAGCCGTCTCCACCAAGAATAATTGCATATTGGGCATACCCACCTTCGTAAAAGCAGGTCAGATTGAGACACTGGGCAGAGTCCTTTCCACCGAAGCCATGTTTGAAGCGTGGGGTATTCCCTTCCAAGCAAAAGACGGGAGTTAAAAAAATTGTTCAACATTGGATGTTGAACAATTTAGCGTTTCGCTTTACAAATTATTTAAAACAAGTAGAATAGAGATTATTAAAAAGCCAAGGATAAACAACCAAATAACCGCCCCGGAATTGAGAGTGATAGGCAACGATGGTGGCAATTTAGGCGTTTTAACCACGTCTGAAGCCATCAAGGTGGCCAGAGAACAAGAACTGGATCTTATAGAGATATCACCCGCCACAAACCCGCCAATAGCAAAGATAATGGATCTTGGCAAATATCTTTACCAACAGAAGAAAAAACAGAAAGAATCGGCCAAGAATGCCAAAGAAGTGGAGTTGAAGTCAATTCAAATAGGCATCGGCACTTCGTCCCACGATCTTGAGATGAAGGCCAAACGGATAGACGATTTCTTAAAGGATGGCAACAGAGTTAGAGTGGAAATGCGTCTTAAAGGCAGGACAAAGTATTTGGAAAAGGGCTTTTTGGAAGAACGCTTGAGCAGGATTTTGCACCTTATAAGCGAAAAACACAAAGTAGCCGACGGGCCTAAAAAAAGCCCCCGAGGCATAATGGCAATAATAGAAAAAACATCATAAAAGCAATGAAAATGAAATTCAAAACAAATAAATCATACAGCAAGAGGCTAAAACTTACCAAAAAAGGCAAGGTTATTTCCAGAAAATCAGGTCAAAATCACTTCAATGCCAAAGAATCAAGAAGCAAACAGCTCGCCAAGAAAAAGACCAGGAGCTTTACTCTTAGCAGTAAGAATATAAGCAGATTTTTACCAAGTAATTAGAAGTTTTTAAACTAGCATGACCAGAGTCAAACGAGGAACAATAGCAAACAAAAGAAGAAAAAATGTCCTTAAAATGGTTAAGGGCTACAGGCATGGCCGCAAGTCCAAAGAGAGAATGGCAAAAGACGCCATCGCTCATGCCGGCGCTTACGCTTTCGCTCACAGAAGGAAGAAAAAGAGAGTAATGCGTGCCAAGATGCAAATTAAGATCAACGCCGCCTCAAGAGAAAATGGCATATCTTACAGCAAACTCATGGGCAAACTTAAAAAGGAGGAAATCGGTTTAGACAGAAAGGTTCTCTCTCAACTGGCCGAAAATAATCCTGAAATCTTCAAGCAGATCGCGGCAACAGCCAAATAACTAAAACTAAAAACGCACCAAGGTTAAACCTTGGTGCGTTTTTACGAAGGAAGCTTGCTTTCCTCCGCCGCCCGGTATGTATTTTCAAGATTCTCAAGGACTGTCCTTGTTACATTTCGCACACGCCGGAGACACAAGCCAGCTCTTTGGAGCCTTTCGTCTCATCTTCTCTTTCGTAGGTCATTATTTTGGAATAATCCAAACCTTCAAAACGCTTCATCATCTCTTTGTAAGTTTTCTCGTCTATCTCCTCGTATGGCGCCAGCTTATACACGTGATCCTCTCTTGGCAAAAAAGACAAGCCGCCGATGTAATCCCAATTCTCATATATCCAGTTAGCCACGCCAACCCATTCGCTATCGCCAACCGATACCGTAGTGGAAGGATTGTGCTCGGTGAAATTCATTTTTACGTTTTTCCAGTACTCAAGCTGCTCTATGGCGCTCATGTCATCTCGGAAAACTGACTTGTCCGGCGACTTTACCGGAAATTCTATCACATACGTATTGGCGCCATCCATCGTCTGCCCCACTTCCGGATGATAAGGAACGCCTTGATCCTTGAGCATCTTAAAAAGAGAATCAGTGGTTGATATTCTGACTCTTCTTATGTAGTACTGAGAATGTCTCGGGTGCATACCGGATGCCGAATCCACGAGTTGAGAAACGGTACCGGAAGGTTTGACGCAGGTAATGCAAGTGGACGGATTTATCTTGAATCTTTTGGCATATTCTTTATTTACTTTAAGCGCTTCTTCTTTAAGCTTACTCAAAATCTCCGGCTTTCTGGCCGCGGGAGAATCCCACTGACCGGTTATAGACACGCCGAGGAGTCTTTCTTCTTCGCAATTTTTTTTCCATTCGCTGGAAAGATACTTAAAGTTAGTAAGAGTTGATTGATAGGTGCCAATGATAGTGGCAATCCTTATTTTTTCCAAAAGAGTTTTTTCCGTATCTTCGTGTCTGGCCACCACTTCCGTGAGATTGCAAAACTGCTTTGATCTTAAAATTATCTCGCCGCAAGGATTGGTACCGGCGGTGTCTTTATGCTTGCCAAGAGTTTTCCATCTTCTTTCCGGCAGTTGCTTCTCCAATCCACCACGATTAAAGATTCCTCTTTCGCCAGATCGACTTTCTATTAACGCCAGCCACTCACTGAAGAATTCGCTGCCATTCGGCTTTTCCAAATACACGGCGGAGTTATTTGCCATGCTTCTTTGCCCTTCAGAAAGGTAAAATTGTCCTTTCTTGGCATCTCGCATTTCTTTATCATCAAGATCGGATAGTGAGATAAGAGCGCTTCTTCTTACGCCGCCCGCCACTACGATCTCGCCTATTTTGCAAATAACGTCATGTAAATCAAGATTATTTAATCTCTTTCCCTGTTTTTTAAGTATTTTCTCTCTGGAAAAATGCATTAAATCCATAAGCGGTCCGGGACCTGAAGCTTTGCCGCCCATAGTTTTAAGTTTGGCGCCCATCGGCCGTATCTTGGAATAATCAAACTCCACATCCTCTCCGGCAAACCATGTTTTAAGGCCGAAAACAAAAGCTTCCACCCAGCCGATTTTACTGTCCGCCACGGCATGCGTCTTTCTCTTTTTGCCTGTTTGTTTTTTTATAAGCGAGAACTTCTGAGCGGTATAGCTTTCCACCGAGAAGCCTACGCCCGTGCCGCACATAGAAAGATACATAATCTCACCAAGATCTTGAAGTTTGGATGGCGCGATAAAAGAGCAATTATAACCTGTTACGTTGGACTCCCTGGCGGCCACGCCGGCGCTCCACATAAGCCTCATAGAAGGCATTGTTTTTAGATTTAAAATATATTCCCTTATTTCGCCATATTCCGATTCCTTAAGCTTGTCGCCGAGATTCTCTCTCATGAAGGCCATATATCTGTCCACAGTCTCTATCCACGTCTCTCGCCTGCCCTCTTCCTCTATCCACCTGGAATATGACCGATAATAGATAAACTCAGCTAAGGAATTTTTAAAATATTTTTTGCTTTCTTGCGCGAGTTTGTGTACCTTCTCCGGCACCACGTAACCTTTTTCTCTCAATTCGGCTTTTTTGCTTCTGTATAAAATATAAGCTTTGGATGTTTTAATATATTCACCGAGGATAAGTTCCTTTTCTACCGAATCTTGCACGCCTTCCACCGTGGGTACGAAATTTTTGTATTTTTTGGAAATTCTCACCAAATCGGCAAAGACTTTGTTGGCAATCATGCTCGCTTCTATTTCACTGCCCTCTCCTGAAGCCAACATCGCTTTGTAAATGGCATTGGCAATTCTTCTTAAATCAAAATCCTCCAAATGACCATCCCTTTTCTGTATTTTTTTAACAAATTCCGTGGCCTTTGACGCTATCGCGCTGGTTTTTATCATTTTTTAATTAAAACTAAAGCTTATAATACCATTCTTCACTGTCTTCTTATTTTAACCCGAAATAGGTAAAAACAGGCTATCAAAAACTGTGGATAACTCCAAAAAAGCAATCACGAAAACAAAAAAACAAAACTGTCCAGCTTTCTAATTATTCTATCTCAAAACTCAAAGTTCAAAACTCAGAACTGCAACTGAAAACTACTAATAATTTTCAATTTCTAATTTCTAATTTTTATTAAATTTTTAATGACTCAATTATCAAACAAAAATCCGGACGGAAGTTTAAAAATTAAAGAATTAAAAATTGTTACTGTTTTTAGCGGTCATTGATAGTATACTAAGTAAATATAGTCCAAAGATCGTAAACAATCGCCGATATGAGTCCAAACAAGACGGCTCCTTCAAGCAGAGGATTGAATTTTATGGCATCTGTTCTTATTTCTTTTACCACGTCATTTTTATCTCCGTTTTTAAGAGTCCTTGCCATGCCATAACGCATGAAAATTATGAAGACTCCCAGCACTCCCATGCCAACAGTACCCACAATGCTCAAGATGCTTATAAGCTCGTTTATTCCAACTAAATACATGGCGATGGGCGGCAAGAACGATATGAGCCATGATAGAGCAAATGGCGCTTTGTAATCAAAACGAAATATATTCTTCAGGCTGACCAATAGGGCAAGGTAAGAAGTAAAGACGGCGAAGAAACCTATGAGCGAGCCAATGGTGAGCGCCTTGGCGCCGAGCACTCTCGCCGCTCCGGATAAGGCATCCTCCGTTACCAAACTGCCGCTTGAACCAAGAACGACAAAGATAAACAATAAATAAAAGATAGCGGACAGAAACAAGCTTATTGAAATCGCTTTTTTGAATTTAATTAGGGAAGTTTTTTCAAACAAATCTCTTACTTCCGGCAAAGCGGCAAATCCACTCAAGGAAAACAGCCATACTCCGTAAGGCAAAAACCAATCAGCATTGTAAAGCCAATCAGGCTGAGTTAGAAAATTATCAAGACTGATGCTTGGAGCGGCGATATAGATAAAATAAAAAATAAAGCCGATCAATGGAGCCGTAAGATAAAAGCTTATATTGCCTATTCTTTTTATGCTAAAAAGAGAAAGAAGCGCGCCCGCTCCAAAAAAAGCTATAGTTAAAAGCTGCTCCGTGTAACCATTGAAGAAATCAAAAAAGTTGGACAGAAATTTACCGCCCAGAAGCCCGTAAGCCAACATAGAGCCATAATATGAACCTATCGTGATGATAAGAGCGATAAACTTGGCTTTATTGCCAAGATAAATTTGGGCGTAACCGGTAAGGCGACGAGCGCCTTTTGTATAATAGGCCACCTCTCCATACCATTTGTGAAGCAATAAAATAACGATAAATCCCAGAAGCAAATGAACAAGCCCCCAAAAAAGTCCGGCTTTGGCGAAAGCGTAAGGCAAGGCGAAAACGCCGGCACCGATGATAAGGCCGGTAAGTATTCCCACTCCCTTTAAATACAGCCCGAGCATTTATGAGTTTTTATTTTTTCTTCATCCACCAATTTTAATATTTTTTCCACCAATTTTTTTGGATCGGAATCGTAGATTATTTTTCCATTTCCGCGATGACCTTCTTCAATGATTTTTTTGATTATTTCATCCGTTTCCCAATTTCCTTCCAGAACGCCTATGGGTTTATCGTCTTCAAAAGCGACCGTAAATTCGTGCAAAGTACCGATTCTGCCGCATCCTATGATAATGGCATCGCTAGTTCTGGTAAGCAAAATATCTCTACCAGGGTAACCCTGACCTGTGTACATTATAAGATCCATATATTCAAGCGGCAGGGCGTATTTCTCCACATGCTCTTTTTCAGAATTAGCCGGAGAAACTCCTATGGAAATGCCGCCCTCTTCCTTGGCGCCCATGGCCGCCCAGAGAGGAAAACCAGTGGTGGCTCCGGTGGTAAGCACCGCTCCTTGCGCGGCTATTTCTCTGCCGAGAGTTTTACCCGCTTCCAAAGCGTCTATGCCGCAATGCCCCGTCTCAGCCGCGCCGGAGACGCATATTTTAATTTTAAGATGAGGATGCTTAACTTCGTTTTTTTGATTATTTTCCATAATGTTATTATATAAGATTTAAAATAATTTAATAAGTCTACAACTCTACTTCAAAGCAATCTCCGGATTTTACCACCACCGCGTCCAAGCCGGCATAATCCTTCAATCTCTGCGCGAAAAAGGAACTGGCCTTTAACTCGCCATGAGCCACAAAAATCTTTAGAAGGGTGTCGGCCGAGTGATCCACGAAGCTAAACAAGCCGTTCGCGTCCGCGTGCGAAGAGTACCCTCCCATCTCAGCCACTTTGGCCAAAACCGGCACTGTCTCCCCCATTATACTTACCGCCTTAGCGCCTTCCTGAAGCTGTCGGCCGAGTGATCCGGCCGCTTGATAGCTCACCAAAAGCAACACATTATTTTTGTCCGGCAAATATTTTTTGGCATGATGCAAAATTCTGCCGCCATTTAACATGCCCGAGCCGGCGATGATTATCTTCGGGGAAGGCTTGTTAGCGATACTTTTTGACTCTTCCGTTTCAAGCGTTTGGACGAGACCGGGAAAGCTAAAAAGATCGTTATCTTCAAGCATTATCTCCTTGGCGTCATCGTTGTAATATTTTGAATATCCTTTGTACACCCTTGTCGCTTTTATGGAAAGCGGGCTGTCCAAAAATACGGGAATTTTTGGAATCCTGCCGTTTTCAATAAGATTATTTATCTGAAACAAAATTTTCTGAGTGCGTTCAAGCGAGAAAGCCGGAATCATAAGCACGCCGTTCTTCACCGCGATATCTTCTATTATTCTCTCCAGCTTAAGATCAGACTCGGCTCTGTCTTCATGCAGGCGATCGCCGTAAGTGCTTTCTATTATCAGATAATTGGCATCTTTAACGCGAGATGTCTCTCTGAGAAGCGGCTCCGGAGAATTGCCAAGATCTCCGCTGAAAACGATTTTCTTTGAGTCTGCGTTTTCGGCCAGCTTTACCTCTACAATGGCCGAGCCTAATATATGCCCCGCGTCCTTAAGCAAGAAGCTTAAGCCACCAATGGTAAAACCATCTTCGTATTCTTTCGCCTCCCATGCCGCCATGGCCGCTTGTACGTCCTTTTCTTCGTATATCAGCTCAAGACCTTCTCTCACGGCCTCTTTAGTAAGCACGCCCACACTATCCGTAAGCATAAGATTGGCAAAATCCTTAGTCGGATAAGTTGAATATATTTTGCCTTTAAAACCGTCTTTTTTCAGCTTTGGAATCCTGCCGATATGATCCAAGTGGGCGTGTGTCACGATTACCGCGTCAAGAGAAGCCGGATCATAAGGGAAAGGTTCTCGATTTTTATCTTCGCAAATCTTACCACCTTGATAAAGACCGCAATCTATGAGGACTTTGGTTTTCTTGCCGTCTACTGCCTCCAGCTCCAATAAATAATTTGAACCGGTTACTTCTCCGGACGCTCCGTGGAAGTAAATTTTAACCTTGTTTTCTGATATGTTTTTTTCTTTCATGTAAAAATGCTAATGCAACTAATAATCCTCCCGACAAATCCATAAATAAATCTTTCATGTTGTCTATAATCCCCCCTTGAGTGAGATTTATATACTCTTTGCGGGTGATAAATCTATCTACCGCAAACTCATAAAACTCCCAAAGCACGCCCACAAGCGCCACTACGCCTAAAATTAAGATTAAAGAGTAAAGCCATGGCAAATTTTTGGGCAATGAAAATTTATCGCGGAAAAACATCCACCATACGGCTCCCAGCCCCACCACAAAACCGCCGAGAAAATGCATGGGTGTGTCAAACCACAGTATTCTCCAATACAGAGAGGTGTACGTGGCCACCGCGTGCAAAACAAAAAGACCTAAAATAAAAAGGGCGGCCAGCTTCCCAAGTTTTCCGTTAAAAAACATCGTTTATCGCAAATGTATTTTAACCTATTTTCAGAAAAAGAAAAAGCCCTTGTTACAAGGCTTTTTCTTTCGGCCGCCGGAGATTAATTCTCCCAGCGTAAATGCTAGGTGGGTGCCCGCACTATCAGCCCAAGAGCTGATAAAATATAAGGCTCCCTTGTGAGATAACTTTGATCTAGAAAATTATACTCCTGGCGACCTATACCTATTATAACAAAATTAAAACGATTTTGTATTCTTGACGTTTTTGCTTTTCAGTTTTTTTGTGGACTTTTGATTGTCAATTTGCTAGCATATATTTGTTTTTATAAATTTAAAGCTCTTTCTGAGCGCAACAAAATGCAAATACATCCAAAAAAAGAAAGAACCTACATGATGATCAAACCTGATGGTGTTCAAAGATCCCTGATAGGAGAAATTATCGGAAGAATAGAACGTTCCGGACTTAAAATTGCCGGACTTAAAATGTTTGTTCCAGACAAAGACATGCTTATCAAACACTACGGAAAGTCAAATGAGTGGTACCAAGCCAAAGGCGAGACAATGATAAAAAATCTTGAAGCCGCTGGCAAACCGGTGGATAAATCCGCCATAGATTACGGCAAAGGCATAATAGACAGTCTTGTATCATTTATGTCTGCCGGCCCTGTCGTGGCAATGGTAGTGGAAGGCAATGAGGCAGTAGCCGTAGTCACAAAATTGGTTGGCGGCACTGAGCCGAAGACTTCGGACGTGGGAACAATCAGAGGCGACTATACCCTTGATTCTTACAATATCTCCAACATTGACTTTCGTGCGGTAAGAAATTTATGCCACAGTTCCGAGAGCGTGGAAGAAGCCAAAAGAGAAATTTCTCTGTGGTTTAACGACAGCGAAATAATAAACTACAGAAATGTAAATGACGCCATACTCTACGATGTTAACTTAGACGGTATTCTGGAATAAAAACTATTTTTTAATCTTCATCTTCTCCCCGTCGCTTTCAAATATTATTGTACCCAGCTCATAGGTGGCCAATATTTTGGCGCCGAATTTATTTAAGGTGTCAATTGTCTCTTTGTGCGGGTGGCCGTAACTGTTATCTTTGCCGGCGGAAATTATGGCGTAAGCGGGGCTGACGTAACCCGTAAACATCTCCGAGCTTGAAGTGTCGGAACCGTGATGACCGACTTTGAGCACATCTACGTCAAGATTGTCTTTGTAAACAGAGGCGAGATAGTTCTCTACCACCCGAGGAGAATCACCGGTAAAAAGAAAAGAATTGCCGCCATACACAAGTTTGGCCACGATGGAAGAGGTGTTGCTTTCCATCTTGCCGGCATCGCCAGCAGGAAAAAGTATGTCCAAATAAACCCCACCGCCCAGACTTATTCTTTGGCCTTTTTGAGCCGATAGCCTTACGGCTCCTTCTTTTTTCGTCATCTTTTCAAGTTCTTTATAAAAAGCGGATTCTGACAAGTTGCCGGATTCCATCACCGCCCTTACTTCATAATTATTCAAAACTTCCGGCAAGCCGCCGATATGATCCGCATCCGGATGAGTAGCGATTATCAAATCTATCGTCCTGTCATAAAACGGCATCACCTTGGAAAGTTCGCTTAAAACCGAGCTGTTTTTTCCACCGTCTATTAGAATCTGATTACCGCCTGGCGCTTCTATGAAAATAGCATCTCCTTGCCCCACATCCAGAAAAGCCACCGTTAAAATACTCTTGCTTTCAATAAAAACCGCGTACCAGATGAAAAATGTTCCCGCCGCCAGCAAAATAAGAAAATAGTATTTAAAATTTTTCTTCCAAGAAGTCATTTTTCTAAATTATACTTAAATAATACAAAATATACCAAAACGCACCAAGGTTTAACCTTGGTGCGGAATGGGCTTTGAAAATAAGGAAAAAATCAAGACTCCTGTTCCGCCAATCTTTCTTTTTTATAAAGATGGAAGACTGCAAGAAATATAATAGCGTAACTTAAAATCAAAAAAATTTCAGAGAAGCCCGGCGCGGCGACCGAAGCATAAGGAATTTTCGCGAAAAGTTTTATTACATAAAGTTCGTATTGCAAAAAAGCAAAACTTATCCAGCCAAACGGCACGCTAAAGAAAGCGCTAAGCATGCCAATCGCGCCGGTTAAAAAGCCAAAGAACATGGTAATCGGGATAAACGGCAAAACTAGCAAATTAACAAACAAACTTAACAAAGATACTGAGCCGATTTTATAAACAACCAAAGGAAGCACCGCCACCTGCGCGGAGAGAGTAGCCGAAATCGTTTCTCTTATTTTAAATTTTTTAGGCATAAACCAAAGTTTTTTACTCATAATCGGAGATATATAAATTAAGCCCAATGTGGCCAAAAAAGACAACTGGAAAGAAGTGTCAAATCTTAAAATTTTAGGATTTTGCAATATCATAAAAAAGCCGGCGAGAAAAAGCGCCCAAGTTACGGCATAGATTCTTCCCGTGGCTCCGGCCAGCACCGCCATAAGCGCCATAACGGAGGCCCTCACCGTGGTGGCTGAAGCGCCGGTCATAATGGCAAAGAACACTATGCCCAGCGAGCCGGCGCCCATGCCGAACATTCTCGGCAAGAAAGAAAAAGCTCTCATTATATTGTCCGCGATAATGGTAACGTTATAACCGGAAAGAGCCACGATATGTGTCATGCCGGTGGTGTTAAAATCTTCTTTAAGCGAGTTTGGTATGGCATCTCTGGCCCCCACGGTAAGTCCGCCCAGAAAAGCGGCGTGCGGCTCCGGAACGGCTCCGGCGATTGCCGACAAAAATTTTTCTTTAAAACTAAAAAGCCACTTCTTGAGCCAATGACCGTTATCGCTTGAAACAAGTTCTGCTTCCGGATAAAACATTTCAAAATAAATACCGCTCTTGGCCAGATATTTTTTCCAGTCAAAACTTTCGTTGAAATTTTCAGGCTTTTTAAGAGTTCCTTTTAGCGTTATTTTATCGCCGTAATTAAACTCCGGATAATGGTTGGCGTAAACCAGAATTATTAAATCCCCTGTCTTTACGGCAAGCTCGGTGTAGTTGCTCTTCCTACTTGACTCATCAACTACAACACCTGTTATGCTGACTTTTCCTCCCGCCTTTTTTTCAATATCGCTATAAAATGCCGGCACTTTATCGGCATACTCATAGCGCAAAACTCCAAAGCCGAAAGCCGCGAAGATTAAAGACACAATCAAAAACAACTTTCCTATTTTCATCCTATGCAGAAAAAAGAAGACCGCCCCGAGAAAAATAAAAAGCGAGGCAAACGCCCCGCCGAAACTGATAAAAGAGCTTATAAAAACACCGGAAACAAAACCAAAAAGAATGATGACTAAAAATTTCTGCTTCATTTAAAATAATTTTTCGTTTTTTATTTTTAGTTTTAGTTTTTCATTTTCTCCGTCCATCGCTTCATTGGCCAGTCTGTCCGCCTCCTTATTCTGTTCTCTAGGCACGTGAGTAAAATTCACCTTGTTAAAATCCAACTTAAGGTTCCAGATTCTTATAAACAGCGGAGCGAGTCTCTCGTTTTCTATCTTGTATTCGCCGTTTAATTGTCTGACTACCAGCTGGCTATCCATCCTCATATCCACTTCCATTTTCTTTGATTTCTCTTTACCAAACAGGGATCTTATTTTTTCCAAAGCGAAAATTACGGCTTCATATTCCGCCTCGTTGTTTGTTTTTCTGCCTAGAAACTTTGAATAAGACTTGGAAAGATTTCCCGCCCCATCCATTACAGCCACTCCTATGCCCGCCGGTCCGGGATTTCCCCTTGAGCCGCCATCAGTGTAAACTATCATCTTGTTCATTATTTTAATTTAACATCAATTACTCTTAATCTCAATTCCGGTTTTGAGAAAAAAGTGTTTTTCTCAATCGTGGCCGCCAGATTTATTTTCTGTCCGACAAACAGATTATCCGCCACGTCATCAGGTATTCCATTCTTAAAAAAGCTTATGGCTGAAATATATTCGCCGTTCTTTTTTCTAAAAGAAAGATTCAGATGCCCACCCCCATTGCCAAACTCTTTAATTTCGCCGATTTCCAAATCATAAAAACCGAAAACGGGATTTGGATTTTCCACCCCAAACGGACTAAACTTTTCCAATTTTGAATAAAAGTCCCAATCAATTTTATCAATATCCCATTCGCTGTCTATAAGCAACGTTCCATTGTTCGTATCTTGCTTTACCGCCTTGCCATAAGCGTTTTCCAATTCTTTTTTAAACTCCTCCGCTTTTTCTTTTTTTAAGGAAAAACCGGCGGCGAGATGATGTCCGCCAAAATCCAGAAGAACACCTTTGGCAAGCGAAGACATCAACTCCACAAGATTAACGCTTCCATCACTGCGGCACGATCCCTTAAACTCCGCGCTGTTGCCGCTCCCCCATAAAAAAATCGGTTTATTGTATTTCTCCATCAGTTTATTGGCGGCAAGCCCCAACACGCCCGGGTGCCAACTCTCGTCTCCGCAAGCCAGAATATCAAACTCGCTAACGCCTTCAAATTTTTCCAAAATGGAGTCCACCACCTTGCTTGTTATTCTTTTTCTTTCTTTGTTCAAAGAATCCAGTTTATCGGCAAGCCGATCAGCATCGTCCGGCGAGTCCGCGGTAAGCAAATCAAAGCTTATGGTGGCGTGTTCTATTCTGCTTGCCACATTTATTCTAGGCGCTATGGTAAAGCTTATATCGCTCTCGGTAATATTTTTTTGATCCACGCGAAACTTTTTGTAAAAAGATTTCAGCCCCAATCTTTTGGTTTTGGAAAGCACCGTTAAGCCATAGCGAACGAGCACCCTGTTTTCTCCGGTAAGAGGGGCCATATCGGCCACGGTGGCAATGGCCACAATGTCCAAGAGCCACTTCTCCCACCCGGGCGCGATGGTAAAAAGTTCTTTTTCTCCGCCGCGAGTTATCAGCGCGCGTACCAATTTAAAGGCCACGCCGGCGCCACAAAGAAATTTATATGGATATTTATCTTCCTCCTGTTTGGAATTGATTATGGTGAAAGCATCCGGCAAAACTTCCGGCACCACCAAATGATGGTCGGTGATTATCACGTCTATTCCCAAACTGTTTGCCATCGCCACTTCAGCTTTATCGGTAATGCCGCAATCAAAGGTTATTATCAGCTTTGCTCCAAGCTTTTTAAATTCTCCTATCGCCGCGCTGTTTAAGCTGTAGCCGTCCAAATTCCTGTCCGGAATATGAACATGATAATTTTCATATTCCGCTTTTTTCAGAAATTCGGTAAAAATCGCCGTTGAGCAAACTCCGTCGGCGTCATAGTCGCCAAATACCACTATTTTTTCCTTGTTTTTCATGGCGTCCAAGATTCTGGCGACCGCTTTTTCCATATTAAGAATCTTAAACGGGTCGTAAAGACCTTTCTCATAATCAGGATTGAGAAAAACAGCCGCCTCCTCGGCTTTTGCCACCCCCCTGTAAAACAAAAATTTTCTCTCAAGATCAGAGAAATCTTTAAGTTCCGCCGAAACGCTTTCCGGCAAATTTTCCCTTAGAATCCATTGTTTCATCGTAGATATTAGTATATCATAACCGCCTCTATACCCGGCAAAGTGCCGTGGGCCAAAAACTCAAGCATGGCGCCGCCACCGGTGGAAACAAAGTCAAATTTGTCTAAAATTCCCAGCCTGTTTACCACCGCCACGGTATCGCCGCCGCCTATCACCGATCGGGCTCCTGAAGCTTCTATTGCCTTAGCCACGGCTATGGTACCGGCATCAAAGCCATCTTCCTCAATATTGCCGAGCGGCCCGTTCCATAAAATAAATTTTTCTTTTTTTATAAGTTCGGTTAAAATCTCCACTGTTTTCTCGCCGGCATCCAATATTTTATCGTCTTTCCACTTCATATCAATCGGCAAAATGATTTTTTCATTGCTCAAATATTTTTCCACTAAAACATCTTTGTCAAAAACGGAACTCCCTATGTCTTCCCCTTTGGCTTTCAAAAAAATATTAGCCAAAGCGCCGCCTATGAAAATGTTGTTGGCAATATCAAGAAATCTGTCCAGAACTCCCAACTTGCTCTTAGCCTTTACTCCGCCGAGAATAAGCAAAAATGGATGATTCGGATTAAACGCGCCTGTTAAATTTTTAATCTCTTCTTCAAAAAGAGGGCCGATAAAAGACGGTAAAAACTTTGGCAAACCCACAATGGAAGCATGTCGGCGATGTGACGCGCTGAAAGCTTCGTTTACATACAGATCGGCAAGCGAAGCAAGCTCCGTGGCAAAACTTTCCGAATTATCCTTCTCACCGTCAAACAATCTTATATTTTCAAGCATGATTATCTCGCCGTCATTCATCTCCATAACAACATTTTTCGCCGCCGTCAAATTATTGCCTTCCACGAACTTTATCTTGAGATCAAACTTATCATTGAGATAATCGGCAACCGTTTTAAGCGTGCCTTTTTTACCCTCGCTCAGATGACTTAGCAAAATGATTTTAGCCCCGCTCTCTCTAAGAAATTCCACGACAGGCATCGTTCTTTTTATTCTATACACGTCCTCCATTGCCCCGCTGTCAAAAAGCGCGTTAAAATCCACGCGAAGCAAAACCCTTTTGCCTCTTGTTTCCATTTTTTTTATTGACGGCAATTTCATTTTTATTGAATTACAAAATAATCCCATTTGCTCGGCTCGCATAATTTTCTACGAAAATTTGCTCTACTCGCCCGCTTTTATTTTAAATATATTAAAGTAGCGGGTTCCGTAAGGCGTCGCAAACAGGACTATTTTGTAATTCAATTTCATTTAGAGTTATCCGCTATCTTTAAAATTTCTTCAAACTCTTTGGCTACCAGACTTTTGCCGCCCACCAAGAGTCCGTTTGCACCGCCTCTTTCCAGAAAATCTTTTACCGTCTGAGACGCAACCGAGCCTCCGTATATGATAGAAATCTTCTTGGTCGCGTCCTCGCCTAAAATCGCGGCCAAAGTCTTTTTTATGAAAATACTCATCCCGAAAACGGAATCCGGATTATCCGCCTTAAGATTTCCATTATTGCTTATCGCCCAAACCGGTTCATAGGCAATGATTAAATTTTTCGCGGACTTCTCGTTTTTTATATCCTCTAAAGATTCTCTAAGCTGCGCTTCCACCACTTTCATAAATTCGCCGCTGTCACCTCTCTCCTTCTCGCCTACGCACAATATCGGCTTAAGGCCGGCTGCCAGCGAATTTTTAATTTTTTTATTTATATCCGAACCGCTTTCTCCAAATTCTCTTCGGCTGGAATGCCCTATGATTACATATTCCACTCCAATCTTTTTCAACATCTCCGCCGACACTTCTCCCGTCTGCGGCCCACTGCCGCTAAAAATAGAAACGTCCTGCGCCCCAATGCTTATACACCCCGACTTGGAAGCGAAGCTTCCAAGTGATTGGAAATATATGTTTGGCGGACAAATGACAACCTTGGTATTCTTAAGCCTTAACGCCGCTTTCCGAGACAGAGAAAATAGTTCTTTGGCTTTTTTCTCTGTCTCCGGATTCATCTTCCAATTTGCAATTATGATTTTTTTTGCCATTTTAAAATTATACATTAAATATTATTTAATTTCTTTCCATTCGGAGATACTGTATCCACTGGACGGACCGGAGGTAAAAAGAATATTTGCCAAGCCGCTTTCGTAGATTATTTGAGCGGAATTTTCAATTCTTATCCTGTAAGCCGTCACCTCTTTAAGATCTATGCTGTTTTCCAACTCTATTTCTCCATGACCGGCGTATACAAGCACGTCTCCGCTCCCGCTGTTTTCTAAAATTATGGCTTTTTCGCCGCCGCCATTTTCAGCGCTGTTGTTTTGAGAGAGTATTAAAATATAAGACCCTTCCGTGCCGGAATTTTGGAATTGCGCGCTGTTTTGCAGCTCTATTTTGCTGCTTGTCAATCTGTTTGACTGATTATCAGCTATTATTGCCACGCTGCTTCTGCCTAGAGACGAGTGTAATTTAACAACCGATGAATTTTCAAAATCTATATTACCACTTACCCATATCGGTCCGGCTATGGTAATAACCGGCGTGCCGCTTATCACCAAATCGCAGTTTATCTTGATGGGACCGATTGTGGTATCTGTTTTTATTTTATAAGGACACGGCGAATTTATCTCCCCGCCGGCCACGGCAGCCGCTTCCCATTCGCTGATCATTTCTTCCGTAATAGGCAAGGTGCCAGTAGCCTGATTCTCGCTGTTTGGGTAAAGAGTTCCTCCAACGGTTGAGCCGGAAATGTTCACGTAATAAGCATCCCCGTCTATGCCGGAATTGGAAATAGTGTTGGCGTAAGCGCTGCCTTCAGTATGAATACCGTCTATCAACCCATTCGGACCGGCCGAGATCACGTCTCCTTGCGTCAGATTTGAATTTTGACCGGTTACCGGTCCGTTTGAGAATACATTTCCGGAGAGGAAGGAGCTGTTTTCCATGATAAAACCGCCTTCACCGACCTGCACTCCATAGAAAAAAGACGCGCCGGCGCCGGTAGAAAGTCTTAAGCGCGTCTTTCTCACTAAGTTTGAAACGCTTGAAGTGGCAATAATCTCCCTCTCAGCCCCGCTGGTCACCACCGTAGTAGTGGCAACGTGGCCGGCGAGAGACAACACTTCAGTATCATCATAAATTTTATTTTTAAGCACTCTGTAAGCGAGATCTTCCAAGCCGGCTTCGGAAACAAAAAAACTTTTTTTGGAATCCACGATTTTTCTGTTTATCTTGGTCTCATTCATAGTCACGGCGGTAGAACCGCTCACTATCACAAGAGAGACTATAAGAAAAAACATAACGGTCAGAATCATCGCTTGTCCGCCTTTATAAACTTTATAAACTTTTAACTTTTTACTCATTTTATTTTGAATTACGAAATAGTATCATTTGCTCAGCTCGCATAATTTTCTACGAAAATTTGCTCTACTCGCCCGCTTTTATTAGAAAGATTAAAGTAGCGGGTTCCGTAAGGCGTCGCAAACAATACTATTTCGTAATTCAAAGTCATATCAGTAACTGCCTCTTAATATTATAGTATTATAAAATTTATCTGTCCTGCTCACCGGTCCGGCGCTGCCGGCGATTTCAAACTCCAGCTTAACGGCCTCGGAAGTGCTTGAAGCGATTATCCGGCTAAAGGTAAGTCCGGTGGCCAGAGTGGACGAAGAAGTAAGCGGCTCCGGAGAAAGTCCTTCCTTTTCAACATATATATCGGCGCCTTGCATGTATAATTTTATCGTAGTGGTGGCGCCCATATCATTAAGACTGATTAAACTCAACCTCCCCGGACTTGAACCGAAAACACTGTCGTCCGTGTTTATATCGTAAGCCGACCTTATTTCCCTGCTTATTCTTTCCATCACCATCAAGGCCGACTCGTTTACATCGCGAGAAAGTTTTACGGCGCCGAAAGACTTTGTCATCGCCATGAAGGAATGGGTTATAAGGATGGATATTACTCCGAGCATAGCCATGTATATAATCATTTCCAGCATGGTGAATCCTTTTCTGAAAAAAATTTTATTCGGCTTTTTTGTATTTTTCATAAAATTAATTGGAAAAAAGATTGGTTATATAAGTGGACATGCTCTCAGTGGTGGTGCCATTTCTGCCGCGCCAAGACACGGAAACGACAATCTTTTTGGTGTCGTGGTCGTTAATACCACCCAATTCAATAATATCATCATTCGCGTCTCTGCCAACATTTTCTACCGCAAAAGTTCTCTCAAAGACATCGTCCACAAGCACGGGAGAACTTGTGGCATTCCAAGCAGAACCATTGAAAATCAAATAGTAATTCAAGCCGGCTTGCAAAGAATCTATGCCGGACTGCCAACTTTCGTCTCTTATTATTTTTACGGCTTCCATTCCTTCTTCCGCCAAGAAAGCGGCTTGCAATCTGCTTACGCCATCGCCTATCACCCTTTGAGACAATTGCGCCACAAACATAACAAATAAAATGGAGGATGATATTATGGATACCGCGACCACCACCTCTATAAGACCGAAGCCGTTTTTATAATTGATTTTTCTTTTACTTTTTATCATTTTATTTTGAATTACGAAATAGTATCATTTGCTCAGCTCGCAAATTGCAAACTGCTTTGCAATTTGCCCGATTCTGCGAAGCAGAAATCGCCGTTGTTGACCAAGCTGAAAGCTGGGGAAACAGGCGATAGGCATAATTTTCTACGAAAATTTGCTCTACTCGCCCGCTTTTATTAGAAAGATTAAAGTAGCGGGTTCCGTAAGGCGTCGCAAACGATACTATTTCGTAATTCAAAGTTATTTTATCTCTACAGAACCCGCGCTTCTTATCTCTATAATTTTCGTTTTAGACGCGTCAGAACTAATTCTTACTGTAACACTGCCATAATTACCGGTTTCCCCAGTTATCCTCTCAAACACAACATCGGCTCCCTCGCCAAACAGCGACACTTCTGAGATTTCAACCGATGGAGAAAGATTTAATTCCATATTACTTGCCGAAGGCTCCACGAAAGAATTGCCGGCGAAAAGCACCGCCCTGTCCGCTTCAAAGTGAACGCCGTATCGCGAAGCATTTTCAGAAGAAATTGATTTTACTCTGGCGGTATTTATGAGAGAAAGAATATCTTGCGCGGTGGAATCCAAAAGCTTGGCGTTTCTAAAAGCGGAAAAAGAAACTCCGGCGAAAGTAGTGATAACGCCAACGATGGCGATAACGACAATAACTTCCATCAAAGAGAAACCGTTGCCTGACCTTTGGCTTTTAACTTTTAACTTTTTACTTTTGATCATCATATCCCGTTTAACATTGAATACATCGGCCTTATCATGGAAAGGGCGAAAAACCCTACCGCCGCGCCTATAAAAAGCATAAGAATCGGCTCTATGATGGTGGTTAAATCTTTAGTGGCATCCGCCACTTCCGCTTCGTAAAAAGCCGCCAATTGATCCAGCATCTGAGAAGTTTTTCCGGTTTCCTCGCCCACGGACATCATCTCGCCGATCAGCGCCGGATATAAATCTTCCGCTTCTTTAAAAGCGTCGGACATGGGCGCGCCTTTCTGCACATTTCTTCCTGCTGTTTCCAAAACCTTTTTGTATCTGTGATTTTGGAGAACATCTCTGGTGATGCTTAAAGCGTCAAGCACATTTACCCCTGAGCCGATGAGCGAAGACAAAGTGCGGCTGGTTCTGGCTGAATTTATTTTCTTAACAATGGGAGACACCAACGGCAGACGAAGAAAAGCCGCGCTCAAAACTCCCTTGCCTTTCTCAGTGCCTGTCGCCCAGATGGCGAGAAGTATCGCTACCGCAAAAACCAAAATGGCGGCAAGAAAATGATTAGACAAGATATTGCTTATGGCTATGATTATTTTTGTACTTAATGGCAATTCCACGTTAAGCTCACTGAAGGTGGACACCAATGTCGGCACCACGTAAATAAACATAAAAACGCCTATCAGAAGCATGGCGATAATTATAATAGAAGGATACATCATAGCGCCTTTGATTCTTTTCATGAGCAAATGATCTCTCTCAAGTTGAAAGCCTGCCACCTCCAAAGACTCGCTAAGCTTTCCAGTCTCCTCTCCCACCTTTACCATGGACACCAAAAGTTTTGAAAAAACTTTTGGGTAACCTTTCATGGCCAAACTTAATGGATCGCCTTCTCTTGTTTTTTCCATTAACCGAGAAATTACTCTCATGAATTTTTTATTTTTCGTCTGTTTAACGAGAATATCCAGCGCCCTGCTTATGGACAAGCCGGCTTTTACCATTACGCTTAGATTCTTCGTAAACATCATCTTGTCTGAGATGGAAACCGAGCCTATGGATGAGAAACGAGAGAGTAAGCTTACGCCGCCAATTTCCTTGAGAGATACAAGGCTGTACCCTTTTTTTCTCAAAGCATGAGCCAAATCAAAACGATCTTTGGCCTCAATGACGCCCTTCTTTTCTTCTCCGGTTATTTTTTTAGCATAATAATTAAATTTCATCCGCGTGATATTGATTTTCTAATCGTTTATTACTCTTAAAACTTCTTCTATACTGGTAAGTCCTTTGGCCGCTTTCAAGATTCCGTCTTCCACCATGGTAAGCATGCCTTCTTTTTTAGCTTGATTTTCTATGTCATCGGAGGTGGCGTTTGCCACGATAAGATTTTTTATGGATTCCGTAACTTTCAACACTTCATGAATGCCCACTCTTTCGGAGTATCCATCCGTGCAATCTCTGGATCCCTTTGGTCGGAAAAAAGGCACATTTTCCCATCCGTCTTTTTCTTCTATTATTTTTTCTTTTTTAATAATTTTGAGCAATCTATCCGCGTCTACCACTTCGGACAATCTTTCTATTTCGTCTTTTTTTAGAAAATATTTTTCTTTGCCGGAACATAGTTTTCTCACCAGTCTTTGGGCGATTACTATATTTATGGTTGAAGCGAGTAAGAAAGGTTCCGCTTTCATATCTATCATCCTCGGCACGGCGCCGGCGGCTGAGTTTGTATGCAGAGTGGAAAACACAAGATGGCCGGTAAGCGCGGCATTTATCGCCAGAGAGGCTGTTTCATTATCTCTAATCTCTCCCACCATTATGATGTCCGGATCTTGCCTCACCAACGCCCTCAGACCGTTCGCGAAGGTAAAGCCGATGTCCGGCTTTACCTGTGTTTGATTTATCCTCGGCATCCTATACTCAATAGGATCTTCTATGGTAGAGATGTTTACCTCCGGCGTATTGAGCACGTCAAGCACGGTATAAAGAGTGGTGGTTTTACCGCTACCGGTCGGTCCGGTTACCAAAATCATGCCGGTAGTACGCTTTATGGCCGAGTGAAGATCATCTATCTGCTTTTCCTCAAAACCTAAAGCTTCAAAAGTGAAACCCTTGACGTTCTCTCGCAAGAGCCTCATCACAACTTTCTCTCCGTTATAGACAGGCAAAATGGAGACTCTAAAGGAAACCTTCTCATCTTGCGTTTCTGTTTTAAACCGACCGTCTTGCGGAAGACGCTTCTCGTCTATTTTTAAATTTGATAATATTTTTACTCTGGCGATAATGCCCGGAGCCGCCTTCTGCGGCAAAGACATCGCGTCATGCAACACCCCGTCTATTCTGTATCTTACAAGCACCTTATCTTCCATGGGCTCTATGTGGATATCGCTGGCTCGCTGCAAAATGGCGTGTTTTAAAAGCGTGTCCACTATTCTGATTATCGGCAAGTCCTCGGCCATCTTCTTGAGAACATTCTCGTCATTTTCATTTTCGTCTTTATCTTTTATCGTTTTTATGGAGCCGGCTTCTTTTCGGACAATGTCGCCAAATTCCGCCTCAAGGCTCTCCCTATATTGAGCTAGAGCTTTTTTTATGGAAACTCTGTTTGTGAGTCTTGGCAATATTCTAAGATTGGACTTTTTTCTTATAAAATCCATGGTCTCTATATCCTGCGGATCCACCATGGCCACTTCAAGCGCGTCGTCATTCTTTTTATAAGCGACTATATTGTGATTTCTGGCTATAGGCTCCGGAATAAGACTAAGAACATCAAAGTCTATTTTCTCTTTTTCCAAATTAACGAAAGGGATGCCGAGAGTGTATGCTTGCAATCTTCTTAAATCATCTTCCGGAATCTTACCATCGCTTACTAAAATATTCTCCAAGCTGTCGCCCGTCTTTTTAGCTTTTTCTTCAGCCGCTTTTATGTCAGCGCTGTTTATGAGTCCGCTTTCAAGCAAAAGTATTTTAATTTTCTCCTGATCAACTCGCATAGTTTATGTTAAACATTATAACACGCAAAATAAAAGAGGTAAAAATTCCGGACATTCAAAATCCGGAATTTCAACAACCTGTCATTTTTACTTAAAGCGATGGGTCTCTTAACGCGTCTATAATAAAGCCATCATTAAATTTTTTCTCCTTAAATTTTATATCATCCACCACGGCTTTGATTTCCTCTTTGCTCACGGACACCACGCTGTTTTCCGGCGCGACAATTTCTTTAGTCATAACTTTAGCCGTATCAAAATAAACATAAGCTCCAAGGCCGGCGCTAACGAGCAGGCAAACGACAAAAAAAGCAACCACCGCGAGCCAGTCTCTTTTAATGTTCGGCTCGCCTCCGCTTATGTTATAGGGGTTAAGATATTTAATTATTCCTTTAAGATTATTTTTCATACCCTTCAAGTTTTATGTTAAAATTGGCCTGCCATTTGTCATCGCCATCTTCACCTGCCTCTATTTTATAAAAAGTCGCTTTGTCTATTATTATAAGATATGGAAGATTTTCCAAAAAATACAAATATCTGAAAAGCTGAGAGAAAGAACCTTTCACCGTGAAATTAAGCGTAGGCGCGACGACGCTTTGTTTCTCATCCATGTCTATGGAACTTATTTTAAGAGATGCCCCGGAATCGGATTCTATTGATTCCAGACTTTTTATAATTCTAATGAGCTCATCTCTACTTAGAAACATTGAAAACACCTTGAGTTTATCGCCTTCTATGTCTGAGGCTAACTTCTTTAAAGAGCTGTTGCTGTCTATGTTTTTCTCGTTCTTGGCAATGAGCTCTCTGGCGGCAATAATATCTTGCTTCTCTCCATTGACCGCGGAAACCGAAAAAAACAAGAAAGCTAACGCCAACGCGTCTATGGCAACCAAGAAAATTATTGGAATAAAAAATTTTTTACTTTTCATAATCTATTGAAACATTTAAGACAAAATCGGTATCTGTTTTGCTGAGTAAATTAGAGATTGGGGAAACAATGTTCTCTTTTCCAAACTCTTGCTCCAGCATATCCACGTATCCCATTAAATTCTCGCGCGAACGAGCCACGCCCCAAAGAGAAATTTCGTCTTTTTTGCTCCGAGTGTCTCTTTTGTATTCAATTCTTTCCACTTTCACGCCGCTTAACCTTGACTCCAAAACCCTCTTCAAATTCACGTTGAGTTGAGCGGACTCTTTCCTGCCTTCAAGAATTTTGAGCTTATTTTTAAGTTCGCCTATGTCAGCGGTTATTCCTCTAATATCAAGTTTCTCAAGTGTCGCTTCTGAAAAAGCTATCTGACTATCTAAGTTTTTCTTAACGCTATAAGAAAACCAATATGTCGGCATTATCATCAAGACAGATATAATAATGGCGAAAATAAAGAAAAGGCTCACCACAAGCAAAAGGCGCTTAATGTACTCTTTTTTAAAAAATATTTTATTTTCGTTCGGAAGAAGATTTATCATTTTTATCTAAATTGCCTTAATGCTAAACCTATGGCGGTTGAATAAAGCAAAGAAACATTCTTTTCTATGGAAGGGATATACTTGTCAAAAGAAGAAACATTTACCCAAGGATTACCGATTTCCGTCTTTATGCCAATCGATCTGCCAAGATACTCCGCCAAGCCTTTCAAAGACGCCTCTCCGCCGCACAGTAAAACTTTTTTTATCTCGCTTGCTTCTCCCTCCTCGTTCTTTGAATCCCAATAATAAATTTGCTTTAGAGCTTCATCTTTTATGGCTTCTATGGTTGGCATAGCCGACACAAAAACTTTTTGATCGGCTTTCTCGTTCAAGATTCCTTCTTCTCTTTTTAGACCATCGGCCTCAAACTGGTCTACTTGCAGATTTTTCATAATAGCTTTTTTTACGTCTTCGCCGGAAGCTTTTATCGTGGTTGTAAAATGCACTTTACCGACGCTTACAATGGCAAAGGTTGTCCTTGTCCTGCCAAAATCTATAACCATAATGGCCGAATCATTCGTTCTTGGAACTATGGCTCTGGCAAAAGCTTGCGCCTCCATTTCAAACACAATTGGAACAAAGCCGGCTTCAGTAAACAGATCACGATAACCATTTACAAAATATTTTGGAAAAGCCACCAGATTGACATCGGCATGACCGTCTTCGCGGCTGTAATTTACAACCTCAAAATCAAAAACGGCTTCCTTGGCGGACAAAGGCACATGTTCATCAAGCTGAAGTTCAATACTGTTTCTCATCTCATCTATCTCCATCTTGGGCAATTTGATTCTGCTCAAAAAAGCTTTCTCCTCAGGCAGCGAAGCTATCACGTAAACACTCCCCAGTTTCAATTTGATTGACTTGAGTAAATCCACCATTTTCTCCTTGTCTTTAATCTCGCCGTTTTCTACAAGACCTTGAGGCACCGAATAGGCACCGAATCTTTCTACGGTGATATTATCTTTTTTATTGCGAAGTTCTATGTATTTTATTGAACGGTCTGATATATCAAGACACACGGGACTCATCGCAAGATATTTTGGCGGCGGGAAAAAATCAGCAATCATATTTTTATGTTTATATTTTAACACCGACAGGAAATTAAAACAAAAATTTTATAGCCACAAAACTCAAAACCACAAGGATAATGGCGGCAAGCGACAAAATATTAAAATATTTAAGCACCATGCCGTTTATTCTGTTGCCGAAAATTTTAAGAATGGAAGCAATCATAAAAAATCTCAAAGCTCTGCCGGCCAAAGCGGAAATTATCATCGCCCAAATATTTATTTTAAACAAACCGGCGGCGATGGTGATCACCTTAAACGGTATGGGAGTGAAAGCGGCGGTAAAAACGGTAAGAAAAACGTTCTCTGAATACTTGTGGCCTATGGCCTCAACGGTGGAAGTAAGATTGTAAAATTCCACGATGCGCGCGCCGATACCTTCATATAAGCCCCAGCCTATAAGATAACCGAAAGCGCCGCCGAGTGCCGAACCGATTGTCGCTATTAAAGCGTAATACCACCATTTTCTCGCGTTAACAGCCAGAATACCGATAAGCAAGACATCTGGCGGAATAGGAAAGAAAGAAGCTTCCATGAAAGCCAGAACAAAAAGCGCCGCAGCCGAATGTTTTGATCCCGCCCACTTAAGTGTCCAAAGACGCGTTCTTTCAAGAAGGTTGAAAATAAAAATCTTCACAAATCAATTATACATTATTTTTCTCCAAAAAACTTCTTAGAATAATGGCGGCGGCGCTGGCATCTATTGTTTCTTTCTCTCTCTTCGCGTTTATGGTTGTCTTTTTCTTGTTGGCCACCGGCGGACGAACACGCTCTCCTCTCATGTGTCGTTTGGCCTCCATGGTGGTTAAAACTTCGTTTTCATACATCACTTCCAATCCGGTCTCTCCTTCCAGTTCAGCTTTAAATTTTTCTATTTCTTCCATAATGGGATTAGGCTCGCCTTTATAATTAAGCGAACGGCCAATAACAATTTTGCCGATTTTATTTTCTTTTGTAATTTTTCCAATCTCCGCCGCCGTTTTCTTCAATCCTTTGTTTAAAATCACGCTGTGAGCAAAAGCGAATTTACCGTCTTCGCTTGAGACGGCTATACCGATTTTTTTACTGCCATAATCAATACCCAAATAACGCATAAGGTTTCTATTTTTTATAGACCTTTGATCTGTGTCCTATAACAACAATAAAGATTTCCGATGTACTCCAATCAATTTTGTAAATTACTCTAAAATCACCGACTCTCAATTTAAAAAAACCAGACCAATCAGCACCGAGCGGGACTGGAGCGGTTAAATCAAAGTTATTCTCAAGCCATGATAATTTTTCTATGATTCTTTTTCTGACAACATTGGCAAGATCGTCCAAATCATTTTCCGCCTCTTTTGCAAATACAACATTCCACTTTGGCATAAAGCTTTTCTAAGATTACGAATATTTTTTCTTAATTTGAGATAAAGATGAAACTTTTGATAATTTTGTTTTACCAGTTTTTGAATATTTATTTAAGCGCACAGAAACGGCCTTTTTAAGACTTATCCCGAACTCCTTATCCGCTAAAATACCCTGCATAGATTCTGCAACAACCTGGCGAATAAAATTTGATATTTTTTTATCTTTTAACAAAATGGCCATAAATAAATGCTATCATAATAAAACTTTATTGCAATTTTACGCTCTTGTTATCACCTCCGCTCCATTTTTGGTTATTATTATCGTGTGCTCAAAGTGAGCCGCCATTGAATCGTCTTTGGTTTTCCATGT
>Ga0210057_1002112_pt1 | contig 28840 bp, 29 predicted proteins | sample CryGeyCG2114_010_2_FD_183968 | JGI IMG/M metagenome (GOLD analysis project Ga0210057, IMG submission 183968) | Groundwater microbial communities from aquifer - Crystal Geyser CG10_big_fil_rev_8/21/14_0.10 (SPAdes) (version 2) | ecosystem: Environmental > Aquatic > Deep subsurface > Groundwater ...
GAAAATTTAAAATTAGTTCTTGATAGGCAGATTAAAGATAATAGGGAAAACTTAAATTACATAGATTTACGTATAGACAACAAGGTGTTCTATAAATTTAAATAATGATAAAAAATATTATACAAAAGATAAAAGAGCATTTAATTGCAGAGCTGATTATGGCTTTGGCTATTTTTGTTTTTATCGGTTTTTTTGCCTTTCGTGTGCTTAACACTCCCAAAAAAGTAGGGTCAGCAATTGCAGATGCTGTTGGCATTACAGCAACGGGGCAAGAAAAAGCCATAAAAATAGATTTTAGTGATATGATCTTATCTTTGTATAAAAACGGTTATAAAATTAACGAATTTGAGATGAATGTTGATGATAATCTTAATGCGATTAAGAGAATTCCAGACGGTAAATATAGCGTCATTTCTAAAGAAGAAAAAAGTTTTTCAGATCAAAGACAAGTTTGGATGCCTTATACTGTAAAATTTTACGACAGTTTTTTCATTTATGGCGAATCTTATAGTCATAAATGGGTAAAAGATGTTCCTGATTGTGCTGGAGGTTGTATTAAGTTGGAGAACAGGGAAGCTGAAATGGTTTTTAATTTTGCAGATGAAGCGGTTCCCGTTTTTGTCGTAAGCGATGGGCGCGAAGATATCGCATCTGGGTATTTTTTTAATGAGAAGAGAGATTTAGATCTTGATGCAAAAGCTTATCTTGTAGCTGATATTGATACGGGAGAAATTTTGTTGGAAAAAGATATGAATAAAATTGTCCCCATTGCATCTTTGACAAAAATGATGGCAGCCGTGATTTCCTTAGAGAATACAGATCAGCTTGGTAACACAGGCGTCTCTCGTGATGCCATCAATACTTACGGGACAATGGGGGGGTTAGCAAGTGGAGAAAGTTTCGTTGTAGGAGATCTTCTTTATCCACTTTTGCTTGAGTCTAGCAATGACGCAGCAGAAGTTTTGGCTGAACACTTTGGGAGAGAAAAGTTTTTGGATATGATGAACAAAAAAGCTGCTGAGTTGGGTATGGAAAAAACTTATTTTGATGATCCTGCTGGTTTATCGGTGGACACTGTTTCTTCGGCTGGCAATTTATTTAAACTCGCTAAATACATTTATAATTTTGAGAATTATGTTTTAACCGTGACTGCTTTGCCGAAATATGAATTAAGTTCTTCGGAGAATACTCGATATCATTATTGGAGAAATACAAATAAATTTGTTAGAAACGGATATAAAAATTATCTAGGAGGAAAATCCGGTTTCTTAAATGAAGCAAAACAGACAGGTATATCAATTTTTAAGTTGCCTTTTTCTGAGACAATAAATAAAAACATAGCGATTATTGTTCTCGGTAGCAACAACAGGTACTCAGATGGTGTAAGTATTACAGATTATCTTGCTGATAACTCGGTTTATCTGGAAAAACCAGATGATACCCACAAATTGGCGAAAGCTGATTTAGACCGTATAGGAAAATTAGGCAAGAAGTTGACTATGTTTTTTGTTGGAGATATTGAGTTAGATGGAGATGTCGAAGATTTAATTATCACAAAACATAAGGGGGATTTTTCATTTCTTTTTAATGAAGTTAGTTTCTTAAACGAAAATGATATCGTTTTTGGTAATTTACAGGGACCAGTTTCTGATATAGGGAGCGACAGAAAGAATATTTATTCTTCCAAGACATTGAGAACCCACCCTTTGGCTTTACAGTCATTGGCTAACGCGGGTTTTAATGTTATTTCTATTAATAATAATCACATAGGGGATTGGGGAGAATCTGCTCTTGAAGATACTCTTTTACGTTTGGAGCAAGAAAATATTTTACCAGTTGGAGGCGGTTTGAACGAAAAAAAAGCCAACGAAGTTAAAGTCTTCGAAAAAAATGATTTGAAGGTGGGCTTCCTCGGTTTTGCAGAAGGAAATGAAAATCTTATTAAAGCGGGTAAAGAAGTTCCAGGCGTTTTGCAAATTGATGAAAATTCATTTGGTGATATTGCAAGTTCTTCTCAAAAAGTTAACCATTTGATTGTATCTTTGTCTTTTGATGGAAAAATCGATAATCAAAATCTTGAGTTCGAAGAGGAGTCAGAGGTCATCGCTGAGATGCAGAAATATCAAGATGAAATAATTAAAAGAAGCATAGACTCTGGAGCAAAAATTGTTATTGCTTATAACTCCTATAGAGAGCATGAAATAGAGAATTATAAAGACGGAGTAATTGTCTATAATCCAGGGGGCTTCCTCACTGATAATCAAATACCTGGAGGAGAAATTGGTGTAGCGGTTAGGGTGACAGTAGAAGGACCTGATATTGTTAAAGTTGAAAAAGAGGTGGTCAAAATTAATCAAAATTTTCAACCCTCTTTAGAAAAAAACTTAGCAGTGTCTAATTAAGATGAAATTAATTTATCTTTAATTTTCTTTTGTCCTCCCACTGATATCACCCCCAAGAACAATCCCAAAAAATTCATCATTATGTCCATAAAAGTATCCCAAACAACATATTTTCCATAGATTCCGAACGTGTGTACACCGAACATAACGTCTGTTAAAAATTCTGTGATTTCCCAAAAGAGACCAAGGAGAGCGACAATAACGCAGGTTAAGATAATACTTTTTTTAAGATTTACGTCGTACCATTTTTGAATAAAATCGATAAGAGCTATTGTCGTTATGTAGGCGATTAAAAAATGGATAACTTTATCATATTGAAACCCAATAAGATATAATCGGTATAACCCTAAACCACCAGCACCACTTAATAACAAAGTAGAAGTCACCGCTGATTGAAATTCAAGCAAGGCTTTTTGTTTTTTTTTGCTATCTGCCTTAAGAATAATCGCTAGGAGCAATATTATAAAAATTGATATAAAGGCTAACGATCCCATGAATCTCGGATTGTAAAAACCGGGGAACCAAGTCCTTGGTCCTAAAAGCAAAATAACTCCTGCTGCAGAGAAGATTGCGATAGAAAATTTTATAAACTTTTTGTACTTATCCACGTCTTTGATTATACGCCATCTTTTTTCAGTTGTTTAGCTGTTTTGGTGTATAATGTGTATATGAAAAATATTATAGTTTTTTACCATGATGACCATGATGGCTTTGGGGCTGCTTGGTCCGCGTGGAAAAAGTTTAAAAATAAGGCTGAATATATCGCCATAAATCACGGAGATAGTATTCCAGATCTTAAAAATAAAGAGATATATTTTGTGGATTTTTGTCCGAGTAAGAGTACCTTGGTGAAGTTTTTGTTGGTCAATAAAAAAGTTGTGGTTATAGATCACCATGTCAGCGTGAAAGATGTCGTGGAGAGTGTGCCGGATTATGTTTACAGCGAAAAGAATTCTGGGGCAGTTTTGGCGTGGAGATATTTTCATCCTGAAGAAAAAGTGCCAGTTTTGTTAAAATATGTTGAAGAGATGGACATTTGGAAATTTAAAATGAGCGACACCAGCGAAGTTATTTCTTCATTGGCGTTACGTGATTTTGATTTTAAAGTTTGGGACAAGATGGCAAAAGATTTAGAAGATAAAAACAAGAAAAAAGGAATTATCAAAGAAGGGAAGACTGTACTGAAATATAAAGAGAAACTCATCAAACAACTTCTTAAAAAAATTAGTAAAGTTAAAATCGATGGGGAAAAAGCTTTCGCCGTAAATTCTCCGTCAATTTTTGCTTCGGAAACAGGGAATTACATTGTAAATAAGAAGAAGGCGATTGGAATCATCTGGAATTATTCTGACGGGAACATAAAAGTATCTCTTCGCTCCAAAAAAGGAATGCCCGATGTCAGCAAAATCGCAGAAAAATTCGGCGGTGGAGGACACCGCAACGCCTCTGGCTTCGCCGTTTCGTCAAAGGAAAAATTCCCTTGGAAGTAAAATCTAACCCCAAAGGGCTTCGCATGAACAATCTGATATATTAGGCTTTTTATTTATTTCCAGCTTTTCACAATCTTCTCTACCTCATCGGCGTTTTTTGTTTCCATTAGTTTGGTGCGGAGTTCGCGGGCACCGTCGAAACCAGAGACGTAGGCTTTGTAGTGTTTTTTCATCAGGTTGAAACTTGTGATTTTGCCTAATTTTTTCTCGAATAGGCGAGTGTGTTCGAGTATAACTTTTAGAATTTCTTTAATTTCTAAATCTTCTTTCTTAGTCTCAGGATTAAAAAACCACGGGTTTCCAAAAACGCCCCGCCCAATCATGACGCCATCAACACCATATTGCTTAATTTTTTCTTTTGCGTCATCTAGACTCCAAACATCACCATTGCCGAAAATTAATGTTCGGTTATTTTCAGAACTCTCGTATTCTTTAGCAATCTCGACAGCTCTTCCTATCGCGTCCCAATGACAAGGAACAAGTGTCATCTCTTTTTTTGTCCGTCCATGAATTGTAATCACGGCTGGTTCAGTTTCTAATAAAGTTCTAACCCAGTTGTCGGGCTTTCTGGATCCAACAGTTTCGTCTTTGCCGAAACCTATCCGAGTTTTTATAGATACTGGTAAATCGCCAGCACCTTCTTTTGTTGCTTTTATAATTTCTTTAATAAGTTTTGGGTGGCGGATCAAATCCGATCCAGCTCCTTGTTTTATTATATTTTTTTGAGGACAACCTGTGTTTATGTCGATACCATCAAAACCGAGCTCTTTAATTATTTTTGCACTCTCGCGGAAAGTGTCAAGGTTGTTACCAAAAAGTTGAGCAACGATAGGTCTTTCAGATTCATCAAACCCTAGATGTTTTTCTATAATGTGATCTTTCCCTTCAGAACAAAGTCCGTCACAAGAAACGAATTCAGTAAAAAGGACGTCGGGACTGCCATATTTTGCAATCATAAAGCGAAAAGCCTCATCGGTGACATCTAGCATCGGCGCCATAGAGAAAATCGGTTTTTTAATTTTATCCCAAAACCCTCTGTTTATCATAAATAAAATATAAGGTTAATCGGTTTAAAAGGCAAGAAAAAAGGCACTCTAGCTGGGGTTAACCATACTAGAGTGCCATATAAAAGCTGGAGCTCTCTCTGTCTCTGCCCACATGAAGGAGGGGCATGTGGACAAAGAAGGAAAAGCAGTGGGGGAAACACTGCTGCCCCAGCTATTATAATATATAATAAAAATTGATTAAATAACGTCTGTCTTAAGGGTACATGAATTATTTTTTTTGTCAAATTTTCAAATTGAAGAATATTTAATTTTTAATTTAAACCAAATATGTTAAAATAAACTCATGATTAAATTGTTTTCTATCGAAAAAATAATTGCTACTTTTAAGGCTGGGATTTATGCCCCTTTTGTAAGTCTTCCTGCTCTGCTTTTTTGTATAATGTTTTTTGTCTATTTAGTTAATAGGTCGTCGGAGAAAGAAACAAGAATGGATTTAATTAAATCAATTTTGATTGCTTTATCAGGGGTACTAACATCAATGACTATTTTTGCTCTTATGCCTAACCTTATCGGGTTAACACTTGGAGAAATAATTGATTCTGTTAGTTTAGGTATTTTTTGTATTCTAATTGCAATTAGCATTATGTTGATGGCAAATCTTGATGTGAGTAAAATTTCTCCAAAAAATAATACTTACGGATCTTTTCTCGTTGCTTTTCTTCTCGGGGTTATTGTGGCTTTGGGTAACCCAGTAGCTTTGGTTGTCCTATCAGTAACAAGTGTTAACGCTTTGAGTTTTTTGTTGAACTTCTTGAATTTAGCTATTTACGGAGTTGGGCTGGTTTTGCCCTTACTTGTGTTATTTCCTGTTTTTAATATTAAAAATAGCTGTATCATGGGAAGGAAGGATATTGCAAATACTTTGGCAGGAATATTAATTTTTGTTATTTCGGTATATAATCTTATATTCAACGTCGGAATCTTTATAAAATAAATTAAAATTCAAAAAATATGTTTGATAAAATGAAACAAATTAAACAGTTGAGGGCCCTTCAGAAAGAAATTCAGAAGGAAAGTTTTGATGCCGAAGTCAAAGGTGTAAAAGTTGTCGTAAATGGGGCGTTAAAAGTTGAAGAGATAAATCTTAACCCAGAGTTAGACCAATCTTCTCACGAGAACGCTGTGAGAGAGGCAATCAATGATGCCATGAATAAGGCCCAAACTTCAGTTGCTCAAAAAATGTCAGGTTTGATGTAAGACTTTTGGTTTATATGTTAAAATAAAGCTAACATGGAAGAAAATTTAAATACAATTAATTCGCCTCAAGAAGAAATTATTCGGTTAAGAAAAAGGATCTCTGAATTAGAGTCATCTCCTGAGCCAGCTCAACTTCAAGAAATTGTGGCTCAGGCTATTGAGGAGCATAAAGAGCTGCCAGCACAAGGTGGTTACAAATTAGCAGATGACGATGTCGCGGTCCATGCGAGAGCTATCGCTTCTTTGAATCCGAGTGCCATTAACAATGAAGACACCACTAGCGAGCCCCAGGATGAGCAGGAGGCCTATTGCCAAGAGCAGATAAAAGCTCTTCTGCAAATTTCTCAAGACAAGGGAATTGTTAACGCAGTTGATGTCGCCAAGAAAATTGACGATTTCTATCTTTTAGATAGGTTCCATTCTGTGCTATTGAATTTTATACAAAATAGTTAAAAGTTGGACTGGCTATGTGGAAGCTTAAAAGGCTTTCGCATAGCCAGCGTAAAAGATGTTTAATTTTTTCTTTAATTTTTATATTACTGCTATATTAGTTGCGATTTCTTTTGTCGCCTTGTATCTCTTTTTGTCTCAGAGGAAAAAATTAAGAGAAATTCAACAAAGTTTAAATTATGTGTTGTTTGAGGTAACAATGCCGTTAGATGAGGCTGGTGAGCAAAGTTTTAAAGAATCAATAGTGGTTATGGAGCAATTTTATAGTGGTATGGCTGCTTTGCAACTTCCTTTTTCTCTTGAAATCGGACTTCCTTATTCTGGCAATGAAGTTGTTTTTTATTGTGCTGTTCCGAAAGGAAAAAGTCAGCTTTTTGAAAAGCAGATACAAGGTCTTTATCCTCAAATTAGTGTTTCTATAAAAGCAGATGATTACAATGTTTTTAAACCTCAGGGTTATTCTGCCGGTTCTGTTGTTAGTGTTAAAAACACAAAAGTCCTGCCAATAAAAACTTACGATAGCTTTGAGGCAGACCCTTTGCAGTTGATAATTAATATTTTTTCAAAATTACAAAAAGAAGGAGAGGGTGCTGCTATGCAAATTATTGTTGAACCAACAAAAGAGGCTGAAGGTTTCCAAAAGAAAGTAAGCTCTGTTTTGCTAAAAGTAAGGCAAGGGAAAACTTTGTCTGAGGCGATGAAGGACGGTAAAAATACCTTAGCGGTATTATTCGATTTGATTGAGGAAACCTTGTCAGGAAAACCGAAAGGCCCCAAAGAAGAAAAAGAAGAAGCTAAAGTGGATGAAGTATTGTCTAGTCTTATAGAAGCAAAGGCCTCTAAACCTATTTTTTCGGCAAATATTCGTCTTATTGTTTCTGCTGGACAAAAGGGGAAGGAAGAAGAATTGCTGTCTGAATTAGAAAGTGCCTTTTGGCAATTTAAGCAGGCTGGCGGAAATGAGTTCACTTTTACGAGACCACGAGGAATTCGGTTGAAAAAACTTTTTTATAATTTTATTTTTAGGATTCCAAATAAAAAAAATAGGATGTTCCTTAACCTTTCTGAATTAAGCTCTGTTTTTCACTTTCCGACAGAAATGTCTAGTTCAGAAGTTCCTCAACTTAAATATGTGAGAACAAAAGAAACAGCACCTCCTCTTAATTTGCCAAGTGAAGGATCGCTTCTCGGGAAAAATTATTACAGAGGAAGTGCCACCTCTGTTTATATGAAAGAAGAAGACAGAAGAAGGCATTTTTATGTAATTGGGCAAACTGGTACTGGTAAATCTGTGCTTCTTAAAAACATGATTATCCAAGACATTGAGGACGGTAAAGGAATCTGTTTTATTGATCCTCATGGTTCTGACATAGAAGATATTTTAGCTAGAATACCTAAAGAAAGGATAAACGATGTCATTTATTTCAATCCAAGCGATGTTGATCGTCCAATGGGTCTGAATATGCTTGAATACGATATAAATTTGCCAGAACAAAAAAGTTTTGTTGTTGACGAATTATTAGGAATTTTTAATAAACTTTTTGACATGAAGACTGCTGGCGGTCCAATGTTCGAACAGTATTTTAGAAATGCAACTTTGCTTGTTATGAGTGATCCAGAATCAGGGAATACTTTACTTGATATCAGTCGTGTGATGAGCAATAAAGCTTTCCGTGATTTGAAATTAAGCAAGTGTAATAACCCAGTGGTGAGAACGTTCTGGAAAGAAGTTGCTGAAAAAGCCGGCGGAGAAGCATCGCTTCAAAATATGGTTCCTTATATCGTAAGCAAGTTTGATATTTTCTTAAGCAATGAAATAATGAGGCCAATTATTTCTCAAGAAAAATCTTCTTTTAATTTTAGGGAAGTAATGGATGGACAAAAGATACTTTTAGTTAATCTTTCTAAAGGACGCTTAGGGGAACTTAATTCAAGTTTAATTGGGCTAATCATTGTTGGAAAACTTTTAATGGCGGCATTATCCCGGGTAGATATTCCACAAGAGCAAAGAAAAGATTTTTATTTATATATTGATGAATTCCAAAATGTGACAACAGATTCTATCGCGACTATTTTGTCTGAGGCAAGAAAGTATAGGTTGAACTTAACAATAGCCCATCAGTTTATAGCGCAGATTCCAGATAATATCAAAGATGCTGTTTTTGGAAATGTCGGTTCTATGGCTGCTTTCAGAGTTGGAGAAGAAGACGCTGCTTTTTTGGAGAATAAATTTGACCCTGTGTATACTGCAAATGATATCGCCAATATTGATAATTACAATGCTATTCTTAAACTTTTAATTGACGGACATACAGCGAGACCATTTAATATCCAGACAATTCGATATGAAGATGGTGATTCTTCTTATGGTGCTCAAATAGCGGCACTTTCTTCTCAAAAATATGGTCGTCTAAGAGTTCAAGTGGAAGAAGAAATTATGAAAAGATACCAAGAGTAGGGGGTTCTTGTTTATACATTTTATGGTTTTATTGATATAATACTACTGATGGCAAAATACGATATTATAGTTAAAAACGGGAGTGTCTTTGATGGCATAGGGGTGGAATCTAGAAAAATTGATATTGCAATTATTGGAGACAAGATTGTTGATCTTGGGGATTTTTCGAAGATTGATGCAAAGACAGTAATTGACGCGACAGATAAGTATGTTTGTCCTGGTTTTATAGATATTACAAATCACTCCGATACCCACTGGACTCTTTTTACTCACCCATCTCAAGAAAGTTTAATAAGACAAGGGATTACAACAATCATTGGCGGTAGTTGCGGTTTTTCATTGGCACCAGTTGTAGGAGGAAAAGGTATCAGAAAAAACGATGTTGCTAAGATAAATATTAATTGGCAAACAGTTGGTGAATTTTTCAAAATGCTGGAGAAAAATAAATTGGCTCTTAATTTTGGAACATTAGTTGGTTTAAACACATTACAATATGACGTAATGGGAGAAAGTGTAGAATCTCCTGACAAAGAAAAATTAGATCAAATTAAGTTTTTGTTGAATCAGGCGTTGAAAGATGGGGCCTTGGGCTTATCCACGAATCTTGGTGCTTTGCAAGCTGGGTCTTTTGGCGATTCAGATTTAGTAGAACTACTTAAGGTTGTTTCAAAAAATAAGGGTATTTCTAAACATCATTTGGAAGACGAGGGGAAGAACGTCTTGCCAGCAATTTCTCGTATCATAAATATTACAAGAAAAATAAATAGTATGTTTTTAAAACTTCCCGTCCATATATCTCACTTTAAAATATTAGGGAGGAGCTCTTGGACGTTTTTTAATACAGCCATAGAAATAATGAGGACAGCTCGCAAAGAAGAGATAGAGCTAACTTGTGATGTTTTTCCTTATGACAAAACAGGAGACAACTTATTCGCTCTTTTGCCATCTTGGTTAAGAAAAATGAGTACAGAGGATATTAGAGAGATAGTAACTTCTTCTGAAAACAAATATAGACAAGAGGTTATAGCACATTTGAAGAGCCTTACTTTACATTACGATAGAATAATAATCGCATCTTCTCTAACAAAAGGAAGTTGGGTGGGTAAAACAATTGCTGAAGCGAGTGAAGCATCAGGAGTTCCTCCAGAAGAGTTAATTTTAAATTTACTTTCTATAAGCAACCTAAATGTTTCTATTTTCAATAAAGTAATATCAGACGATCATATTAGAAATTTGATACAGGAAGATTATTGCGTTCTCTCTTCCGATGGTGTTGGGTATAGTATAGAAGGTTCGCAATCACCACTATCTTCTCTTGATTTGCCTCATCCAAAATCCTTTGGTTCATTCCCTCGTGCACTTAAATTGTTCGCAAAAGAAGAAAAAATAATAGGATGGGGGGGTCTAATAAATCGAGCGACAAGCCTGCCGGCGAGTATTTTAGGAATAAAAGATAGAGGTGTTATCGCAAGAAAGAAAAAAGCTGATGTAATCATTTTTGATCCTAATTATATTTCAGATTATTCGACATATGAAAATCCTTTTGCATTTTCAAAAGGGGTAGAAGTTGTCGTTGTTAATGGACACATCGTTTTCTTTGATAACAAACTTATTAATCAAACAGCAGGGCAAATTCTAAGAAAATAATAAAAGTATGATCCAAAAAAAATACGATAAATTCTTTCTGTGGATTTCCGGTGCTTTAGTGCTAGCCGGTCTTTTTATCTTGTCATCAGCCTCCTTCGGTTTGCTTAACAAGAAAGGAGTAACTATGTCCAGCGTGATGCTCCGTCAAATTCTTATTGGAATAGGATTCGGGGGGGGTCTATTTCTTATCGCGAGTAAAATTGATTATAGAAAAACACAAAAATTTGCATTACCTTTGTTTGTTTTTTCGTTTATTTTAACTCTCTTGGTTTTTGAACCTCATATCGGATTTGAGCATGGCGGAGCACGACGCTGGCTGATGCTTGGGCCATTCTTTTTCCAGCCAGCTGAACTCCTCAAACTTGGTTTTGTTTTTTATTTATCTTCATGGATTGCTTCACGCAAAAAAGAAATAGAAACTATTGAAGGAGGTTTAATCCCTTTTTTGATTTTTCTTGGTTTAGTCGGTTTGTTGTTGATATTTCAGCCTGATTTGGGAACATTCGGTGTTATCGCTTTAACAAGTGCGGCAATGTATTTTGTTGGGGGGGGGAGACTTAAACATATGGCGATTATGGCTTTAGTTGGAGTGATAACGGTCACAGCTTTGGTTTTTATCAAACCTCATGCGATGGCTCGCTTTTCTGTGTTTTTTGATCCATCTGGTGACCCCCAGGGGATTGGATATCAGATGAAACAAGTATTGATAGCTGTTGGTTCGGGAGGCATTATGGGAAGAGGTCTTGGTATGAGTATCCAAAAATTTCATTATCTTCCAGAGCCGGTTGGTGATTCTATTTTCGCCGTTTTTGCCGAAGAATTTGGTTTTATTGGCAGTGTTTTTTTGGTGGGACTTTTTATTCTGTTTCTCTATCGTGGATTCCATATTGCAAAAAAAGCACCCGATCCTTTCGGAAAATTATTAGCAACTGGGATAACTTCTAGTATTATTATACAGTCACTCGTTAATATCAGCACAATGGTGGGGCTGATACCTCTTACTGGACTTCCTTTGATTTTTGTAAGCCAAGGAGGATCAGCTCTCGCTATTGCCATGGCAGAGGTTGGTATATTGCTGAATATATCAAAACAAGGAAGGTAGATAATGAGACTTAAATAAAGTATAATATATCCATCTTTGGTTATTTATATATTAGTATTAAATTTGTAATTCATATTATATGAAGATTATACTTACAGGAGGCGGAACGGGAGGGCATTTCTACCCATTAATTGCGGTAACAGATGCATTAAATTTTATAGCCGAACAAGAGAAACTTGTTAAAACTGACATTATATTTATGTCAGACAGCCCTTATGATGCAAATTTGTTAACACAGAAGGGAATTCGTTTTAAAAAAATAAATGCAGGCAAGGTAAGAAGATATTTTTCGATTAAGAATATCCCAGATTTATTCAAAACTTTTTCTGGAATAATTGAAGCGATTTTTAGCGTTTACGCTGATTTTCCAGATGCTATTTTTTGCAAAGGAGGATACGCAAGTTTTCCGATTGTAGTCGCAGCACGTATTTTGGGTATTCCCGTTATGGTACATGAATCTGATGTTATCCCTGGAAAAGTAAATAAATGGGCGGGTAAGTTTGCAAGAAAAGTGGCAATTTCTTATTCTTCTTCTCTCAAATATTTCCCTGAGAAAAGAACCGCACTTACTGGAAATCCTGTGCGGAAAGAATTTTTTATCCGTGCTACAACTGGAGCAAAAGAGTTTTTTGATTTGGGAAATGATACACCCACCTTATTTATTACAGGAGGATCGCAAGGGTCAAAAATAATGAATGATGTTTTTCTTGAGATTTTGCCTAGCTTGCTTGAGAAATATCAGATTATTCACCAGACGGGGAAGGAAACTTTTGAAGACACAAAAGGGAGATCTTTAATAGTTTTGAATGATTCTAAGTATAAAACACGTTATCATCTTGTCGGTAGTTTAAATCTTAGTGGTATGAGAATGGCTTTAGGGGCTGCTGATCTTGTTATCTCAAGGGCTGGTTCTGGTATCTTTGAAATAGCTGCCTCTGGTTTGCCAAGTATAACGATACCCCTAGCAAACTCGGCCCAAGACCATCAAAGAAGAAATGCTTATGAATATGCGAAGACAGGGGCGACTGATGTAATAGAGGAAAAAAATTTAACGCCTAATGTTCTCTTGTCTGAAATAAATATGTTGATGGAGGACGAAGCTAAACGAAAAGAGATGGGAGCCGCCGCCAAAAAATTCTCTACTCCCGACGCCGCCGAAAAAATCGCCCGCGGAATCTTAGATTTAGTTTTAGAGCATTCGTAAAAAATTCTTATTTTTATTATCTCCTTATTGCTAGGTATTTTTTGCCTGACTCAATTTATGCTAAAATACTATTAATAAACAAAAGCTTATTTTTAACATAACTATTCTATGAATAAAAACAAAAGTCAATCAAAACAAATCAGGGTTCGTTTTGCACCGTCGCCGACGGGGGTTTTGCATATTGGGAGTGTCAGAACAGCGCTTTTTAATTATTTATTTGCTAAGCAAAATAATGGGAAATTTATCTTGAGAATAGAAGACACGGACAAAGAACGCTCTAAAAAAGAATATGAAGAAGATATTTTGGCTGGATTAAAATGGCTTGGGATGGAGGGAGATGAATTTTATAGGCAAAGCGATAGAGGAGAAGTTTTTAAAAAACATATCCAAAAATTAATTGCTGACGGTAAGGCGTATGTCTCTGACGAAACAACCAATGAAAGTAAAAATAGCGAAGTTGCAACAGATCAAGAAATTCAGAAAAATGAAAACGAAGTTAATTTTATAAACCCGAAGAAAAAAGAGGGTGAAAAACGTAGTAGCGTAATTAGGTTCAAAAACCCAAACACTGTTGTAACTTTCAACGATGTTGTTCGTGGAGAAATAAAGTTTGATACAACTGAGTTGGGAGATTTTGTTATTGCTAAAGACGAAGACACGCCACTTTATCATCTTACTGTTGTTGTAGATGATTTTGAGATGGGTATTACGCATATAATTCGTGGGGAAGATGGCATTTCCAATACTCCGAGACAAATCCTTATCCAAGAGGCTCTGGGCGCGCCACGGCCTGTTTATTGTCATATTCCGCTTATTCTGGCCCCCGATAAGTCTAAATTATCAAAAAGGCATGGCGCCGTAGCGGTAACAGAATATAAAAAACTGGGATATTTATCAGAAGCTATTATAAATTTCATTGCTTTTATTGGTTGGAACCCTGGAACAGAAAAAGAAATTTATAGTATAGATGAGCTTATTCAAGATTTTTCTTTGGAGAAAATAAAGAAGGGTGGGGCAGTTTTTAATGTTGAGAAATTGGATTCTGTAAATAAGGAATATCTTAAAAAATTAAGTACAGATGAATTAGCAGAAATGTTAATTGAATATTTACCAGAAGAATTAAAGCAAAAAGCTGAATTAGATAAAAGTCTTTGGCAGAAAATAGTTGAGATAGAAGGGGAGAGATTAAATAGACTTTCAGATATACAAAATATTGAGTTAAATTATTTTTTTAATCAGTCAGAATATGACGCAGAAAAATTAATGTGGCGACAAGAAAAAGATTTGGTTAACACTAAAGAATATTTAGAAAAAATAATTGAGTTGTTAAACCTTTTGGATGAAAAAGATTTTACGTCGCACAATATTAAGGAAAAAGTATGGGCGTATGCGGAAGAGAAGGGTAGAGGTAATGTTTTGTGGCCTTTTAGAATGGCTTTAAGCGGCCAAGATAAGTCTCCAGATCCTCTTATCCTGGCCGAGATTCTAGGCAAAAAAGAAACTACCAAGCGGTTAAAGGTTGCTGTTGAGAAAATATAAACTCGCAAATGCAAAGTTTTAAAAACCAAATTCAGAATAATAAAAAAAATAAAATTAGTTCCAAGATAATTAGCGGAATAGTTTTCTTGCTTTTTATTTCTTGCTTCTTATCTTCTACTTATTCTGTTTTTGCCTCTCGCGTAGATGAGCTTAAAGATGAAATTTCCGAAAGACAGGGTCAGATTGGGCAGATTGAGGCAGAGATTAAACAATATCAAAAAGATATTGATACTACTTCCAAGGAAGCAGATTCTTTGGGTAATGCAATTAAAATATTAGATATTACTGGGAAAAAATTAAACTCTAATATTTATTTAACTGAAAAAAAAATTGAGACGACTAATTATAATATAGAAAAATTAGGTTTAGAAATTAATACCAAGGAAGGAGATATTAGAGAGAGGAAGCTTTCTTTGGCTGAAACGATTAGAAACATGAACGAGAATGAATCTAAATCATTGATTGAAATTACACTAGGCAATAAACAATTGTCAGCTTTTTTTAATAGCTTAGAACAGATGGAAAGATTCCAAAAACAGATAAATATGAATCTTGAAAAACTCAGAAAGATTAAAACTGATTTAAGTAAGGAAAAAAGCGAAGAAGACAAAGAAAAGAATAATTTAGTTGAATACAAAGGAGAGCTTGTTGACCAAAAAACATTGGTAAACAGAAACAAAAAACAAAAAAGCACTTTGCTTGCAGAGACAAAAAATAAAGAAACAAATTACAAAAAACTCTTAGAAGAAAGGCTCCGACAAAAAGAAGCCCTCGAAGCCGAGATACTGGCTTTCGAAGATCAAATTCGTATCTATATTGATCCTAAATCTTTGCCACCAGCAGGGTCAGGTATCCTTAAATGGCCGTTAAAATATGCTTCTCAATATTCTTGTTGGGGTGATGAAAGAGCAACAGAAAGTTGTATAACTCAATATTTTGGGAACACAACTTTTGCAACAAAAAATCCTCAAGTTTATAGTGGAGTTGGACATAACGGTATTGATTTTAGGGCTCCTGTAGGATATAGAGTTTATGCTCCTCTTGATGGAGTTGTTCGGAGTGTTGGTGACACTGACAGCGCTTGCCGAGGGGTATCTTACGGAAAATGGGTTCTTGTAGACCATGGTAACAACCTCACGACTCTTTATGCCCATCTTTCTTTGGTTAAAGTTGTAAAGGGACAAAGAGTTACAACTGGACAAATAATCGCTTACAGTGGAAATACGGGCTACAGCACAGGGCCTCATTTGCATTTTTCAGTTTTTGCGACACCTGGCGTGAAGGTAACAGGAGAAGATGGATACGATAAATATTATAGCAAGGTTTGTGGTACAGAATTGCATTTTCCTGTAGCGGGCAAGGATAGCTATCTTAACCCATTGTCATATTTATAACGCAAGTGATATAATAAAATTATGATTAAAACAATATTCGTCGTTATACTTATACTATTTGCTTTAAGCTTTTTTAATATAAACGTAAGGTCTGTCGTCGAAAGCGATATTTTTCAAAAAAATTTGGAATTTGTGGAAAATGCGTTGTCTAAAATATGGGAATGGTTTGTGCCGTTTTGGGGAAAGTACTTAGCTGGTCCTGCTAGCACTCTTTGGAATATATTTCTAGATGGTTTAAATAAAATAAAAAGTGGTGAGATAATGCAAGAGGTTCAAGATAGCGTACCAACCACACCTGAGGTCAACTAAACCCCTCGAATAACGCAGAAATCACCAATAGGGGGCTTCTGCGTTATTAAAAGAGAATATAACGTCGCAAAAGGTATATTGTGCGACTACGGTCCCGTAATCGTTTTATTCACAAAATAAGAAGTACCCTAGTGGTGCGACGTACTATTAAATTCAAACATAAGACTATTTGAGCCTCCCTTTTAAAAAGTAGATGTTTTCCATCAATTAAAGCGTCAAATAAAATGTAAAAACCGGCGAGAAAAATTCTTGCCGGTTTTTAATCTACTATATAGATCGTGTCATTTTTTCTGATGACATAATCTATGTTTTCATTAATGAAAACCCCTTCTTTTATCAGAAAAAATTTTTTGTTTTTTATAGAAAAAAAATCTGAATTAAAACATATAAGTTTAATCAATTCTTGTATTGATTTCCCCTCTAATATTTTAATCTCTTTTTCTTCTACTTTATTTTTTCTGTTTGGATAGATCAACTTCATTTTTACCTCCTTTCTTTCTCCCCTATTTATATCAGAAATGCCCCAAAAAGCAAGAAATTTTATATATAGATTAAACACAAATAAATCAATTCTCAATTTTATGTTTGTCAGTTATTTTACACTTCCCTAAGGTTTTTTAAGCTGTTTTTCTATGTCTTTGGCAAGATCTTTACCGCAAAGACCGCAATATTTCTCTCCTCCCATTGCCATCGCAGTGATATGTCCGACAAGACCGCAACGAGGAAAATCTTTGTCATCTTTTTTCATTTCATCTACATCTTCTATTATTTCCCGGATATTGTTGAAATTAATGGTTAAATTTTTTCCACACCGAGAACAAAAACTCATTTTATCAAAAGATTCTTTTCCGCACTGGCATTTAATCACTCTGCCCTCTGTCCGCCTTTTTTCCATCTTTTTTCAATCCTTTTATCAAAAAAACTTTCGTTTCTCTGAGAACCCTTTCATTCTTTTCACTATCAGTTTCTTTAATATTATTCTCAGCGCCGACATTGTTAATTTTAAGATTAACTTTTTTTATTGCTTTCTCTTCAGCCTCTGATGCGGAGTCTTCTTTTTTATTAAAATCAGGTATTTTTTCCATATAGTTATTTGTTAAAATTATTTAAAATAAAAACGTCTTTATCGTATCAGACTATCTCACAAAATTCTATTACTTTATGCTATAATATAGGTTGTTATAATATAAACACAATAATATTCTCATGCGAACATCATACTCAGCCTTAAATACTTATAAAAATTGTCCTTTGCAGTATAAGTTTCAGAATGTTGATAAAATTAGTAGCCCCAAAGGGATTGAGGCTGTTTTTGGTTCTGCGGTTCACTCTGCTTTGAATTACATGTTTGAACGCAATCCTCTATACCCTACTGTTGATGAGGTTATTAATTTTTTTCGTGACAAATGGGACGAGAAAATGAAAAAATTTGATCCCAATAGCGAAGATGAGAGAAACAAACTTTTTTATGATGAAGGAATCAAAATTATCCAAAAATTCTATAAGAAAAATCAGCCGTGGAATTTTAATGTTATGGAGATGGAATCGTTTTTTGATTTTGAACTTGAGGACCCAGAGAACCAAAAGAAGCACAATATTACCGGTTTTATAGACCGCATAGATAAAAATGAAAATGACGATGGAGATGTTTTTGAAATCATAGATTACAAGACTGGTAAAAAAATGCCTTCTCAAAAAGATGTAGATGAAGACTTACAGTTATCTATTTACCATTTGGCTTTGCTTAAAAAATGGCCCCATCTCTCTCTTACAAAAATAAAATCAAGTTTGTATTATCTTAAGCATAATGAAAAGTTATCTGCCGAACATTCTTCTGAAAAGCTGGAAAAAACAAAGCAGTATATATTAGAAACAATAAGGGAGATTGAAGAGAAAATAGAAAACGATGAAGAGTTTCCGCCTAACACTTCCCCGCTTTGCGGATGGTGTGGTTACCAAAAGATGTGTCCAATGTATCGGCATATGTATGGCTCAGCCGCGCTTAGCGGGGAGAGTAATCTTATTGAGGGTTTGAGTGACCTAAATATAGGAGAAGTGATTCAAGAGTATGTTGATCTGAAAGCGAATAACAAAGAGAATAATAATCGCACAGCTGAGCTGAAAATTTTGCTTGAGCAATTTATGGATGCCGAAAAAGTTGAACGAGTTTTTGGTGAAGAACAATATATAACAAGAAAAGAACAACAGCGTTGTTCTTACGACGAAGAAAAAGTTGAAGAGATTTTAAAAGAAGCAAAGTGTTTAGAAAAATGCCTTTCGCTTGATGACAAAAAATTAGAAAAACTACTTCCCTCTTTACCAACTGAAATCAAATCAAAAATCCTAGAAAACAAAAAAACCAAGAAGTTTTCAACCCTTACCGTTGGCAAGAGAAAAAGCGGAGATAGAGAGGAGGACGAGGAATAAAAAGACGATGCAGCTCATCGTCTTTACTCTGAAAAATACAAGTAGGAGGATTTGCCAAAGAATATTTATTCTTTTACTCCAGCCCCTTACAATTCCCTGCTGGTGTATAACCTGCTTTTTTTGCTGATTCGATTGACTCAAACCAAACCTTATTTGCTTCGCTTATTCTTTGTGCCCCTGAACACCACGGAAAGTGGTATTTTGAGCCGTTTTTTGAGCCTACAACCGCCCCCTGCGGGGACTGTTGGTTGTTTATGGCGTTATTTACTGTCGTACCTTTTTCTCCGTTTTTAGGGGCTATTTGATAATTTAAAAGTCCTACAGAAGCTCCTAAGTTGGCATTTTCTGTGTTATTTATGGTTATTGAGGTCTTATTCTCTTTGATTTTAGATAATCTTCCCAACCCAAAGCTGACAAGGGATACCAAAATGATAATTGCGGCCGTAAAAGCATCGTTATATTTTGGCTTTGGTTCAGTTAAATAATCTGAAATATCAATCTCGTGTGTATCTACTTCTTTAGAATCGGGGTTGTCTTTTTTATAGTTTTCTGTTAACATATTTATACTATATAGATTATAGCATTTAAAGATAAATAATATAAATTTATGTCACATAAGAAAGCTGGCGGTTCGTCGAGAAATCTAAAAGATTCAAATCCACAATATTTAGGCGTTAAATTATCTGATGGGCAGAAAGCTCAGCCAGGTTCTATTATTATACGCCAAAAAGGATTAAAAACTATTGCAGGAGAAAATGTTAAAACGGGAAAAGATTACACATTATACTCTTCTGTAGATGGGGTAGTTAAGTTCTCAGAAAAAAGAAAACTTGCTTTTAATGGAAAAGTTAAACGACATAAAGTTGCGAATGTTGTCATCTCTAAATAACTTTTGTTAAGGTCTTCAAATAAAAAATACCCCATATGGGGTATTTTTTATTTAGTGTTTTTTTGATTACTATTTTAAAGCTATAATGTCGACAATAAATTCTTGTCCAAAAGCTTTCGGTGTGTGTTCTCCAACTTCTTTAATCGGAGTTTCAATTTCGATTGAATCAACAGGTATTTCAACGTGAGCTTGTTTCTCTAATTCTTCAGCTATCTCTTTTTCGTGAATTGCTGCGAATAGGTGCCCCTTGTCATTAACTTTCCTCTTCAGTACAATCTTTACACCCCTCAAAGCTTCTATGTTTTTCTTTAGAAGATCGCCCTGGATAGCTTTCGCTTGCCCGATAGCTTTCATTCTAACACCAACCGACTTCATAGCTGCAGGAGTGGCCAACTCAGCTTTACCCTGAGGAATCAACAGATTTCTAGCGAAACCATCTTTAACCTCTCTTATTTCATATTTCTTCCCTATTTTAGGAAGGTCTTGCAGTAAAATTACTTTCATAGAATACAAATCACGAATTTATACAAAAGTACAAATATCGATAAATAAAACTTTATAATAGAATCATCTTAGCACACTTGAGGTTTTTTTCAATGCGATTACTTATTACTCAAAACCTCTATTGCCTTTTCCATCTGAGGATCTTTTTCCGTTTCTAAATCTTCTTTAGTAATTTTGATCTCAACATCAGGGGTAAGCCCCTCTTTGGAAATCGAATTACCGTTTGGAGTTAACCAGCGGGCGATGGTTAGTTTAAGAGATGTTTCAGGTGTGATTTGGATAAGTTCTTGTACAGAACCTTTTCCAAAACTTTTTGTGCCGATTAAAGTTGCTACACCATGTTCTTGCATTGCTCCCGCAAAAATTTCGGATGCAGATGCACTCCCTTGGTCAATTAAGATAGCCATTTTTAAATTGTCATTAAAAATATTATAACCCTTGCTTCGATAAAGTCTTTCCTCCCCATTACCAAATTTTTCACGAGCAACAATTTTTCCTGCAGGCAAAAACCAGCTAGAAATGTCAACTGCTGCATCTAAATAACCACCAGGATTGCCTCTTAAGTCAACGATTAATTTATCTTTTCCAGACAAAACAAATTCTTGGAGTGACTGTTGAAATGCTTGAGAAGAAGGTGCTGAGAAATTATACAACCTGATGATAAAAGCTTCTTGTAGTTCGTTTTTTTTCTCATCTGAAGAATTGTCTATCTGAGATTTCATTTCTGTTTTTAATACAGGAATTTGAATTACGTCTCTAAAAACTTCTATTTCAAGAGGGGCGCTTTCTCCATCTCTCAGAACAGTTAAATTAACAGAAGTTCCTTTTGGACCCCTAATCATCCTTACAGCTCTTTCAACTGTTATGTCAGTTGTAACATCTTCGTTAATTTTGATTATTTTGTCTCCCGCTTTTATCCCAGATTTTTCAGCAGGGGTTCCTTTCAGAGGAGCGACAACCGTAAGTAAGTTTTGTCTAATACCGATTTCCATACCAACCCCTTCAAAATCGCCGTCCATATCGTCTTGGAACATTTTTGATTCCTCGGGAGGGAAAAATACAGAATAAGGGTCATCTAAAGAAGCGACTAACCCTTCAATAGCTCCCCAAACTTGATCTTGATCCTCTAGCCCGTTATTAGATACATATTTGTTGTCGATTGTGTTCCATGCCGTCCAAAAAGGAGAAAAATCCACCTCAGCTGGCTTTTCTGTTTCTTTATTTAAAAGGCTCGTAACTTTTTCAATACTAGGCCTTTGAGAATACCCAACGAATACACCCCCAACAAAAATGCTCCCCGTAACTAGAACAGCAAGCACGACATAAAAAAGTTTTTTCAGTGTTTCCATATCAATATATTATCTCATAATTACAAGGTTCTGGTCAAATCAAAAAATTCCACACCCCCCTTTTTCTTTTTTTGGTCTTTTTATAGTATAATCAAGACAATGTTTTATCCGCATGTTTGTAAAATTTGTAATTAGTATTCTATGATAAACACTTTTAAATACAAAAAACTTACTTGGGTTGATTTAGAATCACCAACAAAAGAAGAGGTCAAAGAACTTATTAAAAAATATGGGATTCACCCTCTTGTTGCTGATGAATTATTGAAGCCAACTCTTCGCCCTAAGGTAGATGCTTATCCAAAAAATGCTTATCTTGTATTACACTTCCCTATTTTTGATTATTCTCGTAATGGATGCACTAGTTGCGAAATAGATTTTGTTGTTGAAAAAGATTTAATTATAACTGCACATTATCAAACAATTGGTTTCCTTCACGAACTTACAAAAATTTTTGAAGCGGATGCGATGCTTAAAGAATATGGCCTGACAAAAGATGCTGGAATGCTTTTCTTTAATATTATTAAACAGTTTTACTTTTCATCGACTCGGCAACTTGAACATATTCAAGAAAAAATTTCTGATGTCGAAGATAAAATGTTTTCAGGGGCAGAGTATGATCTCGTTCAACAAATATCTCTAATAAGAAGAGACTTGATTGAGTTCAGAAGGATTATTCATTCTCATCAAGAAATTTTTGTTTCTTTTGAGCCTCACGCTAAAAAATTATTTGGCAAAGAATTCACTCATTATTACAACAGCATTATGGGAGAGTATTATAAAGCATGGAATATGCTTGAAAGCTTTAATGAAACAATAATTTCGCTCCAGGATACGACTGATTCACTTTTGAATCACAGATCAAATGAAATAATGAAAAATTTGACTATTATGGCGTCTGTGACCTTCCCGTTAGCTTTGTTCGCAAGTCTTTTTGGAATGAATACTGTAAATACTCCAATTATCGGTTTGTCTGGTGATTTTTGGATAATTTCCGGCTTTATGACATTAGCTACAATGTGTATGTTCATATATTTTAAACGTAAAAAATGGTTGTAATATGAAAATAAAACTCTACAATACCTTAACTCTTAAAAAAGAAGAATTCGAGCCGATTAAAAAATTCGGGTTTTTGCCGTCTAAAAAAATCGGGATATATACTTGTGGACCTACTGTTTATGATTATGCTCATATAGGAAACCTACGAGCTTATATTTTTAGTGACATCTTAAGAAGAACTTTAGAATTCAATAAATATAAAGTTAATCACGTGATGAATATTACTGACTTCGGGCATTTGGTATCTGATGCTGACGAAGGTGAAGATAAAATGACAAAGGCTTTACGTCGGGAGGGCAAATCAAACACAATGGAAGCAATGAAAGAAGTCGCTGATTTCTATACTGGTGAATTTAAAAAAGATATTGCAAGTCTAAACATAGAAACACCTCATGTGATGCCAAAAGCAACGGAGCATGTAAAAGAAGATATTGAAATTATTAAGACTCTCGAGAAAAAAGGAATCGCATACAAAACAAGTGACGGGATTTATTTTAATACTTCTAAATTTAAAGATTATGGAAAGCTCGGGAATATAAATATCGAAGGCTTAAAAGAAGGTGCTCGTGTTGAAAAAAATACTGAGAAAAAAAATGTTATAGATTTTGCTTTGTGGAAATTTAACAAAAATCTCGGCTGGGATTCTCCTTGGGGGAAAGGTTTCCCTGGTTGGCATATTGAATGTTCTGGAATGTCTACAAAATATTTAGGACAACCTTTTGATATTCACACAGGAGGAATAGACCATGTCCCTGTTCATCACCAAAATGAGATTGCTCAGTCGGAAGCCGCTTATGATAAACCTTTGGCGAATTATTGGATGCACGGAGAATTTCTAAATTTCGGTGGTCAAAAAATGGCAAAGTCATCAGGTGGATTTATAACACTAAGAACTATTGAAGAAAAAGGTTTAAACCCTCTCTCTTACCGCTATTTAGTTTTAACAGCCCATTATCGAAGCCCACTAAACTTTACTTTAGAGGCCGTTGAATCTGCACAAAAAGGATTGGAACACCTTTATAACCAAGTTAGAGATCTCGGAGATGAAATTGGAGAGATAGATGAGGAATTTAAAAAAGATTTTACTGAGAAAATTAACGATGATTTAAACACTCCTCAAGCCTTGGCTGTTGTTCAAGAAGTACTTAAATCAGAAATCGCAGATGAAGATAAATTGGCGACTGTGTTAAATTTTGATAAAGTGCTGGGGCTCAAATTTAAAGACGCTTCTAAGCCAATAGATATTCCACAGAACATAAAAGAGCTCGCCGACAAACGCCAACAAGCACGTGAAGATAAAAACTGGAATGAGTCTGATAGGCTGCGAGATGAAATAAAAAACTTTGGATATGAAATAGAGGATATAAAAGATGGTTATAGAGTACAAAAAAAGGCGAGTAGTTAGTCTACTCGCCTTTTTAACAAATGTTAATATCCTGTGGTTAACCTCCCTAAATCCGACATATTTTAATTCATAGGTCAACTTTAAAACAGGTTCGCGAATGTGCTATCATAAGAGAATCATGGCTATCAAAACAGTAAAATCAAATGCGGTAAGAACTCCTCCGCAAGACCTAGAAGCAGAAAAATCTGTTCTCGGAGCTCTTATGCTAGATAAAAACGCAGTTTATATTGTGGTTGATATTTTACATGCTGATGATTTTTATAGTCCGAAGCATGGCATCATCTATAATGCGATGAATGATCTTTATGAGAACAAGGAACCAATTGATGTTGTCTCAGTATCTTCTCGCTTGAAAGAAAAGAAAGAAATAGATGCAATCGGAGGAAGTGCGTATTTAACAGAGGTTGTAAATTTTGTACCGACAGCTTCTAACATCAAACACTACGCTGAAATCGTATACAAAAAGAAAATGCTTAGAGATCTGATCGAATCTTCAGATCATATTTCAGGATTAGGATATCAAGAAGATGAAGATATTGATGTTCTCGTTGATGCAGCAGAAAAAAGAATTTTTAGTATTGCTCGATCTTCGGTTAAGCAAAAATTTGATAGCATTAAAAATGTATTAAGTGAGTCTTGGGAAAGATTCGAAAAATTACATGAGTCCGGGGGGAAGGAAACAAGAGGTATTTCGACAGGATTTCATGAGCTAGATAATAAATTAGCAGGATTACAAAAATCAGATTTGATAATTTTAGCGGCTAGGCCTTCAATGGGTAAAACAACTTTAGCTATGGACATTGCAAGACATGTTGCTGGAAACGGAATCCCTGTTGGTATTTTTAGTCTTGAGATGTCCAGCCAACAGCTAGTAGACAGGATGCTTGCATCTGAAGCTAAAATTGATTCTTGGAAATTAAGGACTGGCAAACTTTCCAGTGATGATGAATTTCAAAGGCTCTCACATGCAATGGACAAACTTTCAAAAGCTCCAATTTTCATTGACGACGAATCAATGAATAACGTTTTGCAAATGAGGGCAAAAGCCAGAAGACTCCAATCTGAACATGGGCTTGGTCTTATTGTTGTCGATTATCTTCAGCTTATGGCTCCTCACAAGACTAAATCAGATAATCTTGTGCAACAGATGACTGAAATATCGCGATCGCTTAAGACTCTCGCGAGGGAACTTGATGTACCTGTCTTGGCACTTTCCCAGCTTTCTCGTGCAGTAGAATCAAGACGACCAGCGATACCAAAACTTCATGACCTTAGGGACTCTGGTTCTATTGAGCAAGATGCCGATGTTGTTATGTTTGTTTATCGAGAAGCAAAATACAATGAAGATACTGACAGAGGTAATATTTCAGACATTTTCATTGAAAAACATCGAAATGGTCCGACAGGACGAATTGAATTAATGTTTAACCCAGAACAAATCTGCTTTACAAATATCGAGAAAGGCGGCGGATTTGGAGATATTTAAAAAATCTGTTGATTTTTAAATTTTAATTGAAATCATAATTTTAAATGTTTAAAATTTAATCATTTAAAATTCACTTAAAATTTAAAATTAAGGTAGCGAGGTGGTTAAATTTGAAAAAGTTATTACATGAGTACAATCAACCAATTATCTGAATTATTCCTCAAATTCCCCGGCATTGGTCCTCGTCAGGCTAAGCGTTTTGTTCATTTTCTCGCAAAAGGAGACAAACAGTTTACAACAGATTTGGCAAAAATGATTTCAGTTGTAACTGACGAAATTAAACAATGTTCGTCTTGTCGCAGACTTTTTGAAAAACACGCCCAAGAAGTGGAATGTTCGATTTGCAGAAACATAAATAATAAAGACGACACCCTCCTCATGGTAGTTGAAAAAGATACAGATTTTGAAAATGTCGAAAGAACTAATTCTTATAATGGCAAATATTTTATACTTGGAGAAAATCTTCCTCTCATGGAATTGCGTGAGCGAGATCAAGCGATTCTTAAACAACTATTTGCAAAGATACAAGAAAAAAATATCGCTGAAGTTATTTTAGCGACAGGAGCGACAACCGAAGGGGAAAACAATGCTCGATATATTAAAAAGATACTAGAACCTCTTGTTCAAAAAAGAGGATTAAAAATAACCCAACTAGGCCGAGGGCTTTCTACTGGCACGGAGTTGGAATACATCGACACTGATACGATGCAAAATGCACTTGAAGGGAGAAGATAAAAAAAACAATTATTTAAAACTTTAATATGAGTAAGGCTCCCAGAAACGTTTTTGTAGGACATCCGCTTTAATAAAATTTTTGCCGAGGACAATACTCGCATTAAAAAATCACTGCTACTAAGCAGTGATTTTTTCAATAGTTATGTGAGTGTGGGGCTGTCTGTGCCCTTTTTTAACTGTATATCTAGTTTTAGGTTTGTATCGGATTACTGTGATCTTCTTATCTCTCATATTTCCATTTGATGTAGCCTCTACTTTTGCTCCCTCAACTAATGGAGCTCCAATTTTAAGGTCATTTTTATCAGAAACAAGTAAAACCTCGTCAAAAGTTATTTTCTCCCCTTCTTCAACTTCTAACTTTTCGATTTTAAGAATATCTCCTTCTTTAACAATATATTGTTTCCCTCCAGTCTTAATAATAGCAAATTTATCAGCTTTTTTACTTTCTTTTACAGCCTTAACTTCCTTGACGGTACCTTCAGTCTTAGTTTTAACTGTTTTTTCTTTAGTCTCCACAGCCTTAGCCTTAGGAGAAGTTATCTTCTTTTCTTCAGTCATAATGATATATATAATACACGATTTTTCCAAAAAGGCAAGAGAAAATCAAGTTTTATTAGTGTATCTACCTATTTTGGACCCTTTTTCTATCTAGCGTAAGGTAAACATGTAAAATAAGCACTATTATAAAGGGTGTTAAGAGTACTGGATGAACTCTAAAAGACAAAGATTTAGTTAATAATCCAAAGCTCAAAGCCTTAATTTCTGTTAGGTGCCTTACCCCTAAATAGTTATTTTTCTGCCCATTCTTTGAAACTAAATTCATCGGCGAGGGTTGTTGGTTCCCCGTGTCCAGGATAAGCGATTGTTTCTTCTGAAAATTTATCAAAGATTTTTCTTATAGAAGTTTTGAGATCCTCTTTACTTGAATAAGAAAAATCATACCTTCCTATCGCGCCATTAAAAAGAGTATCTCCAGTAAAAACTATCTGCGTATCGGACGTGCGATGTTCGTCAACACTACTTAAAACAAGACAAACAGAACCAGGAGCATGCCCTGGAGTTTCTATCACTTCCAAAGAATAATTTCCGAAAGAAATTTCATCCCCTTCTTTCAAAAACTTAATATCTGTCGGTAAGGGGTTCTTAAATTCCCTCTTGAGCCAAAACTTTGCAGAGCTATTGACGTCTTTCAACAAAAATTTGTCGTTCTCATGCACATAAAAAGGAGCAGGTAAAATCATTTGCAACTCCCCCGCCCCCAAAACATGATCAAAATGCCCATGAGTCGCGATGATAGCCTTCAAAATTAGTCCCTTTTCATGAATCTTCTCAGCAATAAAAGCCCCGTCCTCAGCCGGGTCGATAACAATAACTTCCTCATTGTCATAGATCAGATAACAATTTGTCTGCAATTCTCCTAAATGATATGTTTCGATTTCCATATTAAATCTTTTTAATCTCTTTAACCAATCCTGGAAATTCACTTTGATTAAAGTGTCCACAGTCTTCAAGTGTGATTACCTTTGCACTCGGCAAGGCTTCTTGGCATTTTAAGACGTTTGAATGTTTTCTATAAAAGTCTGTCCTCCATCTCTGGCTTCTCAAGCAGCTGAGGTTCTATGTCTATGCTTTCGCCTGTTATTCTTAGGACATCTTTGTCTATCTTTTTGAACTCTTTTCCTGTCGAGTTATAGTGACTTACTGTTGTCTTAAGTGAGTTGCCTAGCTTGTTGTGGTATTCGTCGTAACTCTTCAAATGTCGTCCAAGCTCTTCTACTCTCTTCTTAATTTCCTTAGCCGACTCTTCTATCTGTAAAGACCTTAGACCCTGCAAAACTGTCTGTAAATAGGCCATAAATGACGTAGGAGAGACGATTATGACGTGCTTTTGTTGGAAGGCGTATTCTATTAAATCTCGTGTGTTGGCCTTTACTGCCCCGATTTCATTTATAAGCAAATCATAATAAATTCCTTCAGATGGGATAAACATAAAAGCAAAATCCATAGTCCCCTCTTTGGGTCTAATGTATTTTGAAGTTTCGTCAATTCGCAATTTCAAATCTTGTTTGAATAATTTTTCAAGCTTTTCTCTTTCAATAGGGTCATTTTCTTTAACGATACGATTATAATTTTCCAAACTAAACTTTGAATCAACAGGTAAAATTTTCCCCTTATCCAAAAAAACAACAGCATCAACAATTTCGTTATCTTCAAACTTATATTGCATCTGAAAACCTCCAGGAGGCAAAACATTTTTCAAAACAGTTTCTAAATAATATTCACCAAGCACTCCCCTTTGCTTTGGATTCTTTAAAACATCTTGCAAAGATTTAAGCTGATCGGCAAAGCCAACAACCTGTTTGTTCGTCTCGTCCAGTCTTGTAAGTTTTTCAGTAATATCCCGAATAGTTTTTTGACTCTCGCCAAACTGACTCTGAATTGCTTTAGTAGATTCTCCAAGTTTGCTATCCAAAGTTCCTCTAATCTCTTTAAGCTGGTCTTGCATCATCAGAATAGAACGATAATTTGCATCATCCTTTTCATCTTTACCGTCATTCTCTTTTCTCCCCACCAAAAACCAAAAAACAACCCCTCCCGCGAAAACCCCAAAAACAACGCTTAAAATTATGGTAAATGTTTGTGACATATTTAGATTATAGCATTAAAAATATTATGTTTGTATTGCTTAATAAAAGTCTCATCGTCAACGTTTATCTCGCAGATCTTTTT
>Ga0210057_1002114_pt1 | contig 28822 bp, 28 predicted proteins | sample CryGeyCG2114_010_2_FD_183968 | JGI IMG/M metagenome (GOLD analysis project Ga0210057, IMG submission 183968) | Groundwater microbial communities from aquifer - Crystal Geyser CG10_big_fil_rev_8/21/14_0.10 (SPAdes) (version 2) | ecosystem: Environmental > Aquatic > Deep subsurface > Groundwater ...
AATTGGAAGAACAAAAACGCAACGAAGAAGAGGCAAAATTAAGAGGGGAAACGCTGGCGCCTGAATGGGGTAACCAAATTCGCTCGTATGTAATGCAGCCGTACAAAATGGCGAAAGACCATCGGACTGATTTTGAAACGCAGGAGGTGGAAAAAGTGCTGGACGGGAAATTGGAGGAGTTTATGGAGGCATATTTGCGCTGGCGCAAAAAATCATAAATCATAAGTCATAAGTAGAGACGTGGCACTGCGTGGTGCGGGGTTTATCCCCTTGAATAATTTAATTAAAAAGTGATAAGATGGAAAGCTAACAAAATAAAAAATAAAAATATGAATATTGACGCTAAAATACGGAAGATTCCCGACTGGCCCAAGGAGGGAGTTTTATTTTACGATATAACTACCCTTTTTGAAGACCGGGAAGCCTTTAAGTATGTAGTGGACAAGCTTTGCCGGCCATATGAAAATATGCGGATTGACAAGGTAGTAGGCATTGACGCGCGCGGATTTTTGCTTGCCTCCAGCATGGCCTATAAGTTGGGAGCGGGAGTTTCCATTGTCCGCAAAAAAGGAAAGCTGCCTTATAAGACGATCAGCCGGGATTATACTCTTGAATACGGCGCTGATTCCCTGGAGATGCACGAGGACGCCGTTAAAAACGGCGAAAGGGTGGTAGTAGTTGACGATTTAGTGGCTACCGGGGGAACAATGCTGGCCGCCGCCGGACTGGTGGGACAGCTGGGAGGAATTATTATGGGAATCAGTTGGGTGGTAGACCTGCCGTTTTTAGGCGGTTCCCGGAAATTAAGCGGATATAATTGCTATAATTTAATCAGATATGAAGATGAAAAAATAAATAAGGCGGAAATGGATAATCCCGTGTCTTCGCAAAATGAAAAACAAAAGATTAAAATCGGCATTATCGGCGGATCGGGTTTGGAAAATTTGGATATTTTACAAGATAAGAGGCAGGAAAAAATAAATACGCCATTCGGCGCGCCGTCTGATTTGGCAACGATTGGCAAGATCAGGGATGTTGAGGTGGTAATTATTTCCAGGCACGGCCGCAATCATACTATTAAGCCGACTGATGTTAATTTCCGGGCGAATATTTGGGCGCTGAAGGAATTAGGCATAACCCATATTCTGGCCGCCACCGCCTGCGGCAGTTTGCGCGAAGAAATCAGACCGGGCGATTTTGTGATTTTAAACCAATTCATTGACCGGACGACCAAGCGCGCGCAGACTTTTTATGAAGGCCGGGTTTGCCATATTCCGATGGCTGAACCGTTCTGCGGCAGGCTGGGAAGTTTGGCATACCAGGCAGCTTTAGGTCTGGGAATAACCGCCCATCCCCAGGGGACGGCCGTAACAATTGAAGGGCCGCGATTTTCCACTAAAGCCGAAAGTAATTTATTTCGCTCTTGGAACGCGGATATAGTTAATATGACCACGGTGCCGGAGGCGGTTTTAGCCCGCGAGGCTGGAATTTGTTATCAGGCGATTGCGATGGCGACCGACTATGATTGCTGGCGCGAAACAGAAAATTCAGTAAACATTCAAAAGGTTTTAACAGTCATGAAAAATAACGCGGATAAGATGGAGAAGCTGTTAGCAGAAATTATTCCGAAGATAGATTTTATGGAATGCGAATGCCGGCATGATATTGAAAGTGCGGTAATTTAAAAAATAATGCAAATCTACAAATTATATGCAAATTCTTCAAATTACGAATTATGCAAATTAAAAAGAAGTGAGAATTTCGCGTATTTTAAAAGAGGAGGATGAATTTAACAAAGTCAAAAATATTTTTGTGGAGTTGTATTTTTTTTATCATCGGCATTGCGGTAGCGTCATTTTTGCCAGCAAAATTTTTGTGCTATGATTTATGGTTTTTCGGGATGATAGTTGGTTTGATTGTGATAATTTTTTTAAAACGTAGGGAACGATTTCAAACCGCTCCCTACGTTTTATTTTTCACATTTTTTATTTTTGGCATTTGGCGTTATTCCGTATCGTTGCCGCCGAATACGCCGGACAAAATTTGGCATTATAACGGGCAAAATGTGGAATTCACCGGCGTGGTAAACCGCGAACCGGATTTACGCGTGGACAAAGTGAAGTTGATGGTGGGGGCGCGATATATAGAGATTAATAGCAACCTATCCCTGCCGGTAAACGGCAATGTTTTAATCACCGTCCCCTTATATCCTAGCTATAATTACGGCGATACGCTGAAAATTAAATGCGAGTTGAAAGCGCCGGAACAAATTGACGATTTTTATTACGATCGGTATTTGGCGATGCAGAATATTTATTCAACCTGTTATAACCCGCAAATAACACCCCTCTCTAACCCTCCCCTTGGCAAGGGGAGGGAATTATATAGTAAAATTTTACAATTAAAATCCCAATTGGCGGACGCGATGAGCGCCGGTTTGCTGGAGCCGGAAAACTCATTACTGCAAGGCATGATATTAAATAATCGCGGGGAACTGCCGGAAGAATTAAAAAATGCTTTCGCGCAAGCCGGTATTACCCATATTATCGCCATTTCCGGCATGAATATCGCGATAATATGCGTTATTATCATTAATTTTTTTATAGCCATCGGAGTTTCCCGGCGCGCCGGCCTTTGCTTTTCGGCTTTAATACTGGGCGCGTATTTGGTATTAATCGGCTGGCCGGCATCAGCCGTGCGGGCGGGGATTATGGCTTTTATCGCCATGCTGGCTATTTTTTTGGGCCGGCTGAACAAATTAACCACCGCGCTCGTTTTTGCCGGCGTATTAATGCTATTAATAAATCCAAAAATGCTGCGTGATGACGTTGGGTTTCAATTGTCTTTTTTGGCGCTATTGAGCATTATTTATGTTTATCCGATTTTTAAGGAGTTTGCGGAAAAAATAATTAAATCCGAAACGAGGTTTGCCTCGTCTATATTGAAGGGTGCGATTGACATTATTATTCTCACTCTGGCCGCTCAAGTTTTAACTCTGCCGATTATTGTTTTAAATTTTCATCAAGTTTCTTTAATCGCGCCGCTGGTTAATGTGCTGGTTTTATTTTTACTGCCGTTTATTATGGTCAGCGGTTTAATCGCGCCGGTTTTAAGTTTGTTCTTGCCAGCATGGGCTTGGCTGTGGTTTGCGCCGACATATTTTACCTTAAAATATATGGTTTGGGTAGCTGATAATTTTGTAAAATTGCCGTTAGCTTATCTGGAAGTGGAATATGTCTGGCTAGGATGGGTTATTTTGTTTTACGCGGTAGCAGGATGGGGAATTTGGTGGTATAATAAAAGATAATTTTCAATGCTAAAAATAAAAGAAAAATTTTTAATTTACTCAATAATTATTTTAGTAATAGCCAGTTTAACACTGGTAGTTTTTTTATACGCCTATTGTCCGCCAGAACAGCTTAAAGTGAATTTTTTAGATGTGGGGCAGGGCGATTCTATTTTAATTAAAACGCCGTATGGCCAAAACATATTAATTGACGGCGGCGACGGCAAGAAAATTTTGCAGGAATTGCCGAAATTTATGCCGTTTTACGACCGCACGATTGACTTGATGATTTTAACCCACCCGCATGACGACCATGTCGGGGGCTTAGTAAAAGTTTTACAAAGATATAAAGTAAAAAAAATTTTATACACCGGGGTGGTCCATACCTCGCCGATGTATTTGGAATGGCTCGCGGCCGTGCGCAGAAAAAATATTCCGCTGGTAATAATTGACCGGCCGCAGACTATCGCCTTGGGAGCGGACTTGCGGCTGGAGATTTTATATCCCCTAGAGAGTTTGTTAAATAAAGAAGTGGAAAATTTAAATAATAGTTCAATTGTTACGAAATTAATTTATAAGGAAAACAAATTTTTGTTCATGGGCGACGCGGAGGGAGAGATTGAAAACGACCTCGCTCCCAGCCCCTTCCAAGACCCCTCCACTTCCGCTTCGCTTCAGCACCTCCCCTTAGTAAGGGGGGGGTTGGATTTAAGCGCGGACGTTCTTAAGGCCGGGCATCACGGAAGTGACACCTCTAATTCAGAAAAATTTTTAGAGGCGGTTAAGCCGAAGTACGCGATAATTCAAGTCGGTGCAGATAATGATTTCGGGCATCCGTCTTTGCGAGTCTTAAAGCGGTTTGAACGCGTTGGCGTGGAAATTTTCAGGAATGATTTAAACGGCTGGGTGCAGGTAATTAGCGACGGATATAACATTAAAATTAATAAAGAAAAGTAGAAACGCCCCGCTGGGGGTCTATAAGGTGAACATAAAAGAGGTTTTTGAAACCTGTTAATTAACAGGTTTCAAAAACCTAAAATATATTAATTCCGAATCATTAGGATTTTTAGCAGGGTGAATTTGACAAATTTTGTCAAGGGTGTATAATTGTTGATTATTAGCATTTTTGCTCTTTTCATAATAAAAATTGGCAATACGGCGCATGCGCCTTTTGTATAAAATACAGATTTGGAGGAAAGAACATGGTTATTTCTTGCGCGGGAATGGACAGAAAAGACGCAATCAATGCACGGCTCTCCGAGCTGTGCGCGGCATTGGTTCCTTATAGTTCAAGGTTACAAACTTTGGATTATGGGAAAATTTCTGTCCAGCCAGGTTGTCTCGAATATCATTTGGGGATGCTTCGCATTTGCATGGTCCATGCCATGCAAAAAGAGGTATCGTTGGATACGGTTTCGTATTTCATTGAAATCATGCTTCTGCTCGTTGAAAAATACGAGATAGAGCACGAAAATAGCGGAATAGTTATTCAGCTCGCAGACATCCGCGCGAAAGTTCCGGCCGAGTTTCAGCAGACACTGGAAGACGGCTGGAAGATGGTGGTCGGATTTTGATTCATCCGTTTGTTTTTAGAGGGAGGTGATGTAATTTCATTACAGCGCTTTCGCTGAAATTTTATAGGCCAACTTTCAGCCTGACTGCTTTATCGGGGTGGTTTCACAACACGTGAATGAGACCATTCCCTTTTTTATTTAAGAAAAATGTATAGAAAAATAAAGCCTAACGAAGAGACAAATAAATTTTTTCTAAATTTAAATTGTGGTAATATATTTAACCAACTCCACAATATTTTTTACTTTAATTAAATTTAAATTTTCAATAGAATCGGGCTTGCTCGCCGTAGCGCTCTGCGCGTAGGCGGGGACAATGGCTTTGGTAAATCCCAGTTTAGCCGCTTCGTTAAGCCGCTGTTCCAGTTTATAAACATTTCTTACTTCTCCGCCTAAGCCGACTTCGCCCAAAATTATCGTTTTGCTGTCTATTGTTTGGTTTAATAAGCTGGAAATAATCGCCGCGCAGACGGCTAAGTCCAGCGCGGTTTCCGTTATTTTTAATCCGCCAACGATATTAATATGCACATCCTGCGCCATTAAGTTGACGCCCGCGCGCTTCGTTAAAACCGCGATTAAAATTTGCAGGCGGTTTAAATCAAAACCGGCCGATTTCCTCTGCGGATAGCCAAAGACGGTCTTGGTCGCGAGCGCCTGCGTTTCTACCAGAAACGGCCGGGTTCCTTCCATAACGCAAGAAATAACATTGCCGGTCTGCGCGTTTGCGCGCTCATCTAAAAATACGCTGGAGGGATTGATGATTTCCTTAAAGCCCGCGCCGGTCATTTCAAATAAGCCGATTTCATCCGTGCCGCCAAAACGGTTTTTAACCGTGCGCAAAATTCGGAAGTCTTTATTTTTTTGCTGTTCCAAATAAATCACCGTGTCCACCAAATGCTCCAAAGTTTTCGGGCCGGCTAACAGGCCGTCTTTAGTGATATGGCCGGTAATAAAAATAGTGATATTATTTTCTTTGGCAACCTGCAGCAGTTTCGCGGCGCAGGCGCGGATTTGATTAACGCTGCCGGTTTCGGCCGGCACCTCGCTGGAATACGCCGTCTGAATTGAATCAATAATAACGAGCGGCGGTTTGGTCGCTAAAATAGCGCTGATGATTTTTTCCACATTTGTTTCCGATGAAAATTGTAAGTTGCTATTGATTTGCAGGCGGGCAAGCCGTGATTTTATCTGTGTCGCCGATTCTTCACCGCTAATATATAAAGCTCCCTCGCCCGCTTTGCGGGAGAGGGTCGGGGTGAGGGACGCGGCCAATTGCAGCATTAAGGTTGATTTGCCGATTCCGGGCTCGCCGCCGATTAATACCAAACTTCCCGGCACGATGCCGCCGCCCAAAACGCGGTCAAATTCGGCAATACCGGTAGGGAGCCGTTGTAATTTTTCCAAAGCGATTGAGTTTAAATAAGTTATTTTCGCGGGTGAAATTTGTAAATTAGTTTTAGAATCGGTTTTACCGGAATCAATTATTTCTTCTTGCAAAGTGCCCCAAGCGCCACAGCTTAAACAGCGCCCTGACCATTTAGGGCTCTGGGCGCCGCAGTTTGAGCAGGAATAAATTGTGGTTAGTTTAGGCATATTAATTTTAACCCCCCGACGGATATCCGATGTCAATATGTAAATGGTCGCCTTCCCAAATAAAGCGTCGTCCCTGTCCTTGATTAATCCACCATTCTCCAACAACTCCGGCCTGAATAGCATCAATTCCGGTTATATCAGCCGCGCGTCCATGGCTATGAGTTGAGTCTCCCCGGCCAGCCAGATCGTGGTCGCCGTCACTTAGAGAGTTAATATTAAGTCTAATAATGTCCTGCCGCCGATTTTCCGCGGCCGCTTGGTTGTTATAGCCGGTATTAATGTAAGTCTCCAACGTGGCCAGAGCATCAGCCATTTGTTTTTCTATGTTGGCGGTATCTTGAGCGCCGCTTCCAATTATATCTCTTATCCTTTTGTCATCAAGAGGGTTAATCATACTAGCGTCACCAGCCAGGGGAGTGCCGGTGCCAACATAAACTCTGTTAAGCTCCGGGTTTCCCCGGATAATTACTTTTTGGCCGGTAGTGGGGTTTATAAAGTCGGTTTTTTGTTCAAACATGCTAGATTTTATAGGCGTTTTTTTTCCTGTATTTTTTATATTTAGAGATTTAAACTGCACCAGCTCCGGATTTATAGTATATAAAATAGTATAAGATGACAAGGCCAAAATCAAGCCGGTCAAGGAAGCTTTTATCCATTCTTTCGCTTCGGTTACCCGCCCGCTCTCGCCGCCGGCCGTGAGCCAGAGCAACCCGCCAAACATTAAAACAATGGCGGCAAGAATGCCGACAATGGCAGTGGCGTATTTATACACTCCAGCGATATACTCGCCAAGCCAGTTTCCCTTGTCACTGCCGAAAATAACGCCCGGAATAGTAACCTTCAGTTCCGGAATAATTAATTGGCCGGTCCGCAGTCCGGTATTTGGATCAAAATGATCGGTATATTCGTCCGGATTATCCGCTCCTGCCTGTCCGACGCCGGCATAGGCAATGCTTTGCCAGCAAAAAAAGAGGGAAATTATAAATATAGACAAAGCAAATATTTTAGTGGCTTTAAACATAACAATACAAAATTCAAAATATAAATGTTCAAAAACTGTTTTAAATTTCGAATTTGGGGTCTAAAATTGGTTATTTATTTAATTCTCTCTCCACCATTCCCTTAATTTCCTGATAGCTGACCTCTCCCATAATTTCCTGCCCGTTGACGTAAAATAGCGGTATGCCGATAATTTGCAGAGCGTTCGCTTCCTCTATATTGTCCAGCACTAATTTTTTAGCCGATTCGTTTTTCAGGCAATCATTAAATTTTTTTATATTTAATCCCGCTGCTATCGCCAGCTCGTTAAAAATCGCGCTGTTAAGCTGATAGTTATTTTTATAAAGCAAATCACTCATTTCCCAAAATTTATTTTGCTCTTGGGCGCAGCGTCCGGCCAAAGCGGCTTGAAAAGAAGCGGAAGTTTCTTCATTAATGGGAAAATCTTTATGAATAAGCCTTACTTTTTCCGGCAGTTCCGCCTGGACTTTTTTTGCCTCCTGAATCGCTTTGTAGCAGTATGAGCATTCAAAATCAGTGTAGGCGACAATATCAACCAGAGCGCTGCCGGGGCCGATGGCCGGATCAGCGCCGGTGATTATCGGTCCGGTAATTATATCATCAAGCCCGGGGACCTGGGTTAACAGCGGGTCCTCTTCCTTGTATTTTTCATTAAAATAAATTTTTTCATTTTGTTTTTGCAATTCTGGCTTCTTTTCACTTTTGTTCAGAACCGAAGGCAAAACAAAAAATGTAAAAATAATAAACAGCAGGAGCGCTGTTAAGGACAGAGCGATGAATTTTATAGAAAAATAGTTGTTAGGATTAGGCATGGAAGTTATTTAAATTCAAATAGAAACAAATTTGAGTAAAAATGGAAATTTTTAATTTTCAGGCAACTAATTTCTTACTTTAATTTTATTTTATGGATATTTCCCGTGGCATTATCGGTAAAGTAAAGATTACGCTCATCTTCGGATATGATAATATTCTGGACATTATATTCCCCCTCCGGCACGGCCGTTAAAGATTTAGACCCGGTTTTTAAGTTAACTTGATAGATGGTGTCGGTAGCGTCTTTGGCCAATTGAGGGAACAGGCCGGCGCCTTCAGGCAGTGATTTGGGCACGGCGCAATAAAGAGTTTCTTCTCCGGCCGCGGCGCATTTATTCGCCCAAGTTTCTAAATTAAGCCGCTGGCGGTTGGAACCGATATCTTCGCCCTTGGCGTTAACTATCCATAAAGCGGGATTCAGGTTAGTGCCGTCGCTGTAGACGCTATAAATTAAGCGGTCTCCCGAGGGCGTCCACTTAAAATCAAGCCCACGGCCTTCAATCGTGGCAGATTTAAAATTTTCATTATTTTGCCCGATAAAATACATCTTCTGCCGGTCAAAGCCGGCGCTTTCAGTAAAAATGGCAATAGACAAATTATTGGGCGACCAAGCCGGGTAAACGGAAGATTCATTATCACCCATAGGTTCAATCGCCCTCGCCTGGGAGCCGTCGTCGTTGGCAATCATCAGCCATCGGTTTTCCGGGGTTGTTCCCATGCTTTTGGCGACAATTTTATCGCTTTGCGGAGAAAAGTCAAAATTCTCCCAATGTTTGGGAAGGGTAATTTGTTTTTTATTTTGGAAGTCGTACAAGATGTTCGCGCCATCCGGGTATTCCAAAATAGCCTTTTGCTTGTTTCCCGCCCAGGTTACCTTTTGGACATTAAAGAATTTTTTGCTGCTCAAAGCGCTTATTTCCCCGTCGCTCGTAATGCGGTAAAATTTTCCGTCATTTTTATTATAATATTGCAGGTCGGCGCCGTTGCCGGAAAGAACCGGCGCAAAACTTTCTGCCTGGTTTAGCCGAGTGGTTTCCGTGACGCCGCCGCGGGCGGTTTTATCAATGGAAGGCGCGGGAGCTTGTCCGCCGGCCGTTTCCGCAGCCGATCCGGTTTCGCTTCCGGGGAGCTGGCCGGAGCCGATATCCTTTATAATTCCCGCGCCTGTTCCGGTGCCGGCGGCGGGGAGCTGGCCGGAGCCGGACACCGGCGGAGGAGTTGTTTCGGCCGGCGGAACAGCCGGCGCTTTAAAAAATAAGGCGTAGATTAAATATCCGATCAGTAGGCCGGTAAGCAACAGGCCGGTAAGCAGCGCCAGCTTTTTATAGTCAATAAAAAACGTCATTTATTTAATGTTATTAATTTTGTAAATTTATAATTTTATGGTAAAATAAACTTAATTGATCTGTGTTGATAAGTAAAGTTATCAAAGATATTTTAGTATTTAACTTTATTATACAATAGATGTTAAGAGTGTGCAAAATCTCAATTAGATTTTAAAGGTTTATCCAGCACCGTGCCCGAATACCCTGCGGTCTCTGCCGCAGGGATGAAGGGCTATCATCATTCTTGCCGCAGGGTTTAATACCCTGCGGTCAAGGTGCTGGATTTATTTTAAAGGTTTGATTTATGTTTAAAAAACCGCAAAGCTATCTGGGGATTGATATCGGCAAAATCAGCGTTAAGGTTGTTGAGCTTAAGAAAGAAAAAGGGAGGCCGGTACTGGTAAATTATGGCTATAGCGAAGAAGTTAATGATTTTTCGAATAAAAATTTACAGCTGGATGTTGACAAGAGCGCCAAGCTCATCCGGGATGTTTGTGGTCGCTCCGGAATAAAAAGCATCAATGCCGTGGCGGCCATGCCTTCATTTTCCGTATTTTCTTCAGTTTTAAACATCTCCGGAGTTGATAAAAAAGACTTAGCCAACGCGGTAATGGTAGAAGCGAAAAAAGTTGTTCCTTTAGACCTGGACGAGATGATTTTAGACTGGAAAACTATAGAAGAAACTTCAGCCGGCGGCAGCCAGGATAATAAAGAAGGGCCGGGAGAAAAAAAAGATAATACAAAAGTGCTATTGACCGGAGCTCCTAAGTCATTGGTAAAAAAATACATTGCTATTTTTAAAGAGGCAAAAATGAATCTTTTCAGCCTGGAAACGGAGATGTTTTCTTTAATCCGTTCGTTAATAGGTTCAGATCCATCGATTATCGCCATTGTTGACCTGGGGGCTGTCAATACTGATATCGCCATTGTTGAGAATGGATTGCCGATGTTCAGCCGCAGTCTGGATACCGGAGGCATTATGATCACGCGGGCGGTAAGCGACAGCCTAAAGGTTGATTTTAAGCGGGCGGAACAATTTAAGCTTGACCTTAGCTCGTCCGCCGGTAAAGGCCAAGAAGAAAATTTGCCGAAGATGGTGGCAGAAACAATTTCCCCGATTGTTAATGAAATTAAATATTCCCTCAACCTCTTCCAGCAGGAAAATAATAAAAAAATTGAAAAAGTGCTTCTCGCCGGCGGCGGAGCAAATTTACCAAATATTACAAATTATTTAAGCAATATCTTAGATACTAAGGTTATTATCGGCGATCCTTGGTCCCGGGTTTCGTACCCGCTTGACTTAAAGCCGGCTCTTGACGAAGTAGGCCCGAGAACGGCTATAGCGGTCGGATTGGCGTTGAGGGAAACAACTTAAAAAATTTTTTAATTTTGCATTTTTATTTTTAAATTTTAATTTATTTATAATGTCTGAAGAAATTAATTTTTTACCTGCCGAAGCGCAGCCCAAAAAGAAAAAATCGCGGGATAAGGAAGAAAAGGCAACGGAATTTTCCCAGCCGGCGCCAGCCGGCGGCCAGGCCGAAACGAGCGGCAGCGCTGACAAAAAAACCAAAGGAGGATTTGGAAAGCTGTTTGATTTGTTAAAAAAAGAAAATAATGGCCAGGCCGATTCATCGGTTGATTTAAATATAAAAGGCAAGCAAGCGGACATTAACAAATCTAGGGAAGATTTATTAAGGGAAATAAAAAATAAGGGAGAAAAATTAATGAATCCCGAAAAAGAGGCGAAGAAGAAAAAGAATAAAGAATCAAAAGAGAAAAATCCGCTCAAGGAAAAGTTGAATTTGGCCGCCGCTTATTCCGAAAAAAAATTCTTTTTATTCAGCGGTTTTAGGGATTGGCTGAAGAAAAGAAAAACAGCAAAGGAAAAAAGGAGACAAGAGCGTTTGATTTTGCGGCAGGCGAAAAAAGGCGAGGAAGAAAAAAAGAAAGAGTTGAAAAAACAGAAAAGATTATTGAAAAAAATACAGAAAAAGCAGACTGCGCCCAAGCTGCCGGAAAATAATAATCGGCCGTTAAACAACCTGCCGCCCGTTCCGGCTAAGGCGGAGCCGCCGTTTAACAGACGGAGGTTTAATATTCTAGGCACGAATTTGATTAAAGGCCAGGAATTCCAGTTTTTTAATTGGTCGCGGGCTGTCCGGATTAATATTATCAGCATTTTAGTTTCTCTATTGATTATCGGCGGCGTATGGGGATATTTAAATTGGCTGAGCCGGCAGGATTCCGGCATCTCGGAAAATGACAGAAAAATTTTGGCCAAAGAGAAAGAACTGCAAGATTTAAAAAAGGAAGTAGAAAAATTCAACCGTCTAAAGGATAAGGTCAGGGAGGCGAAAGATCTTTTTAATAAGCATATTTATTGGACCAATTTTTTTTCTTACTTGGAAAATAGCACGCTGCCCGGGGTTTACTATGAAAGTTTTAGCGGAGATCTGACGGGGAAATATATCTTGCCGGTTATCGCGAAAGATTTTAAGACATTCATAACGCAGCTGCAGGCTTTCCAGGAAGATAAAAATTATATTGTTTCGGCCGGCACTGAAGAAGTAGAAATCAAGGAAGAGAAAAATAGGACCGGAAACGTCACGGGGGAGAGCGCGTCTTTTGAAATGAATTTTGGCATTAACCAGGAGATATTTTATAAACAGTGAATTTATGGAAATAAGCGATGAGCAAAAACAGGCCAACGGCGGACAGAAATTAGAAACCCCGCCAAGGCAGCCGGCTTATGAAAGAACAGCTTCGGACCAGCTGGGCAGGGAAAAGCCAACCGCGGTTTTAATATTGGCGCAGCGTTATTTTTATTATTTGGTTTTTTTACAGGTATTAATCGTTTTATTTTTAGGATATTGGTTTTTATTGAAGCCGAAGATTGAACAAGTATATAAGAATGAGGCGGAAATAACTTTGGCCGGCCAACAGGCGCAGGAAAAAATAAAAAAATATGAGGAGGCGATAAATAAATACCAAGAGTTCAAAAAAAGCTATGGCAATATTAAAGCGGAAGACGTGGAAAGGATTAATAATATGCTGCCGGACGAAGAGGGTTTGCGGGGTTTTTTAACGCAGATTGATAAAATAATTACCGTTAACGGCGCCACTTTGGAAAAAGTGACTTTAAATCCTCAAAGCGGCGATCAATCCGCCGACAGCCGAAGCCGCCACCGCGCCGCCGCGAGCCCAGACGGCCAGGCGATAGAAGCCGGCAGTTCAAAAATTTCTGATATGACCGTAAGTTTTTCCGTAAAAAACGTCAGCTACGCCTCTTTTAAAAGTTTATTGGCCGGGCTGGAAAATAATTTGCGTTTGACTGACGTTAATGAAGTTAAATATAACCCCGAAGAGAGAACGGCGGAATTTATTGCCAAGGCGTATTATATGAAATAATTTAATTATTAATATGCTAAAGTTAAAGAAAATTTCATCACGGAAAATCGCGTCATACAGCATCGTGCTGATAATATTATTCGGCGGCACCGCTTTTGTGCTATACAAAAATTTTTTTACCGGCGAAGAGGTTATTTTAAGTCCGGCCGCTGTTTCAAACACGGCTGTTGACAGCAGCGGGATCGGGGGATCAAATCTGCTTCCGGACATTGGTAAGTTAAATATTGAAGAGGAGCTTAGCTTTATTTCCAGCGCCAAATTCAGAAAATTACAGGATAATTTTTCTGAAATAAAAACAGAAGAATTAGGGAATAAAAATCCTTTCGCAGCCTCTGGCCAGCCCGGCGCGAATGAAGCTGCCGGACAAAGAACAAGCGTCCTTCAGCCGGCCGAAGAGGCTGCCGGGGAATAGGTTAAAATCCGAGACAGACGGCAAGCGGCGCTGAAGCCTTTGCCGGCTAAATATTTTTTATTTATTATTTATGAAAAGCAGCCCCAATAAAGATATCTTAGAGATATTAAGAGATGAGAAGATTATAGACGAGCGGAAAATTTCAGAAATAAGAGCGGCCGCCCGGTCAAGCGGAACCAGCGTTGAAGACGTGCTGGTGGAAAAAAAAATAATTGAATCCGAAAAGATAGCTGAGATAAAAGCTAAGGCGCGGAATTTTTCTTACGCCAATCTGCTGGACAAAGAAATACCGAAAGATGTCCTGAATATTATTTCTCAGGAAGTGGCGCTTAATTATCAAGTTATTTGTTTTAACAAAGAGCAGAATCGCATTGACGTCGGCATTCTTAACGCGGGCAATCTGAAGGCCATCGAGGCAATTAATTTTTTAGCCGCTGACGAAGGATACCAGATAAAATTTCATCTGATTTCTTCGGAAAGCTTTAATAAAGCCATTAAGCAGTACCAAAGTTTATCCGAAGAAGTCGAAGTCGCCCTAAAAGCCAAAGAAACTGAAGAGGATGTTAAAGAACAGCGGCTGAAAAAGTCGGAAAAAACGGAGGAGGTAACCAAGGCGGCTCCGGTTTCTAAAATAGTTTCGGTTATTTTAAAGCATGCCGTTGAGGGCAAAGCCTCGGATATTCATATTGAGCCTTATAAAGACGAGAGCCGGGTCCGTTATCGCATTGACGGCATTTTAAACACCTCGTTAGTGCTGCCCTTGAAAGTGCATAATTCAGTGGTGGCCAGAATCAAGGTGCTGGCTAATTTAAAACTTGACGAAACCAGGATTCCCCAGGACGGCAGGATTAGGCTGGAGTTTGAAAAAAAGAGGATAGATTTTCGCGTTTCCATACTGCCGCTGATCGAAACGGAAAAAGTAGTGATGAGAATATTAGATGTAACTAAGGGAGCCCCTAAGTTATCCGACTTAGGATATGAAGGCCGCAATTTAAAAATTATAATGAATAATATTAAGGCGACGGACGGCATGTTTTTGGTAACCGGGCCGACCGGCAGCGGCAAATCTACCACCCTGTTTTCCGCCCTTCACCTAATTAATAAAGAAGGGGTCAATATATCAACCCTGGAGGATCCGGTAGAATATTATTTAGACGGCGCTAACCAGTCGCAGATCCGCGGCGAAGTGGGATTTACTTTCGCCACCGGCTTGCGCGCCTTGTTGCGCCAGGATCCGGACATAATTATGGTCGGGGAGATCCGGGACAACGAAACAGCGGAGCTGGCCATTCATGCCGCTTTAACCGGACACATGGTGCTTTCCACTTTGCACACCAATGACGCGGTCGGCACTATTCCCAGATTGATTGACATGAAAGTCGAGCCGTTTTTATTGGCCTCTACCCTAAACGGCATCTTAGCCCAGCGGCTGGTGCGGCGGATTTGCCAATATTGCAAGGTAGAGGAGGAAGTCAGCGAGGAAGTAAAAAAAGAATTGATCGAGGAAGTAAAAAAAGTATATGATTTGGTTGATGATGATATAAAAAAATTATTTGACAAGACTATTTTAAGCGGCGGTTCCGCCAATAAAATTTTTTATAAAGGAAAGGGATGCTCCCGCTGCGGCGAATCCGGATACAAGGGCCGGGTTTCCATTGCCGAGGTTTTAGACGTTAATGACGAAATAAAAAGTTTGATTGTCAACAGAAAGGAAATAACCTATGGTTCGGATATTTTAAAGAAACAGCGTTTCATAACTGTCAAACAGGATGGGATAATCAGAGTGCTGCAGGGTATAACCAGCATTGACGAAATTTTAAGGGTAATGAGCGATTAAATATAAATTAAAAATGCAAAAATTAAAGTGCAAAATGACAATAAAAAACGCAAAATTATTTTTTTTTCGCTTTTTAAATTATAAATCGTCCTTTTTCATTTTTAGTTTTTAATTTTGTATTTTAAAAATATGCCAAACAAAAACATAAAAATATTATTGGTGGAGGACGATTCTTTTCTGCTAAATATGTACGCGGATAAATTCCAGTCGGAAAATTTTGAAGTTTTTACGGCTGATTCCGGGGATAGGGCCCTGAAAATCGCTCAAGATAAAATTCCAGATATTATTTTACTTGATATTATGCTGCCGAAAAAGGACGGCTTTGAAGTTCTGCGGGAATTACAGAAAGAGGCTTCTACGAAAGCCATTCCGGTAATTTTATTAACCAACCTAAGCCAGAGGGAAGAGGTAAAAAAAGGCCTGGAGCTGGGGGCTAAAGATTTTTTAATCAAAGCCCATTTTATGCCCAACGAGGTAGTGGAAAAAGTAAAGTCGGTTTTAGGAGAATAAAATTATAAAAAATGCAAAAATCAAAATGCAAAATGACAGTGTAAAATTCAAAATTAAGATTTAAGTTTTTTTACTTTTTTAATTATAAATTGTCATTTTTTATTTTTAGTTTTGCATTTTTATGGAAGTTTATAATATATTATTTAACCGCTTGCTGTCGGAAACCGCCAAGCGCCAGGCTTCTGACTTGCACCTCTCGGTCGGCAGCGTTCCGGTAATTAAAAAAGACGGGCGCTTGGTTAAGATGGAGCAGGAAAAAATAATTGAACAGGAGATATTAAGCCAGATAGCCAATTCTTTTTTGGAAAAAGAAGAGCAGAAAATATTGGAGGAAAAAAGGGAATTAACCGTAGTGAAAGTTTTAGGCGGCCATTTTCGCTTTAAAATAAATATTTATTACCAAAAAGGCCTGCTGGCCGCTTCTTTCCGGCTGATTCCGGAAGCTACCCGCAGTTTTGCCGATCTTAATCTTCCGGCGATCGTGGCTGACTTTGTTAAATTTTCCGGAGGTTTGGTTGTCGTTGCCGGCTCTTATGGAGGGGGAAAAACAACCACTATCGGAGCAATGATAGAGCATATTAATAAAACCGGCCAAAGAAGAATATTAACTTTGGAGAGTGCGATTGAAATGCCTTTTATCAGCAAACAAAGCGTAATTGAACAGCGCTTAATAGGGCACGATGTGCTTTCACTGGTGGATGGACTTAAGTATTGCCAAAAAGAGGATATTGATGTGTTGGTTGTATCTTCAGCCCAGATGGAATTTATTGAAGCAATCCCCGTTATTTTAGATATAGCCTCCAGCAACAGCTTAGTAATAGTGGAAATAGATACCGATTCGACCATCAGGGTTATTGAAAAAATTTTAGGCTGCTATCCGTCTGATAAGCAGGAATCGGCGCGGATGTTGCTGGCTGATGTGCTGGAGGGAATTATTATTCAAAAGCTTATCCCTAAAAATGGCGGCGGATTAGCTTTGGCTTTAGAAATTTTAGTTGGCACTTCAGCTGTTAAATCGGTGATAAGGGAGGGAAAAGTAAAACAAATTGAAACAATAATGCAGACCTCCGGTCCTCAAGGGATGGTAACTATGACCAAGTCTTTAGTTGCTCTGGTCCGGAGCGGGCAGATTAGCCAGGAAGACGCGCTGGCTAACGCGCCGCACAAGGAAGATTTTAAAATAATGATCAAATAAGATGCCTTTATTTACCTACAAAGCAAAAGATTTGGACGGGAATATAGTTAAAGGAATGATTGATGGGGCCAATGAGCAGCTGGCCGTCGGAACCTTAAAGGATCAGGGTCTGACGGTCATTGACATTAATGAAAAAAAGCAGATGGCTTTCGGAGGAGCGGTATTAAACAGGGTGAAGCCGAGAGATTTAGTTGTTTTTTCTCGCCAATTTTCCGTTATGATTTCCGCCAGCATTCCGGTTGTCCAGGCGTTAAAGGTGCTAATCGGGCAGACGGAAAATATTACCTTAAAAATGATTGTTTCCGAGATTGCCGATGAAGTAAACGGCGGTTCAAAGCTGTCTGACGCCCTGGGCGAAAGAAAGAAAATTTTTAGCGAATTTTATGTCAGCGTGGTGCGGGCCGGGGAAAGTTCGGGCAAGCTTGATGAAGTTCTTAATTATCTGGCGGATGAAATGGAGAAAGATTACGACATGATGCATAAGATAAAGGGGGCGATGATTTATCCGATTTTTGTGCTGGCCGGTTTGGGAGCGGTCGGGACTATCATGATGGTTTGGGTAGTGCCTAAGTTAACGGCTGTGATTTCCGAAACCGGCGGAGAGCTGCCTTTCGCCACTAGAGTTTTAATGGCCGTTTCCGGAATTTTGGCTAATTATTGGTGGATGCTGCTGCTCGTCATAATAGGCTTGATAGCGGGCGTGAAATATTACGGCCGGACGCCGGTAGGGCGGCGGCAGATTGATTTTATTAAAATTAAAGTTCCTATTTTCGGCCCTTTGTTCCAGAAAATCGCCTTAGTCCGCTTCACCCGTTCTTTAAATACGCTAATCGCGGGCGGAGTGGCGATTGCCAGCAGTTTGCAGATTGCCGCCGACGTCGTCGGCAACCAGATTTATAAAGATTTGATTTTAAAAACCAAAGAAGCGGTTGAAGGCGGCAGTTCCATTTCCAGCGTTTTTTTAACCAGCAAGGAGGTGCCGAGCATGGTCTCCCAAATGCTGTCAGTCGGTGAGAAAACCGGGAAAATTGATATTATTTTAGAAAGAATCACTGATTTTTATTCGCGGGAAATTGCCAATATGGTGGCGAATCTGGTAACTTTAATGGAGCCGTTGATTATGGTTTTAATGGGGCTGGGCGTCGGCGCTATGGTGGCGGCTATCATCATGCCGATGTATAATATGGCCAACCAGTTTTGAGTTAGTTGATTAGTTAAATAGTTAAGACATATTTATCCAGCACCGTGCCCGAATACCCTGCGGTCTCTGCCGCAGGGATGAAGGGCTATCATCATTCTTGCCGCAGGGTTTAACACCCTGCGGTCAAGGTGCTGGATTTATTGCTGTACAGCTAAAATTTTTTTTAAAATAAAATATAAATAACTAAGTAACTATTTAACTATAGGTTAAGGAGAAAAATTATGAAGAATTTAATAAAAAAGAATCTTGGATTTACCCAGGCACCACTTTTCAGAAAAGTTGGTGCTGGATTTACTTTAATAGAATTGTTAATAGTAATCAGCATCATCGGCGTTTTATCGTCATTCTCCGTTGTTTCTTTTAATGACGCCCGCGCCAAGGCCCGCGACGCTAAGCGTTTAAGCGACGTGCGCCAGATGGCCAATGTGCTGGCGATTGTGGGAACTGAAGGCGTGACAGCGGCGCTATTGGAGGGCTGCGCCGCCGGCAGCGCGGAAAAAAACGTGATGGACTGCACCGGCCCGGACAAACTTACGCAATTTAACCGCTTCAGCGATCCCAGCATCAGCGATCCATCTAATAACGCTTATATCTGCGCGGCCGGTTTAAATAAGCCTTGCCAGTATTCCTTTACAGTCGGCAGCACTAACGTGGCAAACGCCGAGATTTATTTTTATTTGGAAACCAGCGTAGCCGGGCTGGAGCGGGGATTGCATTATATTAGTTCCGAAGGGGTATTTGACGCTTTATAATAGCGGTTGTTTCTTTTTTATGCTATAATGTGGATAAGATTTATTTATATAACTTTATTTATATAATTATTAATCATCTATCGGTGGATTATTTTAATCAATCCACTTCATAGAGGGAGGTGAAGTATGAAAAAACAAGAAGGTTTCACTTTAATTGAACTTCTCGTCGTCATTGCCATTATCGGTCTTCTTTCCACCATGGCGGTAGTTTCTTTAAACAGCGCTCGCGCCAAGGCCCGCGACGCCAAGCGTTTAAGCGACGTTAAGCAAATGGCTAATATTTTAAGCATTCAGGCGACCGAAGGAACAACCGCCTCTACTTTAGCAGGTTGCGTGGCGGTCGATGCCAATGTTACCGGATGTACCGGTCCGGGAGAGGTTTCTCAGTTTAGCAAATTTAACGATCCCAGTACTTCCGGAACCGCTTGCGCCTCCGGCTCCACCGGCACTTGCCAGTATTCAATTACCGCCGCCGGCGCTACGGTTGAAAACGCGCAGATCAGATTTTTTCTGGAGAACGCCGCCGGCGGTTTGACTGGTGGAATAGTACATACGATTAACGCCAATGGCCAGTTCAATCCATAGTCTTTTTGATTATTTTATAGATTAAGAATGAATCCAAACACCTTTCTATTTGGGAGGTGCTGGATAAATTTCCTCCTGCGCAACAGGGGGAAATTTTGTATTTAAAAATTATCGGGATAAATGTATAATAAAGTTAATCTATAATAATTCATAAATTCATAGTTTTTTTGGGCCTTTTGTATTATTATATTTTTCATTACGAAATACCCTAAACTGTCATTCCCGCGGAGGCGGGAATCCAAAAAGAGTAACTGTTGCTCGTTTCGTAATTCAAGGTATTATACAAACAATATGGTTTTGTTAAATGTTTTAAAATCAAAAAATTTTTTATTGGCAATTATCATTTTTTTTGCCGTCGGCTTAAGATTGGTTAATTTATCGGCCGAGAGTTTTCGCGCGGACGAGCTTTTAAGCTTAGATATTGTTTTGTACTACCAAAACCAGCCCATCTCGGAGATGGTTGATTATATAAATACTATTGAGGTTCATCCGCCTTTTTACTATATTTTATTGAAGTATTGGATTTTAATATTCGGCGGAGGGGAGTTCGCGGTTAAATTTTTATCCGTGCTTTTTGGCGCTGGTACGATTATTTTAGTTTATTATATCGCCAAGAGATGGTTTAAAGACGAAAATATCGCTTTATACAGCGCTTTTTTTACGGCTATTCTGCCGATGCAGATAGAATTCAGCCAAGAGGCGCGTCCCTATATTATTTTTTCCTTTTTTATTCTGCTCTCCGGTTTCTGGCTCATCCGATATCTGGAGAGCGGGGAGCAAAGGTACGCCCTTTTATATATTATCAGCTCACTTTTCGGTTTGTATATTCATTATTCTTTCGCTCTGTTTTTAATTCCGTTGGTTTTATATTGGCCCCTGCATTATTTAATCTTTGAGAAAAGTTTAAGCATAAGTGAGATAAAAAAATGGTTTATCGCGCACAGCGCTATCGCCCTGGGTTTTTGGCCGCAGCTTGACTCTTTTTTATATAAGGCGTTTTTTTTAAGGCGCTATGAGCTTTATGATTTAAGCAGCGCGGTCTATGCCGGAAATTCAAAGGATATAACCTTTTTTGAATCGGTTGTTAACCAGCTCATCTGGACAACCAGCCACGTTTCGTTTAAGCAGATTGAAATTTTGGCGGTTTTTATCTTTAAAATAGCTTTAATTGGAAGTTTGCTGTATTTAATAATTAAGCATAAAGAAAGACTGTCAGCGGCGCTGGTTAAATACGGCCGATTTTTGCTCTTTTGCGCCTGGATGGCATTCGCGCCGATGATATTATTTTTATTCTCCCCTTATTCCGAAGGCTACCGGCGGACATATGAATCGCATCTTTTGGCAAGTTCAATTTTTATAATATTTATCATCTCTTTTTTAATAGCTCAGCTTGATCGCAAGCAGCAGTTTTTTTTGGCCTCTTTATTCTTTATCAGCCTGGTAAGCTATACGGCTAATGTTTTAGGCAATGATTCCTATTGGGATCCGGATCACCGCTTAAAGGAGGTAGCCGGAGTGATAAATGAAAATTATCAGCCGGGGGACATAGTAATTCACCAATATACCTACGGTCGGACGGATGTTAACCATTATTTGCGGCCGGAGCTGTCCGCCCTGACATTAATACCTTATCATTTATATGACTGGCAGCTTGATTTTTTCGCTACGCGGGAAACTTTAGGCCTGTTGGAAAATGAGACAATGATGCGGGAGAGAATTTTAAAAGATAAATCAACTAAAGAAGAGCAGGATAAGAAAATGCGCTATATTATGAAGCAATACCGGCCGCAGCGCGTTTGGACCACTTTTTTGAATGATGATTTGAATCTGCAGATGTGGATGATGGGCAACGGCTGGAAAAAAGGCATAGGATCGGCGGAGCCATTGATGCCAGTGCAGTTATATATTAAAGACACCGGGGAGGCGGAAAAATAGTTTATGTACAAAAACCAAAAAATCTGTGTAGTCATGCCGGCTTATAATGCCGCCAAAACACTGGTGAATACCTATAGTGATTTGCCCCACGATTTAGTTGATCAAGTGATATTGGTGGACGATTGCAGCCAGGATAATACGGTGGCCATAGCTAAAACTTTGCCAATCCATGTGACGGTTCATCCTGAAAACAGGGGATATGGCGGCAACCAGAAAACCTGCTATAAAACCGCGGTGGAGATGGGCGGAGACGTAATTATTATGGTTCACCCCGACCACCAGTACGACCCTAAGTTTATTCCGGAATTTATTAAAACTATGGTGGATGATAATTATTTGGCGGTCTTCGGTTCCCGCATGATTAATAAACGAGGAGCTTTGGATGGCGGAATGCCTAAATGGAAGTTTATCGCCAATATTGGCTTAACTAAGTTTGCCAATTTATTTTTGGGCACGAGCTTTACTGAACTGCATTCCGGTTTTCGGGCCTACAGCCGGAAGATATTTGATTTAATTGACATAGAAAAGAATTCTGATGACTTCATTTTTGACACCCAAATTATTATTCAGTTGATTGACAAAGGCGTTAAAATCAAAGAAATTCCTATTACCACCCGCTATTTTCCCGAAGCTTCGCAGATCAGCTTTAAGCGGAGCGTGGAGTACGGCTTGGGGATTTTAAAAAATATTTTTTTATATAAAACAGGATTAAGAAAATTTTAGTATTTTATCCAGCACCGTGCCCGAATACCCTGCGGTCTCTGCCGCAGGGATGAAGGGCTATCATCATTCTTGCCGCAGGGTTTAATACCCTGCGGTCAAGGTGCTGGATTTATTTTATCTGTCATTCCCGCGAAAGCGGGAATCTCGTCGTAAATTATTATAGATTCCCGCGTAAATTTATCCCCACATCTTTTGTCAAAGTGTGGCGATTCATGGTATAATTTAATTAGGTATTTCGGTTAATTAGTTAATTAATTTTTTATGATAAAGGGGGATAATTTATGAAAAGAGTTTTAAAGCGCCAAGCTGGTTTTACGCTTATAGAGATATTAGTTGTTATTTTTATAGTTGCCGCGTTGCTTACCGTTACTCAGATTTCTTTAACCAGCGCCCGCGCCAAGGCCCGCGATATCAGGCGGGTATCCGACGTGCGGCAGGTGCAAAACGGGCTGGAGCTTTATTTTCATAATAAAAACAAGTACCCAATCGCGGAAAATATTACCCTGGGCAACGATAACTACGATATTTTTTGCGATACCGCGGCCGGCTTTCAAGCGGATGAAACCGATTGCGCCTCTTTTTACTTTAAGAAGCTGCCTTTAGCTCCAACTCCGCCGGACGGCAACAGCTATGTTTACAGCAGCGCTGACGGTAAAATATATAGCATAGTTTTTAGTCTGGAAAAAGTGACCGGATCATTAAGCGAGGGGGAGCACACAGCGACACAAGCAGGAATTCAATAAATAATATTATATTAAAAAATAAGCACCAAATTCCAAGCACCAAATTCCAAAAAAATTCTGAAATTTAAAATTTTTTTGGGATTTGGGATTTGGGATTTGGGATTTGATTTCCATGTTACCAACGTACTTTATTATTTTTGTTATTGGTTTGTGCATCGGCAGTTTTATTGATTGCCTTGTCTGGCGGTTAAACCGTAAGAAGACGATTTTGGGGCGGTCAATCTGCCCGCAGTGTAAGAAAAAAATTGCCTGGTATGACAATATTCCTTTAATCAGCTTTATAATCTTGCGGGGCAGATGCCGGCATTGCAAGAAGAAAATATCTTTCCAGTATCCGTTAGTGGAACTGGCAACCGGAATTTTATTTGTAATTGTTTGGTTAAGGTTAAATAATACTTCAGACTTCGTACTTCAGACTTCGTACTTATTGTTACTGCGTGATTTAATTTTCATATCAATATTGATTGTCATTTTTATCTACGATCTGCGCTGGTATCTGATTTTAGACATTATTACTGTTCCGGCGATGGCTCTCGCGTTGGTTTTGAATTTTTTTTTAGGATTTAATTGCCTGAATTTATTAATAGCGGCGGCAATCGGCGGAGGATTTTTTCTTTTGCAATATGTTGTTTCCAGGGGAAAATGGATCGGCGGAGGAGATATACGCTTAGGAGTTTTAATGGGCTTGATGCTGGGGTATCCGCAGATTATCGTGGCGCTAATGCTGGCCTATATTCTTGGTTCAATTGTTGGTATAATGTTATTAGCGGCCAAAAAAAAACAGTGGTCTTCGCAGATTCCTTTCGGCGCTTTTTTGAGCGCGGCCACAGTCGTTGTGTTATTATGGGGAGAGAAGATATTAGATTGGTATTTAGGAATAATATTTTAAAATTTTCGGCGAATGTCATTCCCACTAAATATTTTTTTACTGTCATCCCCGCGGAGGCGGGGATCTAAAATAAGATAAAACAATGTTAAGATAAATTATAGATTCCCGCTTTCGCGGGAATGACAAAAGAAGGGTTAAAAAATTATAAATTGAAAATTAAACTCATGTCTTTTTTAAAAAAACTCGGCTTCATATTGTCTTTTTGTTTATTGGCAGTCATTGCCGCCTCTTTTATTTTTATCGCCGATCCGCCGGCGGAAGAAATCGCCCAAGCCGGAACTGCCGATAATGTTTACGGCTGGGCCTGGTCGGGAAATATCGGCTGGGTCAGCTTTAACTGTATCCAGCAGTATTGTTCCGGCAATCCCGCGATAAGATGCAGCGGCGAATCGGACTGCGCCGGGATGGGAACCTGTGAATTTGATGACCAAAATTGTTCAACCAGCAATTACGGAGTTGATTATAATGAAGATAACGGAGAGCTGTCCGGATACGCCGGGAGCGAGAACGCGGGCTGGATATACTTCGGCCGGAGCGGAGGCGATTTCCCGGCCGGCGGAACTTCGCAGTGGGCGAAGAAAACCGGTGGCAATGTTCTTGGCTGGGCGCAGATTGTCAATATGAGCCTGGAGGGCTGGCTGTGGATGGACCACGCGATGGCCAGCCCGGTAACCGTATCCGATTATGAATTTTCCGGCTGGGCCTGGAACGAAAATGACGATGGTACCGGAATCGGCTGGCTCAGCTTTAATTGCGCTAACCAGGCAGAATGCGGCGTAAGCGACTACAAGGTTTTTATCAGCAATGCGCCCTCTGCCACGGGGCTAAGCGAAAATTTTTCTTCCGCCTGTTCGGGGGCGGGAATTTCAGTAACCTTAAGCTGGTCGTTTAACGATAGCGATCCCGGCTCCAGCCAGTCAACTTACGAACTAGAGGTACGCGACAGCAGCGGGGTGGTGGTTTTCGACAGCGGAAAAAAGCAGCCTGCTCCCATTTACACTGACGAGTGGACTGTCAGTAGCGGCCTTAATTACAACGAAACTTATAATTGGAGAGTAAAGGTCTGGGATAACTATAATTTAGCTTCGGCTTGGGCGAACGACAGTTTTGTTACGCCGGCGCACCAATATCCAGCCGCTGATTTCACCTGGGGGCCTTCATCAGGCGAGCAGGGGACAACTTTTTCTCCTAAGGCGCTGGAGAATGTTTATTTTGCCGGAGCTTCAACCGCTTACGGCGGCGCGTCTATTTCTTCAACCACTTGGGCATTTACTGGCGCTTTACCTAATGCTTCCACCACTCCCAACCCAGGTCCGGTCCAATTTCAAGGCTCCGGCGTAAAGGAAGTCGTTCTGACCGTCACAGACAGCGACGGATACTCCTGCCCCGTAAGTAAAAATATTACAACTAAGATGAGCCTGCCTATTTGGAAAGAGATAAAACCGGAATAGAAATAGTTATTAGTTATATGTTATAAGTTATTGTAGCGGTAAAAATGAAGATAGCTAAAATAAGAAGCAACATTAGAAAATATTTTAACCGGCCCCTTAGGACAGGGGCTGGTTTCACATTGGTGGAAATGCTGGTCGCAATTGGGATTATAGCGGCGATGAGCACCATGTTTCTGTCCGATTACCGCGGGGCGGACCGGCGGTCGTCTTTAAAATTGGAGGCGCATAAATTCGCCGGCGACGTGCGCAAGGCGCAGAATATGGCCATGGGCTCGATAGAATATAACGGCTCCATACCATCCGGCGGCTGGGGTATATATATTCCCAATACAGCTGATGATAATACTTATGTTATTTTTGCCGACTTGAATGGCAACGAAGATTATGACGGGGAACCGGCCGACGCTATTTATGAGACAGTTACTTTAACTAATAATATCGCGTTTTCCGTTGGCATGGATAATTCAATAGTTTTTCTGCCTCCGGATCCCAGAATTTTTATCAATGGCAATGACGGGAGCGGCGATTCAGTTAACGCTAATATAACCGTTGTTTTATCCGGCGCTGCCGGCAGCAGAAATATATACTTAAATGATTTGGGATTAATCGACGTGGAGGATTAGTTGATAACTGAAAATTTTTAATTTTAAAAATATAATTTGGTAATTTAAATTTTATCATTTGAATTTATTTTGAATTTTGGATTTAAGGTTTTGGTATTTATCTATGCTTTATGGCTTATGGCTTTAATAAAAAAGGCTTCAGCATCCTGGAGGTGATGATATCCATCACTATTATTTCTGTTGGGATGGTTGGTCTTTTTTCTTTGATAATTCAAAATTCAAAAATTTACTCCACCAATAAAAATAAATTTATCGCGGTAATGCTGGCGCAAGAAGGAATAGAGCTGACGCGCAACATCAGGGACAGCAATTGGCTTGATCCCTTAAATCCGGCCTGGGACGATAATATCAACAGCGGCGGAGCAGACGGCACTTTTGTTATTGATTATGCCGCTAATCCCGGCCACGGCGTGAATGAAATCAGCGGCGGCCTTTTGTATTTAGACAGCAATAAGCGCTATACCCATACCGCGGCCGGTAATACCGCCACTCATTTTTACCGCCTTATTACCATCAGCACTCCAGCTGGTTGCGACATAGCCGGCTGTTTTAAGGTAAATTCAAAAGTCGAGTGGAGCGAGCGCGGGAAGACTTATGATTTTCAAATAGACGTTTTTTTGTATGATTGGCGCGAGTAGATGGCACAGATTATTACAGATAAATAACGGATTTTACTGAAATTAGTATGAATTATAAAATGGTAAAACAATCTAGTTCCGGCTTCACCTTGCTTGAATTGGTAGTGGGAATGGGTATTTTTAGCTTGGTCGTTTTAAGCGCGACCGCCATTTTTCAGAAAGTGGTTGAAGGCCAGAGTATGGCCATTGCCGCGCAGAATACGCAGGAGGCGATGCGCTTTGCCTCTGAGGCAATTTCCAAAGAAATCAGGATGGCGGAAAGGGATTTTGACGGGAAATGCAATGACGGCGAGGCGGGCGAGGTTTTCGCGGTGCGCGACAGCAACACCAAGCTGTATTTCAGGAACGAATATGGCGAATGCGTGGCCTATGCCAGCATCAATAATTTTTTTGTAGTTTCCCGGATTCCGGAAGCCTCTTTTTCCGGCGTGTCCGGCCATAACAGCAACTATGACGATATTACCCCCGATGAAATAAACGTGAGTAATTTGAAATTCTATGAGCGGGGCGATCTGCAGGAAGCGGTTACCATTACTATGACAGTCAATAGCAAAGGGAGATATTTGCTCCAGTCGCAGATGGATATGGAGACTACTATTTCCAGCCGGTATTATCTAGAAAGCAAGCTAAATGAATAAAAAAAATTGTCATTCCCGCGAAAGCGGGAATCTAAATATTTAATCACGAGATTCCCGCTTTCGCGGGAATGACAGAGGAAGAGGAATATGAAGATTAAAAACCAAAAAGGAATAGCAGTATTAATGACCATCCTGATTTTAGCCAGCATTTTAACGGTGAGTTTAGGCGTGGCCGATATTTTAAATAAGAGCGTGCAGATTTCCAAAATTTCCCAGCGTTCCAGCATCGCCTTTTTGGCGGCGGAAACAGGCGCGGAAAGGATTTTAAATTTAGCTAGGAACAATGCCCTGACCGAGGCTGCTTTTCAAGCCGGATGCGATGGCGGCTATATTGATCTGGATAATAATGTTTGTGGCGATAAAATATATTATATCACTCCCGGGAACGCGGATTATTATTATAAAGTGAAGTACGATTATAACAGCGCCCCCTTGCATACCTACACCATAGTCGGTTATTACTTTAATACCAGAAGGAGCATTGAGGTGCAATACGCTAAATGAAAGTTCAAGATAAATTATGCCTGCCTATCGGCAGATAAGCGAATGCCACAAATATAAATTGTATAAATTCAAATATGAAACAAAGAAATATAACTGCATTGCTCTTTGGTTTAAGCGCATTTTTTGTTTTTACAGTCTATGTCGCTTCGGCCGCGGAAATAAATACTAATTATTTATTCGGCGGCAATGTTACTAATGTCCAAAGATTATCCGAACAAAGCGGCTTGGGTCTGCAAGACCCGCGCGAAACGGTTGCCAAAGTCGTTAACGTTATTTTGGGGTTTTTAGGAATAATCGCCGTAGTATTAATTTTAATCGCCGGTTTTTTATGGATGACGGCGGCGGGAAACGAGGAAAAAATTGCTACCGCCAAGAAATTAATGAGCGCGGGCGTTATCGGCTTAGTCATTGTTTTAGCCGCCTTCGGTATCGCGCGGTTTGTGATTAGAGCGATGATTGACGCTACTGGCGCGAGCGAGGAAACAAGCACAAGCCAAGTAAATCAAAATCAAACGCAAACGGCAAGTAATTCCGGACAAAACAAACAGTTAAATAGCCAGTCGTCAGGCAATAGATCGTTGCCAATGAGTAATAATACCGATAGCGCGGGACAAGCTCTAAACGGCGGAAACAATGTCATTCGCATAGACGCTGAGGAGGTTATTGAATAATTTCCCAAGTAACATTATTATTATGTTTTGGAAAAAATATCAACTGTATATCATCAGCATAACCGCCAATTTTTTGTTTATTTTAAGTTTTAGCGGGTCTATAGCTTCGGCGGATACAAAAGACATGACCGGCGGCATTGGCGCGCCCGCAAATCAACCGGCGCAGATAAGAATTTCCTGGCAGATGGAGGTAAAATATAGAATATTGGTTGACTATTTTAAACTAATGCGGAGGCGGGAAGGAGCGGCTGTGGAATGGCGCGACGAATTAGGACCGGAACATGACGGCAAATTGCCCAATGATTACATTTATATAATTGATGAGGTAGCCGAACCGGGAGATTATTATTATCACATAGAATCAGCCGGTTATGACGATAACATTTCCTCCTCTGACATCAAAGTGAAAGTAGCCTGTTTCCAAGCGGTTTGCCATTTAGCCGCTTTGAACGATAATTATGTGCCGGTCGGGCTGTTGCAGACGGCTGATATTGCC
>Ga0210057_1002116_pt1 | contig 28817 bp, 34 predicted proteins | sample CryGeyCG2114_010_2_FD_183968 | JGI IMG/M metagenome (GOLD analysis project Ga0210057, IMG submission 183968) | Groundwater microbial communities from aquifer - Crystal Geyser CG10_big_fil_rev_8/21/14_0.10 (SPAdes) (version 2) | ecosystem: Environmental > Aquatic > Deep subsurface > Groundwater ...
TACAATTATCAAATACAACAGTTACTATACTGAAGGTAGATAAATTATGCCCTTATATAAAAAGTAAAAAATCTGGAATAAATTTTTCTTTACAGGAATTAGAATCAATTGGAAAATTAATATTAAATGAGCAAATGTAAATAAATTGTTAATAATACTCTTCAATTAACTTAAAAATTTCTGCTTTTTTTCCAAGAACTTCTTTTAATTCTTCCTGCGACGCATTAATTATATTTTTAATTGTTTTAAAATTTTCAAGAAGTTTTTTTGCTGCTTTTGGTCCGATTCCTGGAAATCCTTCAATAATAATCTGGAGCTGTTCTTTTTTGTTCAGGGTTTTTTTTCTGACATTCAGGCGCGTTTCTTTTTCTTTTCTTTTTAAGAGAACAAAAATAAATCTTGCTGTATCCCTTGAATCTTTTGAAAAGATTACAGGAATTTTGTGCTTCAAAGTTATTGAAAGGAGAAATCCTCTTATTGAATTGGAATTAATGTTCTTATTTTCATCGTTATACAATTCTTGATTTTCAATTCCTTCGATAATCAAAAGTTTGTCTTCATATTGTTTTAATTCTTCAATTTGTTTAACTAACCTTCCATTTATCATCGAGGAAATAAAATCTGAAACTGTTTTTCTTTCAATTGCAAAACCATTCACAAGATAATCCCCGACTTTTAAATTCATAAATTCAACTTCTGCTCCAAGTTTAATAAGCGCCGATGGAACAAGGCAATTTTTCTCTCTGTAATCAATCAGAACTTTGCCAACTGGTTTTTCTTTTTTTATTTTCTGTATTTTTTCTGGAAAAATATTTAAAAAAACTTTTGAGTTCATTTTAAAAATCATCCAAACTTTTTTGTTTTGGTTTTTCTTTTTTCATTTCGTCGTTTATATCGCTGATTGCTTTGTGCATTTTTTTTTCTTTAGTCCTTGAAACATAATAAAAAGATTCATCCCTTGTTTTTTTTGTAATTAAGATTATTAATTTTCCTTCTATTAATCTTGCTGTTCTGCCTGACCTTTGAATTGCCCTGATTGCCGACGGAACAGGCTCGTAAAAAATTACTGCATTAACTTCTGGAATATCAAGGCCTTCTTCAGCTATTGATGTTGCAACTAAAATATTTATTTCCCCCTGTGAAAATTTGTCAATAATCTGTTTCTGTTCTTTTTGGCTCAAGCCAACTCCGTTTTTTTTCGCCTGGCCTATAAAAATTTCTGCTTTTATTCCTTTAATCTTGTTCAAATTTCTGGAAACTATCGAGGCTGTTTCTCTAAATTGCGTGAAAACAATAATTTTTACTTTTTCGTTTTTTGCTTTTTCTTGTTCTACAATTTCTATTAGTTTAGCAACTTTTGGATGCTCTATATTTTTTGCCAGGAGTTCATTTGACTTTGTGAAAATAAAATTAAATTCCGGCTTAGCTACAAGTTTTACAACGCCCTTGCTTTGTTGTTTTGAAGCTTGGTTAAAAAGTTCTTTCAAATATTTATTAAAACTTTCAAGTGTTTGTGTTTCTAAAAGTTCTAATGCGTGCTGGATTTTTATTGTCTGGGCGCATGCGCTTGCTGCGAGGAGATAATTGAAATTTTTATTTCCGCGACTTATTGTGCCCATTATTTTTTTCTGAAGTTCAATAAGATGTGTTTTTGAAGCAGGGCCGAATAAAACACCTCTTTTTTTTAGTTCGTCGATATATTCGTGAAAAAGTTTTAAAAAAGTGTATCGCATTTCCTCGAATTCTGGAGGAAAATCAATTAGTATTTTTCTGAACTCAAGTTCTTGAAGATATTTCTTTACATCTTCGCCTTCTCTTGTTCTTAATTCAACTTCTTCTATTGAAAGATTTTTGCAGATTTCTTTTATTTTTGAAAGCTCGCTTCCAGGCGATGCTGTTAATCCTAAAATTCTTGGGTGTTTTGCAGTTTTTTGATATTCCTGTGCAATGTAATTATAGTCGTAGTTTTTCAGACATCTGTGTGCTTCATCTTCGACGAGCAAGCTGACTTCATTTAAATTGTATAATTTTTTTCTTAAATCATTTGCTATGCATTGGGGTGTTGAGAAAATTATATCTGCTGTTTGCCAGATTATTTTTCTTTTTTCTGCATTAACCATTCCTGTGAAGAGTTGCATTTCTCCAAATAATTCAGGAAGATTTTTTTTAAAATAATTTAAATGCTGTTCTGCGAGTGGTTTTGTCGGAGCAAGAAAAACAATTTTTTCATTTGGAAAATCTTGCATTCTTTTTATTGCAAGCATTAATGCAATGAGGGTTTTTCCAAGTCCTGTGGGAAGCACAACTAAACAATTCTTTTTTACGCATGTTTCGTAAATTTGTTGCTGGTATTCCCGCGGGCTTATGTTCTTTAGAAATTTATCTGGCATTCAGAAGAAAAATGAAGGGGGTATAAATATTTTTATGTTAGTTTTTCTTCTTCAGGAAGAGTTGTTGGAGGTTTTATGTAAAGTATGGCCCAAACCGACGAATCCCATAAGTCTCCTTTAGGGAAACCACCATAAGAAAAGACTAAGAATTTTAAAGAATTTCCATAATTAAAAGTTATGTCGCTTAAATCGCACTCTTCTTCGCATTCAGAATTGTTATCAATTTCTAATCCATGAAAAGGTATCATTACTTCTACAGTATTATTTTTTGCAAAACCAAAGAAACTTCTATCTCTTTCCCATTCTGGAGATCCCACTCCTATGCCTATCCAACATTCAGGAAAACTGCCACAATTTCTATCATGGTATCCATCAAAAGGGGAACTTAATCTATCACCAGGGATTATGGTGTGTGTGATATTTTGATTAGATTTTAAATAACAATAATCTCCAGCACCACCACTAAGGTTTCCGCACATCCAACAATCTTCTCCCATCCAAGGAGCACAATTTGGTTCTGGGCAACCTTGATGGGCGTCAAAAATGGTTTGACAAGTTTCTGAACTCCATCCCCCCATAAATCCCGTGATTTCTTTATAGTCTTCTTGCTTAAAACCTAAGAAATTATCATAAGAACCAGATCCCCTCCATCCATCATTCCCCTCGTCAAAAAATAAAGCAAAAGAGCTCGGCCGTTCTAGAGCTTCTCCCTCAAATGCCATTAAAAGGTACTTCCCACAAGGCAATTTATAAGAAGGGTTTGATGGATAAATACTACATAAGACATTATTTTGGTCTTTAAGGTGATATGTCTTTGTATAAATAGTTAAATTTTTATTTGCGGTTGTTTTAACTTGTTTGATGAAAGCATCTTCCCATTCACCAGAATTAATTTCTCCGTCAATTACAGGCAAAATATTACTGGGCTCTGCAATAAATGTTTTATTAATTGTCTCATTAATTTCACCAGTAATTACATCCTTATCTTGAAAATTATTTTTGATAAATCTTGAAAAACTTGTTTCTTTTTCTTTGTAGATTGTAGAACTAATTATATCTCCAAACTCGTCTTTTTGTACTTGGGTTTGCGGGGAAAATAAGACATTATTTGATTTTTTTATATTTGTATAATAGAAAATAGTTAATGTGGCAATTAAAAATAATAAAATAATTATTAAAACATACACTCTTTTTCTTTTTGTACTTTTTTTTACCATTCCTCTTTTTCTAACATCTTCTTTCAAGTTAATCTTGTTTTAAATATTTTTATATTAAAGTTAAACCAACAGCAAAGCATACGCCATTCCAATTAAAGTGAGTGCAGCCAAGAAGCACCACATTACGAAATTTCCAAAGAATATTTTGCTTCCGTCTAAATCTGAAATTGGAATCATATTAAAGAAAGCATAATAAATATTCAGCCTTGCGAAGTCAGGGAATCCCAAGAGATATCCTATTACTGAGAAAACCAAATTTGCAAAAATCCCTGCTGCAGCGACGAATCCTATATGCAATTCTGTCATTTCTGTAAATGAATAAATTCCGTGACGTTTTGCAGCTCTGTAAGTTTTTGGCTTTATTTCAAATGTCAAAGTAGCCATCCAAGTTAAGACTATTTTGCTCAAAGCTCCAAGTGTGATGGCAGTTACGACTATTGGCAAAAAAACTCCAATTGGAAATGGTTTTTTGAGATACCAATGTGCTCTGTATCCGTATCTTTCAAAATCCCATAATTTTGTTTCTATTTCTGAATCTAAATAAAAACTTGCTATTTTTTTTGCAAACAGATTTATTAAAATTACAATTAAAACCATTAAGAAAATAAAACCGAAAAGCGACATGCTTTTTAGCAAACTTATTGTAAAAGCCAAAACCAATGTCGCTATTAGTATTGATATAATTTCTTTTTTTCTTAACATGTTTAAGTGATGTTTGGATTTTTTATAAACTTTCCTATATTCATATTAAAATTGAGATATAAACTTTTTCACAGAAATCTTTATAAATAGATTTAATCTTGAATTTACATGAAGGTAAGAAAAATAACTGAAATTATCGGTATGAGGGTCTATACAGACTCTGGAGATTTTTTCGGACAAGTTGAAGAAGCAAACTTATTTGAGAACAAAATCGACGGGTGGAGAATAAAAGTCGGTGGAAGTGTCGGTTCTTTAATCGGTGGCGCAAGAGGAGTTATTGTTCCGCACCATTTTGTGAAAGCAATAAGCGATGTTTTTATAATAAGCAAAACAGCATTGCCTCATCCAGATGCTGATTTTGGAGAAATTCAAACAGAGTGATTTAGATTTAAAATTATTAATCTTTTCAACATTTTCAGACTCTGTTAACTTCTTGGGTGGTAGATAGGTTTTTAAGTTTTCTAAACTTGATTTTTTTATGGCAACTCCAAGTATATCAAAACTCAATAAAGCAAGACATAAACAAGGTATGATTTCTAAACAAAATGAAGAATTTAGAGAAAAGCGGATTAATGAAATAAAAAATACTAAACCATTAACAGAAGAAGAACATCAAGAAAGACTTCAAAAATTAAAAGAAATTGGTTTGATAAAATAATATGGCAGAAAATACCTTAAAATATGAACTCCCCCTTACAACTTCAACAGGTAGAGCAAGAGTAAAAAGAAGAAAAAACGAATTTGGAGAACCATTAAAGACAGAAGATAAACTTTCTAATGAAGATTATATTGAATGGCAAATTTCCTATTTTATGCCTTTTGATACACTTTGGGATAAATTCAAGAGTATTAAGAAAAATAAGCAAAAGAAAAAATTATTGATTGAAGATTATTTTAGAGAGTTTAAACCAAATGAATTAATTCAAGAACTTATTAATTTTTTTGAAGAAACAGAAGAAATTCAAAGGAAAAATTTTAAAAGTAAATTAAAAGAAATTTTTGAGAAACATAATCAGATTTTGATTATAAAAGAACATAAGGACAATAAAATTTATGTTATGTATGAACTTGCAGATTTATTTGAGAGGGCTATAAAAGAAAAGGTTATTTATAAAAAAGAAATTGAAGAATTATTAAATTTTAATAAAGAAAAAATAGATATTGAAAGCCAATATTCTGTTAAGAGAAAATCTCTAAATAAAAAGATTTCAGAGGATTTTGAGTATTATGAAGAATATGCTCCTTTATTTATTAAAAGAATGAATGATAAATCTTTCACAGAAATACAAATAAAACATAAACAAAAAGCAGTAGGTTATCAAGGAATGGTCTATTTTTGCATTTGGATAAAATCTCTAAAAGATAAAGAAAATGAATTTCTTATTGGAAGAAAAGCAAAATCAAACGAAAAGATTATAATCAATTTATCAAAAGAAGATTTATTTGATATCGCTAAAACATTTATGATAACTTCAAAAGACCACGAATGGGATATGAAAACAATACTTAAAGGAATTACAAGTCAATCCTAAAACTTAACAAATCATTCTTCTTCATAGATTTACTTCCAACACGAACAGATAAATTTCTAAAATGCTCTTGATTTTTATTTATCTCTGAGACTATTTTTTCTTTTAATTCATTATTTGAATTATAGTCATCCTTAAAAGAAAAAACATAAAACATATCGTTTAGGGTATCTTCTTTTATATCAATCAATCCCGTTTTTCCTATGCTTGAATTTCCAACTCTAACAACTGCTAAAGAATAATTCTTAACTTCTTTTCCTTCTGGGATTTTTGTTTTTGTTAGAATATTAGCCCCAGAAATATTATTATTTTTATAATCTCTTTTGTATTTTGCGATTTTTTCTGAAAGATATTTTGATAGGTTATTTTTTCCGTTACCATTACCATTATGCTTTTTATATAAAAATGATTTGGGAATTAGTTCTTCTGTTAGTAGGTTTTCTTTACCTATAACCTCTTTAATAGTTTCTCCGTCTTCATAAAGTAAGATAATTTTGCCCTTATATTTATCCGAAAGGGTAAGTATATTTTGTCCACACCCTTTGTTTGTGAATATAGCAAAACAGCAAGGTATAGGTTCTTCAAACCAATTTTTATCATTTTGATAAATAATTATTGTTGAGAAATTGTCTAAAATTATTTTTTTGGTTTCATTGTTTTTATTTCCAATAAAAAAAGATATTGGTAAAACAAAAGCGATACTTGAATTTTTATCTTTTAGGTGTTTAATAGATTTCAGAATAAATGCTTTTTCTATCTGCATCTTTTCTTTTTTGTTTAATCCATTTTCTAAAAAAGATAGATTAGAATATTTTGCAGGGTAAAAATAACTATTCTTCACATTGTATTTGGTAAAAGGGGGGTTCCCTATAACTAAATCAAATTTATTTGTTTCTTCAAGAGTAAAAAAATCCTTGGAATTTTTTGTTAAATCTTTATCAATCTCACATTCTTCTACTTTGTTAAATCCTCTCGTTTCCAATTCTTTTACAAAATTACGAGTTCCAGCCGAGGGTTCTAAAATTGAAATTTCTTTATTATAGTGTTTATAACTTTGTAATAAATCTATGACTCTTTTAACTACTTCCTCTTTTGTAAAATATTGCCCTAAGACAAACTTTTTCACTTCTTCCATGTTCTTTTTAGTTTTTGTAATGTTATAAATATTCGTCATACAAGATTAAGGTACCATAAATATTTAAAGGTTTCGGTACCATAATCTGTAAAAGGTTACTTTATTCTTTTTCAAGAATAATTTTATCCTTTTCAGCTTTTGCTTTGAGATTTTTCCCTACCAATCCCGATTTTTCAATTATTTCTTTAGGGATATTGATAATGAATTTAAAGTAACTTACATCTCCCAACTTTTTAGATAAAACCTTAACAATCTTCATAAAAATTTAAGGTACTGATTTCTTAAAAATCTTTCCTTCTTCAATTTTCTTTAGCCTTTCTTTAGCTAAATCACAATATTCTTTTTCTATCTCAAATCCTATAAAATTCCTATTACATAAAAAACAAGCGAGTGCGGTACTACCTGAGCCAATAAAAGGATCTAAAATTATATCATTCTCTTTAGAAAACATTTTTAATAATTCAGAAATAAAGTTTTTTGGTTTTGGAGATGGATGATTAATAAACCCCTCGTCTGGTTCAACCATTTTAGAAGGAGAATCGTTAAATATATCTTTATTCCAATTTATGATTTTAGGATTTCCTTTTTTGAATACAAAACAAGACATATACTTACTAAATCCTATTGGAGAACGAACACCCCCAAGAGGACAATTTAATATAAACTGCCAATGATAAGTAAAAGGATTATTTCTGAAAATTTCTGGAAGAAGTTTTGTGCTGAAAAAGGTTATAAAAAACCCATCTTTTTTTAAAACCCGATAACACTCTGGAAGAATTAAATAAAAGGTTTTTAAATCTGCACTATTCTTTATTCCGTCTTTTTTAATTCCATAAGGGGGGTCAGTTAAAATTAAATCTACGCTTTCGTTAGAAAGTTTTTTAATTAACTCTAAAGCATCTCCGCAAATAATCTTATTTGTCCACTCTTTTATCATAAAATAATAAATGAAAGAAGTTATAAAAAATCTTTCATTCAAACAAAAAGACCAATTAATGCACCAAAGTCTATTTTTCAGAAACCTTTAAATAATATCTTTTGTTTTATTTGACATTATTCAAGGTTAAAAACAAATGGCAACAGAAACAATTTTACAGCACTGGGTTTTGAGGCAATTTGCATACCCTTTTCTTCTGATATTTTTTATTATGTTTGCAATTCTTGAAAAAACAAAAATTTTAGGAACCGACAAAAAACAAATTAATGCTCTTGTTTCATTTGTCATTGGCTTGATTTTTGTAAGTGTTATTTATCCAAAAGTAGTTGTTGAAAATTTAATTTTATTCTTGGTAGTTGCACTTGTTGTGTTTTTTGTTGGTTTATTGCTTTGGGGTTTTGCAACAGGCGGGGAAGCAAGAATAGGAGGCAAGGGTATAAAAATAGTCTTTGGAGTTTTGATTGTTGTTGCTGTTTTAATTGCTCTTATCTGGGCAATGGGAATCTGGGACGAGTTTTATAATGTTTTGTTTAAACAATCCTGGAGTTCGTCTTTATGGACAAATGTTGCTTTTATTGTCGTTGTTGCAGCTGCATTGGCTGTGATTCTTGGAGTTAAAAGTAAAAGTCCTTAGTTTTAATTAATGATTTTGTATTAATTCTACTTTAATTTGTTTAAGAAAATTGTTGCGTTAGCGGTTGGTAACTTGCCTAGTGTAAAGTTTTTTAATCTCAAATAAAGTAAACTTGTTATGGATTATCCGCAAATGTTACAGGATTTGAAAGAGATGGAAAAAGATACTATAGAATTAAAATCTTCTTTTAGCGATATGGATGGTATAGGCAGAACTATGGCTGGATTTTCCACAAAAAAAGGTGGGAAAATTTATATTGGTGTTGATGACAATGGATGCCCTATAGGGGTTAGATGTAATAAGAATATAAAAGATAGCTTAATCACATTATCAAGAACCGTTAGTCCATCTGCAATTATCTCTACTAATTTAATAGACCACGATTTAAAAAAGGGGTTGCATATCGTTTGTATTAAAGTAGAAAAGGGACAAGGCATATATTCATATAAAAAAGTTCCATATCAGAGACGAGAAGGTGTTAATCATCCCCTCAATCCCGAAGAAGTATTTGAAATTCAAAAAAATATAAAGAAAGTTTATTTTGATGATTTGCCTGCAACTTGTCAAGAGAGACCCGCTTTAATAACTGATATTGACGAGAATAAAGTTAAACATTTTCTACAATTTGTTAAGGGAGTTACTAATCAAAAAGTTGAATTAAAAAGATTTTTACAAAATAATAATTTAATACACAATGGTAGTGGAGTACAAGTAAAAAATTCGGCAATCATGATTTTTGGAAAAAATGTAAGTAATTTTATCCCTCAAAATAAAATAAGTCTCTGTGAATTTCCTTCAACAGATATAACCGAGAAATTTAGTAAAACAGAACTTGAAGGAGATTTAATTGATTTGCATCAGAGAGCAATACTTGAAATTGAGAAAAGGATGAAAGTTTACTCAATTGTTCGAGATTATCAGAGGATAGATATTCCAGAATATCCTTCAGAAGCAATTAGAGAAATCATTACTAATGCTATTGTTCATAGAGATTATTTTGACGATACTGAGATTTTTATTAAAATATTTAAAGACAGGATAGAAATATTAAATCCTGCAAGTTTTCCTTTTGAAAATTATACTTGGGAAGAGATTGAAAAATCTGGAATATCAAAAAGAAGAAATCCCACAGTTGCTGACTTTTTTGAGAAGTATACATTAATGGAAAAAGAAGGGAGAGGAATATCTCGTATAAAGAGCACATTACAAAGTCATGGGTTGCCTAAACCAATTATAGAAGTTGGTCAAAAAACGTTTAAAATAATTATTTATAATTCTGGGAATTATGCTGTAAGTTCTCTTAAATCGCCATATAATAGAATTATTGACGCAAAAAATTTGAATGAGAGGCAAACAAAATTTTTACAATATGCTCAAAAGAATAAGACAGGGAATATCAGCAGAGCTGAATATGTAACAATAACATCAACGATAGCTAAAACTGCTTCTCGCGATTTAGATGATTTGGTTAAGAGGGGATTTTTAAAAAGATTCGGTTTTAAGAGAGCAACAAGATATAATATTATTTGGGAGGGATAAAATGTCCTATAATGTCTCAAATATGTCTCATAAATTTTAATTTTACTTATACCCTTCTGAACAATAATCTTTAAGAAATATTTATAAACATTCTTTGGTTAAAAATAATATGATAAAGGGGTTGATGTTGGCTTGGTCTGGTTTTGGAGGAGGTACTATTGGCAATACACTTGCACAATGGGAGCAGGCAGGATTTTTTAGTTATCTTCTTCCCTTTTTATTAATATTCGCTGTAGTTTTTGGAGTTTTAACACGCTCAAAAATTTTTGGAGATAGCAACAAAGGCGTCGGCACAATTATTTCTTTGGCAGTTGCTTTGATGGCTTTGCAATTTGATTTTGTTCCTGTGTTTTTTTCTGAAATTTTCCCAAGACTCGGAATTGGCTTGGCTGTTATTTTAGTTGCAATAATTTTATTAGGAATATTTGCTACAAAAAGTCAGATGGGAACTTTTTTCTGGTTAGGTGCTGTTGTTGGAGTTGTTGTTTTAATTAAATCATTCGGTGCATCTGGTTGGACTTCAGGTGTGTGGTTTAGTGATAATTGGATGAATATAATCTTAGCTGTTTTAATTCTTTTTGGAATTATTGCAGTTATCGGGGGAGGGGGTTCCAAAGAAAAAGGAAAACAAGATTCTGGCGAGGGTTCTGCCTTTGCCCATTCATATGGTGGATAACTAATGCAAAAGATAATTTTTTAATTATTTTTTATAACTCTTTTTAGGTTTAATATTTTCTCTTTGCGTTGAATGTGTTTTTTCTGTTTTGTCTGCAACTTTATTTATTATTTTTCCAAATGAATCCTGCATCATTGACATTTCTTTTTTTATGCTTTCTAAATTTCCGCCATAAGAGCCGATTTTCTCGAGGATAGCGCCCTGCAATCTGTCAAGTGTTTCTTCTATTCTTTTGAGTCTTTCTGCATTGTTTTCAATTTTTGTCTGTGCAATTATTTTAAATTCATTTATCTCATCGATGTTTTTCTGGAATTTTTTTATTTTTTCAGAAAAAACTTGTTCTGATATTTCAATTAAAGTGTCTGCGCTGTTTCTTGAAGAATCGCCATATGCTTCTTGAGGAGAATATTCTTCCTGAACTCCTTGTGAATATGACTGTTCTGGAATTTCCTGAGTTTGCGGAGTGTATAAATCATAATTTCGCTGAGGAGGTGCAGGCATATTTCGCGTGTCTGAATAATTATCAAATATCTGTTCTGTGTTTTGCGGTTGCGGATAATCCATTTCTCTTACATCTGTAATTGCGCTTTTTATCTGCGCCTGGCTCAATGCATCGCTAATTGCCCTCGGTGAAATTCCCTGTTCTCTCAATCTATCGATTATATCTGCGTCTGGAATTCCCTGATTTTTCATTTGTGTAATCTGCTCTAAAATTCCCATCTTCTTTTAAGTTCTTAGCTCTTTTTTAATTTTTCTAAATCTTTTTTCCTTACAAATTCCAATGGCTGGAATATTTTTGCTTGTTTTGCAAGGATTTCTAAATCTTCTTTTTTAGCGAATTTTGAAAATTCATTCGAAGCTGTTTCTAAAAAAGAAATCATTTTTTCCATGCTATCTTTAAGTATTTCAAGGTCTTTTTTTATTTCCAAAATGTTTTGAGTGTTTTTTTCTTTGACATCTATCAGGTTTTGTCCTATTAATAAAAGCCGGTCTTTTAGTATCCTCTGTTTTTCTTCTAAATCTTTTAGTTTTGAATTAGCATCAAAAGAACTTTGGTCTGGATAATCATACTGTTCGTTGTTCATAATATGCTTAGGTTCAAGTGGTTTAAATTTGTTGCTATTACACAAAATAATTTAAACTCTTTTCTGCTTTTCTAATTAAGTAAATATAGATTTCCATTTATTTGACATATCTGGAAATTAATTAAAATGCAATTCAAACAAGGTACGCCGTTATATTCTTATGATGTGCAGAGAGAAGGAGGAGAAGATATTCTCTATATAAATTATTTGGGAGCGCCTTTTGTGCCGAGTCTTGCTGATTCTCCGAAGATAATGGAGAGGACAATTGACGCTCTTATTGAAAATCCAAATGTTTCGCGTATTGTTTTTGTTCAGCAGAAAAATTACAATTATGATTTTAAGGAAACCTCTTTTCTTTTAGAAATCGCGCAAATTTATGTGCATCTTGTCAAGCAGGAAAAAATTTTGTCCCAAGAAAAACTCGTGACAAATCATCCTGAGTTTTTTTCAAAAAGATACAATGAAATGTTTTCTTTTCTTTTCTTGTTAAAGCAGGACCCGATTTCAGCGCACAGCGAATTAAAGCGCGTGCTTATTGAAGCGAAGATTTTTCTGAAAAATACAGGAGAGCAATATAAAACTGACCAATCAAATTATATTTCTCTTTTGGAAAAAATTTTTAATTTATTTGAAAATACGAGGCTGATGCAGTCTGCTCAGCATTATCTTGAAAATTACCAGAAAGGCGACAGGGAGATTTACAATAAAATTTTCAAGCCAGATGTTATTCCTAATTTTTCTTTCACGCGTCTTGTTTTTGATTTGCCAGAAGATGCAGAAATTCTCGACCAGTACAAAATTACATACGAGGATTATGATGTTTCTTTTGTTACAATTTTGAGGAAAAAAGATGAATCTAAACTTATTTATCATTTGAACCCTCCTGAAAATTCCCTTGACGAAGACCAGAACATGCTTTTGAATCTGGCAAGGGGAGTTTTGATTGAGCATCAGCCAAAAGCAGAGGAATTTACAGATACTGAAAGAATAAGGCAAGTTTTTTTTAATATTTCTAAAGATTTAATTCAGGACTTGGCTCAAAGCAAAAATATTAAATTGAGTTATTTGGATTTAAACAAATTAGCGACGATTCTTGTCAGGCACACAATTGGTTTTGGCTTGCTTGAAGTTTTGCTTCAGGATAAAAAACTTCAAGATATTTTTCTAAACGCGCCGATTTCTTCGACGCAGATTTTTGTAAGACACCAGGATTACGACGAATGCTCTTCAAATATTTTGCCGAGCCAGGAAGATGTTGATTCATGGGCTGCGAAATTCAGAATGCTTTCTGGAAGACCTCTTGACGAGGCGAATCCTATTTTGGACACTCAGCTGGAAATTGGAAAAATTAGAGCAAGAATTGCAATAATCCAGAGACCTCTTTCTCCTGACGGACTTGCTTATGCAGTAAGGAGGCACAGAGAAGAGCCATGGACTTTGCCGTTGTTTATCAAAAATAAAATGATAAATCCATTTGCAGCGGGCTTGTTTAGTTTTTTAATTGACGGAGCAAGAACTCTTTTAGTTGCAGGGACAAGGAGTTCTGGTAAAACTTCTTTGCTTGGAAGTTTAATGTTAGAAATAATTCCTAAATTCAGAATTATTGTTATTGAAGATTCCTTGGAACTTCCTGTTGAATCTTTAAGAAAACTTGATTATGACATTTTGAGAATGAAAGTGCGTTCTGCTTTATTGAAAACTACAACAGAAGTTTCTGCTGACGACGGAATAAGGACGAGCCTGAGATTAGGAGACAGCTGTTTGATTATCGGTGAAGTAAGAAGCGTTGAGGCAAAAGCATTATATGAAGCAATGCGTGTTGGTGCCTTGGCAAATGTTGTTGCAGGAACAATTCACGGAGCATCGCCTTACGGAGTCTTTGACAGAGTTGTAAATGATTTAGAAGTTCCTGTTACAAGTTTTAAAGCAACAGATATAATTGCAGTTGCAAATCCAATAAAATCACCAGATGGTTTGCATTCTTGGAGAAGAATCCTGCAGATTTCAGAAGTTCGCAAATACTGGAAAGAAGATCCTTTGGATGAAAAAGGTTTTGTGGATTTGCTGAAATATAATGTTCAAAAAGATGAGCTTGAGCCTACAGATGATTTAATCAATGGCGACAGCGAGGTTATAAAAGCAATTGCGTCAAATGTCAAAGGGTGGGCAGGAAACTGGGACGCTGTTTATGACAATATTCTTTTAAGAGCAAAAATAAAAAAAGAGATTGTAGAAACTTCAGAAAAAACCAAAAATGAAAATATTTTAGAATCAGGATTTAATTCTTTGTCCAACCATATGTTTCATAAAATTTCTGACGAGGTGAGACAAGAAATTGGTTTGCCTTTAAGTGAGAGGGTTTTTCCGGAGTGGCAGAAATGGTTAAATAATGAAATTAAAAAGAAAATGATTTAACCATTTCTTTAGCGTCAAAATCTATGCAATAATTTTGCCGGTGGCAAAAATGGTTAAATCAAGAGATTAAGAAGAGAAAGATATAATTTGCATTTTTATTCTCAGAAATTAGAGAAATCTTTTTAGAAACTAAATTCTAAACATTTATTAATTAAATTTCCTTTCTTTGTTCTATGAAAAAATATTTTTGGAACATCTTGATTTTTGCTGTTTTTCTCTTTTTAGTATTTTTCGTTCTAAAAGATATTAAATTTAAAGAAATGTATTTTTACCTTACTTTTCTTAATCCTTTGATTTTTCTCCTCGCAATTTTTGTGTGTTTTCTTAGTTTTTTAGTTTGGGCTCTTAGATGGAAGATTCTTTTTAAGAGCATTACTCGCCCAAGATATTTCTTTTTATTGAAAGTATTATTTGCAGGTGCTTTTTTCAACACAGTAACTCCTGGAGCAGGTATCGGGGGGGAGCCATTTAGAGCTTATTTCTTGAGCAAGAGATACAAAATTTCAAAAAATAAAATGTTGAGTGTAGTTCTAGCTGATAAATTCTTTCATTTGCTGACTTTAAGTTTTTTTTCAGCTCTCTCAATTTTATTCTTTTTGTTTTATGTTGACATTTCAGGAAGTTTGAGATTGGTTTTAGAAACAATTTTATTAATAATGTTCTTTGTAATAGCGCTAACAATTTTTCTCACTTTAAAAAAACTTGATTTTAATTTAGGGGCTTTTTTCAAAAAAGCACATTTTTTTAAATTTATTAAAAAACATTTTAAATCAGCTGATGATCTTGAAAATTATATTAATAAAAAAATCCGAGAGCTTTCTGGGACTTTTAGGAAAGTTGTTAAAAACAAGAAAAATATTTTCTTCGGACTTTCTTTGTCTGGTTTGTATGTATTACTGGAGGGTTCTGTTTCTTATCTCTTGTTTCTGGCTTTTGGCATCGATATAAATTTTATTTCTGTAATAATCGTAGTCAGTTTGGGAATTTTAATCGGCACTGGCTCGTTTTTGCCTGGCGGAATTGGAGTCATCGAAACAAGCATGATTGTGCTTTATTCTGCAATTGGGGTTAATCTTTCTTTGGCATTGTTAATTGCTCTTTTTAGCAGAATGATTTATTATTTCTTTAGCCTTTTCATAGGAGGCTTGTGTTTAATTTCTTTGAAAAAAGATTCAGATAAGAAATAATTTAAAAACATTTATTAATTGGGGTTTGTTCTTTTTATAGAAGAGCAAAAATGATTCCTGATAAAAAAAACGAGGTGAATGATATTCTCCAAAAATACGGAGCGAAAATCGAAGGAAAAGTAAATACTTTTAATGAAAATAAGTCGAGTTACAGTCGTGAATATACAACTTTTAAAGACGAGATGGCTCCTGAATTTTCAAGATACGAGAAATGGTGCCATAGCTTAGGAAACATAATAAAACTGAAAGTTTCTGCAAAAGATGAAGAAAGAGTAAGACGACAAATAGAAATTGCACATCTTGATATTGAACCGTGGCAGGCATTAACTTTATCTGTAATGAGTTTTTTATTTGTTTTTATCATAGGCTTGATGAGTTCTGTTGCTGTTGCTTTCATCAGAGGAGGTGTTTCTGGTTTTCCTTTTTTATTTTTTATTTTTATGCTGATGCTATCTTTATTTTTATTTTATTTTGTAAATGGATATCCTGAAAGGCTTGCAAATAAATGGAGATTGAAAGCTTCTTCGCAGATGGTTCCTGCGATTTTGTATATTGTAGTTTATATGAGGCATACTCCGAATTTAGAAAGGGCAATTGCATTTGCATCTGAACATTTGGAATATCCCCTTGCACTTGATTTTAAAAAAGTTTTTTACAATGTAGAGGTTGGAAAATTCTCCACAATAAAAGAGAGTCTTGATAATTATCTTGAAACCTGGAGAGACTACAGTACAGAGTTTATTGAGGGGTTTCATTTGGTTGAAAGCAGTTTGTTTGAGCCTTCTGATGAAAGGAGAATTGTTATTTTAGAAAAATCCCTGCAGGTCGTTCTTGATGGAATTCACGACGATATGTTGAAGTTTGTTCATAATGTTAAGTCCCCCCTCCAGAATACTTATATGCTTGGAACAACCCTTCCTGTTTTAGGAATTGCTTTGCTTCCAATGGCTTCTGCAATGTTAGGAGGAATGCTTCAATGGTATCATGTTTTTATTTTGTATAACCTTCTCATCCCATTTATTGCACTTTTTCTTATGAATAAATATATGATGTTAAGGCCAGGTGGTTACGGAGAAACTTCTTTGCTGGAAAGAAATCCTTTTTATTACCAATACAAAAGCAAACAGCCGTACTTCACTGCTTTTTTAGTTTGTCTGCCTTTGTTTGTCCTCGGGTTTTTGCCCTTGATTTTTCAGTACACTTCTCTTCCTGAATTATTAAACCTGCAAAAAGATTACACATTCGCTGAACTTGGGCTTAACTTTTTAGGAGAAGAATCTGTTTTTGATTTTAAAGAAGGTGCAACAGGAATTGTTGGTCCGTTTGGAGTCGGCGCTTTGATTTTAAGTTTGTTTATCCCTTTAGGAATTGCTTTGTTTTTTTCATTGGCGTATAAATATAAAACTCACGAGCTTATTAAAGAAAGAGAAAGAACAAGAGAGCTTGAATTAGAATTTAATAATTCTTTATTTCAATTAGGAAACAGAATTGGGAACGGAACACCTCCAGAGCTTGTTTTCGGAAAAGTTGCAGAATCTTCAAGGGGTTTGAAAACAGAAGATTTTTTCAGAAGAGTTAATTATAATATCAGGCAAATGGGAATGGGTGTCGAGAAAGCTATTTTTGATTTAAGAAGAGGTGCAATAATTTATTATCCATCTGACTTGATTGCAACAAGCATGAAAGTTCTTATTGAGTCCTCGAAAAAAGGTTTGAAAATCGCAGCAATAAGTTTAATGAGCATTTCAGAATATGTCAAGAATATTCACAAAATTACCAACCGCCTTAAAGACATTCTCTCAGAGATTGTTTCTGATATAAAGAGCAACATGACTTTTTTAGCTCCTTTACTTTCTGGAATTGTCGTGGGTTTAGCAGTTATGATTACATCTATCTTAAACAAACTTAAAATTCAAGGGCTTGGTGGCGAGGGCGGGGTTTCTGGGCTCGGGAGTTTTGCAGGCATCATGGATATTTTTAAGGTGGAACAAATGATTCCTCCTTATTATTTGCAGATTGCAATTGGAATTTATCTTATTCAGATAATTTTTATTTTAACAGGAACTTTAGTTACAATTGATTCTGGCGAAGACAAACTTGAGAAAACAAATAAAATAGGAAAGAACCTTTTAATAGGGATTGCTTTTTATCTTATCACAGCATTTTTAGCAACACTTGTTCTGTTCATCTTAACTGCAGTTGTATTAGGAGGATTAAGTTAATTTTTATAAAGATTTATTAATTGTATTTTCTTTTCTTATTTTATGAAAAAGAGGATTAACAAAGTTGGAATGGAGTCAGAAATAAGTGGTTGGCTTATTGCGTTGGCTATTCTTGTGATTATGTTTGGAGCATATATGATTCTTAAAAGGAAGGGAACAGGTGCAATTGATTTTTTAAAAAATTTATTTAGATTTGGAAGATGATTAAAAAAATTAATAAGAAGGGGGCAATTCCTAAAACATTGGTAGGGATAATAGTTGCTTTTTTAGTTGTTGGTTTAGTGTTTGGTCTTCTCTATACAGCTGATGTTTTAAAATATCTTAGAAATATAATTCCTGATTTTTCTAGTGATGATTCTCAAAATTCTCAGACAACAGGGCAAAATCCAGTTGTTCCTGAAAATTGCGAGAAAATTGCTGAAATAGGAAAACCAGAAGGTGGAACTTTTGGAATCGGAAGCGAGCAGTATATTTATGTGAATAATCAAAAAACAAAATTGTATTTGGAGGAGGATAATAAGATTATGCTTGATAAATCTTATTCTGATGGCGAGATAGGGGAAGTTATTAATTTTAAACTCATTATTAAATCAATCTTCTTGGATGAGTCTTCTCAAGATTATATCAAATATAAAAGCGAAGGTTTGCCTGAGCTGAAAACTCTTGAGATGTTAAACGGAAGTCAGTATGTTTCTGGAAATCTTTTATGCAAGACAAAACAAGAATTTAAAAAAATTGAAATTTCAGAAGAAGAGTTGTTGAATATAATGAATTATTTTTCTTCTCATGAGTTTACTGGATATTCTGGAGAGAAAAAGAGCTGTGTTTGCGATGATAAATGTGGAGAATATTCTGAATGGATATACAAATATTCTAAAGAATATGGTGTCAATCCTGTTTTGTTTCTTGCTTTGATGATGCAAGAATCAGATTGTGACGAAAGAAAGGCATCCCAACTTGGCGCTGTTGGTTTAATGCAATTAACACGCTCAACTGTTGAAGACGAAAATACTGGATGTATTGGAAGCAGAAACATAGGAGTTGATTTTAATGACGTGAAAACAAGTTCTGAGAAGAATATTCAGTGTGGAATCTGGATATTAATTTCTAAGTATAAGGCGATGAAACAAGAATGCGATTCTGAAAATGATTGTTCTAATCCATTTAGCGGGAGTGTTTTAGACAAATGCAATCAAGGAGTTTGTGAATATTTTTTTAAAGCTTGCGGAGACGAGGAATATTATTCTTCCTGGGACGCTGCTTTAAGAGCTTATAATGGATGGGGTGATTGCAGAGAAGGAACAGATTCTTATTTTGTTGACAGGATTAATATAATTCAAAATAAATTAACAGAGGTGAATGTGTAATGAATTCAAAAAAAGGAGATATACATGACTTTATCAAAATAGTTGTGGCTGTTGTCTGCATAGTTGGTCTTTTGTATCTTATGTACCTTATTTATGGCAATGTAAGTGAAAGAGCAGGAGCAGAAAAAGCAGAAGCAAGTATTGAAAAAATATTTTTAAAGGTTAATGCAATTGAAAATGGAGGAATTGCCGAGGAAGAAGTGCTTATTGAATCTCCAAATGATTGGTGGGTTATTGCCTGGCCATATAAAGGCGAGACTGAAAAACCAATTCAATGTAATAAGGATTTTTGTGTTTGTATTTGTCCGGTTCCAACAAACGCAGAAAGTTTTTTTAGTATTTTTAGTATAAGGGAAAAATCATTAGAAATATGTCAAGAACAAGGATTTTGCAAAGATGTTTCCAAAAAAATAAGCACAGGCGATAATCCGATAAAAATTGAAGGGCCTTTTTTATTAAACATAAAATCAGAAAATAATGAAATTTTACTTCAAAAGAAATAAACAAAATTTATGCAAAATAAATAACTTATTAAATTAAAAAACATGAGATATGCTATGAACAAAAGAGCTGAAATTGAAGAAGTTATAAGGAACCTCCTTTGGATTGTTTTTTTTGTTCTCCTTATTGGAGCTGTTTATTATTTAATTAAATCTTTAACTGGGATGTAAAATGGAAAAAAAAGCAAGTAGTATGGCTCCAGCGACAATTCTAACAATAACTCTTGCAGTTGCTAGTTTCATTCTTATGTTGTGGTTGTTAGGACGCGCTAATTTACCGGGGATGACTGATACAGAGGTTTGTCAGTTATCTGTTATTGAAAGAGGAACTTTGCCTGATATTTCAGATATTAAAAATTTGCCTCCATTAAAATGCAAAACTGAAAAAACTTGTGTAACTAGCGAGACATTTGGAAAAGGTAAATGCGAAGGTGGGTTAGGTAAAGATTTTGAAACATTGAGAATCAGCAGTGATAATGCAAAAAAAGAAAATGAAATAAAAAAAATATTTGCTGATGGAATGGCTGACTGCTGGAACATGATGGGACAGGGAAAGATTCAGGTTTTTGAAAGGGAAATTTTGACATTGGGATATGATAAAAGATGTGTGATTTGTTCAAGAATTGTTTTTGATGATACAATAGAAGCAGGAAAAATAAATGGCATGGCTGAGTATTTATATTCTCATAATGTTCCTGGACAAACCAAATCTTATTTTAATTTTATGACAAATTCCGAAAAGAGCGATACTATAAAAGAGAGTGTATTTAGCGACCCTATAAATATTAATGAAAAAGCAGTTGTCTTTGTTGAAGCTGACAGTGGGAAATTTGCTTTAGTAGGAACTGCTCTTGGGGGGGCGGCTGTTGGAGGAACCATTGCTGTTGCAGTAATAGGCACTGGTGGAGGAGTGTTGGTTTTAAGTGGTGCCGGAGCAACTTTATTTTATGCTAGTGTTGGTGCCGGAGCAATAGGAGGATATACTTTGCAAGAGCAGTGGAATCAGTTTATTAAACTTGCTGATTATACAAGCAGCGTTCAACTTATTGATTACACTCCTGAAGAAATAGAAAGATTAGGTTGCGACTCTTTGGAGAGTGTGTCTTAGTTAAATTTATAATATTCTTTTGTCTTTGTAATTAATGAATAAAAAAAATAAAAGAGGTTTATTTTTAGATAAAAAAGCAGAAGAAATAGCATTTCCTGTTGTGCTTCGCATTATAATTTATCTTGTGTTTTTTAGTATTTTATTTTTATTTGTGCATTTGCGTTCCACAGGGGCGTCGATTTATGAGCAAGCTTATGCAAAACAGATTGTGTTAATGATTGACAGCGCGGGTTCTCCCACAAAAATTGTTTTGGATTTTAAAGAAGGAATTGAGGTTGCAGAAAAAAATAAAATAACTTCAAAAGCAAACTTAGTGAGTGTAAAAAATAACGAGGTTATTGTCAAACTTTCAGATAGCGGGGGATACGGATTTAAATATTTTTCAGAGTATGAGCTTAATTCTTATTTTGATGAGAATAATTTAATAATTACAATAAATGAAAAAAATGAATAATAAATTTTTAAAAGACAAAAAGCCACAAGATAAAAATTTTTGTGTCAACAGCTTTTTTCCAAAAAGCCGTGAGGGTGGAGAAAAAATATTTGCAATTTGGGAAATTTCCGTGTTCGCTATTATCGGGCTTGGAATTGTTATAGGAGTTGTAATTCTTTATTTTGCAGATGTTGATGTCAGAGAAATAGAATCGAGTGTTTTATACAACAAAGTTGCTGACTGTGTTGTAAAACAAGGTTATGTTATAGACAGAATATTTAATGACGATTTTGATATTTTTAAAGAATGTGAGATAAATAAAGAAACAATTAATTCAGGTGATTTTTATTTTAAAGTAGAACTGCTGGACGAGGGTTGGAAAAATTTAACAAAAGAAATTAGAAGAGGAAGCATGAATTTTGATGCAGACTGCAAAGCGGCTAAGAACGTTAAAGCTGAAAAATACCCAAAATGTACAGAAAAAAAAGAAGATGTTGTTTATTATAAAAATAACGAGGAGAAAATAGCAACACTTTATATTTTAACAGCGTCGAATCAAGAGGGGAAAGTAATTCCTGCTATAAAATGAATAGAAAATATTTAAATAAAAAAGGAGCAGTTGGACTTACTTTGACGTGGTTTGTCGCATTTATGATCATAGTTTTTATTATGCTGGTATATGTTGTTCTTGCAGGATTTTTAGCAACTAAAAAATCAATTCCAATTGTTGGGGGCGGGAAAAATGCAATTTCTATTTCAACTACTTCAGGCAATCTTGAAACGCAAAGGAAATTATTTGAGATTTTAAATTCTCCATTAGGGAATGGAGCGACTTTAAAGCAATTGGTAATTAATTTTGGAATCTCCAAAGATGAAACTATTAAAGAAAAAATCAAAGAAGCTTTAAAAAAATCTTTAGAAAAAGAAACAAGCGACAAAGAAAATTGTTATATTTTTGCTATTGACGACGATTTTATTTATAACAAGGGAGTTACTGAATATCTTTCTAAGGCAGGTGTTGAAAATCTTTATAATTTAAAAGAGAATTCAGCTGAAACTGACATTTTCTTTAATCATCAAAAAGTAAATTTAAAATTATATTCTAAAAAATGTTAATCAAAAATAAGCGAGGAGATATGGCTGTTGTGCTGGTTGTATTTCTAACTCTTTTAATTACATCTGTATCCTTGTTTGTTTTTGTAACTTCTTCAAATAAAATAAATGCAAAAATATCTGACGCTGGAATTGTAAACAATGTGCAAATTAAGGAAAATGAAGCAGAATTTTACATTAAAGAAACTGCTGAAGATTCTGTTGTTGATTCATATACAGAGATTATTCAAAATGAAAATTATATTGAACAACCAGCGATATATAATTCAGAAAAAGAAGTTGAATTTAAAGATTTAAATTCCGGTGTCGACGAGGAATTAAATAAAAAATTCAATGAGAAATTTAAAGGGGATTTTGAAAATTACGAATTTGAAAGAGAGCATTTGAAAAAATTAAAAGATGCAATTTCAAAAGATGGTTTTTCTGCTTTATTTGATGGACAAGCTTTTCAATTAAATATTAATGCGTTTGAGATAAATGATTCTTCAGCGAAGGTTAATGTTAGTTATACTCCTAAAATTTTCTTGGAAATTAATTTGACAAGGATCGGGCTGGAGAGTTTCAATAAAATTTATTTGTCTAAAGAAGAATGTAAAACTGAACAAACTGCTGAGGCAATGAAAACCTGCTTTGAAGATAATTTAAGAAATTTTAATGTTGAAGTCTTAGAAAAGACAAATTCTGCAAATGAAAAATACTTTTTAGTTAAATTAAAAAGCAAAAAAACATTTTTAACTGAGACTGGTTTTGAGAATTTAGAATTTAGTTTTGTTCCTGTTTAAGATTTGTTGAAAATTTTTCTGATTTAACTTGCGGGTATTCCATTTTTTTGTCTCGCCAACCAATCCCCCGCCGCCCACCCAAAATTGCGCGGTTAAATTATTCTTGATCTATCCAAAAATATTTCCTAAGTTTGCAAAATTAATCTTTCAAAAAAGAGATAAAAAAAGATTTATAGTTCTTGTCTAAAAAAGTTTATAAACCACGAGGTTGTAATTTGTATATGATAAAGAGGGATAAGCGAGGGCAACTGGGATCTCATACTGTTGAGATTATCATAGCAATTGTTCTTTTAGCGGTTCTAATTCTCGCAATTTATTATTTTGTGAGCAGGGGGCAGAATATAGGTGAAAATATTCCTGGGAAAGTAGAAGTTATTATCCAAGGATGTGGGATCGTTTCAACGCCCGAACTTAAAGATAGTTACTGCAATCAAGCAAGAGAGATTGGAGATAATAAATATGTAACTTGTGATTACGCTGCAAAATCTGAAGGATTGAGTATAAGCGGAAGCGAATATATGGTAGATGTTTGCAATGAGCAAGAATCAAATAGGAAGAAGAGAATAAGTGCGCAGTGTAGTGAGGATTTAAATCTGGATGTTTTGGTTAATGGTGAAACCTGCAAGGACTGGATATCCCAAACATCCCAAATTACAGGATAAAATACAAATTTTCAAATTCTAGATTATATAATTTCTATTTTTAATTAATAAGATTATCTAATTGTTTAAGATTAATATTTTATTAATAACACGAGCAAGGGGCGAATGTAATTTTAATTTTCTTCAATAAAAGTGTTAATTGAAAATGGACTAACATCAAAGAAATGTTTATAAATAATGATTGAGTTAAGTCTTTATGAAAAATCAGAAGAGGTATTTTGGTATTTTTTTATTGAGTTTATTGATGTTTAGTTTTATCGTCGTGGGGATTGGGGTGGTGAGTGCAGGGGATGTTACGGTTAATAACTTTTTCATAGGCAAGCCTGTTGATCAAGGGACTTGGTACTCCGGAATATTTAATTTTTTAGAGCTTGGAGAGACATGGCAACAAGTAATTTTAGGAATAATTATAATTCTTATTATCTTTGCTGGAATTTATGATATTCTTGAATTAGTTTCCATATTCGAATTAAGTTGGGTTAAATATCTCATCGCTGGAGGGTTGGGAATTGCCGCGGGGATAATAGGATTAACTAGGATTATATCAATCCTTCTGCTTTCTTTAGTGGCTGGAATTGGGGCGATAGGAATCTTTATCGAAATTGGTGTTTCTATAGTAATTTTTATTCTTTTATCTTTTGGTTCCGGTACGGCAGCCAGATTTGCCGCAAGAAGAAGAGCAGCGAAAGCCATAGCTAAAGGAACACTATTTGCTGGGAAATTGAGGGGGCTTAAAAGAGTCGCTGATGCTGCTACAGAATAAATAATATCTTTTCAAAACCCCCAAAAACTTTCATTCTTTGTTTTATTAATGAAAAAGCGATTTGTCTTACTCGATTTGTTTGAAAATATATTTCTAATCTTTAGAAACATTTAAAAATAATGTAATGTTATTCTAACATATGTAAATATAAGATTACAATTGTTAATTTAGGTTGACATTAATAAAAAATGAAAACAAACACAACAAGAGATAAAATTTTGGAATTACTTTTTAAGTTTCCATTAAAAAAATTTCATATACGGGAACTCTCCAGAGTTTTAAAAATTTCCCCTCCTGCAATCTCTAATGCTTTAAAACAATTAGAAAAAGAAGGTTTTGTTCTCCATATTTCAGAAGAAAAAACAAGCTATAAGATACAGGCAAATTTTTCAAATAAAAATTTCAGGAATATGAAAAGAATAGATAATCTAAAAAACATTTATTCTTCTGGATTGCTTGATTATCTTATTGAAAATTTTCCCCTCAGCGCGATAATTTTATTTGGTTCATATTCTAAAGGCGACGACACTGAAAAATCAGATATTGATATGGCAATTGAATCTAAAGAAAAAAATCTTAATCTTGAGAGCTATGAAAAAAAGTTAAATAAAAAAATAAATATAGAGTTTATTAGTTTTAGCAAACTTTCAAATGAATTAAGAAATAGTATTATAAACGGAATTGTCTTGTCAGGTTATGTGGAATTAAAATGAAAGATTTTGACGAGTTTATAAAAATAGGCGAGGTCAGGGTTCAGGCAAAAAATAAAATCCTGGCTGAAGCTTTATTTAAATCTGCTGAAAAAAGCGTCGTTTATATAAAAAAACAAAAGATAGACAAAGAAAGTGCAGAACATATCGTTTCTGATGTCTATGACACAATCAGGGAATTTATAGAAGCGAAGTTAGCCATTGACGGATACAAATCTTATTCTCATGAAGCAACAGTTCTCTTTTTAAAAAAGTTCCCTTCTTTTAATGAATCAGAAATTGTGTTTTTAGATAATCTAAGGAGAATAAGGAATGGAATCAAATATTATGGCAAAGAAGTAACAACCGACGACGCAATTAAGGCTTTCAAGTTTTTTAATTCATTACTTCCAAAATTAAAAGGATTAATTAAAAATGAGAAAAAATAAAAAAATTGTCTTGCTTTTTGTCTTGCTTTTTGTTTTTGCATTTTTGCAGACAGCGATTTTAAAAGCAGACTTAAGTGGTACTCAGGACAAATTAGATGAAAGTGTTGGAAATCTCGAGGGTGTTCAGGAAAACATAGAAACAAAATGGGATTATCTTGGGAAAGAATGGAAAAATATTTTATTGAAAAATGATATTGTTAAAACTGCAGATGGTTTTCTTAAAAAAATAAGCCCGGCATTTGTTGTTTTGTTTGGAGAGCCGTATTCTTTATCTTTAACTTTGCTTTTTATTGTTGTGTTTTGGTTTCTTTTCTTTTTTAAATTTAAAGAAATTCTCACTGACTTTTCTATGTTTTCTCCGGCGACTTCAATGATTATTTCTTTTGGTTTGGTAATTATCCTCGGACAGGTGGGAGGAAATCTTTTTAAAAAACTCGTGGGATTTTTAGGCTGGATTGTTTTTTCACAAGATGCTTGGTGGGCGAGGACTATCTTAATTGTCGTCGTGGTTTTTGCAATAATTTTAATTAGCAAAATGAGTTCACTTTTTGGAGAAGCAATGAAGAAAAACAGAGAAGAACTTGCAAAAGAGCAGGAAAAATCAGACAGAAAAAGTTTGAAATCAATTGTTGATTCAATTGTTAAAGGTTTGAAAGGAGATTAAGTTTTTATTGCGGAAACTAATTGTTCTTTACAAAAACTAAAATTACAAATCCCTAATTGTTGCTCACTTGGTTCGCAGATTGATTAAAATTTAATAAATCCACGACGAACTTTGTGAGGAGTGCAATCTAAAGGTGCAACTCTTGTTTTTCAAAATATATTTAAAGTTTATTTTTCTTTATCATTTATGGATTACGGATTTTCAGAAAAAAGAAACAAAAGAAAAGTGAAGCTTAGAGACAAGAAAAAACATCCTTATAGAAGTGGAGGGAAATACAGAAGCACTGAGATTGAAAAGAAAGGGTGATATTTGCTTTGTTGAAATCGTGTCCACTCGAATCCCCCCACCAGCCCAAAAGTTGTCTCGCTCGTTTCACTCGCTCGGGATTTATTTAATTGTTAATTTAGGAATGTTCTTAGATAATTCTTGTTGGTTAAGGTGATATAGTTTTTGGTTTGCCCCCCGATTGATTAATATTTAAAATCTTTGAGCAACTTGTTGTGGGAATTTTTACTTATTTAATTTAATATTAATTTATAAGTTTTATTGCAATGTTTTATAAATCTAATTAACTATTTTTTTCCATGTACGAGGTGATATTCTTATTTTTGCTGGCGCTGGTGTGGATTGTTTTTGCAACATTCCAGGATTTGAAAAAACGGGAAATAGCAAATTGGTTAAATTTCAGCTTAATTATTTTTGCATTGGGATTTAGATTTTTTTATTCTCTTTTTTCAGAAAATTTTAATTTTTTTTTACAAGGAATAATCGGGCTTGCTGTTTTTTTAATTTTAGGAAATCTTTTTTATTACAGCAGAATATTTGCAGGTGGCGACGCTAAATTGATGATTGCTCTTGGTCCTGTAATTCCATTTTCTGGAAATCTTCTAGCAAATATAAAAATATTTGGCTTGTTTTTAGTTTTGTTCTTTTTTGTCGGAGCTCTTTATGGCTTGATTTATAGTGGGGTTTTGGCAATTAGAAACAAGGGGAAATTTAAAAGAGAGTTTATTACTCAATTTAAAAAGAATAAAAAAATTTTTGGTTTTTTTATGCTAGTAGCTTTGATATTCATTATCCTGGGTTTTTTTGAAAGTTTTTTATTTGCAGTTGGAGTTTTTATTTTTATATCTGTTCATTTATATACCTATGCAAAATCTGTTGACATCGCTTGCATGGTTAAAAAACTTAAAGCGAGCCAGCTTACTGAAGGGGATTGGCTTTATGAAGATGTGAAAATCGGGAAAAAATTAATTCAGGCGAATTGGGGAGGCTTGACAAAAGCACAGATTAAAATGATTCAAAAGAAACATAAAAGTGTTTTAATAAGACAAGGCATTCCTTTTGCACCTGTTTTTTTAATTAGCTTTTTAGTTTTGTTTTATCTTTGGGCAACTAATTATGGTATTCTCCTCGGCAGCCAGATTTTTTCTGTTATTTTTTCTGTTCTTGGTTTTCTGACACTTTTAATTTTTCCTTTTTCCATTAATTTTTCTTGTGAAGAGATTAATTCTTCCTGCTCTGCTTGGTATCTTTTTGAATTTTGATTTTCATCTTTATATACAGGCAGGATGTTGATTATCTCGTGGTCAAATAAATTTGAAAAATAAATTGAAACATCGCTGGTTCCAAATTTTTCTTTTATGTTTTTTGCTATTTTCTGCGCCAGTTTAAGCCCGGTTTTTGGAAATTTCTTTTCAGATGGAATGTGCTTTTTTGGAATTATTATCGCGTGACCTTTTGAAATCGGTTTTATTTCCAAAACAGCGATGGTGTTTTTATCTTCTGAAATTTTGTAGCTTTGAATTTTTCCTGAGACAATTGAACAAAAAACGCATTGCTGGTTTTCCTCTCCATTTTCTTTGACTAATTTATTTTGTTTTAAGAAATCTTCAAGCTCCCGAGGATTCATTGTCTCAATGTTTTCCTTAATGCTTTCTTTATTCGGCAGGTTTGTACCTTCGAGCTGTGCTAAAAGCTGGGTTTTTATTTGTTCTGCTTGTTCTTGAGATAACATGGAATTATAAAGAATTAATACTTTTAAAAATGTGTGTTGTTAATTTTGTTCCTAACACCTAATTATATTTTGTCTCGTTTTGCTCGATGTTGATATTGGTTAATATAAACTCACCAGAGTGTGCATAATCAGAGATAATTAGGATAAAAACTAAATAAATTATCCAACAAGCCTTCGCATATCAATAACCTGCTCTGAATTAACATTTTTTATTTTTTTTATTTTTTCTTCTAATTCGCCCAGTTCTTTTTCTTCTGGCCATTCAAAGAATGCGATGATTGCTTTTAATCCAAATGCAATTGGCTCTTCTAAGTATTCTCGGTTTTTTCCGCCTTTTTGCTCAACCAAAGTTTTTACTTTGTTTTTTATTTCTTCTAAATTGTCCTTTGGTGAAGAAGGCATTATTTTTATTTTAACTCCAACGATACCCATGATTTAATTTAATAAAAAGGGTTTATAAGTTTTGGGTTATTCTTACATTGTTGCATCTACGGGACTTAGGTAAGTGAAAAAATTAAGTTTTCCTTCTTGGTGGTTTATCCCATCTTGCAGATTTACATTTAGGACAAATTAATGGTTTTTCTTTTTTTGAACGGGGTAAC
>Ga0210057_1002117_pt1 | contig 28814 bp, 30 predicted proteins | sample CryGeyCG2114_010_2_FD_183968 | JGI IMG/M metagenome (GOLD analysis project Ga0210057, IMG submission 183968) | Groundwater microbial communities from aquifer - Crystal Geyser CG10_big_fil_rev_8/21/14_0.10 (SPAdes) (version 2) | ecosystem: Environmental > Aquatic > Deep subsurface > Groundwater ...
TGAAGAAAACTGCTGAGGATAAACGCACTGACCGCCTTGCGAGCCTGCTTGAAAAAAAAGATAAAGAGTAAGTAGTATGGAACAAAACCCAAAAGAATTAATACAAAAACGATTTGAGGAGCTTCCAAAAGCGCTCCAAGATGCTGTGACCTCAAACGAGGTAGAGAAGAAACTTCGCGAACTTACTGAAAAGCATAAGCTCCACATTGACCAGGGAGTTCGTCTAGAAAATGAGACAATGCTCGTCATGATGGGGCTTGAAGATGCCTCTGAGTATGAAAAAAATATTACGCACGAACTTGAGATAAGCCCTGAATTGGCGCGAGAGATAACCGCTGAGGTAGCGAAGGATATTTTCCTCCCTATTCGTGAATCGTTGCGGGAATTGCTTGAAAAAGACCGAGAAAATGAAGAATCTGAAGAGAGTAATGAAGAAGGAGAAGTAACTCCTGAGGCAGTAGAGGGACCTCCGGCTCCTCTACAGGCGGGCGCGGCGCGGCGGCTCACACAGGCAGTAGAGAGCAGTCCGGTGAATATTGCCGTTGACACAAAAACAGGAGAGAAGAAGTACAAGGCAGATCCGTACCGTGAACCAGTTGAATAGCTTATGAGCATCAGAGCTTCTGTAGCTTCTGAGCATTGTGTGAGTATTCAAACATACAAAGACCTTATAGTTTGGCAAAAAGCGGTAGAACTTTCCGTGAAAATCTACGAGTTTACCGAATCTTTTCCACAGGATGAAAGATTCGGTTTAGTTTCTCAAATGAGACGCTCTGCTGTTTCAATTCCTTCAAATATCGCAGAAGGACGCAGTAGGTCAACACGAAACGATTTCAAGCAGTTTCTTCATATTGCTTATGGATCTGCGACTGAACTTGAAACACAACTTATTATTGCTAAAAAGCTCTCTTTTGGTTCAAAAGTACAATATAATGAAGTGGATGCGCTTCTGCTTGAGGTCTTGAAAATGTTGCGTGTCATGATATCGAAGCTAAAAAGCTGAGAAGCTCTAAGCTCACTATGCGTTACCAGGTTCCGCAGTTTATTGAAGTGGAGGACAAAATCTTTGGCCCTCTCACACTGAAGCAATTTATCTACCTTATTGGTGGTGGGGGTATTGCGTATATGCTCTGGCAATTCTTGCCTCTCTACATTGCGCTTATTCTTATTGCACCTGTTGCGGCGCTCTCTCTTGGTCTTGCATTCTATAAAGTAAATAACCAGCCGCTCATTACTGTGCTTGAGTACGCTGTGCGCTACGCCATTAATAACAAACTCTACCTATGGGAGCCGAAAAAGCCGAATGCTAAGAAAGAAAAAGTAGTAGAGAAGACAGAAGAAGCGGTGGTACCTGTGCCGAAACTGTCCCAAAACCGCCTTAAAGACCTCGCGTGGAGTCTCGACATTCGGGAAAACTTAAACCAAAGCTCAAATCAAAATGGCTAAATCCTCACAAAATTTTGTTCCAGTAAAAGAGGTGCGCGACGGCATAATGATACTTAATGACGGCTCTCTGCGTGCGGTGTTGATGGCCTCATCACTTAACTTTGCGCTGAAATCAACTGATGAGCAGGAAGCTATCATCTCTCAATTTCAGAATTTCCTTAACTCTCTTGAGTTTTCAATTCAAATTTTCGTGCAGTCGCGAGAGCTTGATGTGCGCCCATACGTCGCGCTTCTTGAAGGGCAGCTGGAAAATACATTCGATGACTTAATGAAAATTCAGATCAATGAGTACATAAGCTTCATCAAAAACTTTACTGAATCAGCAAACATTATGTCGAAGAACTTCTTTATTATTATTCCGTACTCTTCGGCAGGATTTAGCGGAAAAGACAATCCGATACGTAAAGTATTTGGAAAGCGTAAAGATACACTTGATGTCCGCCAAGGAAAAGACGGAGGGTTTGAGGAGCGACGATCCCAACTAGAGCAACGTATGGCGGTTGTCGAGCAGGGCCTTATCCGCACCGGCGTGCGTGTCGCTAAACTCGAGACCGAGGAGGTGATTGAACTGCTCTATAAGATATTTAATCCGGGAGAGCAAGAAAAACCGATACCGCTGAGTCAAATGAAAAACCAGCACGCGGCTCAACCAGAATAATATGGGACTATTTGACATATTTTCACAAAAAAAGAAAAAGGAGGAGCCTGAAATTCTTCCTATTCTTCCTCAAGAAATTTACAAAGAGGGGGTTTTAGAGCTACAGGATGTCATCGCGCCGTCAGCCCTTAAAGTAACACCGCGTGAAATGCATTTGGGGGACAAAATTGCGCGAACATTCTTTGTTATTTCATACCCGCGCTTTCTCACCACAAGCTGGTTCTCGCCAATTATCAACCTTGATCGCGTGTTTGATGTCTCTATTTTTGTGCATCCCACCGATACCGCGGCAGTGTTGCGCAAATTCCAGAAAAAAGTCGCTGAGGTGCAGAGCCAAATTTCAACGCGTGAAGACAAGGGGCTCGTGCGTGACCCTGTACTTGATACCGCATACCGCGATCTTGAAAACCTGCGTGACAACCTCCAACAAGCGCAAGAGAAGATGTTTGACGTGGGGCTCTACATCACTATTTACGGCGACAGTATTGAAGATTTGGATAAAGTTGAGTCCGAGATCAAGTCGATGCTCGAGTCAAAGCTCATTTATGTAAAGCCGGCGCTCTTCCAACAAGAACAGGGATTTGAAAGCGTTCTGCCGGTTGGAAAGGATGACCTCTCAGTACACTCAAAGATGAACTCTTCGCCGCTCTCCTCTATTTTCCCATTTGTCTCATTTGATCTCACGAGTGATAGGGGAATTCTCTACGGCGTTAACCGCCACAACTCTGGCCTTATTCTCTTTGATCGTTTTTCGCTTGAAAACTATAACTCGGTGGTCTTTGCGAAATCCGGTTCAGGTAAATCCTACGCGATGAAACTCGAGATCCTGCGCACACTTATGTTCGACACCGAGGTTATCGTTATTGACCCTGAGCGCGAATACGAGTACCTCGCGGAAGCCGCAGGGGGGCGTTACTTTAACATTTCTCTTTCATCAACAAATCACATTAACCCATTTGATTTGCCAATTCCGCGAGAAGATGAAAGCCCTGGCGATGTCCTTCGCTCAAATATTATTTCCCTCGTGGGCCTCTTCCGCATTATGCTCGGCGGTCTTTCTCCCGAGGAGGATGCTATTATTGACCGCGCCATTACGGAGACGTACGCGCTTAAAGACATTACCCCGGATTCAGACTTTGCAAATATCGAGCCGCCGCTCCTTTCTGATTTCGAAATGGTGCTTGCTGGACTTGAGGGGAGCGAATCGCTTGTACAACGGCTCAACAAGTACACAAAAGGCACGTGGGCCGGCTTTATCAACCGTCCGACTAACGTTGATATCAATAAAAAGTTTGTTGTTTTCTCCGTGCGCGACATGGAGGACGAGCTGAAACCGGTCGCAATGTACATTGTCACACACTTTATTTGGAACTCCGTGCGCAAAACCTTAAAAAAACGTCTCTTGGTCATCGACGAGGCGTGGTGGATGATGAAAGCAGAAGACACAGCCTCATTCCTTTTTGGTATTGCAAAACGTGGACGAAAATACTACCTCGGCCTTGCAACAATTACCCAGGACGTTTCTGACTTCCTCAACTCGCCGTACGGTATTCCAATGATTACAAACTCTTCAATTCAGCTACTACTGAAACAGTCACCAACATCTGTGGATTTGGTGCAGGAAACATTCAAGCTCTCTGATGAAGAAAAGTACCTTCTCCTTGAATCAGATGTCGGGGAGGGCATCTTCTTTGCAGGATTAAAACACGTGGCTATTAAAATCATTGCTTCATACACGGAAGATCAAATTATTACCTCGGACCCGTCGCAAATTCTCTCAATTAAAAAAAGTAAGGAAGCGCTTCAGGCACAACAGGGACTTCCTCAACAAGAAAGCGGCGCGGTAGCAGAGGGGCCGCCGGTAAGAAACTAGTATGCCACCAGGAGCAGGGAGAATAGGAGACGAGATTAGGAAGAAAGCGACGCCTCAAAAGCGTGGAGGAGGGATTAGAAAAGGAGTACGAGCAACAGGGGCGGGAGTAGAGGCTACTGGAGCTGGAGTACAAGCGACTGGAGCTGCGGCAGAGGTAGCTGGTCGAGGTCTTTCTGTTGCGGGCAGAGGAGTGGGGCAAGCAGGAAGAGCCACAACTCGTGCAGGTGTTGCTCTTAGCTCTACTGGAGTGGGCGCAATTGTCGGTGTCCCTCTTGCTGCAATTGGAGGGGCGGCGACAATTGGCGGCGCTGGCACTTCGGTTGCAGGGAAGGGGATATCTTCTGCAGGTAGAGGAATGAGACGAGGAGGACGCGCCGCAGGAAGAGCGGGGAGGAAGGCGCGCAAAGCTGCCCGCGGAAAAATAAAGGGCTTGGATGAATTGGGAGGCGGCGTTGCAAGCTCTGTTGCTGGTTTTGCTCTCGTGCTGGTTGCCTTTACGGTCGATATCATCCAAATTATTTTCACCATTACTCTCATTGGCACGATTGTTGCTGGCGCGATCGGAGGGTTGATGTTTTGGGTTTTCCCTCAGTTTTTTAAAATTGCAAAAGTGAAACCGCTTGGCCTTATTGGTGGGGTTCTTTGGATGGCAGTGCGAGTGCTTGAGGTGCTCCCATTCCTAAATGCTTTTATATGGTTTACGATTGCGATGGTCGGTATTGCAATGTACTCCGCAATGGCTCAGATGCGCAGCTAACGGTATAATGCGATTATGATTTCTCTACGTGCGCCTCTCATTTTCATACTCTTTTTCGCTTTTTTGGTAGTCCCTTTTTTGGTATACGCACAAGTTGCACTTCCGACAGACTCTTCCACTGACACGCTTACTATTACCACCAATCCAGAGTACCCGAGACCGTTTAGCGTGGCTGAGATACGTATTCAGAGTTTTTCAGTCGACCTTAACCAATTGACTATTTCATGGTTTTTAAACGGTACGCTCCAAAAGGAGGGCGTAGGCGAGCGTACGTTTCTATTCCAAACCGGAGGTATTGGCGAGAAAGCAACAGTTCGTATTGTGGCTCGTTCTTCTATTGGCGTCATTGCCGATGAGGTGGTCGAGATTACCCCCGCGTCCGTTGACCTTATCTGGCAAGGGCGGACGTACACGCCGCCATTTTATCGGGGGCGGTCTGTTGTCTCTGCTGAAGCGCTGGTCGATATTGTGGCATTTCCGCAGATAATTCTAAATAACCGTTTTTTGCAGGATGACGAAGTTACGTATACGTGGAAAAAAGACGGGGAAGTGCTCGGAGAGTATTCCGGATACGGAAAAAACACACTCCTCATTCAAGCACCATTTCAAGGATCAGCCACAACAATTGAAGTACTCGCTACTGCCGGAGGCGGTGCAGTAAACGCCGAAGGAGTTGCGGTCATTGAGCCGATTGAGCCGTTTATCCGAGTGTACGAAAACGACCCTCTTCTGGGGGTTCAATTCCATAAAGCGATTACCGGCACGCTTATACCAACAAGCAATGATGTGACCGTTACTGCGTACCCGTTTTTCTTTTCAGTAGAGAACAGGAACAGCAGTGCGCTCTCGTATGAGTGGCTTGCAAATGACACTCCGATTGACTCGCTCGGTAACGATCGCGGTAGTATTAACATAGCAGTCGACGACGGACAGGTGGGAGTTGCTGACCTCTCGCTCTCTATTCAAAATGCCGTCCGTATTTTCCAAGCCGCCGCCGCAGCATTTAGTATTACATTCGGTTCTGAAACAAATCTATGATGCACACGTTCCGCAAACAAAAAACTCTGTACTTTGCCCTTGTTCTTACCGTTTTTATTGCCAGCCTTTTTGCTGTCTTCGTCCCAAGCGACCTGGAAGCAGCAACGGCAAATCAAGTGCAGAGTAGGGCAAGTGAAGGGACGTACTACCCACTGGTAAATATTCCAGGCACAAGCAACAAAGCGCAGGGTGATATCGGCTCTCTTGCAAATGCGCTCTTCCGTATTGGTATTATTCTCGCCGCGCTTCTCGCCGTCATTATGGTGGCTATTGGTGGCGTGCAGTATATGACCACCGACGCCGTGTCGGGTAAAAGCGAAGGGCGGGACCGAATCTTTAACGCTGTTCTCGGGCTTATTTTGGCTCTTCTTATTTGGGTTATATTAAATGAAATAAATCCGCGTATTATTCAAAACCTCAATCCAACGATTCCAAAAACGCAAGGGACAAATCTGTCAAATCAAGGATCCTTACACCCTATTAACCTTTTGATACAAGGAGGAAATTTTGTTTTCAAAAAAGCAGGGGAGTACATCTCCCGAAACACGTCTAACACAAATCCAGGAACTGACACATCTCACATGTTTGATATTTACAGCAATCCGTACGACACATACTCAACACCGGATGCGGAAAACCAATTTTACACGGACGCATACCGAGCGGCCCTTGATGCGCAAGCGCAATACCAAACCGAAGCAGAGAGGGAAGCGGCGGCGAGAGCCGCCACCGATGCCTACTATCCGGGGCGAGTACAGGTTACACAGCCACAAATACCCGCGCCAGCAATCCAGGAGCCGAGATACTACATACGCTACCAGTCAGGTTTAAACCTACGCAATAAATCCTTTTCTTCCCAAGCAGAGTGCGTACGCCTCCAAAACCAACTTTCAGCAAACAATGCAACAATATTAAATTCTTGCCAGCAGTATCCACTTCCGTAGTATGAGCACCAGAAAAATCCAAGTTATTGTCGTCCTCGTTATCGCAACACTTATGATTATTGGTGGTTACGCTGCATATCTTTTTATCTTTTCTAAAAAGACAGCTGACACGCCAATCGGCGGCGGAGTGATTAGCGGCAATGGAGGGGTCTTTACATTTGATTCTGTTGAACCATTTCTCAATGAAGACGCAAATGACCCATTTCTTGCATTATCAGAAACCCCACGTCTTCGGCAAATTTCCGCGACTCCAGTCGCGGGCGCGACTGTTTTTAGTCGCGGCGACGATATCGTGTATCGCTACGTCGAGCGCGCCACGGGGCACATCTTTGAGACCACAAGTGAATCGTTTGCGCAGACTCGCGTTTCAAATACGACAATCCCGCAGGTGTACAATGCGGTTTTTGTAGAAAACGGAAACGGTGTGATTATGCAATACCTCTCTGAAGATGAGGTCATACGCACGCTCTACGCTGAAATAATATTCGATGCAGAGAGCGGAGGCGGGAGCATCGCCAGCACTTTTTTGCCGGACAACATTCTTAGCATTACTGCCTCTCCGAGTGGCAATAAGATTTTTTATCTCTTACGAGATACCGCTGTCGGTTCAGTCGGGTATGTTTCAGACCCTGATGGAAGTAACCCTGCTGTTGTGTTTGACTCACCACTTAAGGAGTGGGTTGCTATGTGGACCGCGGAAGAGAGGATAACACTCGCCACCAAACCGGCAAATGGCATGCCGGGCGTCAGCTTCCTGGTTGAAAAGGATCAGGACCTCTCCGGGTATCTCTTTTCTGGGATACCGGGTCTTAGTACGTTGGTGGATAGAACTGGTGAGAATATCCTCTTCTCGACAAGTAGCGGCGAGGATGTTTCGCTCTATGTCATTTCTCCATTCCTTGAGGAAACCACTGCTCTGCCATTTGGAACATTTCCCATGGAAAAGTGTGTCTGGGGTAACGACCTTTTTATCTGTGCCGTACCTGTAAGCGGTGCCCTTGGTGTGTATCCAGACGAGTGGTACCAGGGGACAGAGACTTTCCGAGATGACTTATATTTAGTCGATGTTGAAACAAGCACAATGGTGCACCTAGCAAATCTGGAGAATCTCGGCGTATCGCTTGATATTAACGCGCTCTGGATCGACGAGACTCAGCAATACCTTCTCCTCTCAAATAAATCAGATGGGACGCTGTGGGCTTTTCGTTTACTCGAGCAGGTTAAAGAAAGTACTGCCACAACAACACCTGCGATAGAGTAATTTACTCGACGTCGAGTGATTCTCTTGGGGTGTATTTAATAATCACTCGTCGATATTTTCCTTCCCCTTCAGAGAGAGTAGAGAGCTCGCTATCCTCTGAAATAACAGAATGAACAACCATGCGCTCATAGGCATTCATTGGCGGGAGTTCCACATCATGCCTGAATGTTCGTGCTCGCTCAGCGAGCATTTTTGCTTTTTGTTTTAACTCATCAACTCGTTTCTGTTGGTAACCGTTTACATCAATTGAGAATCGGTACTCTTCGTGTGGGTGTGCGTGCAAAACGGTACGTTTTACGATATGTGAGAGAGCGTGGAGCGTTTCTCCACGATTGCCGATAAGTTTCGCTGATTCAGGAGTTTTAATCGCGAAAACAGGATTTTCCTCTGAGTTTCGTATATCAATATTCTCTACCTGTACACCCAACTGATTAAGAATACCGTTAATTATTGTCTTTACTTTCTGTTCCATTTTTCTCTTCTTGGATACGTAATTTCCGCCGGACATACAGTTCTTGGAATATAGTGAACGTATTGCTGGCTGCCCAGTAGAGTGCCACCGCTGCGGAAATAGTGTAGGCAATAACTCCAATAATGATCGGCAAAACGTAGCGCATCTGAAGTTGCATACTGTGCGCCAAATCGTCTTTCATGGTTGGATTTTTAGGACGTGGCGTGGCATTTTTTGCAAATGCGATACGGGCATGAATGAACTGTGTCCCTCCAGCCAGAAAAGCCAAGAGAATGCTGCGTCCAGCCATATCAATAAGCCCAAGGAATTGCATATTCGCCTCAGTCGGAGCGGTTAAAAATGAGTAGAGACGGGAAGTATCGACAACCGGCAACCCGCCCTTAAAAAATACCCAGTAAAGCCCAAAAATAATAGGTAATTGTATAAGAAGCAGAAGAATGCCTGAGATAGGATTAATATTTTGTTCTTTATAGAGCGCCATTGTCTGTTTTGCCTGCTCCTGCTTGTCTTTTTTGTACTTCTCTCGAATATTTTTCAGCTCGGGCTCAACCTTCTTCATTACAACCTGAGCTTTAATAGACTTCTGCGCGAGAGGGAAGAGAATGAGGCGCACAATAATAGTGAGTAGTACGATTGCAATACCCACATCATGCAGTGGCGCGATAGATACCAAAAAAATAAGCCCGTTGTAAAGCGGGTCATAAATGGCGGTTGTGAAGAAGGACGAAATCATGCCCTATTCTAGCCCGTGGCGCGCATATGTTCAACTTGTATGTATGTTCCCAATCAGAGCCGCCACTTCTTCCTGCAACTCGCTAAAAGAAAGGGAATTCGCCCCTTTGCGAGCAAATAGAACAATATTGCATCCACTAAGACCATTAAGTGCAGTTAGAAGGGAGGCGCGCATGCGGCGTTTTAGAGTATTACGCTCCACCGCTTTGGAAGCCACCTTTTTTGATACGACAACGGCACACTTTGACGGTTTAGAGGATGTATTAAACCGAGCAGAGAAGTGCTGGGAGTTCACAGCTCTCCCAGACGTAATGAGAGAGTGTATATCTGCGCGCGAAAGCCGTGTCTTTTTTTGAAACATCCTTAAACAGTAGTGAGTTTCTTTCGCCCTTTCTGCCGTCGTCGTTTAAGGGTATTGCGCCCGCCGACAGAAGCGCTTCGAGAAAGGAAGCCGTGGGAGCGCTTTCGTTTTCGTTGTTTTGGTTGATATGTTCGTGACATGAAGGTCTTTTTATATACAGGTTATGAACATCTTATTAACATATCGCTCTCTTTGCCGCAAGTTTCGCTACTCTCCTGAGAAGCTATAATAGGGTAACTTTTTACCTATATGATCGACACAAAAGAACTTTGGGAAAACGCACTCGTTGAAGTGGAGCTGTCCATTTCGAAGGCAAACTTCAGTACCTGGTTTAAAAATACACACATTGCAAAGATGGATTCTGGAATCGTGTATATTGGCGTTCCAAACCAGTTCGCCAAAGACTGGCTTGCTGAGAAATTCCATAAAATGATTCTCAAAACACTCCGTGGACTTGCCGAAGAAGTCCGTGGAGTTGAGTATGTTATTACTCGAGATGACAAGAAGCGAGAGCGTGAACGGAGGGATACGAGAAGTCAATTTACCTCAAATGAGCTTCCGCTTGAAAATTTTTACATAAACAAGAACGATAACCTAAACCCTCGCTACACATTTGATACATTTGTTATCGGTGCATTTAATCAACTAGCACACGCCGCGGCACAAGCGGTTACTCAAAAGCCGGGTATTGTGTATAACCCTCTTTTTATTTACGGATCAACTGGGCATGGGAAAACGCACCTTATCCAAGCAATTGGAAATCATCTAAAGAAACAGAGTGACAGCAGGAAAGTATTTTACGTCACATCAGAGCGGTTCACCATCGACTACATAACCTCTATGCAAGAAGGGAAGGGGAATTCGTTTAAGGAAAAATACCGCCAGTATGATGTTTTAATTATGGATGACATTCAATTCCTTGCAACAAAAGAAAAAACTCAAGAAGAGCTTTTCCACCTTTTTAACGCGCTTTATGACAATAATAAGCAAATAATATTCTCCTCTGATATCAACCCAAATCAAATTCCAGGCCTTGAAGATCGGCTAAAATCGCGTTTTAACGCGGGGATGATCGCCGATATTCCGGAACCAGATCCTGAGTCTCGTATTGCTATTTTACGCACTAAAGCGGCTCAAAATAACTTCATTATTCCTGAAGAAATTATTGAATATATTGCAGGAGAGGTACAAGGTAATATTCGTGAACTGGAAGGAGCACTCAATTCCCTTATCTGCCAATCACAGTTAAAAGGTAAGGTTCTTAACCAAAATGAAGTTCGTGACATTCTTAAAAATAACGCAAAACCAAAGAAAAATGTTTCTCCAAAAGAGGTTATTAAGCGAGTTTCTGATTTTTATGAAATAGACGAGCAAAGTATTTACGAAAAAACAAGAAAAAAAGAGGTGGTGAAGCCCCGCCAACTTATTATGTATATCCTTCGGGAAGATTTTAGTATTTCATATCCAAGTATTGGAGAGAAATTAGGAGGTCGAGATCACACAACAGTCATCCACTCATGTGAAAAAATTAAAAATGATTTAAAAAATGACCAGATTTTAGTACAAGAGGTGGAGCAGATACGGTCATTACTAAAGTAATGTGTAGGAGTTGTGTATAACTCTGTGTAGAAGTACCGTATAGAGAGGGTAGTAGTAAAAAAGGTAGATGAAATTAACAAAACACACAACACTTTTCAACAGAATGTTAGTTAGTAAATTAGTGGATAGTATTGTTATAGAGCCATCTTATACACTATCCACATATACACATACATATTGTTTGGTAGTGAAGGAAAAAATAAAAAAATAGTATGGAATTAGAATGTGGACAACCGGAGTTATTGAAAGCAATTTCTCATACAGAGCGTATTGCTGGGACCAACCCAACACTCCCAGTTCTTACATGCCTTCTTTTAGAGACTAAAAAAAATGAGTTGTTTATACGATCAACTAATCTTGATATTGGTGTTGAATCAAAAATACCTGCTCTAATTAAAAAAGAAGGTGTGGTTGCTGTTCCTGCATCGATTTTTTACAACACGATTCAAAACATATCACCACATACAAAAATTACAGTAACAAGCTCTAATGAAAATATTACAGTTAAAACTCCAACAAGTATTTCAACAATAAAATCATTCTCTGTTGAAGATTTTCCGACCATTCCTCCAGCACCACAAGAATACTCAACTATTTTTCAAAAAAAGCATTTTATAGAGGGTATTACCTCGGTTGTATACAGTGCTTCAAATACAACAATTAAACCAGAATTAAGTGGTGTGTATATATACCCAGACGGGAAAAACACCATTTTTGTCGCAACAGACTCATTTCGATTGGCTGAGAAAAGTGTCGTAAATACCGGTGATTCTAATTTTCCACAGAGTATTATTCCGTATAAAAACACACTTGAGGTTATTCGCATTTTAGAAGCAAGCGATGATGATGAGGTTGAAATAAAAATAAATGAGAATCAAATTTCATTTTCAATTGGGCGGGTGTACATCACATCACGGCTTATTAACGGCTCATTTCCTGATTATAAGCAAATTATTCCACCATCTAAAAAAACTGAGGTTATTGTTCTAAAAGATGATTTTGCAAGAGTATTAAAAAAATTAAGTATTTTTACCGACTCATTTAATCAAATTACATTTATAATCGACCCAAAAAAGAAAGAGGTTAGGTTGAATGCACAATCAAATAATGTAGGGGAAACGAAAGACGGTATTGATGCTTCTATTTCAGGAGATGAGTTGGATATTCGCTTTAATTTAAAGTATTTGGTTGATGTGTTGCCGCATATTCACTCTGACAGTATCGCACTCGTATTTAACGGTCCAGGGAAACCGTTGGTTATACGAGGTGTTTCTGATGATTCATTCCTTTATTTGGTTATGCCTATGAATAAATAAGGTATGGATGGTATTGCAAAGTATCTCAAACGATTTAAGACACTTTCAAATCCACAAAAAACTGTTACGGAAGAATTAAATAGTATTTTAAAAAAGAAAGGCATACCTGAAGTGACACTTTCATTTAAAAATAATAGTGTTTATTTAAATACACACTCAGTTATTCGTAGTGAGATTTTGTTACATCAAAAAGATATTCTCACTGCTTTAAATAAAAAGTTAGAAAAAAAAGATATCCGTGTGACTCGTATTATTTAACGAGAGGAGAAGGTGATCTGTGCAGAATTTTGGTTTTTTACTGAATCGAACACTTTTACTGAGAGAGTATTGAGCCCTGCTTGAGGGTGAATTGAGACACTAAATGGCGCGTGTGTTGATGAGCCAATAAACACATTGTTTAGGTAGTAGTCCGCGCGAACAACAGGGTAGCGTCCGGTTGTGTTAATACGAACCGAGACGGGTGTGTTTGGTGCGTACACACCATTTTGCTCAGGAGAAATAAACGAGACTACGGGAGTAGTTTCTGGGAGATGGACATCATCAGTCTCTGTTGGGATAGAGACGTGCTGGTTTGTATACCCATTTTGATTTGCCCACAAAAGGACAGGAAATTCCCAGAGAGTAAATTGCGGGTCTTTGCTCGGGTCGCTTGGTTTTACTCCGGTTGGGTCTTTCTTATCAACCCAATAAAGAATTGAGTGTACGTTTGGAATAACTCGCGTCTCTCGCGTCTCTTGTGGTGTGTACTGTGTCGCAAGCTTTCCTGAGATGGTATCGATGACGTACTGCTCTCCTCCAAGCCACACATTTTTAAGGATTGGTTTTGTATTCTCAAGATCTTCTGGTGGAAGCGGTGGCACAAATGACTCATTTTGAAGTGTTGCAAGCGCCGCATTCATAAACTCATGCCAGAGGGGTGCAATAGTAAAACCAGCAACTTTTTTTTCCATTGGACTATTGTCATTGTTTCCAGCCCACGCCCCCACCGCGATATTTGGAGCGTATCCAATAATCCACGCATCACGATAGTCATTTGTTGTTCCGGTTTTCGCGGCAACATCACGACCGCCGAAATAGAGGGGGGAATTCGTGCCAAATGCTGGAGCTCGCGCGTCGTTATCTGAAAGAATGTCGGATATTTTTCGTGCTATCTCTTTATCAAGCACCTCACGTTCATTTTTCTCCCACATATAGACAACATCACCATGCGCGTCTTCGACTTTTAGTATTCCGACGTACTCATTCCGAGCGCCGTCATTAGCAAAGACACTATATGCACTCGTCATATCAAGAAGAGAAACTTCACCGCCGCCAAGAACAAGTGTGAGGCCGTAACGAGCGGCATTTGTTAGTGTTGAAATGCCAAGGTCTCGGGCGGTTTTAAGAGAGTCACTAATACCCGCAAGGTAGAGTGCTTTTACTGCAGGAACGTTAATAGATTGAGCGAGCGCATCCCGGAATGTAACCGGTCCGCGGAATATGTTGTCGTAGTTGCCTGGGGAGTAACACGAGCCCTCGCTCGTAAAGTTATTTGGGGAGCATGTGGTAGAGAACTGCGTGCGTACATCAAAAACAACCGTCTCAGGGGTAAAACCTTTTTTAAATGCGGTAGCGTATACAAATGGCTTAAACGCTGAACCTGGCTGACGGTTAGCGATGGCGATATTAAAGTTCCCGTCAATCTCTTCGTCAAAGTAGTCGCGCGAGCCGACCATGGTGAGAATGTGGCCGGTCTTAGGATCAATAGCAACGAGCGCCGCGTTCTCCGCATTAAACTTTTCGACATTTTCAAGTGCATTCCGCCTCACAATCTCTTCTCCTTTTCTTTGCAAATTGACATCCAGTGTCGTGGTAACCCGAAAACCTCGCTCCTCAAGAGCTCGTTTCCCGTACATTTCTTCAAGTTGGGCAATAACAAAAAAAACAAAATGCGGCGCCTCGATGCCCGTTTTCGGGCGCTGTTTAAATTCAACTTCTGCCATGCGTGCCTCTTTGAATTCCGTGTCGGTAATAAATCCGTTCTCGAGCATTTTTTCCAAAACAAGGTTTTTCCTTGCCTCAAGTGCGTCTCGGTGAGTTCCGTACGGGGAGTAGTATGTAGGAGCTTGTGGTAGCGCGGCGAGGTACGCAGCTTCAGGCAAGGTCACTTCATTCGCACTCTTGCCAAAAAATGCTTTACTTGCCTCTTCGACGCCGTACATGCTTCCGCCGTACGGTGACTCATTAAGGTAGAGTTCGAGTATCTGCTCCTTACTCATCTCTTTTTCAAGTTTCAGCGCCAATCCCCACTCTTTTAGCTTTCGAGACAGAAGCTTCTCTTGTGTGAGGACAGAGTTTTTCACAACCTGTTGGGTTATTGTTGATCCTCCCTGCGTGTACCCGTCAGAGATGTGAAGCACAATCAGCGTGTTTGCTATCACAGCACGAAGGATGGACATGGGCTTTATGCCTTTATGTTCGTAAAATTCCGCATCCTCAATAGCAACAGTGGCGTTTTTTATATGTCGGGAGATAGAGTCAAAAGGCACTACTGTTCTTTGTATATCCTCATGAAGATCGTAGAGAAGCACCTCACCCGTTTTGTCGTATATCTTTGTTGACTGTTCGACTTTCCGTTTTTCAAATGATTGAAGGTCGGGGACCTGGAGGGTAGCAACCCAGAGAATAATGAGCCCAGCAAAAAACAGGGAAAGAGCAATTCCCCATAAAATAAGTGTTTTCCAGGCAATTTTCATAGAATGTATATATGCTACCACAACAGCGTGTACGCGGTCTGATTTAAGCCTTTGCTGTGGTAAAGTACTTGCATGTTTGGATTTGGCAACCAGAGCGTCATAACTGATGAAAAGAAGGTAGATGAACTTCTTTCTCGGGGTGTTTCAGAGGTCATAACTAAAGACGAACTGCGCGCTAAACTTCTTTCAGGAAAACAATTACGCGTGAAGCTTGGCATTGACCCGACGAGCCCGAATCTTCACCTCGGGCGCTCTATTCCACTTCTGAAGCTCCGCGACTTTCAAGAGTTGGGTCATAGAGTAGTTTTAATTGTCGGTGATTTTACCGGGGTTATTGGTGATACTTCAGACAAGGAGAGTGAGAGGCCAATGCTCACTGAGACAGCTGTTGCTTTAAATATGCGGAATTACACAGAACAGGCAGGGAAGATTCTTGATATCAACAAAGCAGAAATACGAAGGAATTCGGAATGGCTCTCGAAACTCACATACGCTGAAATTGGGAAGCACGCAGACGCGTTTTCTGTCGCAGACTTTATTGCGCGTGAGAATATAAAGAAGCGACTCGACGCCGGCACCCGCGTATCACTACGAGAGGTGCTCTATCCGCTTATGCAAGGGTATGATTCGGTCGCAGTCAATGCCGATGTTGAGCTTGGAGGCACTGATCAACGTTTCAACCTCCTGGCTGGCAGAGTCTTGCAAGAGAAAAGCGGACAGATACCACAAAATATTTTAATGACAGATTTGATCGAAGGGCTCGATGGACGAAAAATGAGCTCATCGTGGGGCAACACCATAAACTTTACCGACTCTCCGGAAGATATGTACGGGAAAGTGATGCGCCTTAACGATTCGCTCATTGAGAAATATTTCATTCACGTAACGCGAGTACCGCGTGAAGAGGTGGCAGAGGCGCTTGCCGGAGAGCCAATGCAAGCGAAACATACACTCGCGCACGCAATTGTCAGTCTTTACTATACTGAAAAAGAAGCTGACAGCGCGAAAGAGCAATTTAAGAAAGCATTTAGTGACGGCGGTGTGCCAGAAAACATCCCTGAAATTGCGCGGGACAAGACGCTTTCGGAAACACTTCTTAAAGGAAATGTTATTGCATCAAAAAAAGAGTTTGAGCGGCTAATTTCCGACGGAGCTATTACCAACACTGAAACCGGAGAGAAAATTTCTGATATACAGGCACAAGCATTGCCGGGAGTATATAAAGTGGGGAAACGACGATTCGTAAAAATTATTTCATAGAAAAAGACCCCGCTTAGCGGGGCCTTTTTATGTGTTACGCTTCGTCGTCATCCATGTCTCCTAGATCAGCGTCGTCATCGTCAATACTCTCATCACTCTCATCGCCGTCCTCTGAGTCCATGTCATCACTTATATCCTCAGCATCGCTCTCTACGTCATCCTCAGCATCCATATCATCATCGAGGAGTTCGTCGTCATCGAAGTAGTGAATCATAGGTTTTTCGTCTTCTTTTAAATGACCTCCACCGAAACACTCTCCAGTGGTGCCACTGTTTTAACAAACTACCCCGCACTATTTCAAGAGTGTCAGGAATTCTGTGTGGATAAGTACTACCGCTCTGAAGCAAAGCAGGTCAAACCCACTGCTATAGCATCACATTCGTCATCTTTCTCTATTGCATGTCCCGACGTATCGAGAAGGAGAGGCACCATTTTCATCATCTGCGCTTTGCTTGCCCGTCCGTCGCCGGCAACGCTGTTTTTTATCTGCATTGGCGTGTATTCAAAAATGCGCATACGGTTCTTCATCGCAAGGTAGAGGAGAGCGCCGCGGACTTCCGCGACGTGCATTGCTGTTTTTTGATTGTTGGTAAAAAACAGTGTTTCAAGAGCAAGCGCCTCAGGCTTGTACTCAGCGATACATTTCTCAACAGCGGAGATGATTGCAAAAAGGCGCTCTTCAAAAACGCTCCCCCTGTCAGAGAAGATACAGTCAGAGAAAAGAAGTGCTTCTTTTTTACCTGACCTGTCAAGAATAGCTATGCCGAGACGGTCATACCCCGGGTCTATGGAGAGTACTCTTAGGAAACTACTCTGCATTGGTAAAGACATCTTGAATATCTTCAAGTTCGCCAAACGCTTCTATGACACCCTCAAGTTTCTGTGCGTCACTCTCGGAAAGGGGAACGGTTGATTTTGCTGTGTACTCGTCACCATTTTTTTCAAATGCCCATAAGGCGGAGCCTTGCGCCGCCAGCTCAAGTCCGTTTTTTGAAAGTGTATGTTTTACTTCTGCGGCGGTTCTGTTTCGACTGTCAGTAAGACCTGTAATGATAAGGGCGCACCCTCCCGGCCCGTACGCTTCATACACAACCGATTCAAGCGCGGCGGTATCGGCGCTTGTGCCCTTCGCTACGGCGCGGTCAATATTATCCTTCGGCATATTGACCTCCTTTGCTTTATCAATAGCGAGTCGAAGCCCGGGGCTGTTACTATCGCCCCCTGCCTTTTTTGATTCAACTGCAATCAACCGCGCCAATTTTCCGAAAATCTTGCTCTTCTGCGCGTCAGTCGCTGCTTTTTTATGTTTAATCTTTGACCATTTGTTATGTCCCGACATATATCCCGAATACTACTTCTAATGTTGTGTTACTGAGTCCTGCCCCGTAGTCCCTCGCCCACAGGCGAGGGTAGTACTGGGGTGTTTAATCTTTGACCATTTGTTATGTCCCGACATATCTTTATTAAAGTAATTTTCTTTGATTCTGAGCAGGTATTGTAGCACCCAGATGCTGGTATGCTAATTCGGTGGCGACACGACCGCGGGGTGTGCGTTCAAGAAGGCCAAGCTGAATTAAGTACGGTTCGTGAACTTCTTCTATCGTACTGTGCTCCTCGCCAGTGGCTGCCGCAAGCGTGCTTAATCCAACCGGCCCGCCGCCAAATTTTTCAATAATGGTTTCTAGTAACAGACGGTCACTGCGGTTTAGGCCGAGCGCATCCACCTCAAGAAGTTCAAGTGCTTTTTCAACCACCGCCTCGGTAAGCTCCCCCTTGTGCACTTGCGCAAAGTCACGGCAGCGTTTCAGCAAGTAATTAGCGGTGCGGGGAGTGAAGCGGCTTCGCTTTGCAATTTCACGAATCGCATTTTCACTCACCTCAATGCCGAGTATTTTTGCCGAGCGTTTTAAAATGCGAGCAATTTCCTCCTCGCTGTAGTAATTGAGTCGAAATGTTCCACCTGAAAACCGAGACCGAAGAGGTGCGGACATGAGCGAGATACGCGTCGTGGCGGCAACGAGTGTAAATGGCGGAAGTTCTAACTGGATGGTCCGCGCAGATGGACCTTTGCCGATGATAATATCGAGGACACCGGACTCAAGAGCAGGGTAGAGAACCTCCTCAATGTTTTTATTCAGACGGTGGATCTCATCAATAAAAAGCACGTCCCCCGGTTGCAGGTTTGTGAGAATTGAAGCCAAATCACCCACGCGCTCAACTGCCGGTCCCGAGGTGATTTTTATTGATGCTCCAATTTCCCGCGCAATAAGGTGCGCGAGTGTCGTCTTACCAAGCCCGGGCGGGCCGTAGAAAAGGAGATGCTCCGGCGGGTGCGAGCGTTCGCGTGCCGCAGTGAGGAGTATGTGGAGGTTCTCTTTCGTACGAGCTTGGCCGATATACTCATCCCATACGCCAGGGCGCAGCGTTTGGTCGAGATACTGCTCATCTTTTGGCTCACTTGACATAAAGAATTATTCGTGCTAGGCTTTCACTAGCCCGTACGCTTCGGGTTTTTATATTGTTCAATCCAGCGTACAACCCTCTAAACAATGAGATTCCGGTCTCGCGGAGTTTTTCGAGGATGTTTGCGGTTAACGCTGCTTCTCCCCTTAGATAAACTAGGCTTACTTAACTGTATTGTTAAGTATTGTTTAGAGGGTTGTGCTCTGGATTTTTTTGTTGCTCGGTACTTTTTCCTGCTCGCGGAGTTCCATCTCCGAGCATAGCATCCTGTCCTTCCAAATCAATCACACGACGCAGTTCTGCCATTGATGTGATGCCTTGTAAAACTTTTAATACCCCGTCTTGCTCAAGTGTTAACAGCCCCTGCTTTGAAGCCGCCCTCCGTATCTCCCGCTCACTTGGGTTTTCCGCAATGAGGTGCTCAATTTCCTCATCAACAATAATTGCCTCAAATACACCAATACGCCCTGAGTACGCATCAGGACCGATATCCTCTTCGGTCGGAATAAACATGTGTGTCGTATTCTCAGGGATGAGAGAACGATCAACTATTGATGCAAGTACTGTGTCAACTATTTCTTTATCACGCCCTTCAAGAGGGACTTTCTCCCGCGCGTCAGGGCGGAGTTTACGAACAAGGCGTTGTGCCATTGCAACATTTACTGCTGAGCCGATAATTTTTGGATTTACTCCAAGGTCAATGAGGCGGGGGAAAGTGCCGGCAGCGTTGTTGGTGTGCAGTGTTGAGAACACAAGGTGTCCGGTCAGAGCCGCGTGAATTGCAGTTGACGCCACATCTTCATCGCGGATCTCGCCGACCATAATGACGTCAGGGTCCTGACGAAGTGCTGAACGGAGACCTGAAGCGAATGTGTAGTTTTTTTTATCAACCTGCGTCTGTACTATACCTTCAAGGTGGTACTCAACCGGATCTTCAATAGTGATAATTTTTATTTCCGGACGGTGTACGCGGCGCAAGAATGAGTAGAGCGTCGTCGTTTTACCAGAGCCGGTTGGACCGGTATTGAGAATCATTCCGTTTGGCCGGCTAATCTCTTCCGCGAGGACCGAAAGCAATTTTGGTTCGATACCAAGTTCCTCCATATTGACGGTCAGCGTTGATGGATCAAGAAGGCGCATAACAATAGACTCGCCGTAAGCGCCTGGGAGCATGGAGGTGCGGATTTCAATTTCTGTTCCTTGAATTTGAATACTGAACCGGCCGTCTTGCGCGGCATTTTTTATATTAAGCTTCAGGCCCGAGAGCAACTTAATGCGGGAAAGAATGAGTTCGTACGTTTTCTGGTCAAAGTCAAGGATATCGGTAAGGACGCCGTCAATACGAAAGCGAAGCCGTATCTTCCCATCTTCCGGTTCAATATGAACATCTGATGCGTGCAGGGAAAGCGCGCCAGCCATAACCACTTCGACAATGCGCGAAATGCGGTACGCTCGCTTTTCTGTGAGGGTCTCATGGATTTCATTTTTTACATCTGCGAGGTTTCCAAGACGCTTCACCATTTCCGCAACCTCGTCTCCAGCAATATCAAGTATTCCTGCTTCAGAGCGGGTTGCAAAAGAGATGTCCGCGTACCGGTCCCACGCGCGCTCGAGACTTGCGCGAGACACCATAAAAAGTTGGACGGTATACCCCAATTCTTCAAGCTGTTTTACCACGCGGCGCACCTCAGGTTTCTCTGGGGCGCGTACCGCAAGAGAAAGCTTCTTACCGACTTTATAAAATGCCGCCACTTCATTTGCCCGAGCATCTTCTTCTTTTATCAGGCGAAGCGCATCCGTATTAATTGAGATTCGTGTCAGGTCAAGGTACCCAACGCCATATTTCTGTGAAAGTATGCGCGCCAATTCTTCTTCCTCTTTTGCACGAAGTCGTGCAATTTTAGAGAGCTGCTTTGAATCGTCAAATTCAGGCATATAAGGACATTGTACGCTCTCTGCACGTTTTCTCGTAGTGGGGAAGTGCACGGAATTGACAAAAGAGCTATTTTGTGCTATTTTTTTAATAGATTTTAACCTATGGAATCGACCTGCCTGCCGGCAGGCAAGCTCATTCATCTGAATGAGCCGATTCAAGGAGGAGGCGTGAAAACTCTCAGAACTCTTTTAGTCCTGGCGCTGAGCGGTCTGTCGCTCTCTGGGTGCTTGGCTAGCGGAGCCACTGACCCCACTGGGGTCAAAACCGCTCTTCGTCTCAGTGGTGCGATAGACCGAGTGTTTCCCGATGGGCGCCGGTGTTACCGCACATTTTCCGGCTATACGTGCCGTAGTACGTATAGCAACACCTATATTTGGTACAGTCCCCGACCGGACTACTACCACACCACTACCGTGGTAGTCCCGCTGGGCATTTGCCTAGGGTGCCGGCGCCGGCATCACCGCCGGCACTACTATCGCCACTACCACCGCCACTAACCGTACAGCGCGCCCCCCAGGGGCGCGCTTTCTGTATTTTGGTAGAATGGGGTATGCATGTAGAGAGCGTAGAGCAACTGAAAGAAGAAGCTGGCAATTTTCTCCAAAAACTAACTATTGGAGAGAAGGCGACAGTTGTGGGTCTCATTGGAGAGCTTGGGGCGGGCAAGACTTCATTTGTGCAGGGGGTTGCTGAGGCGCTTGGTATTACGGAATCAGTTACGAGCCCGACATTTGTCCTTGAGAAGATATACCAGCTCGTGGACGCGCCGTTTGGGCAACTCATTCATATCGACGCGTACCGCCTAGATGGAGAGCACGAACTGAAACAGCTGGACTGGGACACGCTCATTGGAAATCCCAAAAATCTTATCGTGATTGAGTGGGCAGATAGAGTTATGCGCGCGCTTCCAGAGGGAACACGAATCGTCACGCTGACGCACAGTAAAGAGAGCAGAGATATTTCATATGGCAGCAAATAAAAAAGAGAGAGTTGTCCTTCTTGATGTGCACGCAATTCTGCATCGGGCATATCACGCACTTCCTGATTTTTCTTCTGAGAAAGGTGAGGCGACAGGCGCGCTCTACGGCCTTTCTGCAATGCTGATAAAAATTATCAGCGATCTAAAACCCGACTACATTATTGCGTGCTATGACTTGCCGGAACCCACGCACCGGCATGAAGCGTACGAGGAGTATAAAGCAGGACGGGCAAAAGCAGACGATGAATTAGTTACCCAAATTATACGGAGTCGTGACATATTCACGGCATTTGCAATACCAGTGTATGAAAAAGCGGGCTATGAGGCTGATGATATTCTCGGCACCATCGCAGAGCGGTTAAAAAAGAGTAAAAACCGAGAAATTATTATCGCTTCGGGCGATATGGACACGCTGCAACTTGTTGATAAAAAACAGGTGCTTGTGTATACGCTTCGCAAAGGTCTTACAGACACTATCCTCTACGATGAAGAAAGGGTGAAAGAACGATTCGGATTCGGACCGGAGTTGCTGCCGGATTATAAGGGGCTTCGCGGCGATCCGTCTGACAACATCATCGGTATTAAGGGTATTGGAGAGAAAACCGCAACGACGCTCATCACCACATTCGGCACAATCGAGCAGATGTACAAAACGCTCAAACGGCACCCGGAGAAGTTTACGGAAGCCGGACTGACGGAGCGGATCATAGGTCTCCTGCGTGACGGGGAAGAAGAGGCAGAATTTTCAAAGGAGCTCGCTACGATTCATAAGGATGTCCCGATAGACTTTACACTACCTGAAAACACGTGGCGCAGGAGCGTTGATGCGGGGGCGATACTCGACCTTTTTGCCGACCTCTCTTTTCGAACGCTTGGCGAGCGGGTGAAAGCACTCCTTAACATTGAGCAGGAAGCTGAAGAGGAAGAGAAAGAGGAGGTAGATGAAGAAACATTCACCGAAACAGCCGTCGCGCTCTGGCTCCTGCGTTCAGATATGACGAATCCGACACATGAAGAAATTCTTCAGTACGCGAAGAAGAAGACATTTGTAGAGGCTCGTGAAGTAATCTTTAAAGCGCTCCGTGCCGCGAATCTCGAAGAGGTATACGAGCGTATCGAAAAACCAATCATTCCAATCGTGAAAAAGATGAATACTGTTGGCATTAAGATCGATACGGTGTATCTCAATGCGCTGTCAAAGGATTACCATAAAAAGCTTGCCAAACTCGAAACGGCAATTTATGAACATGCGGGGGAAGAGTTTAACATCAATTCGCCTCGGCAATTGGGAGAAATTCTTTTTGAAAAACTGGAGTTGAAACCCAAGAATCAAAAAAAGACCAGTACGGGACAAAAATCAACCAAAGAATCAGAATTAGAGAAGCTGCGCGGCGAACATCCCATAATTGCAGAGATTTTTGCGTACCGCGAATTGCAGAAACTCCTCTCAACGTACATTGATACAATTCCTAAAATGGTGGCAGAGGACGGGCGCCTGCACGCAGAGTTCCTTCAGGCAGGCACGACAACGGGGCGCATGGCTTCGCAGAACCCGAATCTTCAAAACATTCCTATAAAAAGCGAATTGGGGAGAAATATTCGCCACGCATTTATAGCAGAGAAGGGGTATGTACTGCTCGCGCTTGACTATTCCCAAATCGAATTGCGCGTCGCTGCATTTCTCTCCGGAGATGAGAAGCTGATCTCCATCTTTTCATCAGGCGGCGATGTACACCAAGCCGTTGCCGCAGAAGTGTTTGGTGTGCCACCTGAGCAGGTGGACAAAGAAATGCGCAGGCGCGCGAAAGTCATAAACTTCGGCATCCTCTACGGCATGGGAGTCAATGCACTGCGTGTTCAGCTCGGAGTGGAAACGACGAGAAGCGAAGCGCAGCATTTCCTCAATGAGTACTTTAAAAACTTTGCTGGGCTCGCTCACTACCTCGACGAGGTGAAAGCGCGCGCCGCGCGCCTCGGCTACACGCAAACACATTTCGGCCGTCGGCGGTACTTTGAGGGTATTACGTCATCAGTGCCGTTTATTCGTGCGGCTGCCGAGAGAATGGCGATAAATGCGCCGATACAAGGAACGCAGGCAGACATTATTAAAATAGCAATGGCTCGCATTGATGAATACATAAAAAAGAGCGGTTTAGAAAAGAACGTGCGGCTACTGTTGCAGGTGCATGACGAGTTGGTTTTTGAAGTTACGAATACGAAAGTCGATGCGGTGGCGCCCGAGATTAAAAAAATCATGGAAAACGTCATCTCTCCAAAGGAGACACACGGCATTTCATTTATCGCGGAGGCATCTGTTGGAGAGAATTGGGGAGCGATGGAGCGGCTATGATATACCTCATTTACGGAGCAGACGAATACAAAGGGCGGGAGAAAGCCCGAGCGCTTGTGCATGCACTGCAAAAAAGAAAACCCAACGCGCTCTTCTTTCGTATAACAGATGAAGATGAGAAGAACATCTCGCTTGATGAGCTTATCCAAAGCCAGGGACTTTTTGAGAGAAAGTACATTGTCCTTCTCGACCATATTCTTAAGAGCGAGCTGGGTGAAATAGTCCTCAACGAATTAAAAAGCATTGCTGCATCCGAGCACGTTTTCATCATTCTTGAAGGGAAGCTGATAAAAAAAGACCTCAGTAAAATAGAAAAGCACGCCGAGAAGGTGCAGGAGTACAGGAAAAAGGAAGCTGCGAAGGAAGAATTCAACCGCTTTGCACTAACAGACGCCCTCGGCGCACGCAATAGAGAACGACTCTGGTGCCTCTATCAGCACGCTCGTGATCGCGGCGCAGCCGCAGAAGAGCTGCACGGCCTGCTGTTCTGGCAGGTAAAGGCAATGCTTTTGGCATTGCACAGCAACACCACCGAGGAGGCAGGGCTAAAGCCGTTTCCGTACAAAAAAGCAAAAGAAGCTCTACGCAATTACTCTGAGGCGGAGCTTAAAAACAGAGCAGCGCAGCTGGTCGCACTTCCGCACGAATCTCGCCGAGGGGCATTTGATTTTGCTATTGGACTCGAGCAGTGGATTTTAAAAATCTGACGCACATCAAGTTTTTAAGACTCTTGGTCGCACGTTATTCCGACAGTATTTCTGAATACTCATAACCACCACTTCGCTGCATTTTTCAACTTTAGCGACACGCTCAGGTTTGAGTGTTGGTATGAAAGCAAAATAGCTTGCTTTTTAATAAAAATATCCGACTTTTGAAAATCGGATATTCCTCTTGTCCGTGTCCGCCCGGTTGGACTCGAACCAACGACCCTCTGCTTAAAAGGCAGGTGCTCTACCGACTGAGCTACGGGCGGTACATGCGTAACAGCTAAAAAACCATACCATAAAAACACTCACCGTCGATACCTTACAGCGGCAAATCAATCGCAAATGCGCCAGGGCCGAGAATGAGGAGAGAGAGGAGCATGGTAGAGAGGAGTGCGTACGTAAGGCGGGTGTGCGGCGCAAGGGTTGGAAATGCTTTTCTAAATACAAGAAACTTTACGGCAGCGATTAACCCCAAGAGCGCCGCAACCTGCGTAAGAAAGCCCGCAATAAGAAAAAGACCAATACCAATTTCAACAGCGCCGACAGACAACGGGGCCCAGGTCCGCAGCGTGCCAAATTTCTCCGGGAGTTCTTTGCGGAATGCGTCTTTTCTCTCTTTAAAGAAACTCCAACCCTCGAGAAAGAAAAAGACACCGAGCACCACCCGTAAAATGAAAGGCACAAAGAATGAGAGTATAAACAGCTCAGGAAATACACTTAACATAGGATTAGCATACCATTCTAATAACTAAATACATCAACCACTCTACCGTTGTTATCAAGGAGGCGGATAATTTCTCTCTTACTGCGCCAGAGCTCTTTGTCGTGCGCGAGGTACACGCGCCACTCTAGAGAGAAGAAGTCTGCATCACTGCGATGGCGGTAAATACAACGGGTGTAATTTATTTCTTCAACGATAAAGTACTGACATATTCCAGGGAATTGAGGAGGGACTGCATTTACCTGCATACGACATGCGGGCATATCCTCGATGTAGTCGAGGCACTCATTGCCAAATTGCTGGTACGGATTATCCGCAAAAATGAGTTCATTCTCCGGGCTTGGACACACTTCATCAAGACGAGGAGTGAAGTCTTGAAACTGTTCAAAATAGCCTGTGCATTTGTTCACCTTAAATGAGTGCCCGACAGGAGAGCGGCCTGTGGTGAGGATAATTTCTTCATCAGGCTTCGCCACAAGCGGCCCCTCAACATTAACTGTTCCGGATGTTGAGACTGTGCTTGCTTTAGGGATTTTTACTTTTTTGCCAGAGAGCATACTCTCAAGGGTCCACCCAGTGAGATCAATCGCATTCGTAGCACTTGAGCGAACATGGAGGGTGAGGTACTCCTCCTGCGGATTGGTATTGCGCGGCCCTGCTGTGGAGGGTGTTATCTCAACGATCCCTTTATATGGCGAAGCCACCCCCTCGCTCTGCGCCTCAATGCGCTTCTGCTCCAGGAGGCTTACCGTTTCTTCATCAACGGTCTGGCCCTTTTCTTGCGGCTCAGTGCCATCGCCCGTACTCCACTCCAGTGGGCTTAGCGTACCTGCAATAGGCGCTCCTGCGGAGAAGAAGGAGGATGCTTCTTTGCCTGGACCGCCAGTTTGTACCCACGCAATACCAAGAACAATAATAATTCCCGCAAGAAGAAGTAGGTCTGCCATTGCTGCTCCACGTTCCATATCAGTCATTATGCACATTAGGTACGGCTCGATTCAACTTTTGAAGTTCTTCGCGCACCACTTCCGTGTCGCTCCACTCTTTCTTGCTTCCACGCGGACCCATAATGAACGGATCAGTGCCTTTGCCGGTAATAAGAACGGCATCGCCACGCGATGCGATGGAGAGCGCGCGAGCAATTGCCTCTCTGCGGTCTAGGATAACTTCAGGCCTATGCTTCATGCCCGCAACCATTTCGTCAATAATCTTTAGCGGATCTTCGTCATACGGATCTTCATTTGTCAGAACGATTCGCGCGCAGTTCTGCTCGGCAATCTTTGCCATCAGCGGGCGCTTCCAGGCATCTCTACCGCCACCGGTATTTCCAAGCACGCAGATTTTTGGCATTCGGAACGTTTTATAGAGTGCCTCGAGCGACTCCGGAGTGTGCGCGTAGTCAACGACAACTTCAAATGCTTGCCCTTCATCTATATGCTCGGCTCTCCCTGCAATTTTTTCCACTTTCTCAACAGCACTCTTTATTGTTTTTGCATCAATACCCATAGCAAAAGTAAGAGTTGCGGCTGCAAGGATATTGGATGCGTTGAACATACCCGGCAAGTGTGAGCGCATGGCAACCCCCTGAAATGTGAGGGTTGAAGATCGCGAGTCGCTGTGTACATCGTGCTCCGCGAGCGTGTAGGTGAGGCGGTTTTGCACGTGTGCTTTTAGGAACAGTGCACCGTGCGGGTCATCAGCATTTGCGACAATAATTTTCTCTGGTTTTCGTGAATGGGAAAGCGCGTCACGGATTGAAAGTTTCGCGTCACGGTATTTTTCAAATGAACCGTGCGATTCAATATGTTCAGGTGTCAGGTTGGTGAATACAAGAGCGTTCAGAGATATAAAGCGGTGCCGGTACAGTGTCGCGCCTTCGCTTGTCATCTCAAGGACTGCGTGCGTGCACCCTGCTTTCCGTGCGCGGTAGAGGAATCGTTGCAGAAAGAATCGTCCCGGCATACTCATTTTAAACAGGTTCCGCTCTGTTGTGCCTCCAATTTTAAATTGAATAGTATTAACATAGGCGACCGAATGTCCGGCTTCTTTTAAGATGGTCGCAATGAGCTCTGTTGTGGTTGATTTTCCTTTTGTCCCCGTAACCCCTATGACGTAGAGATTTCGAGACGGGAAGCGATAGACACATGCTCCAAGAAAGGCAAGCAGAAAATGGTAGATGGGAAGGAGGCGCGAGAGGAGCGGGGCGGGAACGAGAGCGCGAATTACTTTTTTCAGAAGGCGCCCCATATTACTGTGGTGTACCAAGTTGCTTCAGTGCCTCTTTTAGCCGCGCTTCTGTGCTTACCACATCGGGTGGAATGTGTTTCAGGGCGTCTCGTGCCTCGTTAGTGGAGTAGCCCAACTCTTTAAGCGCATCAAGCACATCAACATCCTCATGCCGCGTCGTGCCGCCTTCCTCGAGCGCGCCAAGTTTATCACCCAGTTCAAGGACGATTTTCTCCGCGTTCTTTTTCCCGATACCAGATACTTTTGTGAGGTATGAAGTGTCGCCATGCGCAACAGCGTTGCGGATGGTCTCAACTGGAGCAAGCGAGAGAATTGAAAGAGCCGATTTTGGACCGATGCCAGATACAGAAATGAGAAGTTCAAAGAAGGCGCGCTCCACCTCGCTGCCAAAACCGTATAAATCGTGCGCATTTTCTCGGACGGCGAGGTGGGTAAAGAGAGTGGCTTCCTCGGCAAGCGAATACTGTGCCAGAGCGTCAGGGGGGCAAAAGATGCGGTAGGCGACACCCCCTGTATCAATCGTAAGGAAATTGAGCCCTTTTCCGATTACTTCACCTTTAATTCGTGCAATCATTGCGCTCATAATACCGCACTTAGGACTCTTGCGCCTCCTCACTACTCTGGTATAGTGTGCGGGCAATGGCAAATACAACAGGAGCAAAAAAGGCACACCGACAGTCGCTACGACGCCGGGTCTTTAATATGCGCCGTGCCAAAACTCTTAAAAACACCACAAAGAAAGTGACAACTCTTATCTCTGCTGGAAATAAGAAAGAAGCAAACGAGTCACTTTCAGAGGCATACAAAGCAATTGATAAGGCCGCAAAGCGCGGGATTATCAAGAAAAATGCTGCAAATCGAAAAAAATCGCGCCTCTCTCAGGCAATAAAGAAAATCGCTTAAATAGAAGCATTTTTTTGGAAAACACCCGCGGAGGTATTTTTCCTTAACGCTTTGTG